>ERZ857503.103-NODE-103-length-86793-cov-7.663538_pt1 | contig 86793 bp, 92 predicted proteins | sample MGYA00519766_ERZ857503 | MGnify/ENA primary metagenome ERZ857503 (study PRJEB31778, sample SAMEA3449345) | human gut metagenome | biome: human gut; feature: human-associated habitat; material: faeces | place: United Kingdom | collected 2010/2012 ...
AGAGTGCGCCCCAGACCACCGTTGCCGATGAACTGAAAGAAAATCTGGAAGCGGTCGAAAATTTCAAGGGCAGCCGGGATGAAAAGCTGGTTGTCCTTTACTGCAAGCAGCTCGGTATCAACTATAAAAATCTGTCAGACGAAGAATTTCGCTGGCTGATTCGGATTCTCAAAAAATCAAAGAAAATGGGAACGCCTATCAGCCAGAGGAAAAAACGATAAAGAAAAACCGCTGTTGCATGGTTGGGATGCCTTCCATGTAGCAGCGGTTCTTACTGTGGTTATTATTTCATTCGTTTTCTTAATATCCGGCGATAATTTGTTTCTCCCTTTGGTGCGTCCTGTATAATTTCCAACACACCATCTTCAAGCATTTTATCAATGCGATTGGAAATCCATACATCACTAATTCCAAGTTGATATTTTCCTAAAACATTACCTATGACAATAGCCATTTTGAATTGTTCTGGCTGTTCCGCAATTTCACGAAGAATGAAACTATCATATATATCTTCTGAAACGCTTTGCAATTTACCATTTAACATTGCACGCAAAGGTGCATTTTCATTTTGAAGTTGATTCCATTTCATAGCGCAAGCTGAAAGAAATACAGGCTCAGCTTTCTCTTGTAGAGTTATATAATTTCCCCATTCGCTAGGAGACACCTCACCCCATGATATTTTAGATGTCATAGTATTTTCTTTTCCATATTCCCATGTAGGTAATTTAACCAAATAAATTGTTGTCTGACAGTTTAATGGTCGAAGTTGTTTCATAAGCCAGTACATACCGCAAAGTTCATCCGGATTATAGCTATACCAAATGCGAACTTCTTCCCCAGCTACATATCGTTCAATAACTGAGGACAATGTAGTTTTAATTTTCTGTATTTTTTCTTCAACCTGATAATCTAAATCCTCTACAAACCAGACAGACAGCATTTTCTTGAGAACATTTTTCCTCTGTTCGCCAATTCCATTATCAGAAATATCTCCCACACTAAGAGCCATATCAAAACAATAAACATCACTGCTCTTGCCTCCCAATGGAATAGCATTTTCCCAAGCAATACATTCTTGTTCTTGTGCTTGAAGTTGTGCTTCTTTCATTTCATTTGAAGATGGAACACTCCCGTTTTCGTGCCTTATAAATACCGAAATTGCACTTCCTCTATATTTTCCCCTGCCGTAAGTTTGGGCAATTTTCAAACTTCCACAGGCACTCTCACTAAATACAATTTCAACCATCTGATATACCTCCGATTTAATTGCTCCTGTTTATGAATAAATCATCTCATGCAAAACAATTTCTTCTACCCGATTGTGGATATTATTGCACCGCCGCACCCATTCCATTTGACGGGTACACTTTAATTCCTCGGTTACGCCCTCGGCAATTTTCATCTGCTCCATGATGGTGTCTAACCGTTCCTGTGCCTGTTCGTTCAGGTCTGAAAGATATGTCCATAACTCCCCAGTCAAGGTCAATGTGTTCAATCGGGCTGGATGGATTTCCCTTAAATATTCCCGGTGCAGCCGTCCATACTTTCCAATGGGGCGGTGTTCTTCCGGCAGTTTCAAGTCCGGGATGTAATAATCTCCGACAAGGATATAATCAATTCCGTTTTCCGTTATTCTTGGTTTCAATTCGCTCATGTTCCTTACCTCCTGTGGAAGCAGGCTCGTCTGGTACTAACTCAATCACATCGGTAATCTCACAATTCAGCGTTTCGCAGATACGGGCTAATGTATCCATGCTGATGTGCTTTCCCTCTTTGCTCATGTTGGCAATCATATTTGTTGTCATACCAGCGGCAAGCCTTAAATCCTCTTTTCTCATATCACGCTCTAACAGTGTGTGCCAGAGTGGCTTATAGCTGATGTGCATATTGTTTTCCTGCCTTTCTATCCATACCACCGGGGCGGTTGCCCCGGCAGGAACTTTTCTCTTATTATAACACCAATCTTGTGAAATCACAATTTATTCTTGTAGCCTGCCGCTGATACCGTCTGGATTGTGCATTCCCTTTCTTTTTGTTCCCTTTAATTAGCCATGAACTGTTTCATGCCCTGCGACTTCGCGCCGGGGTTATCGTTGCCGTACCCCTCCATGAGGTTAATGCCGCCCCAAATGCCAAGACCTGCGCCAAGGGCGATTACCAAAGTCTGCAATACGTCAACTGCGCTGTTGAAAAAATCCATATAAACCTCGCTTTCTGCCGCTAAAACGGCTCAAAAAAATGTTGTTGGAAATAAAAATGCCGCCGTTACATTTCAGCGGCTGCGTCCTCGTCGGACAAATCTATTTCGTATATGTCAAAGGGTTCGTCCGGCTTTACGATTGCTGGACGGGTGGACATATACCGTTCAACGTCAAAAGCGTTTTTCTTGTCGAAGTCGGAAAGGTATTTGTAGTTCGGGTGCTGCGTTATATCGTATTTGTCGCTGAAAAAGGGGCGCACACCGCGTAACTGCAAAATACATTTTCCTCCGTCCATAACTGCGATTTCGTCCTGTGTCATCAACTCCTTTCCCAATTTTTGATAATTGAGGCCGTGGGAAACCTGCGTGCCGCGATTTTCGGAAGTGTTGAAACTGTCGATTGTTTCCCGTCCCAAGTTTTCCGAAATATCCTTTGCATTTTTCCCGCGCCCTCCCAAAAACAAGGTGCTGTCGGCATTGTCAAGTATGATTTCTGCCGCGTCCTTGTAAATGGCTTTTAGCTGGCTCTGCGATTGCAGAATGATAGAAGCCGAGATTTCCCGGCTGCGGATTGTAGCAATGAGTTTTTCAAACTGCGGGATTTGACCGATGTTTGCAAACTCGTCCAGCAGACACCGCACATGGACGGGCAGTTTGCCACCGTATTCATCATCGGCCTTGTCGCAAAGCAAATTGAAAAGCTGCGATTGCAGCATAGCGATAACAAAATTAAACGTGCTGTCCGTATCGCTCATTATGAGGAACAAAGCCGTTTTCCTGTCGCCTAACGTATCAAGTTCTAATTCGTCGTAGGACATAAGATCGCGCAATTCCTTTATATCAAAAGGAGCGAGCCTCGCACCGCAAGAAATGAGGATTGATTTTGCGGTTTTGCCCGCCGCCAATTTATATTTTCGGTACTGCTTCACCGCGAAATGGTCGGGGTCGCGTTCCTCCAAGTCGGCAAAGAGCAGATCGACGGGGCTTTGATATTCTTCGTCGTCCTCGCGGGCTTCGCTGGCGTTGATAAGTTCCAAAAGGGTAATAAAGTTCATTTCTTCTGCGGGGGCTTCGTACCAGATATAGCCCACCAACGCACAATACAAAAGCCGTTCTGCCTTTACCCAAAAATCCTCCGCGCTTTTTTCGCCCTCGCCTTTGGTATTCGCTATCAGCGTGTTTACCAGCTTCAAAATGTCCTTTTCGCTGCGGATATAGGTAAAAGGGTTGTAGTGCATGGATTTTTTGAAGTTAATCGTATTCAGTACCTTAATGCGGTAGCCCGCCCGTTGCAGCAGCTTCCCGCACTCGATTAGGACGGTGCCTTTCGGGTCTGTCAAGACGTAAGAGGAATGAAGCTGCATTAAATTAGGCTTGACGAAAAACCTTGTCTTTCCGCTGCCGCTGCCGCCGATCACGACGACGTTCTTATTTCTCGCGTACTTCGGCTGCTTCGGGCGGCTGTTCATGGTAAGCCGTTCCGTCTGCGTCAAAATGATGTTGTTTTGAAAATCCGGGTCTATGTAAGGCTTTATATCTTCGGCGTTGCCCCAGCGGGCAGAGCCGTACTCCGCGCCCTTGCGGTATTTCTTCGCGTTTTTCCCTTTGACATAGACAATCAAGCGGATAACCACCGCGCCGACAATGCCGACAAGCAAATCCAGCGGGTAGACGCTCGGCAGGGCATTTGAAAACGCTTCGGAAAATCCCTGTGCGATATTCAGTATCTTTGCGGATATATCCGCGCCGGGGGCAAGCCGCACCGCCTGTCCGACTTTATCAAAGAGATAGACAAAGAACACATAAGGGATATTCGGGATTATCAGCTTTTTGTAGTTTAACTGCTTCATATCTCGCGCCCCCTGTCCATTTTCTTTACCTTGTCGCGGGCGGCGTTAAGCTGTTTCGCCTTGTCCTTTGCAGCGGCAAGGGCTTTGCGGATAGAGGGCTTTTTCTCCCTGTTCAGCTTCTTTGCGGAAAACTCTTGAAACGCTGCGGTCATAACGTCCGCGTCCCGGCCTTTGAAAAAAACAAGGTAACGGGTCTGTTCACCCTTAACCTTTTTCAGCGAAAAATCTATGTTGTATTTCTTCGCCGTACTCTCAAAGGCTTTAATATTGCTGTCGGTGATCTCGATGTTGGAAACGCCCGCGTTCTGCTTCATAAGCTGGCGCATGGTCTGTTTCCCATGCGCGGGCTTGCTTTTCTGCTCCAAAAACTTTCGGATTGCTTTCTGTAACGCCTGTTCGGTAAGCCGCGCCGCGCCTTTTCCCACTTTGACGTATAGGGCAATCGTTTTTTGAGTTACTTCCTCCTGCAAGGTATCAACTCCTTTCCCGGTAAACTGCGGCTATGCTCATTCGCCGCCGTATAAGTCGTGATTGACAAGGGCGGTATAGTAGCTGTCAATGGTACTCGGCGCGTTGAACAGCACCGCTTTTAGATACTGCTTGATGTTGCGCACCTTGGTTGTGTTTTCCTTCATGCAATCCAAAATAAACTCAATATGGCTGCTGTTCAGCTTCATAAACTTGGATTTCACCAGTTCGGCGGGGTAGTCGTCCCCGGCGATACGGATTGTCTTTCGCGCTGTGCAGACGGTTTCCAGCATGAGATCAACAATCTCATTTAGGCGGTCTGCGTCGATGTTGCAGTTTTGAATGAGATGGTCGTATTCGATATTGTCCTTGATAATCTCCCTGTAAATCTCTACTGCGCTATTGCTTTTCGCTTCCGTTCTTTTCCTTTCCGGCGGCGTAGCCGCTTCGCCCTGTGCAAAGGGCAAGGGGTTTGGGGAATGGAAAGGAATGGAATGGGTACTTGATAAATCAGTAATTGATTGTTCTTTACTTGATATATCTTTATTTAATTGCGTTGGATTTTCCAACGTAGGTTTTTCCTGCATAGGTTTTTCCAATGTTGGATTTTCCAATGTAGGGTAATCCAATGTAGGCGGCTGTTCGCCGCTGGGGGATGCTTCCGGCTCTCGCGGCTGTGGCTGCTCATATATGACATAATCCGTGCCCCGCAAGCGTCCTTTCTCGTCGCGCTCCCGGCTGCGAACGATATACCCGGCTTTTTCAAGTTCCTTTACCGCTTCGCGGATTGCGTCGATCTTTTCCCGGTTGATATGGGATAATCCCGCGAGGGTATAATCCCAATCCTCCGGCAAGGACAGCATTTGCGAAAGCAAGCCTTTTGCTTTTAAGGACAATTCCTTGTTTCGCAAGTGGTGGTTGCTCATAACGGTATATCCCGTGTTTCGCTCCACTCTGAAAACTGCCATATTTCCTCACTTCCTCTCTTGGTCTGCGTGGACAATTAGAAAGCCGTTTTCGGCGGTTTTGGTATTGCAATATGCCCTTTGCCGTTTTCGCGTCTGCAAAGCCGCATGGCACAAGGGTTTTTATCCGTCTATTTGTCCATGCTGGCGGGCGTTTTCCGCGTCCTCTTGCCGGGGCAGTAGGGACACTCTTTGAAAACGCAAAACTCATATTTCCATTGTGGGCGGTAGAAACGGCAAGTGCCGCAATCTTCATCATCTCCGGCACAGCCGGATTGATAGCGGTCAAATCCCGGCTTCTGCTGCATGAGCAGTTCAAATGCCTGTTGCTTGCCCTCTGTGAAATACATTCCGGCTGCGCCTCCTTTCCTGCGGGCATAAAAAAACGCCACAACTTTTTTGAAGCTGCGGCGTGCTATGCAGAAAGGGACGCTATCTCTCGATAACGTCCCTTTTGCTTGGTTATTCACTTGTAACCTGTTTGCCCGCTGTCCATAAACGCGATGATTTAAGGGTTTCTGCTTGTTTTCTTATCTCACCGCGCTTAAGCCGGTGGGTTTTTATTGCAGGAAAAGGGGATCGCTTTCTACGCCCTGACCTCTGCGGTGCCGGCGGAATCCCGATTCCTCACATAGGTCTGGACCACAAAAAGCACCAAGCAGGCCGCGGCAAAGATCACGCCTACCGGGTAGGCGATGGAGGTAGAGAGTTGAAACCCCTCAGGCGCCTGCAGGATGTAAGTCATGGAGACCGCGGACATAAAGGTCGCCGGCAAAGCCGCCATGAAGCAGCACACGGGTGGGTAGCCGAACCGGAAGAGAAACACTGCGCCGGTCCACAGCACCATCATGGCCAGCGTCTGGTTGGACCAGGAGAAATAACGCCACAGGATATCCCAAGGCAGCGCCGTAGCAATCACCGCGCCCACCACCAGCAGGGGGGCGGACAGCGCGGCGCGCTTTTTGACGCTGGACTGGTCGATGTGGAACCAGTCCGCGATGGTGAGCCGTGCGGAGCGAAAAGCCGTGTCACCTGAGGTGATGGGGCAAGCGATCACGCCGATCATGGCCAGCACGCCGCCCACCGGGCCCATCAGCGTGGTGGATATCTCATAGACCACACCGCCCTGTCCCAGTGCGTCGATGGCGTCGGACAGCGGCCCCACACCGTTATAGAAGGTTACACCGGCAGCCGCCCAGATCAGGGCAATGATGCCCTCTGTTACCATGGCGCCGTAAAACACGGTGCGCCCCTCCTGCTCAGAGGTGAGGCAGCGAGCCATGATGGGGGACTGTGTGGCATGGAAGCCGGAGATCGCGCCACAGGCCACGGTGACAAACATCATGGCCCACATAGGCAGTCCTTTGGGATGTACCACGGAGAACGCGGCGGCTGTCAGCTCGGGCAGCTCATAGGCGGGGTTGATCAGGATCGCCCCCGCGATCCCCAGCGCCATGATGATCAGGCAGATGCCGAAAATCGGGTAGATCTTTCCGATTATCTTGCTTGTCGACGGGGAGAAACGTTGCCAGCAGATAGTAGATCAGGATGACTGCCAGCCAGAATGATGTGCCGACGACAGGCGGAGTGAGCATACCGATCAGCTTGGCGGGGCCCACGGAGAAGTTGACGCCCACCATCACCAGCAGGACCACGGAAAAGACGCGCATGATGAAGGTCATGACCTTCCCCATGTAGATACCCACAAGTTCAGAGATGGACTTGCCATCATGCCGCTCGGACATCATGCCGGACAGGAAGTCATGGACTCCGCCGCCCAAAATGGTCCCGAACACAATCCAAAGGTAGACCACAGGTCCCCAGCACGCGCCCGCCAGCGCGCCGTAAATGGGACCCAAACCCGCGATGTTCAGCAGCTGGATCAAATAAATTCTCCATGTCTTCATGGGAACAAAGTCCACCCCGTCCGGATGGGCCACTGCGGGGGTTTGCCTGTTGTCCACGCGGAATACTTTTTCCACCAACTTGCCGTAGGTGAAAAAGCCCACGACCAGCAGGACCAGGCAAGCAAAAAATGTGATCATAGAGTTCCCTCCTTTTTTTCCGGCTCCTTCCACAAAAAGCCGGTCCCAACGCACAAAAAGCGCCTTCCGAAAGCTTTTATTCTTTCGTTATTCGCTTTTCCGGCTTTTAATTATAGGCATATGAAAGTGGAAGTCAAGTAACAGGGTGTCGAAATTATGAGGTACAAACCATATATTTTCAGCAAATTTTTTGCCGCTTCCCTCCTCACATTCCGTTCTCTTCTGTCTCTTTTCTGCCGCATTCAAAAATTTCACGGTAACCGCCGGAGAACGCTCAGATTCCCCCGGCGTCTCTGCCTCCTGTTCCATTTTCAAACCGTATATCCGCGTGGCTTCCCCTATCCTTTCTATGCACCAGCCATCCGACCGGAAGGATTTTTTCCGTTCCCCATAAAGCCCATGATAAGAGCCGGGCCTTTCGAAAGAAAAAGGTCCGGCTCTTCTCGCAAAGCGCGGGGTCAAACAAGTTGAAGGATCCGTGCGCCGCTCGCCACCAGAAAGCAGACCACCATGCCGATCCCCGTAGGGATGGCGAAGGAGAGCAGCGTCCACTTCATACTTTTGGTCTCCTTCCCGATGGTCATACAGGTAGTGGAACAGGGCCAGTGCATCAGGGAAAACAGCATCGTGCACACTGCGGTCAGCCAGGTCCAACCGTTTCGGACCAACAGCTCATGCAGCGCCCCCAAATCGTCCAGTTCCAGTAGGGTTCCGGTGGAGAGATAGCTCATGATGATGATGGGAATCACGATCTCGTTGGCCGGGAACCCCAAAATAAAGGCCATAAGGATCACTCCGTCCAACCCCAGAAGCCGGGCAAAGGGGTCCAGGAACCCGGTACAGTGGGCGAGCACACTGACGCCCCCCACCTGCACATTGGCGCACAGCCAAATGACAAGGCCCGCCGGAGCGGCCACTGCTACAGCCCGCCCCAGTACAAAGAGGGTCCGGTCCAACACCGACCGGGCGATGACCTGCCCCACCCTGGGCCTGCGGTAGGGCGGCAGCTCCAGGGTGAAGGAGGAGGGCACGCCTTTCAGGATGGTGGCGGACAGGAGCCGGGACACCCAGAAGGTCATGACCACGCCCAGGAGGATGACGCCGGTGAGCATAACGGCCGCCAGCAGCGATTTTCCCGGGCCGGCGTTCACCCCCACAAAGAACATGCTGATAATCGCAATGAGGGTCGGAAATGCGCCGCCATCCCAACGGCAACTTTTCCGGTCCCGCGGCGTTCAAAGCGTCGCTGTGGGGAAAGAAGGACCGGGAGTTGGGACCGTTCAGCCGGTTGCGGAGAGAAAGATCCGGAGCGTACCGCCGTCCCATTCGCACCTCTGGACCAGTCTGCGGATCAGCGCCCGCTTTTCCGGCACCGACATGCGTGCGGTGCACTGAGCGGGGTCCAAGAATTCGGCGCACAGCGCCTCCGCCTTCCCGCTTTCCGCTCTCTGCTCCCGCTTCTGTGCGTCCGCTTCCAAACGGCGCAGCTCTTCCTCCAGTTCCGCGGCTCGGGCCGCGATCCTCTGCACAAAGGCGCCGTCCTGCCCGCCACCAGAACCCAGCGCGAGAACCAATCGGTCCAGCTCCCTGCCGCACGCCTCCCGGCGGCTACGCGCCGCAGCAGTCGGGGTCCGCTCCTCTTCCTCTGCAAATTCCCGTCTCATCCCCTCCAGCAGCCGCTCCAGCCCCGGACCGGGGCGCATATGGGCTTCCAGACAGCGGCACACCGTATCGTCCGCCTGTTCTCCATGCAGATTCTGACAGGAGCAGGCCCCGCGTCCAAGCTCCAGCTTGGTCCGGCAGATATAATCGTACTGCTCGTCTCTGCCACTGCGCGCCTTGGCAAACATCCGCCCGCCGCACCTGGTGCAGCGGATCACTCCGGACAGGAGGGCGTAACTGTTGTGAGCGCCGACCCGGCGGGCACCCGACCGGTTCGCCTCCAGCAGCTCCTGTACCACTGCCCAGTCCCGCCCGCAGATCAGCCCCCTGTGCTTTCCCACTGCCACAATCCATTTTTCCACAGGGTTGCGGGGTGCATGCCCCTTGGTGTAATCCCGCTTGTTGTAGGCCAGCAGCCCCCGCCCCCGCCCGCACGCCTCCGCCGTGAAGCAGACGTCGGCGCACCGCGCTGTAAAATAGTTCAGCGCTTCTTGGTCCGCCGCGCAATAGACTGGATTTTGCAGGATCTCCCGCAGCCCAATCAGGGAAAAGTCCTCCCCCCGCCGGGAGCGGAGTCCCTGTTCATGCAGGTACCTGCGCACCCCGCTGAGGCTCTGAAGCTCCAGAAATTTTTCGTAGATCGTCTGTACGGTCCGGATTTCCTCCGGCTTCTCTTTCAGTTGGCAGGAGAATTTCACCTTGCCCTCCACAATGATCTCCCGCACCCGTTCCGAAGTATAGCCCGTGGGAGTCGTCCCCCCCAGCCAGCGCCCCATTTTCGCAAGCATCAGCATGTTATCCCTCACCCGCTCGGCAATGGTCTCCCGTTCCAACTGGGCAAACACGCTGGCAATATACATCATGGCCTTTCCCATCGGGGTCCCTGTGTCAAATTTTTCCCGAATACAGACAAAGGCGACCCCCCTTCTGCCCAGCTCTTCAATGAGGGCGGCAAAGTCCCCCACATTGCGGCTGATTCGGTCCAGACGATAACAGACCAGGCAGTCAGGTTTATCGCGCTTGATATCCCGCATCATCCTCTGGAACTGGGGCCGATCCAGGTTTTTTCCCGAGAATCCCTCGTCTCCTAATGTCAAGAAAAAACCAAAAAATTATAAGACTTTTTGCTGAATTTTGTGTCGGTTCAGTGATTAAAGCCCCCGGAGAGTCAAATCTGTGACGGAAAACACGCCTACGCCAGAAGTATTCAAGTCTGCGATCCATGCGGCCGTCTGCATGGCATCCCGTCCCAGACGCGTCAAATCCTTTGTTAAAAGGGCGTCGGCCCGTCTTTGCCGGACAGCTTCAAGAAAATCATTCAACCCAGGCCGATCAAGGGTCAGGCCGCTGGCCTCATCCTGTGATTCTCCCACAATATTGAGCTGATACTTTTCCGCAAAGCTGCGAAGATAGTTCATCTGGTTCTCCAACGCCCATTTGTCGTGAGAAGCGATGCGCCCATAGAGCCAATACCGTTTTTTATCCCTCATGCTCCGCAGCCTCCTTTTTTGCGGTATCGGCAAGCAGCCGTTGATATTCGTCCCCGCATTTCCAAACGATCTCAATGGAAGTCGAACTGAAAATGTAGATATTTTGGATCAGCAGATCCACCAGTTCCCGTGTCAGTGTCCTGACATTGGTATAGGGGAGTATGCTGTCTGCGGAGAGTTCTTCTACCTTTGCCTGCCGTTTGGCGTCCTCCAGTTCTTTGATTTTGCTTTCAAGCCGCTGGATATGTTTTTCACACTGTCCTCGTTTATGCTGATAGTCCTCCGCGCTGACTTTGCCGGATACCATATCCTCAAAAGCCGCCATCTTTTCCTGCTGGCGCATCTGGATCGAGTTCTGGTGTGCTTTGATCTGCCGGTCAAGTCGTTGGTTGTGCCGGGTATCTTTGGCGGACTGGCGCTGTTTTGCCTGAACCGCCCCTCGGACAAGCTGGGCCATCGTGCGGATAGAAGCTAAAACCGCCTGTTCCAGCTCTTTTTCACCTATCTTGTCCTGTGGGCAGCCAATATCCGGCTTATACCTGTCTGTCCGGCACACATAGCAGGGGTGGAAAGATTGAAGCCGCTCCATCGCAAGTCCACAGTGACCACACCGGATCTTCCGATAGAAAATCCGTGCGCTTTTTCCAGTGGCGCCAGGGTGAAAACTCCGCCCCAGGCTTTTGGCCGTATCGAAAATCTCCTGCGTAATAATTACTGGAAACGCCCCGTCCACAACAGTCCACTGATCTTCTGTAACAGCCCTGACCCGGCTGGAACCTACCTTTTTCCGGGTAGTCTTGCCATAGATCGCTTTGCCGGTGTACCGCTCGTCATCCAGAATCTTTCGGACTATGGAAGAAGTCCAGTAGTTTTTATTCTGGTCTACGCAGTTCCATTTCCGGTTTACATCTTGAAGCCGTTTTCTTTGCAGCGGGGTCAGCACTCCTTCTGTATTGAACTTTCTGGCAATTTCCGTGGTGGACAGGCCGTTGATAAAGAGGTCAAACACACGCCGGACCACGGCGGCGGCGTCCTCGTCCACCAAAAGGGCGTGCTTATTCCCAGGCGCTTTCTGATAGCCAAAGAACGCATAGGGGGCAACGCAGTAACCTTTTTCGGCAAGCTGCTTTTTGGTCGATCTCACTTTTTCTGATAAGTCCTTGCTGTAAAGGTCGTAGATCACATTTCGGAAGGACACATCAATCAAGCCCGCAGAACCGTACTTGTGATCCTTGCTGTCATAGGAATCGTTGATGGCGATAAATCGCACGTCCAGGAAAGGGAAAATCTGTTCCAGATAGTCCCCAACCACGATATAGTCGCGGCCAAACCGGGACATATCCTTGACGATGATGCAGTTGATCTTCCTCTGACGCACCTGTTCAAGAAGCCGTCGGACGGCTGGCCGCTCCATATTCGTCCCAGAATAACCGTCATCACAAAATTCGAGAATCCGCGCCCCGGCAAATTCAGGCCGCAGTTCGATGAAACGGCGGATGTAGGCCCGCTGATTGACAACGCTGTTGCTTTCGCTTTTTTCATCGGACAGGTCGCCGTCCTCAGCAGAGAGCCGGATGTAAATGGCGATCACATAGTTCAACATTTGCTGTAAAACCTCCGGCATCGTGCTACACCTCCTCCTGAAACAGTTTCTTCATCTCGTCCTGATAGTTCAGCACGATATGTACCTGCTTGTCCTCATTCACATAGATCTTCTCCACCAGCGCCAGCAGCATCTCACGGGACAGCTCCTTTTCATCCCGGAACTTGGCAAAGGCGGTGAACCACTTATTTTGTTTTGGGTTTGCCTCCGGCAAGGCGTCCTTTTCCGCCTGCAAATTCTGAAAGCGTCCCTCAAGCTGACGGGTTTCATCCTCATACCGGCTTTTCCCGAACAGATAATCCGCCTGCGTTACAATACCGTCTACATAGCTTTCAAAGAGCGTCTGACGGAGTGTGTCCAGTTTCTTCAATCGTCCCTGTACCGATACGATCTCATTGTCAAGAGCCGTCCTGCGACTTCTGGCCGCCGAGGATCGGCTGACGCTTTGGATAATCGCCTCCGCATCTGTGAGCATCGCCATCTGAAACCGAAGAACCTCATAAACGGCCGCTTTCAAATCGCTTTCTCGTAGGCCGCCCGCATTGGGGCATCCGGCATCCAAAAGCATAGCATGACGGGGACAGATAAAGTGGTACGCCACCGTTCTGCCTTTGTTGTAAACGCTTTTATAGCGTGTCATATTATGCTGGCAGCACGCGCATACCACAAGCCCCTCAAAAATGTTTTCGCTGTCAAAATGGGCGTATTTCCCCAGACGGCTGTGGTATTCCTCATGCTTGGTTTTCAAAATGGCTTGAACCGCATCAAATAGCTCTTGTTCAATGATCGCCTCATGGGTGTTAGGGACAACAATCCATTCTGATGGGGGCATGATTTTTTGCTTCTGTCCAGCGTGCAGCTTTGTGATTTTCTTGCCCTGAACCATGTGTCCCAAATACACCGGATTCTCCAAAATATGCTTCACAGACTGCGTTTGCCACGGACTGTTTTCAGAAAACCTCTTGGTAAACACAACCCCCTGCAAATAGCGGTGGTAATTGGGATTGGGAATCTGTTCGACGGTCAATGTCCTTGCAATCGCGGCGTTACTCATTCCATCCTTTTTCATCTGAAAAATACGCTGCACCACCTTCGCCGCTTCTGGATCAACGGCCAGCTTATGCCGGTCCTCCGGGGATTTTACATAACCATAGGCGGCGAAATTTCCGATAAACTCGCCGCTGCGCTTCTTAGTGTCCAGCGCGGAATACACCTTTTGCGAAATGTCCTTGGCGTAAATGTCGTTCATCAGGTTTTTCAGCGCAATCGTCATGGCCTCTCCGCTGTCCGCCCGGATGCTGTCGTAGTTGTCGTTGACGGAGATAAACCGCACTCCCATGAAGGGCAGCACCTTTTCCAGAAAGTTTCCGGTTTCCAGGAAGTCGCGCCCGAACCGGGACAGGTCTTTCACGATGATGCAGTCCACCCGGCCCGCTTTCACATCCTCCATCATCCGCTGGAATCCGGGGCGCTCAAAATTTGTCCCGGTTTCTCCGTTGTCACGATAGCAGTCGTACAGCTCCAAATCAGGGTGCTTGGCGATATATCCGCACAGATAGTCGATCTGCGTTTGCAGGCTCTCACTGTCCTTGCGGTCACGGGTGTCCATGATGGAGAGGCGTACATAAAGGGCTGTGCGGAAAATTCGCAGAGCGGCGGCTTTGGGCAGCTCATCAACCGGAACTCCCTGTGTAGCCGCTATCTGTTTTCTTCTGCTCACACGCGCCATTTACACCGCCTCCTTTACCGTGGGGGCTGCCTGCGGCGCCTGACGCTCCATATACTGTTCGATGTAGGCCGTCGCCGCCCTGTACTCATTCTGGTACTTGAAAATGATCTCAATTCGGTTCCCTTCATAGACATAGATACGGTCGATGATCTTCACCAGGATTTTGCGCTCCATCACATCCACATGACGGAAGGACTTGAAATGGGCAATCCATTCCCCCTGTGGGGAACCCGCCTGCACAATAGCGTCCAATTCCTCCTGCCGCTTGCTGATGGCTACCGCAATCGCCTCACACTTTTCCGTGTAAATCCGCTGATACTGCTTGAACTCATCTTCATTCAGCAGATGATCCACGAATTTCTCATAGGCGGACATTTTGAACCGCATGGCCTGTTCATAATCGGCTTTCAGCTTTTCAAGCTGCCGGTCGATCTTTCTGGCCTCCGTGTCCTCTGCGGGGAGAGCGGCGATAAATTGCAGGGTTTTCTCAATGTTCAGCACCGTTTCCATGTGGGTATGGATACAGTCACGAACCGCATCCATCAGCAGGGCCTCGCTGATATTATGGGTGGTGCAGGCAGTTTTGTCTGCCCGGTTGGTGGAACAGGAGTAGTAAAAATATTTTTTTCCTCCTGCCGGAACGGTCTTGCGGATCATGTTCTGCTTGCAGTCGGCACAGAACAAAAGTCCCGAAAAGGGATATACCGTCTTTTTTTGTACGGCGATTCTGGTGTCCCGGCACAGCAGGCCGCTGACCGTCCGAAAATCCACCTCGCTGATGATCGGTTCATGGGCGCCGGAAACGCTGATCCACTCGTCCTCTGGCTTTTCCATCAGTTTCTTGATTTTATAATTTGGCCGCCCGGTCTTTCCCTGAACCATCACACCGATATAGAGAGGGTTCTTCAGGATGCGCCCAACCGCTACCGCCGACCACTTGGCCTGCGGGTTGCTCTTGAAGCCGGAGATATATTTCATCCCCAGGGAACGCTTGTATTCTGAGGGCGAGAGGACCCCATCGGCGTTCAGCCGGTCAGCGATTCCTTGCTGGCTCATTCCTTCCAGCTTCCAGCGGAAAATATCCCGCACCACCTCGGCGGCGTAATCGTCCACAACAAGCTGATTCTTGTCGTCCGGTGATTTCAGGTAGCCGTAGGCGGCAAACGCTCCTACAAACTGACCCTTTCGCTTCTTGACTTCCAAATGGCTGCGGATTTTCACCGAAATATCCCGGCTGTAAGAGTCGTTCATCAGGTTTTTAATGGGCAGCAGAATGGTGCTGGCCTGCCCCTGTGCGTTGGCGGTATCATAGCCGTCGTTGATGGCGATGAACCGCACCTCGTGATCTGCAAACTCCTGTAAGACCTTTCCGGTTTCAATATAGTTGCGCCCCAAACGGGACAGGTCTTTTACCACGACGCAGTTCACAGCGCCGGAACGCACATCCTGTAAGACTTCCTGAATCCCAGGACGAAAAAAATCAACGCCACTAAACCCGTCATCCTTCCTCTCGGCATGGATGCGGATTTCTGGCATTGATTTCAAAAATTCCGTAATAAATTCCCGCTGATTTTTGATGCTGTTGCTTTCCGGCTTATCTCCATCGTCATCGGACAGACGGAGATAGATGTCGGCGTCATAAACAGCCTGCGCGGTCAAATTTTTCATAACAATGCCTCCAATCGTTTTGTTCGTCAGTCCCAACAACGATTGGAGTGCGAGTTTTGTCCGATTTCTATTATACAGCAGGGCACAGTTAGTGTCCAGGTGTTTTTTTCGGTTCCATTCGTGTCGGGGATTTACAGGGTACGGAGATAGCTTTCAAATTGTTCCTCCATTGTGGTTTCCTTAGCCGCCTCGGAGAAGCCGATTTTCACGACGATCTTTCCGTGGCGGAAGCAGTAGGGATTGCGGATCTGGCGGATGAAGTCCAGCACCCGTTCCTCTCTTGGAAGTTCTGTGTGGATGGATATGTCCCGAATATCGACAAGCTGTTCTGGATCGACCGTCTTAATATCAACGGCGGAGAGCGTATCAAGCTCTGCAAGTGTAAGTGATTTCAAACAGGCTCCTCCTTTCTGCCTCTACCAATCTATTCAGAAGGGCGCCTGTCCTATGCCAGAGAACGCAGGCCCACGCTGATTGCCAAGGCTGCGTCGATCTCCTTCATCTTTTTCTTGCCGATCTGGCCGATATAGCCTCGCAGCCGCCTGCGGTCAACCGTCCGTATCTGCTCCAACAGCAGCAGGGATGTAGGGGCAAGGCCCGGCACATCGTCCAGCAAAACATGAGTAGGAAGGTGGGTCTTATCCCTTCGGCTGGTGATGGCCGCCGCCACCACGGTGGGGCTGAAATAGTTGCCCACATTATTTTGGAGAATGAGGATAGGGCGTGTTCCGCCCTGCTCCGAACCAACCACCGGGTTCAGGTCGGCATAGAACAGAGCGCCGCGCCGGATCGCCTTTCGCCGCATAAGAATGACCTCCTGAATATAAGTAAGCCGGAAACAGGGCAGGCCCCGAAAGGCCCGCCCTGCGTCCGGCGAAATTTTCCAATCTGTTTTCTTTCATTGTGCTATTTGTCCTCGACACCCCGCACATGGGAAGTCATCGGCGGCCAGCAGCGAACCGGCGCCCACGGGAATCTCACCCCTCCGAGGATCTCTCCGAGCTGCCCCCATTGCGTGATCCTGCGGTCAAGCAGGGCTGTGGCTGGACAGGAGTACCATTGTACCCTTTGCCGGTCATGGCCGCGCCGGGAGCTGCCCGGTTTTTACAGACCGCCGTTTCTCGCTCATACAGGCAGGATGACAGCAAGACCAATGAAAGAAAGTAGGTGGGATCTGCTCATCCGTGCCGTACCTCATGGCGCGGCTTCTGAATCGGCTTTTGCTCATCGCACTGGCAAAGGGGAAGTTACCGATGAATGGGTATGCGGTTGTCAAGGAACAGGAGAAAGGGGTAGTTCAAAAAAAACACCTTTCACCCATCGTCCTGAAACCGTGGGGGTGTCAACCCTGCTCTGCAAAAAATTTTTTTAATTTTCCGATGGCAAGGTTCAGAGATTTGGCAACCGCCTGATGGCTTGTCCCCTCCAGCCTGCCGATCTGCCGGGTGGACAGGCCACGGAACACATGAAGTCGAAAACGCCGCTTCTGGACTTCTGTAAGTACGCCCGCAGCAAACAGCCGCTCCAATGCAGTCCAGGCATAGCAGCGGTTTTGGATTTCTACCGCCAATTCTTCCAATTCGTCCTCCAATGGACGGGTAGAACAGCAGTCCATTTCCTCTAAACCGTGAATGGACACATCCTTACGGGTCTGGGCGCTTTCAGCCCGATCCTGTTCATAGTAAATCTCATCGGACAGGGCCTTCAGCTCCGCAAAGTCCTGTTCTGTTTTATCCGGGTTCTCTTTCAGGTAATACTCCAGAGAAACCTCAATAATTTCATCATGGAAGCGATAAACAATATTGGGGCTGTATTTGTTTATCGCATAATCACTTTTGCGATAATCCCGCAATTTTTGTACCTCCGATCTGTTTTTTGCGAAAACAGACCGGAGGTGGCGGTGCCCTGCTCCTGTAACCAGGCCGCCTATGAAACAAGCGGCTGACTTTGTAATCTGGTACAAAATCAACCGCTCGAAGAATAGGTGCATTGAGAAGCCAAATGGCGTATGGAGCGTCCGCAGGCGGAGGTTTGTCCCCACTTGGGGCAAACTCTCGCGCACAAAAACGCTGACCAACGCCTATTGAAAGTTGTCCATTGAAAGCCGTGTGTCGTTGATGTGGGACAAAAAGCAACTTCTCAATGCTGTGGATTTTCTGATCCATAGCATTGTTACTCCTTGTCCGCTGTTATGCGGACGGCACACAGGCGGTTGGCATCATCCCCTTTCTTCCATTAATGTGGCAGTTTTACGCTACCGCCTTTGTGATTATCTCTAATTGTAAGTGCTAAAGTTTAAAGAGGCATTGGCGGTCTGATCTGCGCTATTTAAAAAAGGCGGCCCTTATCTAAAGATAAGGCCGCCTTAAACATTGGATATATAAGATTCTGATTTTATATTTGCTCATTAGCCTTATCTAGCTTTTCCAAGGGAGAAGTCAACTACCACAATCAGAATCTATCATAGGAAATTCATCAGGGTTTCATTAAAAAATGTAAAATTCACTTAAAATAGAATGACTTTTTACAATTTTAATGGCAATTCTATCTTATATCCTACACGAAAAACAGTTTTAATGTATATAGGATGCTTAGGGTCATTCTCAAGCTTGTTTCTTAATCGCCAAATAGTATTATCGACTGTATTGGTGCCTAACTCATAATCTTCAGACCATGCGGCATGATAAAGCTGTTCACGGCTAAATACTTGCCCAGGCGATTGCGCCATACAGTGGAGAATTGAAAATTCACCATAGTTTAAGTGAATTTCTTTTTCCGCTTTAAATACTTGCCGCCGTTCTGGGAATATTGTGATATCACCTAAGCTCAAAACCATATCAGCAGGTTCAGCAGCGTGAAATATCTTAATATTCTCATTGTTTAATATATTTATGATAGATTGAAATATATCCCCGCGTGGATCAGATGTTCGTATAACGATAATTTCTTCCATACTACACTATTTGTCTCCAATTTTTCTGAACTAGCATGGTTAAGTATATAGATCAAACTTAAGATATATATGTATTATGATATGCAAAAGGTATTCGTTGTAAATTTGGATTTTTTAGCGATAAGAGCGGCAATCAACATCAGATTGCCGCTCTTATTTTAACTAGATTCTAGAGCTATCTTACTCTTTTGTGTAGCATAACTTACTACAAGAGATATATTATCTCTTTGCCGTTACTGCGGATGTTTCGACATCAATAGAATCAGATTCAGATGAGCTATTCCCGGCGTATGCAGTTACGATTGCTTTATATTCTTTTCCAATAGTTCCGGTAAATGTTACACTACTGTCACAGAAACTAGTGTTTGATTTGAGCATACCTGTCGTGCTATCACTAGAATAATGTTTTACTTCCACCCATGTACCATTTCTCTTCTCATAAACATATATGTCTGTTGCACCAACAGAACTCATTCTTGATTTCGCAGTTACCTGAAAGTGAATTTCAATCTTTCCGCCTGAAGATGTACTACACCATGCTTTTTGTGCCTTAAGATAAAGACTGGCATAAGGAACGATGCCATCAGAAATATAGTTATTACAATTTTCGATTGCATGAGCGGTTACAATTTCAGCGGCAGCCGCATTTTGCATAAGGAGAGAAAAAGTGAACAGGGTCATTAAGAATACAAAGAAGTATCTTTTCACGATAAATACCCCCCATGTTTTACTGCTGATTATAAATCGATTCAATCATTTTTTTGAGAGTATCAACGCTAATATTGCCGCTAATGGAGCATTCGTAGTTCTCAACTGTCCAGACAGCAGTATAATCACCTAAGTTAGACATAATATAATGGCTAACTCCTCCCACAATAAATTCATCCACAGGAGAACTGTCTTTTTGATACCAACTAGATTCATTCTCTGGCAAATGGTCATAGAGATTGATTTGGATAGAAAATCCTCTAATTTGATCTGAGGATTGGTAATATTCATATATCGTTGTGCGATCCGAATGAACATTTACTTGGAACTCTAATAGAGAATAGTCACTTGGAATCCATGATGGTAAGAGAGGCTGAGCAACTCCAAGGACAGACAACACTTCACTTGCAGAATCACATGATTGGAGTGCCATTTCATCGGTAGATCCATTTTGGGTGCACGTGCTTGATTCGACTTCTCCTGAATAATTGACCTGAAATAGTTCTTGTGTCCATGATTTGAAAATAGACACTATATCTATCTCATAAGCAAATGCGGTTACAATGCCAATTAAAAGTGTACAAATAACTGCAGCGGTGATTCGCACAAAAACGCGCTTCAGAGTAACAACAGATTTCTGTTTTGCTCCATTTTTGGATTCCTCCGCAGTTATTCTATCCTGAATAATCGTGTCATTTGATTCGAAATTAAACTCATCATCCTCCCTCTGTTTTAATAGCCCAACAATAATCTTTATTTCGTCTACTGATAATCTGTCAGGCTCTGCACTATTTAGGTCTTCACGGAGAATAGATCTCAGATCGGCGCTACTTATTTGAGTGAAATCGTTTATGTCTTTGTCTTGTGGGGTTCCACTACCGTGCAAAGTGAGCGTCCTCCTCTCATTAAGGTATGTAAGATATAAATGGATACGTCACAATTTTTTATTATCCTTTTGAATTTCTTTGCGCAGTACACTTTTTGCCCTGAGTATGCGCATTTTACATGCAGACACAGATAGATTATGTCGTTTTGACAATTCTTCATACTGATAACCATCACAGTATCTTTCACAAAGCAAAGTCCAATCTACTTCGCTTAGATGATGCTTATAGCTTTCATAAAATAGTATGTTAGATTCAAATTCTGCTGTCGTTGGAAAAATCTGATCAAACATAGACTGGGTTATCTTACTGATAATTTTATTTGGCTTTTGTAAATCTCTATTTTTATTTCGAACTACATTTTGCAAAGTACGATACAACCATCCTACCTGATTGTTGCTGCTCTGCAAATCTGCTATCTTTTGAACTGCAATAGCAAAGGTTTCTTGCACGACATCTTCCACATAATCTGAATTATATAAAATATATCCGGCATAGTTAATCAGATTTTGATATTCCGAACTATATAGTTCTTCCAGTAATTTAGAATCATCAGAATTCATTTTGTCTGAAATGAAATCTGTTATATGCACCTGCTACTCCACCTCTTTATACACACTTCACTATTTAAAAAACAACGGGTTTTGGTTTTGACTATTCTAGATCTGAAAAATATTCTACAATTAGTTTTAACGCTGCTGACGCATAGTCTCGATGGAGCGGATTTAGCTTATCCAACTTTGCCGAGAGTTCCGTGGCATCATTCATTTTTCCAATATAACTATCAGTTCCTAAAGCCTCATCAGCAGAAACTTTTAAAGTATTGATAATTTTAATTAAAGTATCATATGCAGGTTTTTTAGTACCAAGTTCTATTGCCGCTAGAAAGGCCACACTTATATCCAGCATTTCCGCAAAAGATTCGCGGCTCAAATTATTATTCTGCCTGTATTGACGAAGAAAATTACCAATACCACTTGACTTCATTTAGAATACCTCCGGTATGTCTTCTTACTTTCAGTATAATCAGATATCCAGAAACAAAAACAGACCCTCGGTATTAATAGATACCGAGGGTGTTGATTTTCACTATAATTTATGTTAAACTGACATCATATTTATACTTAGCCGTATATTTTTCGGAGCTTCTTTATAGCGCGATTTTTAATCTGATTAACATTTTGGCGAGATACTTTCATTTCTTTGGCAATCTGACTGACCGAAGTTTCCCAGAAGAAAAACTTAATGATGACCTCTTTTTCGGCATTTGTTAGGTTGCATCCAGAAAGCATTAACTTAAACTTAGATAAGTGTTCTTCTTCTGGAGCAGGAGCATTTTCCATATAGAATTGCTGTGACTCTGTTAGATCGCTGACATGCTGCTCTTTAGAAGAGAGTATGTTTGCTCGTTTTGATAATTTAAAATAAGTATGATTGATGCTCTGTGTAATATAATTGACAAGGGCACCATCACCTGTTTCTGAGAAATCTTCGATTTTTATTTTGTAAATAACTTCGATAAGGGAAATTACCAGATCGCTGAAAGCATCTTCGTAATGAAGTTTATATGCATACTTGTGCAGTAGCTGTTGAAAAGTCCTGATAAGATCAAGCATGCAGTTTTGATTTCCACGTTGTGCTTCTAATATTTTTCCCGATAGCATATTTCTCACTCCCAATAATTTGAAGGGAATTTTGAGAGGGATATATGAGCTACGGTACAATATAAAAAGCGTTTTCAGAGTGAAATTGTAAACTAGTGTTGGTATATGTAATATATTTCTATATCTGTCACTATTGAGACTAATTTGATCTGATATTTAAAACAAAAGTGTGACGTTTTTTATCCCTTATGACATTTTATTGTTAGAAGGGAATTTTGAGAGAAGGTGCAGTTATAGTAGACTGTTATACAAATATCCATAATTTTCAATAAGTCTGCAAGCACCAAAGCGGAAGAAAATTTGTAGATATCAAAGGAGGGCAAAAGGGCAAGGCAAAAAACTCTACTATGTAAGCGCTGGAATAATCGAAAGAATAAAGGAAGGTAGCAGATGAAACAAATGCTAAAAAGAGCTTGTATGGGTGTAGTATTGCTCATACTTACACTAACAATGGCCGCATGCTCCACAGAAACGATTGAGCCAACTACTAGTAAATTTTCTACCGGAAGTGACGATGCGAACACTATACCAACTGATGATTTAGAAACATCGCTTTTGCCAAACGAAGCCTTTGAAAATGTACTACTTAATCAAAGGCAGTTTTTTTACACTAATTCTAACAGCAATCCCATCTATCAAAGCGATGTATACCTCTCTGAGATTGCAGGGGAAGATCAAAGTACGATGTCCCTTCCAAAGTTTGCTGTTGTAGATATGGATGGAGATGAGTTGCCTGAAGTTGTTTATCAGCGGGGTGACTACATGGGATTTATAGTCTTACGCCATAAAGATGGCGATATTTATGGTTACGATGTTAATTACAGAGGGCTTACGGGCCTCAAAAAAGATGGCTCTTATTCGACGTCTAGTGGCGCCAGTAACACTTCCGTTGGGAAGATGCGTTTTCTAGGTGAATTGTTTGATACCGATGTAAAGTTTTCTTCAGTTGAACAGGAAACGGTAAGTTACTACTTAAATGGTACGGAAATAGACGAAGTTACATTTAATCAGCTGTGGGACGAATATGAAAAATTACCTGATGTAGATTGGTATGAATATACAGAAAGCGCGGTAAAAGAATGGCTGCCGCATTATTTTGAGGCACAGGAAGCGGCGATATCATATGAGTACCATTCTACTCCAATGCAGGATTACCTAGATTCCTTATCTGATTTGTTGTATAACGACTATTCAACCCATGGAGACAATACTGAAGATGAGTATAATGCCATTTTTCAAAATTCCTATGATGGATGGGATCAAGCAATGGCAACAATCTACACTCTATGTCAAGACAAGCTCACTGGATCAGCTAAGGATGTACTTGAGGCTGAACAGCAGCAATGGCTTGATATGCGTGAACAGATGGCCTTAAACACTCCAATCTTTTTAGTCACTGACATGACAAAAATGCGTACTTATGATTTAATTTCTCTCTACTTTGAGGACCATTTTTACGATTGACACTTTTAATGCTCATCTGAACTAAATCGCCCAGAAGTCAGACTATAAAACTCTTCAAAATATACAGAGGCGGCACACTCGGTGTGCCGCCTCTGTTGCTATTCAATCATAGACTTTCTCCCAATCATTATCCTTGATGATCCACTTAGCCCTCCAGCGTGGAATCGAATGAAGTCCTGGGTGTACCTGTAAGGACCCAGGCCGGTTTCCTTGGCAGTTTATTGGAAACTATAAAGGACTGCGCTGCTCTGGGACCCGCCAGGTGTATCGCAGAACAGGAAGTCCTTCCGGCCCATCACAAAGGGCTTAATGCTGCGCTCGGCGCGGTTGTTTGAGAATTCCAGCCTGTCGTCCTCCAGATAGGGTCACTGTTCCAGAAGATAGTGCAGAGTCTTGCCCAAGGCGGACTTCGGTGCGGTCTGAGTCTTCAGTGCATTTGCCCATGCCAACAGAGCCTCTTTTCCTGCTCCAGACGCCTGGTAAATCGTTCTTCTGCTGTCAACACGACAAAAGTCGTACTCCAGCTGGAACAACCTTGCAAAATAGCACAGGGCCGCTGCCGGTTTAGAAGCAGGCTGCTCTTCCATAAAGGCGTGAAAATATTTTTATGCTGAGTTTACTTTTTTGCCGGAAAAAGCTTTTTAATATTTAGATTTGCAAATCTAAAAACAAATTAAAGGAGACTTTTTTCATGGCAAAGACTGTGCGATACGTCAGTACCAGTAGCGGTGTGAATGTGCGAGATGCCGCCGCTGGCAACAAAGTCCGTTCTCTGCTTCAGGGTACCCTGATGATCTATGACACCGCGAATGCGCCTGTCAAAAAGGCTCTGAACGGAACCACCTACACCTGGATCAAGGTCACCTATTACTATCAGGGCGCCAATGATCAGTACCTCATGGCCACCGAAGCGACGGGGTGGGTGACCCAGGACAACACTACTAAGGTTTCCACCACTGTTCCGGGTAAGTCTTCTGTCTATTCCGGCAATCAGTCGTATAAGCAGAATGAGCGCCTGGTAAACGCGCGGTACATCTTCGACTATCTGCGCTCTCTTTCCTCCACCAAGCGTTGGAGCGTCAATGCCATCTGTGCTACGCTGGGTAACATGGAGGCCGAAAGCGGCATTACTCCTGGCAAGTGGGAGGTGCCGGAGAACGACAGTAAGGGCTTCGGTCTGGTGCAGTGGACTCCTGCCACCAAATTCATCAATGCGCTGAAGGCTGGCGAAAGCAAGACCGACATCGATGTTCAGCTGAGACGCATTCAGGCTGAGGTGGATGGTACCTATAAGCAGTGGACCTCCGATTCTCACAGCCCTGCGATGACCTTCTCTGAGTACACTAAGAGCACCAAGTCCGTCGCTACTCTGGCGGAGTATTTCCTGCGGTGCTACGAGCGGCCGGAGATCACCACCGGTATGGTGTCGGAGCGGAAGCGTTGTGCGGAAAAGTGGTATAACATCCTGTCTGCGGTGGGCGATATCTAATCGCTCAACAAAAAAGTGACACCGTTACGCCTCTGAAATAAGGTGCCAAACAATAAAAGTGCCAGGACGAGTTACCTTGTTCCTGGCACTTTTCATTTATCAACATTTGTGAGAATAATGTGAATTAAACTAAGCGAAGTGCAAAGGAGACAATATGGACATTTCTTCATTTGGAATTACTGGGGTAGCTTCGATTACTGCTATCTGCTTCCTGGTAGCTGAAATAATAAAAGCCACCAAACTAAACAAAAAATGGATACCCCCAATCTGTGGTATTTTAGGCGGTGTGATGGGACCAATAGCAATGAAGATTATTCCATCTTTTCCTGCTTCGGATATGCTTACCGCAGTGGCTGTCGGTATTGTTTCTGGCTTATCCGCTACTGGTATCAATCAGACATATAAACAACTTACAAGGAGATAACCATATGGAACCGGAAATAGTTGTTGCGTTTCTCTCTTTAGTGGGGACACTTGGTGGTTCTTTCTTAGGTGTATTAGCTTCAAACAAGCTAATAAATTATCGAATCCAGCAATTAGAAAAAAAGGTCGAAAAGCACAATAATTTAGTCGAGCGCATGGTACTTGTTGAAACAGAAGTTAAATCAGCTCAGCATCGATTAGATAGCCTGGAGCACAACTAAAAAACAGAAAAATCACAAGACTTCCTGATGAAATATCTTATAGCGAAATTTAATCCGAGATAGTAGCTGGCCTAAACGACTGCTACTTTTAAACACCTAATACTATAGAAAATGTTAATTTCCTATCATCCAGCAAGGTATAAACACTAAAAGTGTATGCTTATACTAGAAGTATTTTCTTGCTATTAGATTTATTTCTTCATCTGTAAGTATCTGTTCACCTGTACGGTTCAAGGGGGTACAAAAATGGACTGCCCCCCAGTCCACGCAGCATCCGGGCGGCATTTTTGCCGTCCGGTCTTTCTTTCAAAACCATTGGCAAAGGAGTAAGCCGGAAAAAGAAAAAGGGCGGACTGCTCCCCAGGCGTGGAGTCAGGCGCAGAAGAATGGACATTTTCGGTTTTCTCTGCTTCTTCGCCAGACGCAGGTAGGGTCGATTCGGCGGGCTGCTCCGGTGCGGGCGGCTGCGGCGCCTCGGCACAAAGGGTATAGAGATTGCTGGTCTGGCCGCCATTCTTGCGCTCGTCAAACCGGGCCTGCTTAATGATGTAGCCAGCTTCTACCAACTCATCCAGCGCCCGCTTGACCGTAGAGATGCCATAGCCGCACTTGGCGGCTATGGTCTTGATGGATGGAAAACACTCGCCCTCCTTGTTACAATGCAGAACAAGGACTTGAAGCACCAGTCGCGCCCTCGGTCGCAATTCAGAAGAAAACGCCCTCTCCATGTATTCAAACTTTGCCATTCTGTCATCCTCCCATGTCTGGCACTCTCTTTGTTACAATCGCCGTTCTCCCATGATGTACGGCTCCACCAGGCGCTTATACAGCCTCCCATTGGCCCGGTTTGCAAACAGGTCATGGGATGCCTCCGCCATTTCCAGCTCGCCGCCGAACAGCTCCCGGCAGTATTCCCGGAACTCTCCCGGCACACTGATGGCCACCGGGCGTACCTCCAGCCCGCCGCAGACCTCCAGCGCCTTGTGAAAGGCCGGAATCTCATAGGGCAGGACGCTCCCGCACAAAAGCCGGTGATCCGCCTCCCGGAACACAGAGGTGGGCGTTTGCATCACGCCGCAGTCGTAGATGATAAACTGATAGTCCCGGTCCGGCTCATTGGTCAGGTAGCAGTCGATCCCATCAATGGCATAATGTTCGCCGGTGGGAACCGCCTCATAAACATTGAGCAGGAGCTGAAGGTGCCGGTTGGTGTTGACCTCAATATAGGCCACCTCCGCGCCTCTGGCCGCAAGCCACGCCGCCAGATTGAACGCCGTCACCGTCACGCCGCTTCTGCGCTGTGCCCCGGCAACGGCAATACGGACATTTTTGGCGTTCCAGCGGTAGGGGGTGATCTCGTCCTCCGGTTCCTGCGCTGGTTCCTGTCGGGGTTCCGGCTGGCTTGACACCGGCGTTGGGGTCACATACCGCTGCATCCCTTCATCGGACAGCGCATCTCTCAGCTCGTCGGCGGCGTCCTCCAGCGTTTCCGCTGTAATCAGGTTCACCACCCCGATGGACAAAAGCCGCTGGATACAGCCGCTCATATCCTCACAGCCGGACAGGATCACGATGATACGGGTGGAAAACATCATCTGGAAGGATCGCAGAGCGAGGGTAAAGTCCTCGCCGCTTTCCTCAATACAGGCCGCATCAATCAGGAAGAACTTGGCCGTGGCATAGTTTCGCATATCCTTGGTGACAAAACTTTTCAGGCTGAACTTCCCAACCAGCTTTTTGGACGGCATGAGCATTTCATGGGCCGCGCCGTCAATCAGCCCGCTTTTCTGGTTACTCGTCAAGTACAGCAGCATACGATGTGCCTCCCATATCCATGTTTTCTACCGCCCTTTCCGGCTCTCCTGTCAGCAGAAGGACAACGCCAACCACTACAATGGCGATGTAGATCAATAATTCAATCAGTTTATTTCGGTTGTTCATACCATGCTCCTTTAATAGATCGCCCAGAAGGGGCCGCCAGCGGCGGCGCCTTTTCTGGCTTCATCCAGAATAATGGAGAGGTCCCATTCCTGTTCGCTTCGCTTGTGGCTGGCAGGGTCGGCCACCAGGATTTTCCCCTCCGCAGTTACACCGCGCAGGACAATGAAATGCCCGGAGTTGGTAAAGTGCCCTTTTGCCATGATCGCCACAACCAGCTTCCCATCCGCCAGCGCGTCCACCATCGCCTGCGGGTCATCCGGGGGAACGCTCTCCCAGGACAGGCCGTAGGCTTCGGCTGCTGCCGGGATCAGGCTGTGGTAAGAGCCATTCCCTTCGCAGCGGTGTCCATTCGCTACGGACCATTCGCTGAGTTCTACTGGGTCATGGGGCGTCCCGGTCAGGGTCGATGTGACAATCGCCATCGCCGTGGGGCCGCACCCGGCCTCGCCAATCGTGCCGGATGTGCCGTACATGGTATCTGCCCACCGCTCATCCAGTTGGTTGTAATAGATGACCTCCCGGCCTCCATCGGTAAAGACCACGCCCTCGTAGCTCTGGCCGCTGCCCTCAATGTAGTCCTTTTCATAAATGCCGAGCTGCTGGTTGTAGCCATACTCTTTCTGAAAATCCTCCACCACACTCACTTCATCGCCCACCAGCCATTGGGACAGCACGGAGAACGGGCTGGTAATCAGATACAGGATAAAGGCAATCAGGAGCAGCAGGCCCAGAACCGGGGCCAGAATGAGAAGGAGCGTCCTCCTGCGGCTTTCCTCATCGGTCGCCGCCCTTGACGCCGCCTGTGCCAGCAGCTTTGCCGTCAACGGATCAATCGCCAAAACAACACCTCCAATCAGCCCATTTCCGCGCCTATGTCCGCCAGCATCCGGTCGAACTGCTGGCGGATTTTCTCTCGTTCCAACCCCGCGCTGTCATCCATGACAAACTCCTTTTTCCCGTCCTCGTTCTCACGCACAGACACCGCGTAATCCCCATTTGCAATAAAGAAGGAAGTATAAAGGGCTTGGATGGCCGGGGCGGGCATCCGGGAAATCTCAAAGGGCGTGGCAGCGCACTTGCTGTTCCAGGAAAAGAGGTTGCGGGCCGCATCCGCCGTCAGCTTCATCCAGTCGTAATCAAATTCTTCTTTCTTCATCAGGCCGCCAAAGTCGATCCCATCCGGGGAGAAATACCGTTCCACCTTTTCGGCAAGAGCCGGATGGGAGGCCATCAGGTAGAGGGCCGCCTGATAAGAGCAGTCCCGCTCTCCGCCCCGCCAGCGCATTGAGGACAGCTTGGTTGTCAAATATTCATACCGTTCCGCATGGTTCATAAAAACACCTCCATAATTTCGGGAATAAGTACGGCGGCTGGGATATACCCAGCCGCCAGAATATTACCGGCCGCCCGCCTTGCCCATGTAGGCAAACTTGTAGGCCGGAATCTCAAAATTGACATGAAGCCGCTTGGAGCCAACCAGGAACAGGGCGTGTCCCCGGCGCTTGCTTTCCAACAATTCCTGCTCGGCATCCGTCAGGTTGTAGAGGTCCGTGGTTTCCTGAAGGTTTTTGCCGTCGCAGCCCATCAGGATTTTGTAGCAGGGAATGTCCAAAAGGGCCTGCCCGTACATCTTGATCTCCGGCGCCAGGAAGTCCACCACCGAATGAGAGATAATCGCCAGAGCGGATTCGTATTTTCTGGACCGCTTCTCCACATTCCGCAGAAAGGCCAGGGATTGCGGCACCTGCGGGTCGATCATCAGGTATGCTTCGTCGCATACCAGAAGCACACGCTCCCCGCGATTGTTGCTCATCTGCTCCCAGCACCAGGTCAGCAGATTGAAATACTGCGTCCGCTTGATGTTGTCCGCGGCGTTTTGCAGGCTGTGGGTATCCAGGCAGACAAAATGGGAGTCGGCCTCCAGCGTACTGTGCCCGTTCCAAAGGAAGCTGTCGCTGCCCTTGGCGGCGTCATACAGCAGCATGGCGAGGTCACGAAACACCGGATTGCCAGGATTGGCCTCGGCTTTCTTTTCAATCAGGCCATGGAGATCTTCCATGATGGGAAAATCCGTCGCTTTGAGCTGGCGAATGTCCGTGTCCCAGAAGATACCGAACTGATGATATAGTTCAATGACCGTCTGCTTCAGGACGGCCTTCTGCATATCGGTCAGGCTCGGCAGATACAGGGAGAAAATGATCTCCAGCGTTTTGATATGGAGCGCCATATCGGACATTCCATTTCCCTCATCCGTATAGAGCTTGTCGGTTTCGTCCTCATCGTCACGGGGCGCCGGTCTGATCTGCAAAAGGTTGGAGCGGCCGTTGCGCCCACCGCCAGCGTTCAGCCAGTTCCCACCCAGGTTCCGGCACATATCCTTGTACTCGGATTCCGGGTCGATACAGAGGATTTTGGTTCCCTTCATATACTCAGACAGCATGATATGCTTGACCACGGTGCTTTTGCCGATACCGGCCACACCCATGACAACGAAGCTGCTGTTGGTGCGGTCGTTCCCGCGTGTCCAGGGGTCCAGAATCACCAGCCCGCCACTGCTGTCCTTGGCAAAATAATAGCCCCGGCCGTCGCTGTAACCGGAGCTTGCGAAGGGGAAACCGCCCACAAAGGTACTCATGGGGATGATGCGGGAAACAATGCTGTCCACCGTCCCATTGGCGGGGTAGGTGGGCGAAATGCTCTGAAACCCCTCCTTTTGCAGATTGGCAAGGGTGCGGACCTTGCATTTCTGAACGCTGAACGCGCTCTCCACACGGCGGCAGATTTTGGAGAAGGCCGCCTCGTCCTGCGCCACCGACATCACCGTGAGCGACATCATGGCGACGGTTTCGCCCTCCTGGTCGATCTTCTGCATGATATGCTCCCCGTCCTCGGCGGCCTTCTCCGCCCGCTGACGGGTCAGCGGGTCTTTGGCGCTGTCGGCGGCGCCCCGCTGCTGGACAATGCTCTTGGAGAGGGCGGAGATCAGGGTGCTGTTGTCAATCGGGGTGATCCCCACCGACACAATGGTGCTGGGAATGTTTGTAATCTTGGAGAGCCAGCCCATCTCCACCTTTTGCGGATAGCGGACCGCACCGTAGACCTTTCCCATATTTTCACCGATCACAAGGCTGTTCCGCTTGATTTCCAGCCCCATCGGGGTAATGACATTCAACAACGATTCATTCACAGGGAGCGTTTCTTCTTTCTTCTTGGTTCCTAACAATGATACACCTCCAAATCAGTGACACGAGTACGGCACACCGATATAATCCAGCACGGCGCCCAGCCCCAGCTCATGGATGCAGTAGTGGTACTGCTGGGGATGGGTTTTCTCCATGAGCTGAAAACGGTTCGGCTCATGCTCCAGATGAACGCCGTACATACAATACATACACCCCGATCTGGAAACGCCGGTGGTTTTCAGAGCCAGGGCGCCGTTCCTCTTTTTGACCTCCACAATGTCCCCATAGATAGGGGCATAGGGGATGCCGGTCATTTTCAGATAGCGCAAAATATCTTCCTCCCGCCAGAAGGCAAGGGGCTGGCTGAGGGGGCGCCTGCGTTCATAGCCGTTGCAGCCAAATTTAAGGTAAGACTGCTCCCGCAGCTTGCTCTCGCAGGCCAGCACCCCCGTAATGGGATGCCGCCCGGACTGTCGTTCAAACTTGTTCAGCGGGGCCTTTTTCATGTGGTAACAGCACCGGGCTGAAACCGCAAAGGGGGCGTCCAGAAGATACCTGTACTTCTCACAGTTGTAGATCGACTTCTTTCCATTCTTGTCCAGCAATTCACCGTTCAGGCGGGCCAGACGGTAAGGCTGGCCCTTCCGTGCGCCGCTAATGGCATCGGACACTTCCTTGGAAATGACCGGATAGCCGTATTTTTCAATAATCTGCGTAAACGGATAGCGTGGGCGAAGCCAAATCACATTGTCTTTCGTTTTTACAAAATCGCGCAGTTCAGGGTATTCCAACCCTGTGTCAACATACACGGCGGGAATATCGGGGCAGACCTGCCGTGCCAAATCAAGGAGTACCGTGGAATCCTTACCGCCCGAAAAGCTGGTAAAGACCTGCCCGTTGTACGCCCTGTACCATTCCAATATTTTCATCTGCGATACTTTGATCTTTTTTTCGAGGCTCCAACCCTGCATGATGTTCAAATCCTGCCGGGTGTGCTTCATTCTTACACAACACCTACACTTTCTAAAATCGGGATCGCCGCTTCAAAACCGGCGTCCTCCAAATGCACATAGGCCGGGTTATTCACCAGATTGCACAGCCGCACAATGTCCTGCTGCTCCAAAATCTCGGTCTGGATGCCGCAGTCGGCAAAATAGCCCGACAGATATTTCAGCTTTTGAAGCAGCTCACGCTCCACTCCATCAACCGTCCTGTCCCAGATTTTGATGTAAAACTGCCGTTCCACCACCTCGCCGGAGAGGGCAAACCCGCCCATCTCCACGATCTCATGCTTCAGCAATTCCTTCTGCTTTATATCCGATGAAGAAGTGAGGGTAGAGGACAACTCCGCCATCAGGGGAGAAATGTCCACCGGGCGGGAAACCGCCAAAAGCTGAAACGGATATTGCCCGCTGGACAGGCTGGCCGTGAGCTGCTTGGCAATCAGGCGTTTTTCATTCTTGCTGAACAGCTCCGTACTGATGGGAAATATTTTCAGGTACGCCAGCGCCATGCCGTCACGGGTGTAGAGGAAGCTCCCGCGAATATCCTTGACATTGACAAACTCATTGGCGGTCATCTGCGCCAGTTCTTCCTTATCCCTGCTCTTGGCCTTCTTGCGCTTTTCTGAGAATTTCAAAAAAAGAAGCGTACCGCCTCCCAGCAGTACGCATACCACAATCATAATGGTCGGCAGCAGCAACCTATCAACCTCCCTTTCTTTGCCGCAGCTTACAGTTCCAAATCATCCTCGTCCTCCAGTTCTGGTTTCGGCTCATCGGTATAGTCTGGCAACACATCCTCAACCGCAAATCCAAAGCTGTGTCCGCCGATCCAGTCCACTTGCATAAAGGCATACAGTTCTTCAAAGTTCTTGCTGAAATAGGCCAGTTCTTCTTCGCTGGCCCGTTCTGTTTCTCCTTCCCCGTAGAGGTAGGTGCCCACCTCTGCATAAACTCGGTCGCTTTTCGGCAGGCTCCTCAAATCATCCTGGATGATTTCATCCTCCAGAAGATCCTCCGCGCAGTCCGGGCTTCCGGGAGCGTAGTATTCTTCCAGCAGGCCGGAATCAGAGGCCAGAGTCACAACAGAAAACATCTTGCTCATTTTGAACCACCACCTTTCCGACCCCCGAACATCAGCCGCAGAAATTCCTCCGTATCTTTTGCTGACCGCACCTCAAAGGTCACGACGGAAGGCCGTGGCTCTGTGAAGTAGTCCCGGAAACAGGCGATTTGTTCCTCGGTCAGCGATGCGCCGCGCCCTTCCGGGGTATCGCCATAGAGAAAGAAAGTCCCGTGGATCGTGTCACTCCCAAACTGGCGGTTAGCGGGCAGGCCCATCCATTTGCCACTGGCATTACAGCACAGGACGGTTTCATGGGGCAGGGAGATACATTCGATCTCGCCGCCGACAATGGCCTGCCGGTGTTCCAGGGAATCCTCCAGCACAGCGGTATAGGGGGCCTTTCCCGGCTCAAATATCATCACCCTGATTTCTCTATTGTTATTCATCGTCTTTTCCTTTCTCATCATGGGTTCCCCGGCGCGATATGCCAATCGTCATATAGGGAACCGCTGATCGTCACGGAATCGGTGAGATTGGCGCAGAGCATCCCAGCCGGGGTCCAAATGTCCATCACATGGGTATTGACCGTATAGCTTCCATCGGGGAACCACACCGGCGAAAAATGGACCCGCTGCTTATAGGTGCTGTAAATATTTTCGGCAAACTGGAACCGGGCTGTTTTTCCGCTGGAGAGCCGGTCCAGCAGGCGCCAGTAGGTCGTATAGTTAAATTCAGGGAAGTAGGAAACCGCTGTCTGCCCGTAGGTGTAGTGGGACATGGGCGCGGATGTGCTGACCGTGGCGGTGACAGTGTTGCTCACGCCGTAGCCGGATTTCATGGTGTTCCCGGCCGCCGTAGGCACCTTCTCATCCGGTTCAATCCTTGTGGTGGCAGTCATGGATGCGGAGTAATTGTCCCGGAAGAAGTCATACCAGCCCTCATCCACCCAATATCCATCATCATCGCCGGTGCTGTGCCACACCCAATAGGGGTGCCACTGTGCCCACCACACGTTCCATGCGGCGTAGGACTTTTCCTCCCGGCTGGGGGCACTGCTGGGCCGCCAGCTTCCAGCGGTGTCAGTGGCTTTCGGGTCCGGCGGGTCGTTGCCGGAAAGATCAACCACCTTTGCCTTGATAGTGGTCTGGCTTAGAGTCCCCCGGTTGGTGCGCACCGTGATGGTAATATCCTGCGGTTCGGATGGAGTATGCCACTTCACCCATGCAAGCTGACTGTCCCCCTCCGGGATGACGATATTGTTCATTCGGTAGGTACTACCGTTGATGCTGAAGGTCACGGTGGCGGGGCCGTCCGGGTTGATCTCAGAACCGGCATAGAGCGTCACCGGCGTTATCACATCGGTGTCTACCCGGTATTCGTAGTCATAGTCGGTTGGTTCCGGCTGTTCCGGGGGCTGTTCCTCAAACCGAACGATGCCCATGCCCAGGTAGGCGATGATGGTGTCATTGGAACAGGTCTTGTTCGTGGGGCCGGAATAGGCCGCAAAGCCCAAATCTGAATATTCAAGATACATCGCCAGCGGGAGATTTTTATGGGTCAGGCTTGTCATGGTCCTGCGCAGGGCGCCGCCCGTCTGGTTGTCGTAGAGCGCCGCTTCATGGGCGGTCATGGCGTACATGACCCCGTTGTGTTTGAAGTAGGCGATTGGCTCCAAAAATAACTTGTACTCGCCGCCGATCAGCTCGTCATAATTGATACCTGTCTGCTGTGCCACCAGCTTGACTACATACTCGGAACAAAAATACTTCTTGATGGCCTCAATATTTGCTTTGGTGCTGCCGCTGCTGATAATGCGGGGTATAGCCTGTGCAGGCGTATAGTAATCATAATTTCCTGTGGTGGGGGAAATGCCCGTCCCTCTGCTGTATTGGATTTTGCTGACCTTTCCAAAATGAATTTTGATCGTAGGATTTTTGTTTGTCAGGTCAAAGGGAGTAGACACTGGTTGACCGGATTCGGCATCGACAACCGTAATTCTCACACCGTCCATACCCGGATTCCATGAGTTCTGCGAGGTTCCCTGTCCCATGCTGCCGCCACCGCCGTCCACATTCCCGCTGCCTCCGGTATCGGCCAGGGCGCTCATGGGACAGATGCCCAGGATAAGCAAAAGGCTCAAAAAGAAGGTAAAAATCCGTTTCAAAAGCGCACCTCCAATCTGTTGTTTTTGAAAAAGGGTATAAAAAGAGTACGGCATTTCTGCCGTACTCTGTGTTAATGTTATCCCATAGTGCCAACTTGTTTATTTATATCTCCGTCTGAATCAATATTGTGCTGCACAGAACTACCTCCTTCATCGGGAATCCAGCCGAAGCCCTCAATGTAGATAGAGCCGTTCTGCGTATCGCCGTTTTGGGGCTGATTGGCGGCGGGGTCGGAAACAATCGGCTTATTGTTCTCGCTGGCCGCCTGCTGTTCCTCCGGGGACGGGGCGGGCGGCGGAGTGGTTTCCGGCTTTTTTTCACTGTCGGTCAAATCAACATCCACCTGATCCTCCTGTTCAACATTCAAAACAGGATTGGTCTGCTCCTGCGCGGGGGTGCTTTCCGGCGCGGAAACATCGGGAACCTCCACTGTGGGGGCCGTGGTTTCTTCTTCCGGGGGCTGGCTCACATCCTCTGTGGTAACATCCGTAGGGGCAGCGGCCGGGTCCGTCCCGGACGGTTGATCGTCTTTGCCGAGCATGGACACGAAAACACCGATCACGATCAGCAGTACAGCCGCCGCACCGACAATGGCAAGCAGCTTCTTATTTTTTGCGTTCATCTGGAATCCTCCTTTTAAGGTGAAATTATATCAAAAAATCAATATGTTCCTCCGCCTCCATTATACCAGTTGCACAATACCGGCGTCCAGGTGGAAGAACACACAAACATTTTTTTGCGCTATGGGAAACCGCCAGGCAGAAATAGACAAAAACCTAAAACCGGGGAACATACTTGGCGTTCAGCTTCATGGTGATCCGCATGGGCGGCAAATGGCCGAACCCAAAGGAAAGGGGCACCTCCACCGTGACCGTCCCTGTCACATTGAGCTGGGTAATCCCTGCTGGCGCGGAGGGGGCAAGCGGGGCGTTCTCCAGCTCCATGCGCAGATCATAAAAGCGGTATTCCAAATCCGGCCCCGCGTATTTCAGATACCGCCCGTCCTCGTACACCAGGCCCAACACCTGTTGCAGCCGGTCATATACATTCCCGGTGGTAACATTTTGCGTCCAGGACGAACCGGAGAGCTGGTAGCCGCCCGAATACCCTTCCCGCAGACCGGGGTAGGCTTCATCCCAATTCTCCGTTGCCACAGCTACGATAGCGGATTGAACAGAATCCCGGACGCCCTGCGCCACGATCACCAGCCGCATATATTCAAACACCACGCAGGCCAGAATCAGGCAGCAGACCACCACCGCAAGAATCATGGGTGTCCCCTGCCCGGACCTGTCTTTCAAAACCGTTTTCAGCCTGTTCATTTCCAGTACACCTCCGAGGTTCCTGTGGCTCTTGCAGTGAGCGTGACTGGGAAGGACGCAAATTCCCCGAACAGGCCGAGATTGACGGTGGTGGTAAGCGTCACCGTCACCTCGTTGCCGAGCTGGATTTTGCCGGTGTCGCTCCATGAAATATCAGGGTCAAGTCCCGTTTCCTCCCGGAGATCCGCCGCCTTCGCGCTGGTGGCGGAACCTACCCGCCCGTTGATCTCCGCCGTCCGCACCAGCTCATCCGCAAACACATCCAGGTTTTGTTTCGCCACAAACACCGGGGCGATGCGGACCACCAGCGCCAGAACAAGAGCGACAGCCAGGACAAGGACGCATACATCCACAAAGCCCTCCCCGCGTTTTTCTTTCAGCAGCCGCCTCAAACAGCCACCTCCCTTCATCAGAACAAATCTCCAAAGGCTTCCAGGACCACATAGCCCAGAACACCCAGATACATCAGCAGGAAACAGCCCAGCAGCATAAAGGAATACTTCCGCATTTTTCCCGGCTGCTTCATGGCCTCCAGCTTCAGCTTTTGGAGTTCAAGCTGCTTGAAGGTCATGGAGAGCATTTGGAAGTACATAATGCCGTTGTCGCCTCGCTTGACAGAAATCAGCCCGCGCACCACATCGGAGAGCATGGTACTTCCAATCCGGCTCTCCCAGCGTGTCAGGGCGTTTTCCTCGTTGCCGGAGGCCATATCTGCAATCGTGATCTCTAACTCCCGTTTCATGGCGTGACCGCCGTTGTGCTGATAGGCTTTCAGGATGTTCAGCACATCACGGGAGGAACGAAGCTCCTGCTCCACGGTATTGACAAAACGGGGCAGTTCTGTTTCAATTTCTTCCCGCCGCTGTTGGACGATCTCATCCGCCCGTTTCTGTTCTTTGAAAAAAACGGCCACCGCCAGAAAAAGAACCACCGGCGCCAGAATAGGAAAAATCAGCAGGGCCGGTATTACCAGCAGCCCGATCAGCCCGCCCTTGACCCAGGCCGCCGCCACATAGGTTTCCGGGGACATTTGGATTTCGGCGGATTTAAGCTGCGCCTCCAGCTTGCGCCGCTTATAGGCGTCCAGCCGAACCAGAGGCGCGGCCTTTGCCGCCATATCGAACAGGATGGCGTTCATGCTGTTCTTTTTCGCCTTTCCCCGGTTTGTGACGGTCAGCACGGCTTTGGTGCTGGCGGAAGTAGGCAGCCGGAGAAGTCCGGCCAGTAAAAAGAACGCTCCCAGGCCAAAGAGCGTTCCAAAGCATAGTAAAATCAAATACAACCTGTTTCACCTCAATTCCTTGTAATACATTCGTTTTAGACCGGTGTTCCGGCTCTCTGCCCGTGGGCGCCCCGGCACATTCCAGCTCCCGCCGCCCCGCAGCCCCGGTGCGCATGACCACCCGGAGGCCCGCAGGCTGGCCCCGTTTTCCTCCGCCAGCGTGTAGGTGATGATCCTCCGAAACCCCATCTCTCTGGCGATTCGGGCACAGCAGCCATAGAGGAAGCTGCATCCATTGAGAATACCGTCTGTGCAGAGCCGTGTCACCTCGGCGGTTCGTCCATCGTCCAGATACCGGGAGATCGGCCGTCCCACAACGGCAACGCCGTGAAGCGTCCCCTGCCCATCGGAGAGCGCCACACAGAATTTACAGCCCTGCGCCCGCCCGCTGTGGCGGTGGTGCTTTTCAATAAAGCGGTTTGCCTCCCGCAAGCTGATTGGAATAATCTCCGCGATTCTCACCTCCAATGAAAAATAAAACCACACACAACACTTCCATATTGCGTTCCCATCGGTTATTATAAAGTCAGAAAAAATACGGCTTGCAAGATGGAGGAGGTGTTTCCATGCAGTTCAATAAGAATGAAAGAAACCCGTCTGTTGCCGCGCTCAAAGAAGCGAAAGAAGCGTTCCAAGGCGCAGCGGAAGAATTGGGCATTAAAGACGAGCAGGATGTTGTGGCTCTGGTGAAAGAAATCCGCAAAACGAGGCAGGGTACGGAAACACAAGAATGAACCGCTGAACAGGAAAACGCCCACCAAACGGTGAGCGTTTTTTTATCAGGTATCTTTTCTTAAAATGTCCAAATATTCAGAATAAGAGTAAATGCGTGTTTTCCCGGCCTTTTCACTTTGAACCAGGATTCCCTTTTCTACCAGGACAGCCACAGCTCTTGCGATTGTATTGTAGGCCATCTCTAACGCCTGCGAAGTCTTTTTTACCTCAATGATTGGATTTGCCTCCAAATAGGCAAACAGCTTTTTCAGCGTGTCAGACTGCCGCTTTGCCACCCCCTCCATAAGCAGGGTCATATTTTTATCATGCAGGGCTGTCAGTTGGTCGATTGTGTGGACTGCATCCTCCGCCGATTCCATGACTGCCTGCAAAAAGAAGGTGATCCACTGCTCATAGTTTCCTTTCCGGCGCACCTCCGTCATGCGGTCGTAGTATTCGATGCGGTTCCGCTTCAGGAAATACGAGATATAGAGCGCCGGGGTTGTCAAAATCTTCTTTTCCATCAGGAATAGGGTAATCAGAAGCCGCCCCACACGCCCATTTCCATCCAAAAAGGGATGGATTGTTTCAAACTGATAGTGGATCAGCGCCGCACGAACCAGAGGGTCCAGACTGTCCTCCGCGTTCATGTATTTCTCCAAATCGGAGATGGCATCTTTCATGTCCTCTGGATTAGGGGGAATATATCTTGCGTTTTTCAGTGTGCTGCCCTGGCCGCCAATCCAATTCTGAGAGTAACGGAACTCGCCAGGATTTTTTTCCTGTCCCCGGACACCCTCCATCAGCACCGCATGAGTTTCCTTTATCAAGCGGTTGCACAGTGGAAGCTCCTGAAGGCGCTTTATGGCAAATTCACTTGCCTTAATATAGTTGATAACATCCGCCACATTCCGGTTCGCATTTTCGTCCAGAAGCGGGTCCAGTACATCATCAAGGGTTGCCTGTGTGCCTTCAATTTGTGAGGACAAAAGCGCCTCTTTCCGTACATACATGGAAACAAACAAGTCCATGTTGGGAATACGGGCGGCAAGGCCCTCCAAAAGTGCAAGCTGCCGGTTTGCCTGTATTAAAAGGTTTAAGCCCTCATTTCCCAAATCAACAGGTGGTACGGGCGGCAGCGGAGCCGGAACAAATGATTGATAGGCCATGTCGCCGGACAGATTTGATTTGAAATAGCCTGCTCGATTCTCCAAAACCTTCAACTCCTTTCGCATCTTCAAAATCACAAGTGGAAATTTCAATACCTATCATACCACTTTTATTTCCACTAATCAAGAGAAGTGGAAATACAGGACATTTCATATTTCAGCAAAATGCGACTAACGGAGTTTTGAGTTCGGATTTTAAGCTGGATATTTCCATTTACCTTTTGTACTCCACCGGCTTTGTCAACCGGATGACCGCCGCAAAGGAGATCAGCAGCACCAGCAGGCAGACCGCCAAAATACCCTTGCCGAAGCCGGGGTTCACCAACACATTGTACCAGTCTTTGTTCAGGAAGTAGAGCAAAGGGATATTGCCCACCAGCAGGAAGGCCATTGTGATGAACTCCTTAAACGGCTCATACATCAGGTAGTCCAGTTCCGCCGCCACGATCCGCATATCGGACAGCTTGCCGATGATGGGGGTGAGGGTGCTTTTCAGGCTCTTATCATCCTGACAGGCGATAGCGGCGTCCACCCATTCCTGAAAGATGTAGTTGTCCAGCTTGGGTTTCATATTAGAGAGGGCCTGTTTCACATCGGCGCTTATCATGCCGGTTTCGGCCAAAAAGCCCCGGAACACATCGGCCACAGGCGGGTTCAGGTAGTGGATGTTTTCCTCTACGGCGGTAATGATGCTCTCGCTGCGCAGATAGGAGCTGGTGATGATGGACAGCCCGGTTTCAATCTCATTGTTCATCAGCTTTTTGTAGCTGTGGGAGGTGAACAGGACATACCAGAACGGGATCAGCCCCATACCCACCGCCAGCACTGGAAGCATGAAATAGTTTTGAATCACAATGCAGATCACCGCGCCCATAGCCGCCAGGAACAGGGAGAGGGCGCAGAGGGCGGCAAACTTGCCGCCCCTGCCGGTCAGGACCATCATTTCTTTGGCTTCCCGCACCGTCTTTTTGATGCCCTTGGCCTCCTTGGGGTGGTTGAGCTGCCCGATCTTCTTGGAGATCGGCGCCTCCCGGCTGGCAAAGGATCTCGTCAAGTCCTCCGCAAACTCAAAGGGTGTCATGCCCAGCAGCAGGAAAATACCGGCCAGCATACCGGCAAAGGCCAGCAGAATCAGTACAATCAAGCGGTTTCCTCCTTCCCATCGTCTATATCCGTCCGCCCACCGGCGATCTGTTCCAGCAGACGGGGCGGCATCCCATTCTCAAGCAGCCGCTTTTGCAGGCTGGCCGAGATCGGGGCTGCCTTTTGAAATTCGCCGCGCACCTTTATCTTGCCGTCCTCCACAGCGGTTTCCGACACATGGTAGCGGTAGAGGGTGTGGAGCTGCCGTGTACCGTCCTCCAAAATCTCACATTCGGTAATCTCCATCACCCTGCGGCTGTTGTCCTCCAGCTTCTTCACAAACAGGACAATGGGAAACGCCTCCGTCACCAGGTTATACAGGGTCTTGTCGCCCATATCGTATTTCTGGGTACACAGCGTCACCATGCGGTAGTAGGTGGCCTTGCAGCTATTGGCATGGGTGGTGGTAATGACCGCGTGGCCGGTGCGGGCCGCCTCCTGCGCCGCAAACGCCTCCGCCGACTTCATCTCGCCCACGCACACCACATCCGGGTCGCAGGTCAGGGCAAACTCCAAAAGCCGCTCCTGATCGTAGTTCTGCTTGGGGTCATCGGAAAAGCGGGTGACAGTGTGAACTACATTGTTGAGGACATTTCCCTCGGCGTCCTCCTTCACCAGATCAAACTCCCGGCACCCGTTTTCAATGGTGAAAACTCTCTTTTCATTGGGAATGGTGGAGAGAATCCAGCTCATCAGCGTGGTCTTGCCGCTGCCGGTGGAGCCGGTGACGCAGATGGACAGGCCGAACCGCAGCACCGCCGCCAGGAAATCCAGCATTTCGGCGGTGGCCGTCCCATAGCGGACAAAATCATCCCGCCCCAACCGCTTCGGGTTGACAATTCGGATGGAGGCCGCCACGCCCTTGTCCTTGTCGGTCAGAGGATTGCCCAGAACCGTAATACGGATTTTATTGGAGAGGTGGCCCACCACTCCCGGCTGGCTGTTGTCGAGGATCATCCCGGATTTATGAAGCAGCCTGCGGACCACATCCACGGCGTGCTGGGGGCTTTGGAACCGCTCTTTGGAAGGAACCACGCGCCCATCCGCATAGGTGATCTTGGTGTCCTTCCAGGAGTTGATGTTGATTTCCTCCACATCACTGGCAAAGAGGTAAGGCGTCAGGAAGGAGAACTCGGCCATTTCCGTATAGAGCTTGTCGATCAGGGCCTCGTGATCCATGCCCTCCACACCCAGGCTGTAATCATTGAGATACTTGGCGATGTAGGCGGTGATCTGCTGGCGCTGTTCCTCCGGGTTGTCGGTTATCAGAGTGGAATACTTGCTGGCAAGGTACTCCTGCACCTGTGCCAGCACCTCCGCAAACGGGCGCGTATTTTTGCTGGTGTTGAAAAAAAGACCGATGTTATTTGCCATCTCCGAACACCTCCGCGGCGATGGCAGCGATGACCGGCTCATAGCTCTTTGCCTCTTTCCCGGCAAGCGGTTCCAGCAGCTTCAGCGTGGCCGCCTGTTCCTCCACGATGGGAAGATAGGGCAGCCGGTACTTCACCCCGCCAAATGAGTTTTCATATTCCATACCGCCCTGATAAGGCCGGGTGTTGGACAGCACCCGGATGTGCTGCTCCGGTTTGAATTTCCGATCCTCAATCAGCGGAAGATAGGATGCAAAGTAGGAGATCGCTTTCAGGTCGCATCCGCACACCCGCAGCACATCGTCCGCCACCTCCAGCGCCGCCGTCGCCAGCACATTCCCGGTCAGGACGCTGGTACAGTCCACGATCACATAGTCCGCGATATGCCGCAGAAGCACCAGCATATCCACCGCCTTTTCCTTGCTGTACTCCGCGTAGGTGAACACATTTTCCCCGGCCTTATAACCCAAAAAGCTGATATAGGGGTGTTTTTCGCAGGGGACACAGGTTTTCAATACCTGCTCCTGCGTCATGCCGGGAGCGGACAGCAGCTCGCCCACGGACACCTCCGGCAGCTTCCCCTCCGCCGCCACAGCGGGGAGCGAGGGGGCGGTCAGGTCGGTAAACACCAGCACCACATTTTTCTTCCGCTTGGCAAGCTCTGCCGCCAACTTGACAGCCGTGACCGTCTTTCCGGCACCGGGACTGCCCCACACGGCAAGCATCTGTTTCTGCTTATTCGCCATCCGTTGTTTCCACCTCCTGTTCCTCCGAATCATCTGCGGGCTGTTCGCCGTCGGCACCGTCAACAGGGGCCTCCGGCTGGCTGCCCTCATCGCTGGACTCTGCCTCCGGCTCGGCAAAGAAGGCGTCCTGCGCCGCCAGGAACTTTTCGGCATTGGCGCGGGCACCCCGGTAGACAAAGGCCAGGTGAAGGCTGTTGGATTCCTCCAAATGGGCTAAAAGCTGGGCCTGTTCGCTGTTCACCAGCAGGGTGATGGTGGCGGGCAGGGTTTCCTCCGGGTTTTCTTCTTCCTCATTTCCCACCGGCGCCTGATATTCCTTGTCCGCGCCGGAACTCTGGGTGGCGGCAAGCACCTCCACATATTTCAGCTCCGGGGGCTGGGTGGTTTCGCCGGTGTCCTTGTCGGTGGCAAAGAGCATGATAATATCGCCCGCCTCCACCTTGCCGGAACCGCCCTTGGCAAATGTGGGGATGGTGACGGAGATCGCCACCTTGGAACCATTCAGGCGGGTCAGGTACTCATACTGCGTCAGCGGCTCCGAGGACAGCCACGCCGTATTCACATCCGTGTTTTTCCGCAGCTCCACATCGGTGTATCTCCCTACCACCTCATCCAGCGAGGTGGCAACGCTGTCCTCCATGCCGGAGGCCCCTCTGGTGTAGACCTCCACCATGTCCGCCGTGATGTATGTCCCCCGTGGGATCACCTCGGCTTTTACCCGGACGGCCTCCGTCTGAGCCTTCAGCCCCTCGTTGAAAAGCGGTGTGATCCCAAAGCAGACCAGAACCGCCAGCAGGATGCACACCGCGCCGATGACCGTCCGGCTCCGAAAAATATTCTTGTTCAATTTGATACCTCCATTTGTTCAGATTTGAAATGCAAAAGCAGTCAGCCAGTAGGCGGACACGCCGCCGAAGCAGAAAAAGGGGGCCAGGGGCAGGCGCACCATAGACAGCGGTTGTTTTTGCAAACGGCATTCCACCAGCCCGACAAGCACCGCCAGCGAGAGGGAGAGGATGGCCTGTACCAGCCCCGGCCACACGCCCAGGACAAACCCGCAGGCCCCCATCAGCTTCACATCCCCGCCGCCGATGGCAAACCCGTCCCGTTTTATCAGGACCGCCGTCAGCAGGAAGGGGCCGCCGACCAGGAATAGCCCCGCCGCAGAAGCGGCAGGGCGGAACCCGATCAGCCCGCACAGCAGGAGCAGGGCCGGGATCAGGTTTGGAATCTCCCGGTTTCGCATATCCCACACGGCGGCGGACAGGAGCAGCAGGCCAAACAGCGCCCCCTTGACCATGAGCGGCGTCACCGCTCGATCTCCCCGGCAGACTCCAAATCGGGATTATTCAGTTCTTCTCCATAGAGTTCATAGTAATCCTTCAGCTCCTGCGGCGGTTCCCCGTTCACATGAAACTGACAGGACCGAAGCTCTTTTTCCCGGCGCTGTACCGTATCCTGCATCGTATCTACAATGCAGTCTAAAAAAGAGTAATCGTTATCCATCCATTCACCGAAAAGGACCGCCAACGGCTGCGGATAGGTCAAGAGGACATTTACCGTATCTTCGGGCAATTCATCTTCCATCTGGCATAGAAATTCTTCTTTTATTACCTTCTCATAGGCGCATCCCAAAATCTCTTTGGGCGGCAGAGCGGCAATCTCCTCCATGCGGGAGTCAAATTCGGCCGCAGCCCGATTGTAGAGAAGATCCGCCCGATACCCGGCGCCCTTGTCCTGAAGGAAGTAATAGACTACTTCGCTGATGTTCTCCGGGTTCATACAGCGTCCGGGAACCGGCGTATTTCGGAAAGTCCATGCCTGTTCCAGCACATTCTCCATCTCCAGCAGCATATCCCGCTGCATCCCACTCAGAGGGATGCTCTCCAATTCGCTTTTTATGGCAAGCATCCCCTGAAGCTGTGCAAAATAAGGATCATCGGAGGCCAGTTCCTCCAGCGGTCTGGCCGCCTTATGGATTTCTTCGTCCAGCTTCTCTTTCAGTTTCTCTTGTTCCAGTTAAAACACCTCCTGCGGTCAGGCGTACAGCCTGAAATAAAGAAGGATGGCGGTCAGGCCGACCGCCATCCCGATCACCAGGGGCCACGGGTTCCATCCTTTTTGAAACATCATTTTTACTCCCCCTGTTCCAACGCCTCCTGCGCGGCGAGAATCTGTCTGCCCACGGCATAGACTACTTGAATGGTCACAGAGTTTCCCGCCTGCCGGTAGAGCTGATTGTCGCTGTTGACCGCCCGCGCCCGGTCAAACATTTCATCACTAAAGCCTTGCAGCCGCCAGCATTCACGGGGCGTCAGCCTGCGGATCAGGCCGCACCCCGCAAATGGGGTCCCATGATTGCAGGAAGTTTCCAGCGTGCCGGTGCAGTCCTTCCTGACACGCCCCCGCCTTGTTTTGCTGTCAGGGAACGCCAGATTGATGCTGTCCCCGCATCGTGCAACTGCGTAGCCCTGCTTCGTGGCCTCCCGGATACGCATACCGTAGGGGCATTTTTCGCAGTCCTGAAAGACAACGCCGTGGCGGTCCTGCGTCGTAAGAGTGAAGGCCGGTTCTCCGCACTCTTTGATCCGCCGCCCATTCTGCCTTTTTTCTGCCCGTTCCGGGGTAACGACAGCGCGGCAGCCATAGAACACGCCGGAGTTATCGCCGCCCCGGTTGGTGATCCCGCTGTTATACTTGGCCTTAATGCACCGGGCATGGCTCGTCAGCTTTGGATTGCCATTACAGAGGTCAACGAAATACAGCCCTGTCTTGCCGCCCCAGCCACCGGATTGGGCGGCCATCGTGACGCTGATGCCGGACGGGTCGTACACCCGCTGGCCCTGCATCCCGCCTACGAGTTGGATAAGAGCTTTTCCACGGCCCGCTGGGACAGGAAATATTTTTGGTCCACCTCCGGCTCCAGGATGTCGGCAAGCGACAAGGTAGACCCGCTCTCTGTTTTGAGGGGGGCCGAAATCCTTTGTTAATGTAAAGCTAAGAAAAATGCTAAGCCACCTCCTGGAACACAGTAAAGCCAGCAAGAATGCTCCTGCTGGCTTTACATTATTCTGTGAATTATTTAGTTGGAATATAGAGCTGGGTCAACCACTGCATCAAATTTTCGTCATCTGTCCACGATGGTTGCTGGTCAGCAAACTGCTGCGGATGCACTTCCTCCAACAGTTTCTGCTTCATTTTAATGTTCAACCGGGCATACACCTCGGTAGTTTTAATGTCAGAATGCCCTAACAGGTCTTTTATATATTGCAAATCCACACCGGCCTCTAACCAGTGCATTGCTCGGCTGTGTCTAAATACATGAGGATGGACCCGCACTGGGAATAAAGCTGGCGCTTTCTTTCGTGCAAGTGAAACATATTTTTGCACAATGTAGTAGACACCGCCCCGTGTCAGAGGAGCCTTGCTTCTGTTGCAGAAAAGCGGCGCTGCTGTATCGCATTGGCGATATCGTGATTCCTCAGCCAGATAATTCTTCAAAATCTTTGCGGCTGCAGGAAGAATTGGAATATCTCGGAATTTTCTTCCCTTGCCTTTCAGGTGCACAACGGCCCCTTTTTTCTCAAAATGGACATCACCAACGCAAATGTTAGCTATTTCAGATGCGCGGGAGGCAGATTCATAGATTAAGGTCAAAAAGGCAAAGTCTCGCCGTCCCTCACGCATTGTAAGGTTGGGCTGTTCAAAAATAATTTGGACGGCTTCTTCCGAAAGATGAGGGACCATTCTTTGTTCGCATTTCTTTGGAGGGATTTCCCGAATCTGTTGGCAAAGCAGTACACAACCCGGATCTTCGTACTGCAGGAACTTAAAGAAAGCATTGATAGCTGCGCGCCGCTGGTTTCTCGTTGGAACAGAGTTGCTTTTCTCATGTTCCAGCCACCATAAAAAAGCCTCTATCAACTCTCGGTTGAAATCGCTAACCTCCAGCTTGTCCCTTCGAATTTGGCGTTCCTGTTCACAGAAGTCCAACAGCAGAGAGATTGCATCCCGATAGGATCGAATGGTTTCCTGGCTTAGCCCCCTTTCAGATGGCAAATACTCAAAGAAATATCTCGATAGTGCTTTGGCAAAAAAAGTTGGACCATGCTTAGCCATCCTGCAGTCCCTCGCTTTCTATGGTAAGCTCAAAGGGGGCATACATACCTCCCAAATTCTTTTCACAAATATCCATGATATGAGGAAAAGCCTGTGCGGTGAGTCGGAGATAGTACTGAGTGGAACTGATCGATGTATGCCCAACATAACGAGAAAGGATCAGCAGATTACTGTATATTGGTAGTCCAGCCTCAGCCCATTTCTGAATATTATGGCAGCAAAATGTATGGCGAAAATCATGCACCCGTGGTCCAAGTTGCTTTCCTCTATATGGGATACCAACATCCCACAAAATGCCACGAAAGAACTTTCCAATGGCAGATTTAGAATAAGGAGTCCCTTCCTTTGTATAAAAGAATGGTGCGAAATCAGCGGTACCTTTATGAACAGCTCCTGCATATTTTCTACACTCGCTTATCAACGTGGCAGACATTGGGACGATCCTTTCACTGTCATTTTTTCCCCGCTGAATGTGCAAGATTCCGTCCTTCAAATCCACATTGCTTTTCAACAGGGCCAATGCTTCGGAAATCCGTAGGCCGCAGCCATAGAGCATACAGAACAAGAGCGGCATAGTAAGATGCCGGTTGGGGGACAAATTCGTCGGTACGAGTGTGTCAAGTCGTTCAAAAATACGATGAAGCTCATCCATTGAAAAAATATAGGGTACGTGTTGCTCTCCACATTTCGGAAGAGCTGGTAACAGGTAGGACGGATATCCTTGCCTACATAAATATTGGGCAAACCTCTGCATTTCGCCAACTCGACTATATCGAGTGGCATCTGCTTCGTTTGGGCGTTGTTTGCACCATGTCAAGGCAATCTCTTTCGTAATCGTATAATTTTTAACCTCATAGCCCTTGCAGAAATTATCAAACATTCTCAACAACATCGCCTGCTGGGAATAGTCCAAGCCGGACGCTTGCTTTTGTGCCACATAAGATTCACACATTGGCGCAAATGGTCCTGTAAAAAAGGGCGTTTTACTCATAGTAGTACCTCCAATGCGCATTGCCTCAGCATTTCGGTGTTGAGGCTAACATATACCTGTGTGCTCTCAGGGGTGGCGTGGCCCAGCGTTTGGGCAATATCAGTCAATGCTGCTCCGTTTTTTAGCATGGAGGTAGCGATGCTGTGTCGAAAGCTGTGCATTCCAATCGGCTTGTCGACAGAGACGTGAATTCCGGCTTTGGAAACAGGCTGGGAAACCAGCCTTTGCAGAGAACCACCTATAGTATTAAATGGAGCACAATGCCGAACAAATATACATGGGCATTCTGTTTCTGGGCGGCCATGCTGGAGGTAATCAATGATCGCCCAGCCTACATCTTCAAGCAACGGAAGCTCTAAGGGTATCCCTGTTTTTTGTTGGAGAATTGAAATCCGTTTGTTTTTCCAGTCAACATTTTCAAACCGAAGCTGCCGCACATCACTGATACGCAGTCCCAATCTGGCCACCAGTAGTAGAATTGCATAATTCCGCTTTCCCAAAGGGTTAGAGCGATCTACTTGGGCCAGAATGTGTTCCACATCATCCGGAGAAAAAATAGTAGGTAAGCGATACTTATTCGTCCGCCTGATACAAGGTAAGGCATTTGTATAGCTGGTGTAATGCCACCCTTTTACCAATGCGTAATCGAACAGCTTTCCTAAAATACGGACTGTTGCCGCAACTGTACCAGGAGAGAATCCAGTCAAAGATTCGATGTAGGTATTTACATGGTGTAGTTCAAGTTGATGAAAATGTTCAATACCGGACTTCAGCAGGAAATACTCGAAGCGAAATAACCGACTTCGCCAAGTTCTAATGGAACCTTCCGCCACTTGGTTTTGCTGCAAGCTGCCCAAGAAACCTTCAAATAGCTCCTTATATGCTGGAGAAAAACCCTTCAAGGTGATACTCGATTGCTTAAAGACCATTCCATACTGCAAATAATCATCCAACATATGAATGGCCCGGCTGACATTTTGAGATACATCCCTGTCTCCAAGATCAACACCATACCGCTCCCAGACAAATTCTCGCTCCAGATTCACGGTAAACTCGGTTGCCTTATGTGTCTCGCAGTATGCAATTAGCTCCTTCCATGTTGCGTCTAACCTTAAAATTGTACTTTCTCTGTAACCAAGTTCGGTCAAGTGAAACTTCAAATTTGCAATTACTTTTTCGAGCCATTCAGTTGGCGGGCCTGTGTACCCCATCATCATAACAGATACCTCCAATTTATTTGTATGGCTGTCTGCCATCATCTAAATTGTACTGGGTTAATATCTGTCTGTGCGAAAAAACGCTTATACTTGCAATAAATATTTATAGACATTGAAATTGTAGACGGATTATGTCATAATATAACAAAATATGAGTAGGGAGGGACATAAAATGAAGAAGATTGCTAAGAGTGCTCCTGTTTTCATTGATACAAAGGCTGGAAGTCTTGCATATAATAGAATTGATATGCAAATCAGTCAGGCTTTGCATATGGCAATCGAACTGTATCCTAACCTAAACTATTTGCTCATTTTAGATCACTATGATGATATCACGCTGTTTGATAGCGATGTTTGTCCTGAAACGGTATCTTACTACCAGATGAAGACAAATGAAGAAAGCATCAGTATTGATACTGCTATATCAGAAAAATGGATGGCAAAGTTGTATGCACATTTAGCTAATCCCGAATGGATTGTCAATGAACTGGGATTGATAACAAATTGTCCGTTGAAAGTAGTCGTTCGTTATAAAGACAATGAAGGTAAAACACACACAGAAGAAAAAAATTATACCGCCGAAAGAACCGCTTTTACAACGTTTAACGAGGCTGCTGTCAAGCGAATTAAAGAAGATATCGCAAACCGAACAGGTATTGCAGTAAATGATGTGGATTTAGCAAAATTTGTTCATATGCGGACAACCCTATCTATTCCAAAGCATCGGGAAATTGTAGAGCAGGAAATGGGAAGTTTTTTACAAGAACAATATCCAAAGATAACACTTGATTCTGTAAAAACTATTTACCGCGCTATGATGGATCTACTCGCAAAACGTCAAAGTTATGAATTACTTGAAAACGATGCCCCGTTTTCAACGGTTTGTGGGAAAAAGGGTGTCTCAAAAAACGATTTTACTCGCGTTATCAATGAAACAATGCTTATTTCCATTCCTCAGTTTCAAGAAATTCAAGATTGTATTGGATATGGCGACCAGGTAAAAAATAAAGCAGCATTTGAATATACACGTATGCTGGCAGACTTCCAGAGTAAATCTGAGTCATTTATATCTGTATTTTTAAAAACTCGGAAACTATGTTTAGAAAACCCTCATCGCGATGATGAAACTATGCAGGAATATTGCCATCGTATATACAGTACGTTTCCAGCTAAGAGCCCAATTTACAATAAGATATACATTTCAGTTCTTGTAGCCATCATACAGATAAATGAATGGAGACGAGCGTGATGAAAGAAGTCTATTTTCAAAGTATATTAATCGCTGATTTACAGAAAGCTACTGCACGCTTTCAAGAATTTTCAAAAGGATTAAATATTGTTACCAGCGTAGACAACCATGTCGGCAAGTCTTCTTTATTAAAAGCCCTATATTATGCTTTAGGTGCAGAGGTTGACTATGATCCAGTCTGGGATAAAAACACAAAATTATACGTGGCCACAATTCATGTAGATGATGATATATACCGAATTGCCCGTTTTATGAAGCGTTTTGCTGTATTCCACTTTGATGAACTGATTTTAATTACTGATAGCGTAACTAAAGAACTGTCACCATTGCTGGGTGAAATCTTTGACTTTGCAGTATATCTTCCAAATAAAGATTCTGCAAAAGTTGAAATGGCACCCCCAGCCTTCACTTTTATGCCCTACTATATTGATCAAGATCGAGGATGGAACGGCCTTTATGATAGTTTTTCAGCAATTGAGCAATATAGAAAACCAGACCGAATAAAATCATTGTACTATCACCTCAATATCTATACTAAAAATACGGTAGAATTAATGGCCAAAAGGGATCAACTCAAAGATCGACTCGAGGTGCTAAAACAAGAAAGTGAGCGTTTACAAGTTATTCTTGTTGCATTGCAGAACGAAATGGAAAATTTACCTCCAGCAGATAATATACAAGAATTAGAAGCACATCTTGAAATTCCCAAAGAACGAATTCGATTATTAATTGATCAAGTTGGAACAACAAGAAATGCAGTTCAGGAATGGGAAATAGCATTGAACCGTCATCAACAGCAATTGCATATCATTCAAGAACATGATACTTCAAAAACATCAGGCGGTATTCATAAATCACGCATCTGCCCTCGTTGTGGATATGCATTTGATGAGGAAATTTTTAATATCGTTCGCACAAATTACAGCGCAATAAATGAAGAATATATGTGTCAGCAGATACAACTCATCATAAATTCTGTGGAAGAAAAATTGATATTTGCCAAAGAACATTATGTCGCTTTAATGGCAGAGTTAAAAAGAGAGGAAGAAGCTTTCCGTACTGAAAAAGATGAATTTGATCTATATGTACGGCAAAGAGGTCTAAGGGATTCTGTTCGACGGTTTTCTGAGGATTTAAGTAAAGTGCGTATAGAAAATACTGAAATTGTAGCAGAAATCAAAGAAATTGACAAAGAACTCCGTAATTTACCTAACAAAAAGGATGTGGAAGAGAAATACATAGAATTCGTTCGAATCAATATTATGACCTTGGGTGCTTGGAATCCGGCCTATGAGGGGAACATTAAACTTTTAAAACCCGTTAAGGCACAAGGAACACTGGAGAATAAAATCATCCTTGCTCAGTTTGTCGGATTATTCCAAACGATGGAGTATTTTCAAAGCAGCGCAACTCGCTTCCCGTTTATTGTGGACTCACCACGTGCAAAAGAGGCGAGTTTTACCAGCAGCAAAGATATTTTGAAAATGATTTCTAAACTGGAAATGCTCCCACAAGTTATATTAGCAACAATTGACTTTCAAAATTTTCAAGATGAAATCAAAACACCAACAACCACAATTACTCTGACAGAACGAGGAAAACTTCTATGTGATAGTGATTATTCCAATAATGAAGATTATATTGTAGCCATATCAGAACTACTAAAGAACCGCTAATAATAAATACCCTCGTCCAATTTAAATTGCTCTTGAACTAAGCAATCTTGGACGAGGGTATTTTATCTGGACATTATCGGTAATGCTATGTGCTTGCTTAGTAAAATGTAAAGTCAGCAGAAGTGTTCATGTTGGCTTTACTGTATTTTAGGAGGTGACTTTACATTATGTTCTGCTATACATTAGCGATGTTATGTTCAGCTGAACATAATTGAGCATTGAGAAGTCCGTACTCGATATGGTAGCCGAGTGAGGCCAGCGTATCGAGTACGGCCGCAAAGTCCCATCCTCCATGAATGGACAGGAGATTCTTAACATTTTCAAGGACAATCCATGTGGGTCTATTTTCAGGATTTTGGCCTTTGACGAGTTCAGCAAGCGTAAAAAAGAGTCCGCTTCTTGCTCCGTTAATCCCTCTCTGACGGCCGCTGACCGAAATATCCTGACACGGGAATCCGGCTGCCCACAGGTCTGCTCCGGGAAGATCTGCGGGGGTAACTTTTGTGATGTCGGCTGCATACCATTCATCCTCCTTTACATCGTGAATGGCTCTGTAACTGCGGTCGGCATATTTGTCGATCTCACAATGCCCCACACAGCGCATCCCGCACAGCTCAAAGCCCTTGCGGAAACCGCCGATGCCGGAAAAGAAGTCAAGGAATGTCATCTGTGCCATCGGCAGCCTCACATTTCCAACGCCATATCCTCATCAAGCTCTTTCTGTCCGTCATTTTCCATTTGAGTGGTCGTTTCCTGTTCTTCCTCCAATTCCATCAGCTTCATAAAGATAGCGTTTGCAACACACGGATCAATCTCCGTGACATATTGGGTCGTCGGGTCAACATGGTTTTCATCCCTCGGCGTTCGGGCGTCCGGGAAATCGGTCTGTCCGGCCCGGTCAAGCACCGCCTGATCGAAACGGGAATCCCAATCGGAAAACTGGATGGTGCGGGAGAGGACATAGATCGCCCGCTCCACACCGTAGAAGCGTACCAGCTCTCCGATGAAGGAATCCAATTCCCGGCCGTTCATAGCGGTCATGGCCTTGTCCTGAATGAAATTCCGGCAGTCCATGTTGATGTTGTAGCTGTCGCACCAAAGAGCCGCTTCGTCCTTTCGGGCGGCTTCTTCCAGCGACGGATAGTAAACGGGAATGGCTGCGTACATTATTCAAGCCCCCATTCGTCCCCGTAGCGGTACGGGTAGATTTTCTGTCCGCGCAGGAATCGGACCAAATTCTGCACTTGATCCACCACGGACAAATTGCTCTGGTCCTTGGTGGTCATCATCACCGAACCAAAGATACCGGCCAGCGCCAGAACCACGGTGGTGGTCACATTGGCGGTGAACAGCCAGACCAGGGCGGCCACGCCGCCCATCGCCAGGGAACCGATCAACGCCTGAAAGAGCTGCTTTTTCCCAAAGCCGGTGAACAGCTCCGCCTCCGGCTTTACGCCCAGAGGGATATAAAGTTTCAAATCCTCGTCCATTCGCACCTCCTACGAGTAATAATACAAAATCAGGTCTTTGATCTGCCAGATGGATTCCGCGATCACATAGAAGATCACGGTGTTGCGGGCGCGTTTTTTGTACTGCGCCGCCTGTTCCTCGGCGGCTGCCAGCCGCACCATGCAGTAGATAAACCTTGCCACGGCGCCCACGCGCACCAGCAAGATGATGGCCCTTGAAAGATCGTCCATTGTTACCATCCGCCGTCACCTCACTTTCCCATACCCCTGACCATCTGCACCAGGCGCACGGAATGGTATGCGTTGTTGACGATGGCTCCGCCACCGCCGCCTCCGGTCGTAACGATGAACTCCTGAAGGAACTTCGGCGTCCGCACAGCCAGAATCATGCAGGCCACGCCCCAGAAGATGTGCATATTCATCATCAGCCCCACGCCCAGCTTGGCGAGAGCGATCTGTATAATCACTGAAAGGGCCGACTGAAAGAACTTGCTCATGTAGGGCTTGAATACGCCCTTGTCATTGTCGATCAGGCCCACACAGGCCAGGGGCATCCCCACCCGCAAAATTAAAATTTCCAGTCCCCGCATAAGGAACTGGAAGTAGAGGATAAAGTACACGATGACGAACACCAGCCCAAAGATGGCGGTCACAAGGCCCAGCGTGGAAATACCGGACACCCAGCCCGCCCAATCATAGGCGGTGGCAAGGCCGATGGCCTCCAGCATCTTGTCGCTCATTTCCTCCACAATTCCCGCAAGCCAGCCGTACATGGTGGGAAAACAGACCGCCACGGCCATCGCCTTGAAAAAGTTTGTCAGCAGGGCAATCGGTTCTTCATCCGCGTCGCCGTCAGACCACAGCACATAGGTTTCAAAGCCCTTTTTGAGAAATTTCAGGATGATAAGCGATACGCCAAAGCCAAACACAATATCAAACAGGGCTTCAAACAGATCGACACCGGCCAATGTGGACATATACTGCTCCGCGTACAGGGTCAGCGGCACAATGCCCTCCATCAGCCCGTCGATGTAGGCGATGGCTCCGTTGAGCAGGGCGACGATCAGCAGAACCAAAATATATTCCAACCAGCGGCCACTTCCTTTCCGGGGGCGGCCGGGGCCGCCCCCTTGTCGTATGAATGGAAAACGGGGCGGGTCAGGCGGCGGGTGTACCGCCGCCGTCCTCCGCCAGCGCCCGGTCATATTCGGACAGCACCACGGCGGACAACTTCTCCCGCAGCTCCTTTGTCATGGGGAAGCACTGTTCCGTCCATTCGCCTTTTACATTCCGGCGGCTGGGCAGGGACACGAACAGCCCCTTTTCACCCTCCACCACACGGACATTCTTCACCAGAAAACAATCGTCCAGGATGACGCTGCACACCGCCCGCAGCTTGTCGGGGCCGGTCAGCGTCCGTTTGATCTCCGCTCTGAACTCCATAGAAAACCTCCTTGATAAAAAGTGCGGCGGGGCATGGCGCCCCGCCGGTTCCCGCTGAACATCAGCCTGCGTAATCGAACATATCCTTGATGCGCTGGGTAATGGTCGGCAGCAAGGTGCTGTCCACAATGAGATAGAGGCCCGCTAGGATCAGGGCGCCCAGGACAATGGAGATCAGCACCGTGATCGCCACATCAAGGGTGCCCTGCCCCTCACGGTTTGCCAGCGCCTCTTTTGTGCGGCCTGCCAGCTCACGGGCCTTCTGCTTGGCCGCCCAGATGGAAGTCATAGCCTTAACCTGAGTGTTGCGGATGAAGTTAGCCATAATTTTTTCCTCCTATTGATGAATTGATTTATTTAGTAAGGCGTGGGAATCGCCTGTACTACAAAAAAAGCCCCGGCTTACTGATAGTAGCCGAGGATCAGGTTCAGGGTGGCGGAGCCTAAAACGGCGCCGATGCAGGACACCACCGCCACCACAATGCGGTTGTTCCACTTCTTCTGATCCATCTCGTCGGCCATGCCGCGCCGGATGCAGAAGTAGATGATAAGCAGGCCGGACACCACCGGCGCCAGGACCATGAGCCAGGTAGTCAGGTCGCCAATCAACTGCTCGGTGCCCGTCACAATCTGGCTGTCCTCCACACCGGCCGCATAAGCCGGTGCGGACATGAAAAAAGAGGCGGCAAGTGTGGAAAAACCGACACCTGCCGCCCGGACGGACTTGCGCAGCCCGCCCATCGTCTGTTTTGCTTTTTCTTTCATCGAAACCTCCTGAAATTTAATCATCATCAGAAGCGCCGCCCCCTGCGTTTTTCTGCTGGGCGAGGCGGCGCATGATGTCCTTTTGATAGTAGACCCAGATATTCCACAATGCGATTTCCTGTTTTGTATCAGTGATAACGGGCCGTTTGTTTTCCCGTTCCTCCCGCAGCTTCCGGTTATGCTCCATGTCGCCCATGCCCAGCATTTGATTGAACAGCCATTTGGAGAGGTCGGGGGCGTACATCATGGCCGGATGGTCCCGGCTGGTGATGATCTGATAGGGCCGCTTGACACGCCGGACCTCATCCGTATTGAGCAGCTTACGCTCCGTCAGGCTGACGCTCTGGGAGCTGGACGGTGTTGTGAACCGCCCGTTGCTGGCCGAGAGCTGGTAGCTGGATGTGGTGTAGCTGCCCAGCTTGTCCGACATTTCCCGCAGGGTTTCCGGGTCGTCGCTTTGCAGGTAGGCCCATATCTGGCAGTTGCCCTTGATGGTGTTGGCGATATTGTCGCTGTACTTTTCCTTGAGCTGGTCGAACCCCTGCACATAGAGGGCGTAGCGCATCCCGCGCCCCGCCGCCACGGTGAGCTTGTTCGTCATATCGCTGATGGGGGTAAAATTCCCGAACTCATCCAGCAGGAAATTCACCCGCCGCTCCAGCCGCCCGCCCCGGCGATCTGCCGCCTCCGCCAAAAGCTCATACTGCTGGGACACAATGAGAGAGGCAATCGGGTAAAAGGTGGTCTTTTCGTCCGGCAGAATCACAAAGAGCGCCTGCTTTTTGCGTCCCAAATCCGTAAGGGTAAAATCACTGGCATGGGTGATAGAGTAAATGGATTTCGAGGTAAACAGCCGCAGGGTGGTAAGGGCGGAGGTGTAAAAGCTGCCTCTGGTGCGGGATGGAGCCACATCGGAGATGGAGAGCAGCGCCCGCGCCGGGTGCGTTGGCGACTGCTTTTTCAGATACTCCAGCAGGGGCATTTTGTTCCCGATGGTGCGGCACATCTCGGAAATGAACCAATACACATTCGTCATGTTCTGAAACTCCGGCCGCTTCTGGTTGTCGCACACCACGCAGAGGATGGCGGCGGCGATGATGGAACACTCGCCGTTGGTCCAGATTTTTTCGCCCTCCGGCTTGCCCACCAGATTGTTGGTCAGATCCCAGGCCAGCATTTCTGCCCGGTCTGTGTCGCCCTCGTTGATGGCGTCAATGACCGGCTGGAGCAGATTGTAACGCATACTCTTGGCCGGGTTCTTGAAGTCCAGCACCAGCACCTCATATCCCAGTTTTTGCAGAAATTCAGAGGTGTAGTGGAACAACTCGGCCTTTGGGTCCGAACAGAAGATGGACTCCCCGGCAAGCCCCAGAAGGCAGATACTCTCCAGCACCAGGCAGCGGGATTTGCCGGAACGGGTGGCGCCCACGCAGAGCAGGTGACAGTCATCCCCCACAAAATAGATTTTTTCCTTGTCGCCCTCCTTTTTCATGCCCACCACCACGCCGCCTTTCGTCAGCGGGGGAGGCGGTGTGTCCTTGGGAATCACTTTGGAATGCAGATTCAGTTTCAAACAAGCACCTCACTTTTTCATAAAATCCAACCCGTCATAGCCGGTTTTTAATAGCTCCCGGATGGCCGGGTCATGCGGGTCCAGAGTGAAGCTGTCAAAGGCTTTTTCCTTTTCCGCGTCGCTCATCCAGCGGGCCGAGCCGTGCTGATACTGGCCCACCGCTCTGGGGGTCTTGATCTCCGGCGTGATGGTGTCCAGGTCGGATTCATAGGGCCGCATATTGGTGAGAAAGAACATTACGGCCAGCACGCACACAAACCCTTGCAGGCAGAGGTACAGTATTAAGTGCTGGCGGCTGGAGAACAGGCTGGCAAAGCAGTCCCCGATGGGAAGGAGGGACAGCCGGGTGATCTCCCTTGTCAGCAGCCCATGAATAGCGGTGGAGAAAAAGAGATTTAAGACTGCACCGGAAGCAAAAATCAACCCGCAGATCAGCAGCTTTCCTTTGGTTCTCATAGCTCCAATTCCTCCCCAGCCTCCAACTCAAGGGCAAGGTCCTGTACGGCGGCCTCCAGCGCAGCTGCCGCCGCTTCGCTGCGGATCGGCTTGTCCGCGATCCATGCCGCCAGACTTTCCGGCTTTACAATGCCGTAAAAGTCCTTTCGCTCCCAGTGAATGTACCGTCCATCCAACAGGTTTTCCGCATAGACTGCCTGCCCTCTGGCCCCATAAGTGCAGCCAAACCCGTCACGGGCATACCACAGGGAATCGTCTGCGGTCAAATCCATGCTGTTCCCGTAAGCCTCCGGTTTTAGGACAAGAATCTGTCCCTCATAGCCGCTCCGGTCGCTGCCCGCTATGCAATCATCCAATCCCAGGAGTCGGTTCTGCTGACGAATTTTGACCTTTTCCTGCACCTGTTCTTCCGGCACATAGAAAATGGGCATATAGAGCTTCTTTGCAAGTTCAATTTCTTCCCGCATCCCGGAAGAAATGGTGCCGCCCACTACCCAGAGGTCATCGCAGCGCCACATGAGGTCGCGGCCCATCTGCAATCCCTGTTCCCGCTGCTCCGGCTGTTCATCATCCAGATATTGTGTAAAGATCGTATGGGGCGCCAGAGGGATCACCCCGCAGGATGCCGCATAAGCGCAGTAGTCCCTTGCTCTTTGGATATTCCGCTCCACATCCCCGCGCAGGGGGAATGAGATATAAACCAGCCGCAATTTATCACCTGCCTTTCCCAATTCAGTCCAATCAAAGTTCCATGTCCTCCTCGTCCTCCAAATCACAGGCGCTTTCCTCATCGGAACCGTAATCTGTGAACGGCAAAATGTGTTCTGTGCCGTTCTCAACATTTTCCTCGGATTCATACAGGCCCATATCGGCAAATTCATTATCAGAAACGAGCGTGCCGTCATCCGTGCGGAACATCAGCGGCATACCGTTACTGTCCTCGTAATACAGAAACTCATTGGTTGCATACGCCAGTCTTGCCATATCACCACTGTGAAAAATGAAATATGGAACTGTTCGTTCCCCATTGATTGCCGGATATTTTTTGAGTTCGTCAAAAAACGCTTGGAGTTCCGGGCAGATATAGTGTACGGTCAGCGTGCCCGTCTCGTTGCGGGAAATCCTGCCAATCACATCGTTCAGTGCGTGATCGGCAGTCACTTGATAGCCCTCCCAGGCGACGGCTGTAATTTGGAACGGAGAAACAACGCCGTCTGTTTCTTTATAAACCTGCGCGTTCTCAAAGTCATACTGGAGCCACTGGCACTCCATCTCATCATCCGCCTTTTGGCGTGGCGATACATCCGCTTCAATGATGAAGTGGTTGCCCTCCAAATCAAAATCCAGGATTTTCATGGAATCCTCCTACCTTTCCAGGTACAGCCCATCCAGCTCTAAATCGCTGATAGGCGGCTCAAAGCCGGTGTCATAGGACACATCATCAAGCTGCCGGATGGCCTCCAATCGTGCGGTTGCCTTCGGGTCGGTCACAAGCTCCTGCTCCAGCAGAGCATCGGCAACAATGGCATTGGAAACCGGGTCTGTAAAGCACAGGGCCTCGCCGTCCTGTACGGCCTGCTCCATAACGGACTCCGGCAGGATTTCCTCCGCAACGGCCTTGGGTATCTCAAGCCCCCGCTTTTTGGTGCCGACGATCTCATAGATACCCACGGCGATCTCGCCGCAGGTGATGATGTTCCCCCATATATCGGGATTGGGGCGCCCGTCACGCATACCTCACACCTCCATCTTCCTCATAAGGCATAAACGCAATCACGGAGAGATAGTCCGTCCCCAGCCGCCTCAAAAGCGCGTCCTGATGCTCCATGACCTGATCCACCACATTTTCCGGGCAGTACCGCATCAAATCCTTTACATAGCCGCCCACATCCAGCCCGATAGGGTCGGCCAGATATTCCTCGTCCGTCATGCCGTCAAGCTGCTGGTTCAGGCTGTGCTTATACATGAGAAACCGGGCGATAGCGATGGTCTGATTTCGCTTGCTGTTCATCATAGGCTATCCTCCCATCTCCATTTCATCATTCAGCCCAAATTCCATATCAAAATCAAAGTCCATGTCGGCCTCCCGCAGCTCCGGCATAATTTCTTCGATCTTGTCAAGAATCCGCTCCACAGATTCACGGGCGTCATTGGAAACATCCTGATCGAGTATGCTCATTTTGACAAGTCCGGCGTGAAGAACTCTTAATTCTTCCTCGCTGAACAGTGCCTTTTCGTCCACCAGGCCGCTGCGCTTGGCAAAGTCCTGACCGGCAAACTCTTTATTGTAAAAGACCTGACGCGCCAGCATTTCTCCGGAATCCGGGGCTGTGCGGTAGGTGGAGAACACATAGCCGAACAGGTGATGCTCCTTGCAGGCCAAAGTCACACCGTTGTATTCCGCCAGCTTGTAGGAACCGTTGGGCAGCTTTTCGTTGGCGTCCGTGTAGGGGCAGTCCCGGCAGATGCCCACCTTGACCGCTGTGTTCTGGGCGGTGTCGTTGATAAGCCGCATGACCTTATCCTTCACAGCGACAAACGGGTTCTGGATCACTGTATCCGCCTTAGAGAAGTAGGCCACAAGCTGATTTTTATAGTAGATGTCCGCAATATAATCCGAAGATTGGGACCGCTTTACATCAAAGCCCTTTCGGGCGAGCTGTTCAAAGAACAGCCGGTAAAAATCTGTTTTACTCCGCAACCGGCAAACCTCCTTTTTTACGAGTAACCCTTTTGTTTCATCACCTTTTTGAGAACTTCAATGAAATCAAAAATCCGTTCTGCCGCCGCCTGATTCTGGGGATAGGTGTGCGGCAGGGGCGGGCGCTTCTTCCGCTTCAGATCGTACCAGAGGCACCCGCCGTCCTTTCGGCTGGGAAACATACAGGATGGAACCGAAGTCCGCAAAGTAAAAGGGCACCCCCGGCAGGGATGCCCCTTGGGGTACTCATACGGCTGGGCTATCGGACAGGTCACGCCATAAGACCCCCTTGGGACAGACACCGGCACCCCGTTGTGCTTATAAGTCGTGGTTACTGTGTTCATCCAATCTCCTTTCTCGAACCGGGCAGCCGGTTTGAATATTTTGAATATAAAAAGGAGCTGGATGCCTATGGCTCCATGCCCCTGTCTTTGTGCCGTAGATACCATTCCTTTTTGGCGGCCTTGGAAAGATCGCCCCCCATAGCTTTCTGGCAATCGTCGTACTCTATGCCCATGCTGACGGCGTTCTGCTCCAGCGCCATCAGAATTTCACAAATCATCTGCTCTGTATAGTAGGCTTTTCGGGCCTCCGCATACTCAAAAGCGCCGGTTTCCCGATCCTTGCGGAGCATGGCGCGTATGGCCTCCAATACCTTGTTGGCGATCAGCTTGTCCGCCTCCGCGATTCCTTTCCGCCGCTGTTCCTCCACATGGGCGGGGTCGGTATCATAGAGCATGGCAAGCTGGCACTTGGCGTCCGCATATTCGTTCACCAAATCACCGATGTACTTACAATCCGCTTTCAAGCTGGCGACGAAGGCATCCAATTCGGCCTTTACTTCTTCCGGTAACAGTTTATAGGCCAGGCGGCCTTTTTTCGGTATTTTCTCTTTCAGGGCAAACAGAACGGGGATAAATCGGGCCAGCTCATCCGCACTCAAAACGCCATCCAGTGGGACGGCGCCCAGCTCATCATCCGTGATATGGCTGAAGGTTTCCCGCAGGCGCTTATATTCAGCGGGATGAAGTCGCTCCATATATTGCTCAAACTCATCAACCAGATCAACGGCGGCTGCGGTAAGCTGCTCTCTGGCCCGCTGCTTTGCTTCACAATATGCCTGAATTTTGTCCGCGAAGGTGTCACGGATCAACTGCCTGCGTATTTTATCCGGTATGCTGGGATGAACAAAGGGAACCATCGTGCGCTGATTTTTGTCCCAGAACGCCACATGGATGTGCGTATGGCCTCGCTCATTATGGTGGGCGGCTGCCCATTGTAAATTCTGCACCCGGATTCCGTTGTATTTTGCCAGCGTTAAAATGTGACGCTCAATATAGTCCTCCCAGGCTTTGTGACCGGTCAGCCCCAGCTCGGCCGCTGTTTCCGGGGCAAAAGAGATAATACCCCGATACATATTCACACGGCGATAGGACAGCTCCCGCACCAGACGGGCCGCCTCCTGCCAGGTGGCAAACTCCCGCACCTCGCCGGGTTCCAGCTTCCCGAACAGGCCGTGACGCATCCCTTCATTTTTTACCGCGCCGGGACGGGTGGCGATATAGCCGATGTGGGCATAGTTGCACTTGGGCGTCTTTTTCTGATTGGGGTGCCGGTGGCGCTGCTTATAGATCAGGATCGACACGGCGGCCTCCCTGAACAGCCTGAATCGCTTTTTTCATTTCCTCGTCATCCAGAAAAATACGCAGAGCGTCGGCGTTTTTTTGGTTTGCAAACGCCAACGCCTCTTTCCGGGCCGCCGCCTCGATCTTCTCAAAAGAGGAATAGCGGTCCCGGTCGATCAGGTCTGCGATGATGGCAATATTGGCATAGTAGCCTGCGGCAGATATGATCGTCAGGCGGTTGATAAGTCCGGCCAGCCGGTTTCCCAGCCCCTTGATCTGTCCGTTTAGTTCCTGCCGAATCACGCCGCTTATCATGTCGATGTTCTCAGCGGTGCTTTCCAAATCCAGGTATTCGTCAATCGCCCGCCGCACCTCTTTGGAGAAGTCCGTCCCATTTCTGGCCGCCAGCTTATTGAGCGCCTGAATGGTGTCCGGGGGCAGATGGATGGTTTTGCGCTCGGTTCGGATCGGGGATTCTTTCAAGTCAAGCCTCCCTTCCATAAGGTGTGACAAAAATCACACCAAAATCAAAAAATCATACCTTGTAAAATTCTCAAAAAACCGTTGAAAGCACGGCTTTCAAGCAGTCGGCCCGCCGTCAGGTATGACGGCTATTCCTGCCTTAACGGGGAAAACGCAGGCGGGGCCTGCGATTTTCCCCGTTGCGGGGCGCCCCGGTGGGGCGGTCAGTACGGATGAAAAGAGAAGTAAGAAGGTCAGCGCTCCAGCTCGTCCCCCGGTTCCTCGGCAGGTTCCCAATCTGTGAAGATCTCCGCCATGATCTGCTCCTTGCTCCCACGGACGGAGCTGCCCTGCGTTTCATAATCCCGCAAGCCGTTCATCCGTTCCGGGATGGAGAAGAACGCAAAGCGCCCGTCCTTCATCTGCGTCAAAAGCCGCATTTCACAGCCGGTTGCAGCATCCATGCTGTCCATCAGTTCTTTCAGCGTCCCCACCTTTTCCGCCGCTTCACGGACGATGGAGCGGAACAGATCGGTCGGGATCTCCACATTCCAGACAGCGTAATCATCGCGCCCGTGGCAGGTGATGGTCTGGATGGCTGTGCAGGGGGCGCCAGCGAACTTCTCCAGAGCGGAAGACAACAGTGCCTCGGCCTCCGGTTCCAGATAGCCGCACAGATCCAATTCCACCGAATTTGTGACGGCTGCGGCCTCTTTCTCAGTCAGTACGATGTCCACATTGTTTCTTTCATAGGAAAAGCCTCGTCCATTCAGCATCAGAGAACACTCAGCAGCGATACGGAACATTCGGAAATAATCGTCCGCCGTTTCGCCCAGTGTCTTGCCCGTGGCGAACGATTGGAAATACCGTTTGCCATCGCTGTCCCGGCAGGCCAGGGAAATATCCAGGTAAATTCCCTCGCTGGAGCCGAAATTTGGGATGCAAAGGGCTTCTTCAAATTCAGGAAGTTCGCCAGACAACTCATCCGAATATAAAAAGTATTCATCCGGGAGAAGCCCTTTCATCTCCAAATGCGTTTTCAGCTTATCAAAGGTTTTCTTGGCGTCAGCCATACCGATGTGTTTGACACGGTGGTTCTCATCCGGTTCACTCCATCGGTCCAGCTCAAAGGTCTGTATTTTTGCCACAATTAAGCCTCCATTTCCTGTTCATCTTCGTTTTCGGGTTCTTCAGCGGCGTCCCTGTTAAACTCCGCCTCCAACTCCGCCATACGCAGGCGGTCTAAATCCTCCACGGAGCGGCCTTTCCGCCGCTCCACCAGATCGGTGTTAAAATCATTCAGATGGGGGACATGGACGGCGCACTGAAATCCCCGCCCGGTATATTCCCGCACCCACTTGGCCGCCGTAAGCTGCCCCCAATTCCGAAGCTGCCCGTCCTTGTCACGGGCCAGATAGTCGTTGTCCACCGCAAACACCAGCCGCCTGATCTGCGGATGGCCTTCCAGATAGCGGTCAATGGCCCCATTCCAGAGGCAGCCGGTGGAGATACGGTGATCCTCCGTCCAGTCCCGCCCGTAAAAGTCAGCGGTGATGGACGCATGGCTCATCAGGTCGATAGGGGCTTCGGTGACGATCAACAGGTCGCTTGTTCCCTCATGGAAAAAGGGGTAGCTTTTATCAGAACCGGCTGCGTCCATCTTGAATGAGCTGTTTTCTCTGGCCGCCCGCATGGAGCAGTACCGGGGCGTTCCCTCGGCGTCATAACCCACAAACACGCAGTTGCCGTACTTTTTCTCCTGATAGATCATTTTCCGGTTCATAAAATGGCTGACGATTTGTGGACTGATCCCTCGGATGGACGCCAGATACCAATAGGCCCGCTTCATATTGTCCGCCCTGTCCGGCAGTTCCAGCGGCCCGCGCTCTTTCTTCTCATAGGGCGTTACCTGCCGGGCTTCCGCCGCGTATTCCTTGCCGATCAGCTTGCCCACCGCCTCCGGGAAGGACAAGTTTTCCTCCCGCATGACAAAATCAATGGCGCCGCCCTTGATGCCGTCATCCGGCCCCGTCCACTGGAAAAAGCGGTTGTTCTCCGGGAAGATATACAGGCCGCCGCTGTGCTTCATGTGGACGGCCTTGCGGCCTGCCTTTTCCGGCTCATAACCGTACCCACGGGCAAGAGAGAGTATGTCCACACTGTTCGCCTGCCGTATCTCGTCCTCGGTGAATTTATGATACACAGCGGCGCTTCTCCGCATAAAATCACCGCCTTTCTGACTGTGCGTTATAGTTCTTCATCACAATCTTCCTCATAATCGTCCTCCGCCTCATAATCCGCTTCGTCCTCCGGCGCCTCGTCCTCGTAGAACTCATCCAGTTCAAACCCGGCGCGGGAGATCTCCTGATCCTCCATGCCCAGGCTGTCCTTTAGATGCCGGTAAAGTTCCCAACCGTCATAGTGCGCGGCCGCCCACTCCAGCGCCTTACTTAAAATCTGGTGCTTGCGCTCTCCCGGAAGGGTTTCCAAAGTTCCGTTACGGATTTCGTCAAACTCCCGGTCGAGCATATTTAGATATTTGTAGGCTCTTGCGTACAGCGGTTCTTTGGCGCAGTCGGGCAGCAGAAGATTTTCCGTTTGCTCTACAAATCCATAGGACAGGTCATCATATCGCTCGTCCCCGTTGCGGCAGGCAACCCGGAACTGCTGAAAGCCTTTCATGTTGCTGAAGCCACGGTAGTCCATGACACCAAGGAGAATTTGGGCGCCAATAATGACCTTCAGCATCTCTTCATCCGTAGTGGCGGCAACCAGCCGCATAGTGCTTCGCTCCTTGACAATGTTGCACCCATAAAGGATATACAACGGTTGTGTTTTATCCAGCTTCACAATCCAATCCCTCCGTTTCTTCCCTCAATTCTTCCAGATACTCGTCAATGTCCAGCTCCTCATAGCGGAACTGGAGCTGTTCCACGATAGCCGGATCACAGTCCTCCGGCAGACAGCCTTTTACATCGTCCTGCACATCCCGTATCTCGCCCAGGAAACCCCAGCAGCTATCCACCTCCACATCTTCCCGGAATAGCTGGAACCCGTAGCACTGGCCGGTCAGAAAGTAGTCGTAGGACTTCACCTCGCCCTCCAGCACTTGGCGGGCCTTCTCCACAGTTTCAGGCGTTACCTTGCCGTACTCCGCTTCAATCCTTTGTTTATCCGCATAAATCCATCCTACCTGACCGGAATCCCACGGGCAGGAAAAGCCGGTGGTGTTCATGGTAATGCCCGAATGGTCGTAGAGATAGAGGGGCAGGATCACCATGCCCTCTATCTGCTCCACCAGTGAAAACAGTTCGCCGGTGGAGAGAGCGGAGAGGCAGTCATCCAAAAACCAATTCGGCACATCGTCTTTCAGCGAGGCGGCATAGCTGGACGATACATACCAGTCACTCTCGGAAGTCCAGCGTTGGTTCTCCAGCAGCTCCCACTCCCTTGTGGAGCGGTTGTACTCCAGCTTGGAGTCCTTGGCCTTACCAGATTTGAGAAACGCAAAGACCGGATTGCTCCGGTCATGGCTGCTGGAATATTCAGAAAACAGCAAATCCTTCAAGAAATCACGGGGTTCCTCAAAATCGTGCTTTTCACCCAGAGAGTAGCGCCCATGCCAGCAGACCATTTTCCCCAGGCAGTCGTAATCCTCACGGGGGTTCAGGGGCATATCATCGTCCACGATAAACAGAGTGTAGGGCGCCCTTGTTGCCGCAAGCGGCATGATTCCTCACCTCCTTGGCCGCTGGGACCACATCACCGGATCGCGTCACGGTAATGCCGGTACCAGGCAAAATAGAAAAAGCCGCCAATCACGGCGGCAGCGGCGGAAATACCCACAATTATTTTTTTCATACGCGCTCCTTTCCAAAAACAGGTTTACAGTTCCATGTCCTGCTCGTCCTCATCCACAGCGGCAGGAGCCTCCGGGCTGACCTCGCCCCGTTCCTCAAACTGCTGCTTGGTTTGAATTGCCGCTGACAGCTTCGGGAGTAGTTCAAACATTTTCGTGCTGTCACGGCTGCCTTTATAATAACGGTAGTCCCATTGTCCGCTCTCCGGGGAATAGCGGATGCTGTGCAGCGCATTGATGATCCAGCCCTGTGTTTTCAGAGGAACCGGAATCTCATGCTCCCGGAAAAGCTGCATAATCAGGGCCTTGCCGTTGACCTCCCGGTTTACCACCTCCTTTCCCGCCAGAATATCCTTCTCAGCCTCCCGGATAGCGGCATCATAGCGGATCTGCTGTTCCTGTTCCCGCTGACGCCTCTCTGCTTCACGCTCTGCCGCCCATCGTTCTTCCCGCTGCCTGCGCTCTGCTTCTAATGGAATATTGTGCCGTTTTGCCTCATAGTACCGCCCCAGCAGATTGGCAAAGCCCAGGTCTGCCCACCGCTTCGGATCGTCCATACTCTCATTGAAAACCCGTTCAATCTCACCCCGGATGCCATGCTCCAATGTGGGCAGCCATTTCAAGACTTCCTCCAGCCGGTGCCGCTGGTCGATGCCTACCATGAATCCCTCGCAGGGGATAAAGACTGTCTGAAAAAACTCCCGCTTCTTTTCCATCGTATAAAGTTCAATCCCGTTCTCGTTATAAAAGCGGTAGTAGTAATGCTTGTTGCCCATCAGATCTTTGGCCAACACCCGGTTTTCGTCCCTTGGTTCCGGTGGAAACAAATCTTTTTTCTTTTCATTCGGCCGGGTGTAGCGAGGTGAGCGGCCGGTGCGCTCTAAACTGTCCGCGATCAGCTTTTGCACCTTTTCCAGCCCGCCATGTTTTTCAATAAAAGAAGCTATATCCGCCGCCTGCTTCAAGGGACAGAATTGCAGGCCCGTCCTGCCCTCGTACACAGCACCCTTGTACTGAAACAGATCCAGGCCGAAATCGTTGTGAAATGGCTTGGCCTCCCGCACAGGGGAGAAGGCGCCTTCCCGGAAGATGTAGCAGACAGCGGAATGTTTTTCACTCATTATGGCGTTCCTCCATTTCCCTGACCAACGCATCAATGGCTTCATCACTGAATTTGGCAGACAGGTATTTATGGATACAGTCCACTTCCGAATCCCGCAGAGATTGTGTAAGGGCCTTTTCCAGTTTCTCGTGATCTTCCGCCTGTATGCCAGGGTAGCTGTCCATGATTCGGCGCACATACGCTTTCAATAGCGAATACTGGTCAAATGAGTTCAAAATAATTTCCTTATAACTCGGCGCCAGCGCCGGGAAGAACACAGTCAGCAGATTGAGCTTCCTTGCGATCAGATCGTTCTCCATCCTCATCTAAAATCACCTCACTTTCTTTTCCCTGCAAGGACTCAAACTCCAGCTTTGTGTTGATCTCCGTCAGGGCAGCAGCCTTTTCGGACAGTTCTTCCTCATAAATAAAAGGCTGGCCCATCTGCTGACGGGCAGCCTCCAACTGCTTTTGCACTTCCTCCAAATCCCGCTGAGTATCAATCAGGTAAGACGGGATACGCTCTGCAAGGTTCTCAATGCGGGTAATCGTTCCCTGTCCAGAAGAACCAATGTCCGTACTGTACCGGGAGGTTCCCCGCAGGATGATCCCCTGAGAAAGCGGGTGAAGGTTAAGGCAGAGCCTGAATCCACGGTAAGAGCCAATTTCAAACTCAAAGTCATCCTTTGCGCGGTTTTCATTGATCGTGCGGTAAAGCAGGGCAAACGCATCGCCCGCCGCTGGGCGTTCTGTGTACTGCTTCCCATCCAGCATGATAGAGAAGTCCCCGCCCTTGGATTGCTCCAGCAGGGTTATATCCTGCCTGATCTGCTCGATTTGCCGCTGATACTGCTGGATGCGGTTGGGATAGGTCGTGTTCACCTTCCGTTCCAAAGAAAGCTGCTCGTTGCTCCACGCGCCCCGCAGGATTTTCAGCTCTGTCACCCGGTTTTCCAACTCCATCTTCTGTGCCAGCATGGGGTTATCCGTAGCGGCCGCCTTAAACTGTGCGGCGGAAAGCACCGTTTCATCCACATCCTCACAGGACCGGGCGATGCTCCTGCCGGTAAGAATCTGCTTGATATACCGCAGCTTTTGTTCCTGAATCTGCCAGAGGTAGGCGTCAAAGGTGCCCTTTGTCACAAACTGCTTTATCATGACCTCCGGGTTCTCGTTGCCCTGCCGGACCCCGCGCCCATCCCGCTGGGTAATATCGGAGGGCCGCCAGGGACAATCCAGATGATTGATCGCAATTACCTTGTCCTGCACATTCACGCCGGTTCCCAGCTTATTGGTGCTGCCCAGCAAGATGCGGACTTCACCCTTACAGGTGCGCTCAAACAACGCCTGCCTCTGGACCTCGGTCGCGGCGTCGTGGATAAAGGCGATCTGGGATTCCGGCACGCCCTTTTCAATCAGTACCCGCTTAAATTCATCATATACATTGAAACGCCCCGCCTTGGGCGTACCCACATCACAGAAAATGAGCTGGGTGGAGGATGCCTCGGCGGTGTCCGCCCAAACCTGATACACCTCGTCAATGCAGATGTTCAGCTTGCTTCCCGTACCGTCCGCCGTTGGGACGATCATGCGGGGGTCAATCGCCATCATGCGGGCCTCGCTGGTCAGCTTCAGCATATTATCTTCTTCCGGCTTTACACGGCCAGCGCGGATTGCGTCCGCCCGCAGGATAAACTCCGCCATGATCGCCCTTTGCGCGGGGGTGGCCTCTGTGGGAATGATCTGCGCCTTTCCGCCCTGAATGGCTGGCAGACCGGGAATATCAAGCATATCCGCCGTTTTGATGTCCGCAACCTCTCTGAGAACCGCCATCAGTTCCGGCAGGTTGTAGAACCGCACAAAGCGGTCCCGCATCCGGTAGCCGCCGCCCTCCGGCCGCAGCTCAAGCACGGAAGTCCGCTTGGCGAAGTGGGCGATCCAGGTATCGAAATAGGACCAGCCGAACCGCTCCAACTCCTGCGGCTGTAAATACCGCTGCATGACAAACAGTTCGGAGATGGAATTGCTTATCATCGTTCCCGTTGCAAACACCACGCCGCGCCCGTTGTTGACTTCCTGCAAATACTGGCATTTCAGAAGCATATCAAAAGCCCGCTGGCTGGATGAGGTGGTGATACCCGCCACATTCCGCAGCTTTGTGAACACAAAGCAGTTTTTATAAAAATGCGCCTCATCCACAAACATCATATCCACGCCGAGCTGTTCAAAGGTCAGAAGGTCGTCCTTCTTTTCCTCGGCGGACAGCTTTTCCAGCTTGGCTTCCAGGTTGCCCCGGAAAATCGCCATCTGCTTTACGCTCCAGTTTTCACCTTTTTCATATTTCATTTCACTGATTGCGGCCTCGATCTCATTGATCTGCTGTTCCAACTGCATGATCTGCCGCTCTCTGGAGATTGGGATTTTTTCAAACTGACTGTGCGCCAGGATTACCGCGTCATATTCTCCGGTGGCGATTTTGGAAATATAGCGGTTCCGGTTCTTGGGGGTAAAGTCATCCACCGTGGACACCAGCAGATTGGCGTTGGGGAAAAAGCGGTAAAACTCGGTTGCCCACTGACCCACAAGGGGATTGGGGACCACAAACACCGCCTTGTGGATCGCGCCCAGGTTCTTCAGGTACATCCCGGCCGCAATCAGGGCAGCGGTTTTTCCAGCGCCCACCTCATGGGCCGCAAGCCCTGTGCCGGTGTAAATGACACGGGCAACAAAGTCAAGCTGGTGCTTCCGCAGCTTCATCTCGGAGTTCATGCCGGGGATCACCAGATGGCTCCCATCGTATTCACGGGGCCGCACGGTGTTGAAGGTATCGTTATACAGCTTGAGCAGGGCGTCCCGGCGCTCCGGATCTTTCCATATCCAGGACGCAAATGCTTCCTGAATCTGCTGCTGTTTGGCGCGGGCGATCATGGTTTCCTTCGGGTTGATGACATAACGGACTGCCTTATCGCCCCTGTCATTGGTATATTCCTGCCGGTCACGGACGGTCGTGGACTGCATATTCAGGCAGTCCTCCAGTATCTCATAGGCATTTTTGCGGCTTGTGCCGAGCGTCTGATTTACGGTCACGGAATCGGATTCAGAGGTTTTATTGCTGATCCGCCAGGTGGTGGTATAGGGGAAATACTCAATATCAATGCGGTGCCGGTTGTCCCCTCCATCAATCACCTTGGCATAGCCGCTGGTCTGGAAGGTTTCATACATGAATTGGCGGTAATACTCAACCGGCACCCAGATGGCGCCCAGATTCACCTCAATATCGGCAGGGGTCAGAGGCTCCGGCTGAACCGCCTCCAACGCCTCCACATTCCGGGTAAACAGTTCCGGTTCCTCCGCCGCCTTCTGCCTTGCGTAGAGCAGCTTGTCCCGCACATGGCCGCTCAGATATTCCTCCGCCAGCTCCCAGCCCTCATCCGGGTTCCCATAGTATTTCTGCGGATTGAGATAGATGCGGCCGCCCAGCTCTGCCACCAGTTCGTGCGGGGCTTTCCCGGTCAGGAATGACATATAGGAGAGGTCTACCCGCAGCTTGCGGTTCAGGCAGATATGCAGGGCGTCCTCGGCGGTGTCGGCGTGATTGACCTCCCGGAATGGCCGGATGGTCGCCTTATGGAAGATGGCCGACTTGTCCCAGCCGCTCTTATCCTTGCGCTCGTCCTCAATGGAACGCAGCAGGGGGAATTGATCGTCATCGGAAAAGGCGAGGATATTGCCCTTGCTGTTGATGGCCCCATACTTGGCGGTGAAGCGGTCATAGACCTGATTGAGCTTATCCTGCGCTTTGCGGAGATCCAAAGGGTCATACTCACGGGACTGGATGCTGATGACCTCCAGCAACGCCGTGCGGATTTCACACAGGCCCTTGATGCGGGCTGCCTTCATGCCGGTGTAGGGCTGTGGGATCAGCTTGTTCTTCTCGCAGTAGTAGATTTCGCCGTCCTTTACCACAAAGGTGAAATTCCGGGTCCCTTCGGGGGCGTCCTCATAATCGGTTGGCTGTTCCTCCTCCGCTTCTTCTATCGGTTCCACATCCGGCTCCGCGCTGAAACGGGCGTACAGGCTTTCCACCGCGTCGGAGAGGTGTTCATACAGGTCAAAATCCTCCGGCGCGATACAGGCTGTGCCATCCTCGTTACCGTACATATTCCGGCTACTCTCCATCTTGCCCATGAGCATTTCCGGGTGATCCATGAAATAGCGGTTGTAGGAAATCCATTTGCCCCGTTCCAGGTCTGTCTGCACCCATGATGGGGTGTTTGTCCGGTCAAGCGTCATGGGGACCGCCCGCTTTTTCAAAAAGACAATATCTGCGGTCACTTCGGTTCCCGCCAATGCCTTGAATGCCGTATTGGGCAGGCGGACGGCACCGATGAACTCTGACCGCTGTGCGATATATTCCCGCAGGCTCTCGTCCTTTCGGTCCAGGATACCCTTGCTGGTAATAAAGGCGATGATGCCGCCCGGCTTGGCAAGGTCCAGGGACTTAATGAAAAAGTAGTCATGAATATAGGGATTCAGCTCATTGTAGCGGCGGTCATAGATTTTGACGCTGTTGAAGGGGATGTTGCCCAGGATCACATCAAAGCTGTTATCCTCAAACTTGACCGCCTCATAGCCCATAACGGAAATATCCGCCTCTGGATAGAGCTGCTTTGCGATACGCCCGGTGATGGAATCCAGTTCCACGCCATACAGCTTGGTTCCCTGATACTGCTCCGGCAGAACAGAATAGAAATTGCCGGTCCCCATGCCGGGGTCAAGAATCCTGCGGTCGGGGCCGCCCTCAAACCCGAACCGCTCCAAAGCGCGGTACATATAGCGGATCAGCTCCGGCTCGGTGTAGTAGGCGGTGATGGTGGAGCGCATGGCCGCCTTATATTCTTCATCGGTCAACAGGGCCTTTAACTCCTGATATTCGCTTTCCCACCCGGCCGCTTTATCGGAAAAAGCGTTGGCAAGGCCGCCCCAGCCCACATATCGGGCAAGGGTGATCTGTTCCTCCGAGGTGGCCGTCCTCTGCTCCGCCTCAATCTGCTTCAAGGTCTTGATCGCCAGGATGTTGTTTTTATATTTGGTCTTGGCGCCTCCGGGATAGAGGTCATAGTCCGTGGAAAAGCGGAAGTTGCGGGGGATGAACGGTTCCGGCCGGGGATTGGCTGGCGGTTCAGGGGCCGCCTTTTCCTCCGGTTGTGTGGGCGGCACACCCTCCATGCGGACAAAGGCCCGCACAGGCCGAAGCTCGTCCAGTTCCTTTTCCAGCCGGTATTGAATGTCCTCTAAATCATCCATATCAGCGGCTTCCGCTGGGGAGAGGATGCCGCCGCCCTCCATCCGCTGCACATAGCCGTCGTACAGGCGGGTAATGTCCTCCAGATCAGTCTTGACCTTTTGATATTCCGGGTTGGGTTGTTCGTCCACCACCGCCCGGTAGAGGGCGGAACCGTCCTCCGTCAGATAGCCCCACTCGATTTCTTCATCGGGATACTGTCCTTGCAGATAACGGAGCATTTGAGTGGCGATCCCCTGACGGCGGTAATCCTCCAGCACCTCGATCATGCTGATATGGGGCCATCCCTCGAAAATGTTGTACCGCAGGGTGCCCACTGTCAGTTCCCCACGGACGGCCTGCATGAGCATATCAATCTGACCGCTGTGGGCGCCCAGCGCCTCATCAAGTATCCGGGTTTCCTCTGGCTGCTCCGGGGCTGCCATGCGGCGGGCGTAGGCGTCGATGGTTTCCGGGGAGAGCCAATCCGGTTTTTCCGGCAGTTGAGCGTACAGCTCCCGCATTTTGGCGATCTGCGCCTCCACACTGCCCGCCCATAGGTGCTTTTCCGCCCGCTGCCCTTCACCCAAAAAATACTCGCAGTCAGCACACAGACGGTCTAACAGACGGTATTCGGCGCTGAACGGCTGCGTCTCATCCTTCTGCTCCGGCTCACTGACGGCAGGGGCCTCCAGATAGCGTCCCTCATCCACCAGGCGTTGAACAATACCGGCAGCCTGCGGCCAGGACAGCTTAGTTTCATGTGGTCCGCCTTGTGTATCTTCCCATTCGATTGTGATACCGTCACCATTGAATAGAGAGTATTTCACACCCAGTTCCTCACTGGAAAAGCCCTCATATCCATATAACTGTTTTAGGAAAGTAACAAAGGCCGAACCTGTGGGGTGAGTCAGGGCAAAGTGATAAATCTGCTCTTTTTTACCTTCGGTGAGCGGACCTTTCTGCAAGACGCGCTCAATCAGCAGATCTTCCGGGCTTCTTTCAGACGGCGAGGCCAGGAGGGAAAGCTGCTCCGGTTCTTTGGCTTCTGCGGCCGGAGCTGCTTCGGGGGCTGGCCGCAGCTCCACATCCACTTCCTCATCATTGACCAGCATAGTAGCGTGTACCGGCTCATAACCCTGACTGGCGATGTTGTTCAGCCAGGTGGCGAAGAACTGGCCGAACCCGGCAATTTTCTTTTCCTGCGCTGGGTCTGCGGGGTCCGCCTCCTGATACACGCCGATGCCGCTGTTTTCATAGCTGAACGCCCGCAGGGTTCCCGCCTCCCGGTCGATCAGGAAGTCCATATAGGGGTCATACATCCGGTCGCCATTCTGCATATAGTAATGTTCCATGCAGTAATGATCGCCGTATTTGTGGTGGATCACCAGGGGATCATAGGCGTCTCCAGCCTCCAGACGCAGAGATTCATACTGGCCGGATACGATCTCCGGGAACAGCTTTTGAAAACGCCGGAAGTTCTTGTGGGCGGTGGTATTCCCTCTGGATTTATGTGGGGATGGAGATTCTTCCGCTGGTGGAATCAGATTGGCTTGACCTCCCGCCACGATGACCTGTTGCCCGCCAGCAACCGGCTTTGGCACAAAGGCGTCTATTTCATTCGCCTTTGGGATTCCCTTGATTTCTGTAAATACCGCTTGCGGGCGGACGGGTTCTTCCGCCGTTTCACCTGCTTCATAAGCCACAGCACCCAAAACATAGTCATAGTCGGCCTGCCCGATCTCCCTTTGCGGGGCGCCGCCCATTTCTTCTACTTCAGCCGGGATATTGTAGTCCCCAATGGGGTCAGGTTCTTCCTCCACAGGTATATCCGGGTAAGCGCCTGTTTCGATCAGGGCATCCAGCAGATTGGCAAGGCTGGGCCAGGGGAAGTAGGTGTAGCCATCATCAAAATAAAAGGAAATGCCGTCCTCTCCACGGAGCTTTGTGCGGTACAGCACCTCGCCCTGAAACTCCCGGTCCCCATAGGCCGAGAACAGGCCGCAGACCTCCCGGCCTTTTTCCGTCCAGTTGTAGTCTGTAACGCCATCCGCCAACACCGCCCGCACCGCTTGATGGAGTTCAGGGGGATAGAGGTCGGTACTGGTCAGGATATGCTCATAGTGGCGGCGGACTTCTTCATCGGAAAAGTGATGTTCAACCTTCGTGGAAGCAGAAAAAGAGCCGTCCTGTGCGGGCGGCTCTCCTTCATGCTCCGCGCCTTGCGGCGCCTCGGTATGCGGTTGTTCTTCGGTCAGTGGGGGATCAGCACGATGGTCTGGAGTACCGTTTCCTCCGCCATCAGCTTCAGGTCGTTCAGATGGCGTGTCCGCTCCAGAATATCCTCGGTCTGCGGCATCGGCTCCTGCTGAAGCATCTGCTGGGTCAGAGCCTCGATCTTCTCCGTGGCCTCGTCCTGTACCCGGTGCATGACCTCCATCAGACTGCCATCCATTTTCAAAATCGTATATCGCTCCGGCTGGTTGTCCTTGAGATATTCCAGCGCCATCCGTCCGTACCGGCCCAGGGGCCTGTCCGCCTCGCTGCTGTTGGAGATTTGCAGGTCGGGGAGAAGCATCCCGCCCTGTTCTTTGTAGTTCAGATTGATGTTCGGCTTGCTCATATTGCACCTTCCTTTCCCGATTGATGATCCTGATGTTCCGTTCCATCTCTAAAAGCACCGCTTTTGAAATAGAGGTGACTGCCATGCCCAGATGGGCAACCAGCGGAACCGTGTTGAAATGATTGACCGTCGCCATTCCATCGCTCGTGCGGATCGCCTCGTCCGGCAAGTGGCACTTTTTACCGATGAAATAGGAAACACTGTCTGTCAAGAGCTGGATATACTGCGATTCAAAGCCGCCTGCCGGTATTTCTTCAAACAGATGATTTTTTGTTTCCTGCCGAAGTCCCTGCAAATAATGCTCATAGTTGTCATTGACGGCCTCACGCGCCAGAGCGTACAAGAGGTCTGGGAATGGCTGTGCCTGAAACCCATGCGAGAAGGTAAGCCGTTCCCCCAACGCCTTTTGCATCTCATCGGAAAGCTGCCAGTCGGTGGGGTTAATCTCCCTGCCCACAGTCTGGCTTACATCAAAGAGATAGTCAAGCGTAAGACGGGCGTTGCTGTAAACGCAGACAGCAATCCCTTTGGGACGGGAAATTAGGTTCCTGCCCACGCTGGCCCACTGTTTCTTGCTGGCAAGGATGGTCACATCCTCGTCCTGCGCGTAGACCAGCAGGATATTATCAAAGCTCTGCTTGTGGAACCGGGACGCAAAGGCCAGATAATCCCGCCAGTTCCGCTCGCTGCGGACGATGTAGGGGGCCATGACCTCATAGATCGTCCGCAGGCGTTCATCGTTTCTCAATAAGCTCCTCCTTCCTGTGATGGATTTCCAGTTTAGACGGCTGCGGCTTCTTTCTGGGCAAAGTAGAGGGCAAGGGCCTCGTCTACAATGCTGTCAAATTCCTTCTGACTGATGCTGGCGGTAAAGTATTTCTTGTAAATCGCCGGTTTGACTTTGAACGCCGCAGCCGTGGATTTCTTGGGTTTCCGGCTGAACTCGCCGGAGAGAATTTGTTCCGCCCGTTCTGGGGTCAGCTTGCCGGTGTATTCCCGCAGCAGAACCGCTTTGCCCTCGTTGACTTTGTACTCGCTTTCTGACAAAACTGCCTCCACCATCTGCTGTTCCTCTTGTTCCAGATAGGAGAGCTGAACCGCCGCCGCAATCGTAAATTCTCCATCGTCGATCCTGATTTTCAAAGCGACGGACAATTCATTGATACGGAGATAATTGGCAACCGCACGGCCTTTCAGGTTGTATTCAGCGCCCAAAACATCCCTGCTTTTGATCCTGTGGCACTGAGTGCCACTTGTGGGATTTTCCCTGATTTCATCAGGGTTTTCCAGCCTTTTCAGTTCCTCAATAATATCGTTTCTGCGCCCCTGACAAATCATCTTGGAGTAGCGCAGCGCCAGTACAGCCGCCTTTTCGGAGGGCAGCATTTCCGAGAAAGAGCGTTGCAGGACGTTGGTTTCAATGACATAGATCCATGCGTCCTGATCGGAAAGGTTCTCCTTGACGATACAGGGGAGTTCCCGGTGGGCGAGAGAGGCGGCGTTCTGCCGGTTGTGACCGGCCAGCATTTCATATTCAAAACCATTCTCGTCCGGTTCGATTTTTCGGACAATGGCAGGAACCAAAACACCATTCTCCGAAATGCTCTCCACCAAGTCATTGAGCCGGTCGCCCTCATACAGCCGAAAGGGATGCCCCCGAAACCCCCGGATGATTTGTGGAGAAAGCATCTGGATGCCATTATTCGCAGTCTGGGCGGGCTTGTCCTCCGTTGCCGCCGTGTTCGCCACCTCCCGCGCAACGCCCAGAAGGTCATCCAGAGAACGGATACGGGGATTGATGTTAGGCATACGCAAGCACCTCCTTTGCCAGATTCATATAGGCTGTGGCTGCGGGACTTTTGGCGTCCAGCTCCATCACGCTGAGTCCCTTGCTGTTGGCGGTTCCCACCTGAACAGTAGCGGGAATCTGACTCTCAAAAATGGGGAGATGGCTGAATACGGAACGCACCTGTTCACTGGTCTGGCGGTACAGGGTTGTCCGCTTACTGCATTTCGTGAACAGGATGCCGATGATCTCCACCTTGGGATTCAGATTTTGCTTGATTTTGGAGATCGTTTCCGTCAGTTCCTTCAAGCCCACCAGAGCGAACAACTCCGGGTCAACGGGAATGATGATTTCATCCGCCGCAGTAAAGGCGTTGATGGTGAGAGAACCGAGGGACGGGCCGGTGTCCACCAGGATGTAGTCATAATCCACCCGGAGGGGTGCCAGCAGTTTGGCAAGGCAATCGTCCTTTCGTTCAATCAACAGGTTCACCTCTGCCACAGTCAGCGTCTTTTTTGACGGAAGCAGATCCACTTTGCCTATGTTCAGGATGTAGCTTCCCTTTTCCGGCAGAGCTTCATCCATGACCAATTTCATCATCAGGCTGGCCGCCGTTTCCTGCAAAGCGGCTGGCGCCACGCCAAAGCTGATCGTCAGGTTGGTTTGGGGGTCGAAGTCCACCGCCAATACCTTTTTACCCAGCTCCGCCAGGGAGTAGGCCAGATTCCGGGTGCTGCTGGTCTTTGCCACGCCCCCTTTCTGGTTTGCCATCACGATAATCTTACACACGGGTTCTCAACCTCCTGTTTTTAGTGGATTTACACTGTTTCAGTGCATAAAAAAACTTGGACTAAACTCGCACTCCGTTATTGGAGTTCTGACTTTAGTCCAAGTATAGCTGTATCATCCTCGTAGACGGTGATATCGCACTCCTCACTGCCTGGGAAGTTTGCAAAAATATAATCTCTGCACATCTCCACCTGATTTTCAATGGACTCCCCCTTGCCGGTAAACACGGATTTCCGGCTGTATATCTTGAATTTCACTGTGCTCCTCCCCCCTCCATCCCGGTCTGTAGCGCCAAGCGGCCCCGCCGCCTATAGCATAGCGCCCTTGCTCGAGGGTAAGCCGTCGGATTTGGGGGGCGCGGCCGCCAACTTTCTTTCTGGACGGTCTCCCCTCCCCAAAAGCCGGAAGGAGCGGCGTCCCGACAGTGGGACGCCGCTCCTCGGTATCTGTATAGGAAGCCTGGATGGCTGGAGGTCTCAGTTTGCCGTGGCCACAATGATGCGGATGCGCCCGCCGGCCGGACAGCCCATATCGTCGTACCAGCCCACCAGAGAATAATCGTCCGCATTGATCTCGGAGAGCGTGGTGGCATAGTATCCGCTGGAGGAGCCCGCGTCTTTCAGCAGCACCTGTACATTCTCATCCAGCAGGTATTTCTGATTCCCGGCCATGGCGTAGAGGTCGGAGAGCTGGGTCAGCTTTGCCGAGGTAAGCTGCTGGATGCTCCTCAGACTGCCGCCGTCATAGCGGAGCACCGCGCCGCCAGCCGAGACATTATAGGCGGTAGAACCGCTGACCGTACTGGACGCCCCCTTGTAGAGATAGGTATACGTCCCGGAGACGCTTGTATCGCTTACAGACTTGTCGGCCTCAGTCACGTACACATAGGTCCGCGTATCACCCGTCGCCTCCTCCAGAATCAGATGGTCGATATCCCCGTTTTCATCCAGCGTGTAATAGCGCACATTGTCGGAGGTGAGCTTGCTCCCCGCCAGGCGGGAGGGATAAATGCGGACATATCCGCCCTCGCTGTCGGTGTCCAGGATCTCCGCATCGGCGGCAAAGTCATACCCTGCAAAACGGGTGCCGTCGCTGCTGACGGTGCCGGTCAAGCTACGGCTGGAGAGGCTCTTCACCGTGGTGCCGCTGCTGTTCACCGTTACAGTCACCAGACGTCCGGTGGAGAAGGCGCTTCCGTCGTGGTAGAAGGTGCGGGTGGTCCCGTCAGAGCAGGCGACCTGGGTGGCAGTCTGCACGCTGGCGGTATCGGATACGGTGGTGGTGGAAGACGAGGCGGACTTTTCACTGGCGACCACCACGCCGTAATAGACGGTATCGCTGTCCTGCGCGCTGATGGCATCCACCACCTCGCCGTTCATCCCCAGCAGGAGGGTGATGGTATCGCCGTCGGCAAACCCGCCCTGGCTGGAGAGTTTATAGGTGGCGGTGGAGGTGCCGATGTCGTAGGTCGTGCCCGCCACAGTGACGGAAGTGGGCGCCGCCCGATTGGGAGAAACCGCAGTGAGCGTACCGGTAACCCGATTGCTGTAGATCCAGACGGTGCGGAGGTTGGCGTTATAGTAGTAGACGTCGTACTGCTTCACCGCCGAGAGGCTAGAGGCGCTGCCGTTGCGGTAGACCGTGACATGATCCGTGCTGAAGGGCAGCTCAAGAGTACCGGAGGAGGCCACATAAGGGCCCTTGGTGTCGCTGCTGACCAGAGTGGAGTAGTCCACTTCCCCATTGGTAATGGTGTACCCCAGCGTGGCACCATAGACGGCCCCCGCGCTGTTCTCCGCCGTCAGCAGATTGTAGAATAGGGTCACGCAGTCCTGGCGGGTCAGGGTCTGGCCCTGCATGGCTGTCGTATCGTCCAAAAGTCCGATGGCGCCGGCCTTCGAGAGCTGCGCGGTGGGGAAGGAGCCCGCCAGGCTGCCGGAATCATAGCCCAGCAGACGCAGCAGGGCGGTACATCCCTCCTCCAGCGTGATGGAGTTGTCCGGGCGGAAAGTGCCGTCCACATAGCCGGTGAACCAGCCCTGTTCCACACCCAGCTTGATGTACTCGCTGGCCCAGTGACTGCTCTTCACATCCTTGAAGAGCGAGGCGCCGTACCCGCTGCCCACGGTATCCTTATAGGAGGAAGCGGCCGTCATCATCTTTACAAACTCGGCACGGGTCACCTGGGAGGAGAGGTTCATGTTTCCGTTCTCGTCTCCTACCATGATGCCCAGCACCTTTACAGTCTCCAGGGCCGTAGTCTCGTCCTGTGCGGCAAGTACCCCGGTGGTCCCCAGGGAGAGGGCCAGGCACAGCGTGAGCGCCAGGGAGATCAAACGCTTTTTCATCCTTTTCACTCCTAAATCAGTCGTAATGCAGGGCGTCGATGGGGTTGAGTGCGGCCGCCTTCTTGGCGGGCAGATAACCGAAGAGGACGCCGATGCCCACCGAGATCCCGAAGGCCATGATCACCGCCCCGACACTGGGGGCCACTGTAAGGGTCTCCTCCATGAGCCGGGTGACCACCATCGTGGCCACGGAGGACAGGCCGTACCCCATGAGGATGCCGATGACGCCGCCCAGTGCACTGGTACAGGCCGCCTCGATGACAAACTGTTCCATGATGTACCGCTCTTTAGCGCCCAGGGATTTTCGGATGCCGATCTCCCGGGTCCGCTCCGTGACGGAGACAAGCATGATGTTCATGATGCCGATGCCGCCCACCACCAAAGAGATGGCGGCGATGCCGGCCAGCACACCCACCAGGATATTGATCATGCTGGTCATGGTCTCCAACATCTCGGACATGCTGACGACGGTATAGAAATCGTCGCTCTCGAAAAAGTCATAGAGCGCATCCTCCAGCGCGTCCTTGCTCTCTGAGAGGTAGTTCTCATCCCGCACGGTGATCACATAGCTGGAGATCCGCCCCGATATCCTTGAGGCTGTGGAGTAGGGCAGATACAGGCAATCGTCGGTACCGCCCTCCTCCAGCTCGTCGCTCTGCTGCTCCATGACCCCGACGATGGTCAGGCTCTGGCCTCCCACCCGCAGAGTCTGGCCCACGGAGTTGCCGCCGAAATAGGCCTGGTCCAGATAGGCCCCCACCACGCAGACCTTGCTGCGCTGGGAGACGTCGCTGTACTGGAGGCCGCGGCCTTTGGACACATCATACCCCTTGATGTCAAAGTAATCCTCGCTCACACCGCTGACAGAGGTGTAGCTGGAGGTATCGGAGCCGATCTTTACCGAACCCGCCATGCTGGCTGTGGGGGAGACCAGGTCCAAATACTGGCTGTTCTCATCCACGATGTCATACATATCCTCCACCTCCAGGGTGCGGGTGGAGCCGCGGGCCATGACCGAAACGGTGAGGGTATTGGTGCCCATGCTGGAAAAGCTGTCCGTGACATAGCCCTCCAGGCCGTTGCCCAGGCCCACGATGACGATAACGGCGGCCACGCCGATGATAATGCCCAGCATGGTGAGCAGGGTCCTTGTCTTGCTGGAGAGGATATTCTTAATGGCCAGGGAGAGAGATTCCAGAATGCTCAAGCCGATGCGCCTCCTCCCGTGCCGGCGGCCTTGGGCGTGACCACCGCCTCCGGCGCGTCGGAAGGCCCGTCATAGACCACGTGCCCGTCCTCCAGCCGGATAATCCGCTGCGCCTGAACGGCGATGGAATTGTCGTGGGTAATGAGGACCACCGTGTTGCCTGCGGCATGGAGCTCCTGGAGCAGCGAGAGCACCTCGCGTCCCGTCCGGGAGTCTAGGGCCCCGGTGGGCTCGTCGGCCAGGATGACCGCCGGCTCCCCCACCAGCGCCCGGGCGATGGACACCCGCTGCTGCTGACCGCCGGAGAGCTGGGTGGGCTTGTGCTTGAGCTTATCCCCCAGCCCCACCATTTCCAGGGCCACCTTGGCCCGTTCCCGGCGCTCCGCCCTGGGGACACCGGCATACATCAGCGGAACTTCCACATTTTCCACCAGATTGAGCTTGGGCAGCAGGTTGTATTGCTGGAAAATAAACCCTAAAAGCTCGTTACGGATCTCCGCCAATTCATTTTTGTTCATCTGTCCCACATCCCGCCCGTCCAGCAGGTAGATCCCCTCAGAGGGGACATCCAGGCACCCGATGATGTTCATACAGGTGGACTTACCGGAACCGGACTGACCTACAATGGCCACAAATTCGCCCTTATAGATTTGAAAGGAGATGTGGTCGGCGGCCACCACGGTGGTGTCCCCCATATGGTAATATTTGCAGACCTCTTTAAACTCGATGAGGGCGTTCATATCAGAATCCTCCCGGGCCGCCGCCGCCGGGCATCCCGCCGCCACCGCCTGGCATTCCGCCGCCATCGGGCATCATGCCCATCTGGAAGCTGCTGCCGGAGCTGGTTGTGGGGATATAGGCCACGGTATCGCCCTCCTGAAGGCCGGAGATGACCTCCAGGTAACTGTCGTCGCTGACGCCTACGGTGACCTCCACGGAGACATACTCCGCTCCCGACTGGCCGGAGGCGCTCTCGGCGCTGTCCGTGCCCTCCTTCTGTCCATCTCCCGGAATACTCATGGCGGTGCCGTTGGCGGCGCTGGGAGAGTCGGCGGTGACCAGGACCAGATTGCCCCGCATCAGGGCTGCGGAGGGGATGGCCAGCACATCGGTGGCGCTGTCCAGAACGATGGTGGCGTCGGCGCTCATGCCGGGCAGGAGGCCATCGGTCTCGTCGATACGGATGGTGACGGGATAAGTAGTGACGCCGCCCGACGAGGTACCCGCCACACTGACCTTGGTGACAACGCCCTCATAGGTCGCATCCTCCACAGCGTCCGCCGTGATGGAAACGGTCTGTCCCACGGCAATATCGGCGATGTCCAGCTCATCCACACTGAGGGTCATGGTGAGATAAGAGAGGTCATAGATGGAACAGAGGACCTGATTGGACTCGGTGGTCTCTCCGGCCTTGTAGTTCTTGTCGATGATCGTGCCGGAGATAGGCGAAGTGATGGTGTAATCGTCCAACTGGTCATATTGGGACTCCAGGGAGAGCTCCGCGTTGCGCAGGGACTCGGAGGCGCTCTGGATCTCATCCGCCAAGGTGTCGCTGCTGAGAACGACTATCACCTGGTTCTTATCCACCCAGTCCCCCTCCGCGACCTGGAGGGAGGCGACCTCCCCGGAGATGGCTGCGGTGACCACTGCCTCGTCCTCGTACGCAAAGGTGCTGCCGGAGCTGCTGCCAACTCCGTCGATCTCCGCCGTGGCGCTCTGTGTGGTGGAGATGCCGCCGGGATTCGTGACGTCAATGGTCACCTCCCGGACAATGATGTTGCCGGTGAGCACCGTATCTACGGCAGAGATCTTGCTGACGGCCCCGCTCAGCACTTCGAAGGTGCTGTCCAGGGTAACGGAGGCGGTCTGCCCCACATAGAAGTTCGCCGCATCGTCCGCCGGGAATGGGACCGTGAGGCTCATCACGTCGGAGTTCCGAATGGTGGCCACAGTCTGCCCCGCCGACACATCATCTCCCACCTCCACATCCAGGGAGATCACCCGTCCGGAGGTCGAGGCCGTGACGTTCAGGTCCTCCAGGCTCTCCAGCTTATTGTTGTAGCTGCGCTGCGACTGGTTGAGGGAGATCTCCGCCTTTTCCAGGGAGCTGGACGCGTTGGAGGAGTCGATGGTGTAGAGCACCGTCCCCTCCTCCACTTGGTCTCCCTCTTCAAAGTCCGCAGTGAGAATGGTGCCCTCCAGAAGGGTGGTGACGGAATAGGAGTTGGCCGCTTCCAGGGTGCCGCTGCCGGTGATGGAGGCCGTGATGTCCCGCCGTTCGACCGCGGCGGTCGTATACGTAGTGTCGGACGCCTGGGCCGCAGAGGCCTTGTTATGTCCAAGGAAATACCAAACTCCGCCGCCGGCAATGGCGCACACCAAAATCAGCGCCACCAGCTTTTTCCCCCGCCCTTTTTTCTTTGGTTTTACCGCTGTTCCGCCAGAGGCATTCTGTGCGGACGCAGACTTTTTCCCCACGTTGAATTTCATTGCTTCTAGCCATCCTTTCCATGTGAGGTTGTATCCGGTTTACGGCTTTTCATTGTACTGGAGGAATCTAAACAGCCCCGGAGGAAAATCGAAACAAATTCTAAACAGCTTCCAAACATTCCAAAAAGCCCCTCCGGGAGCGAGCTCGCTCCCGGAGGGGCTTTTTCCATTTCTGCTCAACGGTTGAGACGGTACCCAGCTCCCCAGACGGTCTCGATGATCTTGGGATGAGACGGGTTGTCCTCTATCTTTTCCCGGATGCGCCCGATATGGACGGTGACCGTGGCGCTGTCGCCCACATAGTCATAGCCCCAGATGGTCTCAAAGAGCTGTTCCTTGGAAAAGACGATGTTGGGATTCTCCGCCAGAAATTTCAGCAGTGCAAACTCGCGGTTGGGCATCTTCAGTTCCCGCTCCCCTTTGTAGACCTTCCAGCTCCGGGGAAGGATCTGCAGATCGCCCACAACAATGACCTCCTGCTCCGCCTGCCGCCCCCCGCTCCCGGTGAGCCGGGCATACCGGCTCAGATGCGCCTTTACCCGGGCCACCAGCTCCGCAGGGTCAAACGGTTTGGCGATATAGTCGTCGGCCCCCAGACCCAGGCCCCGGATCTTGTCCACCGAGTCGGTGCGGGCGGTGACCATCAGGATGGGCACGTCAACCCGGTCCCGTATTTGCCGGCAGATATCATAGCCGTTGAGGCCGGGCAGCATCAAGTCCAACAGCACCAGATCGTAGCCGCCGGAGAGCGCCGCGGACACCGCGCTCTCCCCGTCTGAAACCACGTCGGATTCCAATCCCTCGATTTCCAGATAGTCCCGCTCCAGCAGAGCGATTTCGCTGTCGTCCTCCACAATCAGAATTTTACTCATTTACAGTGCCTCCTCACAGGGCAGTCCGATCTCAAAGACCAGGCCGTGGTCGTTTCGGGCCGTGACCGTACCGCCATGGGCCTCTATGATATATTTGACGATGTAAAGCCCCAGGCCGCTTCCCTCGCCGCCACGGCTTCCCCTGGCCTGATCGCCCCTCCAGAATTGCTCAAAGAGATGGGAGAGCTGTTCCTCCGGTACGCCGGTCCCATTGTCGGCAAAGCGCAGGCGTTCCGCGTCCCGCTCTCTCCATACCATCAGGGTGATTTCCAGAGGGGCCGCTCCGGCGTACCGGATCGCGTTGTCCGTCAGATTGGTCAGCACCCGATACATCTGCTCGGTGTCAATCCGGACGGGATGGGGCGCGGGCGCGCCCCGCAGAATCACCTGCCCGCCCTTGGCCTCCAGTTCTCCCTGAATATCCTCCGCAAATTTCTGTACGAAGCGCCCCAGGTCGACCGGCTCGGGGAACAGCGGCAGGTTGCCCGTCTCCATTTTTGAAAAGTAGAACAGCCGCTGAAGAAGGATGTCCATATCACAGGCCTTGCGGTACGCAATGTCCAAATACTGGGCTTGTTTCTCCGGCGTCTTTGCAACCCCATCCTGAAGTCCCTTGATGTAGCCCTTCACCGAGGTGAGGGGGGTGCGCAGATCGTGGGAGATCCCCGCCACCAGATCGGTGCGCGCCTGCTCATAGGCGGCGTTTTTCTCCCGCTCGGAGAGCAGGTGCTGCTGCATGTGGTCAAAGGCGGCACAGACCGAGGCAAACTCGTCCTCTCCGCCGTATGCCACCGGCTGGGAGAAATTCCCCTGTTCCACCCGCTGCGCCGCCTCGGCCAGGGCGTTCACAGGGCGCATGAGCTGTTTGATCTGATAATTGGTAAATATCAGGCTCAGCAGGACGATGATCACAATGGCGGCAAAGCCGCTGGCCAGGAGGGTCAGCATGAACGCCTCGCCCTGAGGACGCTGGTGCCCGAATATCTTCGGTACGTCGGGCTGCGATACGGCGACGATGGTATAGGCGTCGCTCCGCGTCCCGATCATGATCATACCCTCGTTCTGGACCGTGAGCGCATCCCGGCTGGGCCAGGACTTGTCCCCATAGAGCCGCCGGTAGCTCTCCTCCTGAAAGGGATTCAAAGAGGAGTAGATCTCCCGCCCGTTTTCCAGCACGTACAGGCTGTACCGCAGTTCGGCAAGCTCCGCGTCCAGCGCCTTCCAGTTCCCGTCGGCGGTATAGTCGGAGAGCCGTTCCTGGACCTGTACGGTCCTGGTGTCCATCGCCGAGCGGGACCACTCCAGATAGCGGCTGGTGATCCAGTGCATCACGCTGCCGCTGACCGCAAGCAGCGCCACCAGAGCCGCCAGCACAGTCAGCGTATGGTAGACAAAGATCCGCCGCTTCACTGCCGATTCCCCCGTTCTCTCCCATCTTTTCGATTTTAATTTTAAAGGAAAAACCTAAACAAGGGAATATAGAAATCTAAACTTTTTTCAAATTGGCTCTTGGAAGCATCCGGCGGACACTTTCGCATAGGATGACCCTATCCGTATGTCTTGTGTAAGGAGGGTGCCTGTGCGAAAAAACAGAGTCCAAGCCGTGGAGGTCCATCCGCTCCCTGCGCCGGAGGGGCCGGCGCGCGCCGACGGCATTGACGAGATCTACGCCAGATACATCCGGCGGCGTCTTTCAGAGGCGGGGCTGACGCCGCAGCAGAAAGTGGAGGTGCTGGATTGCCTGCTTACATACCTCCGCTCCCCGTCCGGCGCGCGCCTCCCCGGCTCCACAGATGAATGATAAGCCCTGCGCGCGCCATTGTTGCCTTTTCTATGGCGGCGCAAATCGCCCGTTGCAGGGTACAAAATTATTGGTCAAGATGGCAATCAGTCGTTCTCTTGGGGAGTCGATGATCCGACAGCCTACGATTCCCGCAGCGTTGCATCCAAAGCCCATACATATAGATAATATAATTTTGTGCTCGCAAAATAGCCCCGCCATCCAAATTGGACGGCGGGGGCCTTTTTACGCCTATCTCACGATCTGCGCCGCGATGAACCCCAGCGCCCCGGAGACGGCCAGCCAAATGAGCTTGT
>ERZ857503.104-NODE-104-length-86211-cov-22.918973_pt1 | contig 86211 bp, 112 predicted proteins | sample MGYA00519766_ERZ857503 | MGnify/ENA primary metagenome ERZ857503 (study PRJEB31778, sample SAMEA3449345) | human gut metagenome | biome: human gut; feature: human-associated habitat; material: faeces | place: United Kingdom | collected 2010/2012 ...
CGGCTCACTGAAAGGCGCGAAAATGGAGGTAAACGGAAGTAGAGGCAGATTAGACTGAAAACTTCAAAAGAGAAATCCGTGGAAAAGGAAGCCCCCAACAAAAAAAGGATATAGTCGGTAGCGTGAAACCGGGCAAACCACCTGCAAGGAAGTATGGTTTTATCTGTCCGGCCGGACGTGTCTGGGCGGGCAGATAAAATCATTCTTCCCGGTTTGCCTGCTGTGGTATACGGCTTGTTCCATTTATGGACAAGCGGTCATACACGGCTTTCCGCTTCCGGCTCAAAAGAACAGCGAAAAAGAAAAATCATCTGAAAAGCCGTAAAAGCACCTCTTTGGCATAAGCACAAAAGAAATGGGCTTTGCCTCATCAGTCTAAACTGTTGCTTAGGCGTGAGGCAAAGCCCTTTTCTCCGCTTATGCAGTAGTCGGCACACGTTCGTTCAAAATCCTTTTGGGCGATGGTGTGCCAACGAATAAAGCCGCTTTTACGGAAAAACTTGTGTGAGATAGAAAAAATCAGGGAGATTCATATCAAAATCTCCCGTTTTATTGTTACTTTTGCATACGAAGAGTTCTTTGAAGGTTACGCAACGCGCAGAAGAATAATGCAGCAGATAACTAACTAAATCGTAACCTATTACTATCATGAGCGATTAACATACGCTCATTTCCAATAAAATACACTCTTTTCGTAACTTCCCATTACTAACATAAGAAAACTAAGAGCTGCATTCGGTACATACTTACTTCTCGGACTAGAATTTTTGATAGCGTCAGATATCTTAAAAACAGTATTGGAACCAACACTTAATGAATTGGCCATTTTAGGTGGAATAGTCGTGCTGAGAACAGTTCTGTCTGTCTTTCTGAATAAAGAGATCAAGGAACTAGAGACTGAAAATAAAGATACCGAGTAGATCCCATAAAGTTTTCAAGGGAAAGTACAGAAAAATGGCGCTTAAGTCTTGCATGAACAGAATTTAAACGCCATGAAGTAAAGTTAGAAAACCAAACCGCTCGGCCTTCACAGGTGAAGCGGAAGTGGATATATTGCCTTAAACTAATACCTTATATTATTACAACCAGATTAAAGATCATAATGTTTATGCTTTTGATGAATTTCAATAGCCAAAATAAAACAGAAAATAAAAATCCGCATCCAGCGTCACTGCTACATGCGGATCAAAAATAACAAACTCTTACAAGAGTTAGGCACTACATAAAGTTGTATTATACTAATAAGCAGACTGAACCGCATCAAAGTGTTGATTCCTTATGTTGTTTTTTTCTCATCATTTACATATTCCAAAATGTCGCTTGGCTGACAGTCTAATGCTCTACAAATTGCCTCTAGGGTACTAAAACGAATTGCTTTCGCCTTTCCCGTTTTTAAGATAGAAAGGTTAGATAATGTCAAACCAACTCTTTCAGAAAGTTCGTTCAAAGAAATCTTCCGCTTTGCCATCATTACATCTAAGTTTACAATAATAGGCATAATTAAACTGTTAAGTCATTCTCTGATTTCATATCTATCGCATTTTGCAATAATTTTTCAAATACAGCCACGGCTGTCGCAACTACGATAGCGACAAAAGTAGTTACGATACAAATGGCAAGAAAACCTGCGGGGTCATCTTCTGTATTATGGGTCGACCTTATAAATAGTCCTGCCACCACGATTAAAATACTTAGTAAGATCGCACAATGCTTTATGTTCTTCAAAGTCTTTACAGAGTTTGTTGAAAACACTTTATTTTGCCCAATATAACCGAGCAACCTAAAAGCATTGTACAACGCAACAAAAAAAGCGATTGACGCTCCATATCCATATAAGATAAATGGATCAGCGTAAGTACTAAATAAATCTAGGTGTGTGGCTCGTCCCTCAGTTAAGGGAAACCAAATCAAAATAATAAGTGCCACAATACCGATAAGAACAATAACTGTTTGAAGAAATGCTGTTGAAATTCTTTTCATGACGTATGATGTTAATTTTAAACGACGTTGCAAATGTAATAAATATTTATTGATAAACAATAAATGAATAGCGAAATTCAAAAAACAGTCTCTTTCTCAAGCTAATTAAAAAATCTGGACTTGAATCGCCAGTGTAGTGTCGAAGTACAATGATCTCCCATTTGGAAGGGAGAATGGGAATAGAAGAAAAAAAGAACGCCTACCTGAAAAGTGGTAGACGCTCATTGCATACGGTTATTGGGACAAATATAGAGTTTATTTCTATCTTGGATTATCCTATTCATTAATAACTACTTCATCTCTTCTCCCTTTTCATTAAAGATAGCGATAGCCTCCTTGCCCTCGATTACCAAAATCACCTTAAAGAGTTTACCTTCAGTCTTTTCCGCAACATATACCTCTTGGATCGCTGAATCCGGATAAGATTTTTAATTAAACAATCTATTCATATTAACGTAATCAATAGATATAGAACAACGGATATGCCGAATTTCGCCTATCTACAGATAATCATGACACACAACATCTTATATTTTAGCATTAACATATGGATTCCATGCGGAAACAAATAAAAATCCGCATCCAGCTTCACAGCTACATGCGGACCAAACAAATAACAAACTCTTATTTAAATCTACTCCTTATTGTTAGTTTAACTAGATGACAATAAAAATGATACGATATAAAATACTATATTCTTGTAAAGTATTTGTAAAGTAAAGCTCTACTTTTCTATTTACTCATCTTATCAAAATCATCAAGAAGCACTAATCCATAATTAGGGTAGCTTCCTAAGTTATCTACTGAGACACCGTATACGGAAAAGCTCTCATTGGCGAACTTGATCCGACCGACGACGCAAAGGTAGATGTTAATTAGCGCTTTATCATTTCTTGTGTATGCTAGATAACATAGATTTGATATTTAAGATTTTGAAAAACATACGCTCCAACCATCCAATACGAAATCTATTGCATTGACAATTAAAATCTTAACAACGCATTCAATGAACTTAACAGATTGTTTTCCTATTTTTGCACCGAGGAGATAACATTTTTATGAGTAAAAAGAACTTGACTATATACAAGGTAGATGCGGAGAGCCATCTACCTCTTCCCTATGCGGATGAAGGCATTCGCGCTGGTTTTCCCAGTCCGGCTCAAGACTATATGGAACTGGCTATCGATCTGAATAAAGAGTTGATAAAGCATCCCACCTCGACTTTCTATGGCCGTGTTGTCGGTGACTCGATGAAGGACGAGGGCATTGAGGAAGGCGATATCCTTGTGATCGACAAGTCGTTGGAGCTAATGGACGATGATCTGGCAGTTTGCTTTATCGATGGGGATTTTACGGTGAAAAGGGTAAGACTGGAATCGGACGCCGCATGGCTGGTACCCTCCAACGCTAAATATCCGCCTATCAAGGTCACCAAAGATAATGAATTCATGGTATGGGGGATCGTCACCTACACGATCAAGAAAAACAGGAGGAAAAGACAATGATCGCTCTCGTGGATTGCAATAATTTCTACGCATCATGTGAGCGTGCCTTCAATCCTAATTGGAATAACCGCCCTGTTGTCGTATTGTCTAATAATGACGGTTGTGTGATCGCTCGATCAAACGAAGCGAAAGCATTAGGTATAAAGATGGGAGTGCCAGCCTATCAGATCAAGAACGAGATCGAGCGGTATGGTATTGGCGTGTTCTCATCCAATTATACGTTGTATGGGGATATGTCCAACCGGGTAATGACAATGCTTTCCTCCTATTCTCCAAACATTGAGGTGTATTCGATCGACGAATGTTTTCTGGATTTCTCCGGTTTTGAGAGATACGACCTGAAAGAATATGGAGAAGAGATAATACGAACTGTCTCCAAGGGAACCGGGATTCCCGTATCGATGGGTATTGCCCCGACAAAAACTCTCGCCAAGGTCGCAAACAAATTTGCGAAGAAATATAAAGGGTATAAAGGCGTGTGTATCATTGACACGGAAGAAAAACGGATCGAGGCGCTTAAACGGACAGAGATCGGGGACGTATGGGGTATTGGTTACCGACACACGAAACGACTCTCCGTGTATGGTGTAAGTACGGCATACGATTTCTCTCTGATGCCTAGAAACTGGGTACGTCAACAAATGACAGTCGTAGGGGAACGTACTTGGAAAGAATTAAATTGGGAATCCTGCATAGACCTAGAGCTGGTAACCCCGGATAAGAAACAGATATGCACCAGCAGGGCATTTGGCGAGGCGATATCCGAGATTGAGGGACTGGAAGAGGCCGTATCCTCTTACGCCAGTATTTGCGCAGGAAAGCTTCGCAAACAAAGATCCTGCGCTCAAGCGCTCATGGTATTCATACATACGAATAATTTTCGGGAGGATCTACCCCAATACTTCCAGAATTGCGTGGTCAAGCTACCGGTACCAACGAACAGCACGCCAGAGATCGTACACTATGCGTTGATAGCCCTCCGGAACATTTACAGAAAAGGATATTTTTTCAAGAAAGCCGGGGTTATTATCATCGATATCGTTCCTGATAGTGCGATCCAGCAAAACATGTTCGATAACGTAGATAGAGAGAGACAAAAGAAGCTCATGAAAGTGGTAGACCGATTGAATAGCGGATTTAACAGGAATAATCTTACTTTAGCGGTACAAGGTGGCCGGAGGAAGTGGAAACTGAAACAAGAGCTCCTATCCCCTTGTTATACTACAAGATTGTCTGACATCATAAATATTAAATGATATGTGCTTCTATAACTCAATGTCCAAGAAGGCGAAAGAACTTGCGGCTCGTTATGGTCGGAATCTAAGCGTGGTAGAAATCGCTGAAAAAATTCTGGAGGAACAAGAGCAATACAGGGTTAACGCATTCACTTTTCCAGACTATCCGATTATAACCGCAGATCGGGAGGTTCAAAGTTTCAAGTGGGGCTTGATTCCGATCTGGGTTAAGGACAAGAAGCAAGCTGATGAGATAAAACGCATGACATTGAACGCACGGACTGATACTATCTTTCAGAAGCCCTCGTTTCGGGAACCGATCATGAAGAAAAGGTGTATTGTACCTAGTACTGGCTATTTCGAATGGCGGCATGAAGGAAATAAGAAGATACCTTATTACATATACGTAAAAGATGAGCCTATTTTCTCGATGGCAGGGATTTATGACGAGTGGCTGGATAAAACAACCGGTGAAGTTGTAAAAAGCTTCTCAATCATTACAACCGATCCAAATTCACTAACGGATTATATCCATAATACGAAGCATCGCATGCCGGCTATTTTGTCCATGGAGGACGAAGAAAGATGGCTAGACCCGAAGCTAGCAAAAACAGAGATTGAAAGATTGCTCCGCCCATTTCCTCCCGAAAGGATGGATGCGTATGTCATTAATAATGATTTTTTGAAGAAGAAGGCTGATGATCCTACGATATTGGATAAGGCTTCATAAAAAGTTAGGGTTGTCCGAAAAAGCCAAACGGATCTTCGTTTGGAAATTCTTTGCCGGGGAGTCTTTCGTCGATTGGCCGGGGCCGGAAAGCCGGAAGGAGTTGTATGAGACCTATAAAAATGTTTTCAATGCGGTGATGGATAAGAAGGAAGGAAGATTACTGTTTTGATATTTGTAGACTCTAATTTTCAACTAATACAAACACGCGAGTAAACTATGGAAGAGCTTTTTCATTCGTCCCTAAGCTCACATGCTTGCATTAGTAAGAAGGTTAGAGATTTTACTAACGGCTGGGGGCTTCTTCCGCCCCCCCTTATAAAATGAAAACTAAAGAAACTCTAATTAATCGTCCAAACTTTTCCAGGCCTCTGAATATGAATAATCATCTCCTCTAAACATCTTATTATAAAAATTAAGAATAATCTGATCTTCGGTATCCATCGTTAAATATATTTCCTTTACAGCCGGAAAAACTTTCATATAATCACCAATAAAAATACTCAACAATGTCACACAGAACATAATTTCCATTTTTGCAAATTCTAAAAACTTGGGATTTTCCACATCAAACATAACTCCATAATTTCGTACAGAGATATAAGAAGGATGGGCATAAGTAGAAAAGTGTGTGTATATATTATCTAACAAAGAATGTTTCAAATTAAATAATTCAGGTATATTTTCCCACGAAATACCAGTCTCAACATTTTTTTCTTGGATATTTACTCGGTAACCTTTCCCATTTAATATTTTATCTATTTTTTTCTGATTTTCTAAGCTTAACTCCTTATACACTTGTGTACTTTTTATAAATGAGACATTTTCATCTATTTGTTTCTGTTCTTCATCTTTTTGCTCAATCAACTTAGAATCTGTTACACCTGAATATAATCTCGATTGATATCTTAATCCTTCATTCTGAAACAAATAATAAATAATATCCTTTTTTTCATCTGTATCAGGAACACAATATATTATTTCAAATGTACATAACATTTCAAATACAGCCCTAACTTGCATAGCAACAATTGTAGGATCAATAATCCTGTTTAAAGCAAAAGTTTCATGGCCATAACAATCCTCTCCCAATTTACAAGAAACAAAATCATCACACTTATAGTCTATTCCGTCAAGAAGTTGATTTATATACAGAGTCTTTGACAATAGCATCTGAAGAATTACTTTCAAATCAGCTTCTGACTGTTTGTGAATATCTTCATAATGATGTTTATTTACAACAACCATTAAAAAACGAGAAAACTTTTCGATCACAATTTTACAATCTTCTAATGTACTCAAACTCACTAACGAAGTACAATAATCTTTTAATTCCTTTTGATCCATGATATACCAACATTAAATTAATTTGCTAATATAGTATTAAATATTTATATTCAACATCTTTCAGTTATGTTTCGCAAGATTTTTAGCTACTGATTATGTAAGAAGACAGCCACTCTACTCTTACAAGTAAAGTGGCTTCACTAAACATTACAGTAACAAAACAAAGTTCATCTACGTTTCTTTATCAACCAAACAATCACATAACCAATACTAACTATCAAGAATCCAGATAAGATCCCTATCGCCCACCCTCCTACCTCAATCTTTATTTTCTCCCAACAAGATAGCTCTTTTTCCACAAGGACCGGAACCTCCACCTTACGATCCACGTAGATCTCTTTCGAAGGCAGAAATAATGTATCCCTAGGAACTCTCATGTTGGCAATCACGTTACCGAGACTATCCAAGGCGAACATGAGCTCTACGTTCTTAGTGTTGGCCATGTCCAGCCAACGAAGGACTACCTTACCGTTCTCATCGCATTCCATCAACGCACGGATGGAGGCGCTATCGGCTGGCATTGGGTAAGGTACCAACTTATCTATGTAGATCGAGTCGGTACGGTTCTCGATAGCGACAGGTTGAATCTTGGTTCGACACCCAAACAGGGAGAGGATACCTATCATTATTAATACAATGTATCTAAGTTTCATAATCATGAAAATTTGATCGTGCCCGTATTTAGATACCGCCCGGATACGAAAAAGGCGGCTGATCCAGATTGTTGAATTGCCGCCTTTGACTAGCCCATTAAGAAGAAACTTATGTCATATGGAAATTAATCATTCAATGGTAAAAATCCATTTTTGTCTAGCGATTTAAGGACCGATCTTAAAAGATAGTTGCTACCGAATGATATAACATATTTACGAGCCCTCTCTGAAACAGGGACCAGCATCTTTTTATCTACCAAAGATCGTATCAACCTCGATATCTCTGGTGAAGATTTGCCCGGAAATAGAGCTTTCACGTCAGCGGCTTGTATCTCTTGCCTCTCATTTGTTATCGCCGCTCTTAATATATTATACTCAATATCCGTTATATATTTATTTGATAATGAATCGGACATAGATGGAAGCAAGATGTTATCTCTCAAATAAACATAATCTACCAATCTGTCTATTTTTTCTATCTCGTTTTTTAACCCATGAAGTACGTATTCGCACCATTTTATCAATCCCTCATTCGTATATGTGTCGGCCAATGATAAATAATTGTAATACTCATTCCGGTCTGAACAAAACACTGCTGTTGGATTGATGATCCTTTGCTTGCTTTTAAATACATTTTTCAACAAAAGAGCATAGGTGAACAGCCTGACAACACGTCCGTTTCCATTCTCAAATGGGTGTATCCATACAAAACGATGATGCGCTATACATATTTTCATCAAATCGAACTTAGGTCTTGTTTCCTCATTTACAAAATCGACAAGCTCTTGCATTAATGGAATCACCTGCAAGTAATCAGGAGGGGTATGCGACGAACCTCCTATTCTTACGTTGCACTCCCTGAAATCACCTTTGGTATAGCAACCTTCCCTGCTTGCGCTAAGAGAATCTACTGTGAGAGAATGAAGCTCTCTGATAAAGTTTAGCGTAATGGGCGTGTCATCAATCACGCTTTCAATAAAAGATGTTGCTCTTTCGATATTCAAAATCTCCGTGATCTGCTCATTCCGATAAAAACTGCCATCGTTTATTTTTGTGGATTCGACATAATCCATAATTGTCGTATTATTACCCTCTATACGAGAAGATCCAATACTTTCAAGCATATGAAATATACTTTTCATCTGCATAAACACTAATGGATGGGTAGTACCCTCCAATATCTTGTACCTTAACTTTTCAAGCTCAAGCACAAGATCGGTTATAGGCATATCAAAACCAACGCTAGGCATCATTATTTTTTGATTACACATTTGCATACATTTTTTTCATCATTTGCATAAAACTATTTCATGTATTTGATATACAACCGATACAAAATTAGCAAATAAAAAAACATTTGCAAAAGGATCAATTGTTAATTTGCAAAACAGCAATCAAACACGTCAAAGATCTCTTAGCTTGTTATTATGTAAGCCAACACGCATGTCATAGCAAGTTCCATCCGGCTATCACGTCCGACATATCAGCCTCTCTCCCATTCTCCACCTTGCTCATCCCGGCCACAATCCGGATCATTTGCTCACGATCGTTGATGTTGATCGGATCATCGGCAGGGATACCGGCATAATCAGATACGGCCTTAATGTAAGCGTTCGTATTATTCTCGTTTTCCGGCGCCCATCTTCCTATTATCTTGCGGATCGTATCCAGCTTATAGTTCCGGTAATAGTTAGACAGGATCTTGAAGATCGCCCTGTAACCGTATGCCATCGATTTAAATTGCTTGAACTCTCGATCAGAGCTTGTCTTCTCGCCTTGGAAGACATCGCTGTTCCTTCTGATGTTCCCGGGGTTGTTGTTTCTCAACCCTCTGGGCAGACTACTATTTCTCATTCCTTATCCTCCCTCATTAATAACCGTTCTGCGGCTCACGATCGCCGCATTTCTTTTTCTCGCACCTCTTTAAAGCCAGTTCTATCTTCACGTCCGAGTAGCTCTCTTTTAAAGTGAAAAGCTCGTCCTGCACCTGCCGGAGCCGTCCGGTCTGCTCAACGAACCGTTCCTCCTTCTCAGACAACTGCTTTTGCAAGAACTCGTTATACTCACGCAGGGCCTTGAACTCCTCCACGTCAGCTTGAGCATCCGCTATACGTGCGTTCGTCTTACGGTTCGCCCACGCACGGATGCCCCATTTTATCCCCTCAATCCCGCCCATCGCACCGATTATCGCCAATATCGTATTCAAATCAACTCCCATAACTCGTTTTCTTTTAATATATACGGGGGCTTTTATCGGCCCGCCCCCGATAAGGCGTCACTCACCCTCGATCAAGTCGACCACCTGTCCGTAACCGCCGATCGTCAGCACTACGGAAGCGATACGCTTGATCAACGTCGCCTCCTCGGTAGTGATGTCTATCTCCCCGTCCGACTCCGCTATCTTCTTGCCCAGCCGGTAAACCTTGTATTTATCCTCATAGGGCAGTTGAAAACTAGGGCTGTCCGCGAAGAAGAAGATATTCTTGTACAATACCCTTGACAGGATACCGTTCGTCTCCTTGCCGTCAAAACCTTTCACGCTCACGTTAAAATTCACTCTCATACTCTAATCCTTTATTTATTTTGGCTCGATATAAAATATCCTGTTATTCGAATCCCACTTGACATAGAACACGTCACCCTTCGAGCCCGGGAGATTGTTCATCGTCGGGATGGGGTTAATCCCAACACACATTCGCCGGAAACTAGGATCGTCTCCCGGTAAGCCTGTCTTTATCTGTACACGGAAATATGGATTCGGCCATTGTTGCCCCACCATCTCCATCCCGAACTGCCCCATATTAAATTTGATATTACTGCCGGAATAGATTATATCGTCCTTATTCATCACGAAATCCCCGCATTGGACAAGTTTGCAATCAATGGCACGAGCAAAAATATTATCGACGCTCACATATCCTTGGGCGTTTACGATAAATTGCCCGTTGACGTTAAGCACGTTATCGTTATTATCCGGATCAAATATATGAACGGACCGATTCCCCTTCCTAATGACCGTGTTCCCGTTCAGCTCTATCCCGTCTATCGCCACCGATATCCAGTTCTCCACATCCTTGGTCTTGGCGAAGATCTTGGTGGCGTCGGCCTCGGTGATAAAGCCGGACGACATGATCTCCTCCATCCTCTCGTCCACGGCCGTCACGACACCGGATATGCGATCGTCCAGCACCCTGAAATCGGAGTACGTGGCGTATATCCCCAAGTCCGGCCTGTCGGACAGGTTGTTGTACCCGCTCGATCCGGCCTTTATCTGGATGTTCCCGGCTATCACCCCGCTAGCGAGGTCGAAGTAGGTATTCCCGTCCGGGGACTTGATCAAGCCGATGGTCATGCGCCCCGGAAGTATCTCGGTATAGCCATAGACCGCCTCCCAGCTCCTCGTACCGTCGAACTCCGTGCCCAGCGTGCCCACGAGGAAATAGTAATACCCGTCCCCGGGATCGATCTTGGAACGTGCGTCATGGGTCAGCAGGTACGTGCCGGCAGACCCGTTCTTGACGCACTTGAGATACAGGTAATACGAGCCCTTGTCATCGCCGAGATAAGGCGAGGTATAGGCCTCGATATCCCAGAAAGAGTACTCCGAGACGGCGTGGGACACGGATATGGAGTCGATACCGAGCGTCATATGCTGGACGATACCGGCGGGGGCGGTGAACACCTTTGCAGTGTCGTTCATCACGAAATCCGGGGTATACTCCCGGGGACCCGTCTTGCTGTCGACGTATCGGTATTGCAGTTGCTCCGACCCGACACGTACCTGCATCGTGCTCACGGTGACAGGGTTGATCGAGGCGCCGAAACCCTCGATCGCCCTCTCCAGCATCTTGCCGGTCTCGACCATGTCACGCCATCTGCGCCGGGTCAACGACAGCGCCTCCTTGTGCTTCTTGTCGGTGACCACCTCCTCCGCCTCCAGCTTTCCGAGATCGTCCGACAGGTAGCCGGCCACGGGGGTGTTGGATAGCTCAAGCTCCGGGCTATGGGGCTTGTTTATATAGTCCCTCACCCCCGTGATCCGGATCAGGATGCCCTCCCTCTGGAACTGGGTATCGCTGAAATCGACATAGCCCCCGGGGATAAGCCTCGCCCCGATAGCCAACCAGCGTTTCCTCGCCCAGATGCCGTCAAGCTCCCCCTTGAACGTGAACTGCCGCTCCTCACGCTCGTAGAGGTAACGAGCGGCCTCACGGAACATGTCCCAGCTCGCCCCGGTCTTGGTGGCGTTGTCGCATACGTAGGCGGCGGGAAGGGATATGTTGAAGACGGCGTACTTGTCGCCGACCTCCGGATAAAGGGAGGCGTTCGGCAGCGTCATGCCATCCTGCTCGGAAGAGACGATCTCGAACTTACGGCCATCATGTACGTACTTTACATCGAACTCACGGCCCGCCAAACGGCCTGTCTGGAAGATCACGGTCATGGTCTGGCCGGCGATCAGGCAATCCTCGAAATTCAGGTTATCTGGAATTGACGAGTCGTAGAAATTATAGAACGTGACATCGTTCCCGTCCGTGTCCCTGCCCGGCTCCGTATTGGTCTTACTCACCGTACCAACACGGGAAGGATAGATGTCGCTGGCGTCGTAGCTGTCCTCGTTCCGTGAGGATAATGTCTTGTCTGCCCTGGTCACGTACATTCCGTCCGGATCGGTCTTGTAGGTTCTTCCCTCATATTCCAAAGTCTGTGACTTCGGGAGTAACAATGTCTGGCTGCCATAGGCCGAGTAATCGATATTCCGCTCACCGCCTTGCACGTACAATATCTCCACGGGGAGGTTGTCGCCTTGGTTCGCACGACCTACACCCGGAAGGAAACCGTTTCCCTTGCCATAGCTGAGAGCGACCGGGGCGTCCTTGAAGTACTCCACCTTGCGCAAGTGAACTGTCTTTCCGACGATCTCCAGCTCCGTGTCGAATTCTTGCGCAAAGCGCCCCAAGACCGCCCAGCAGCTCTCGTGGTTGAACGACAACAGTTTCTCCGGGGCCTCGATCACCGTGCCGACCGTCCAGCCGGAATCATAGAGATTGAGGTTGTCCACCAGCAACCCCACGAACATCCCCGGCGTGGCCGTCATGACGAACTTGAGCTTGTACGGCTTGTCGGAGAGTAGCTTGTACTTGTATTTCCTCAATATCTCCTCGTTGCCGCCGAACGTTACCTTGTACTCGAAATTTCTGGTGCCCTTCTTCTCGAAGTCGGAGGGGTACCAGAGCGTGTACCGCTCCCCTTGGAACTCGATGTATGACCCTGTCGGCAGCTCCACGTGTCCCGGAAGGGAGTAATGAAGCTCCACCTTCTTGGCCTGCGCTATCGCCCGGTAGCGGTAGCTGTCATCGTCAACCGGGATGTCCAATAATAATTTTCCAGTGTTTTCGTATATTCTCATGTCGCCATATATTAAGATATTCTCTCCATCTCGATGATGTTGACCGGGTTCATCCGCTCGTTGGCGGCCGATACCGCCTTTATGGACATCGTCCCGTCAGTGACCCGTATATCCTCAAACACCACATACTCGGAAGCGTTGTTGAGAGGGTACTGGGCGTCTTTCTCGATCCTCGTGTCATTAACCTCGTACGCTATGGTCCCGCTACCCAGTGATCCCGAGTGAATCATGCTCGAGAATATACGGACCCGGTAGGTACCGTTAGGCATGGACTTGAACGTCATCGTGATCGTCGGGTTTTCCCCGGACACGCTTGACGTATAAGCAGAGATAAGGTTCGCCATGTAGACATCGGGATAGATACCCGAGTCATCACCGGTTATGTACCCACGCTTGTCCGTGTTCGCCGTCATGCCTGCCTTGAACTGCTGACCGTTATGGGCGAACAGCATCTGGCCGCTCTTAGTACCGTCCGTCTTGTGCAGGTCCTTATAAACCATCGCCCCCATTTGCTTGTCTATACCTGTTTCCGGGTCGTACATGGCATCCGAGTATGACCAGCCTATGCTCAGTATCCACTTGTCACCTCCCGTGACCGGAGGGGTCGATCCCTCGCTCTTGAAGTTACAGGTCACCGTCTTGTCGGACTGGACGTCCGTCACGGTAGCCGTACCGGAACCGCTACCCACCCCGGTAGTCGAGGAGGCCCCGGCCCAGCTCTCTATCACGTAACCGGACTTGGCCGTGGCCGTGAGGCTGGCCGTACCGCCTTGGGCCACCTCTTGGGTAGCCGGCGTGACCGCCCCGTAAGAGACGTTGTTGCTCTTGCCCGTGACGGTGAACGTGACGGCGGGCCTCTCCTGCAAGATGACGGATGACGACTTGACCCCAGACTCCCCGTATTGGTTCTTTACTTGGACGTACACCGTCTTGGCCCCCAATCCTGAGGAGAGATTGAGGCTGAATGTCTTGGACGTGTCCGCTATCCAGTCCACCCCCGAGAGATCCGGAGTCTCAGCCGCCTTATAATGCGTGATCCTCCCGGTGACCCCGAGCGTGACGCTGACAGCCCGCTCATACGTGGTCGACGATCCGGAGTTGATGGACACCGATCTCAGGACGGGGGCGGTCTCCCCGGCGGTGATGCGGGACATGAACGGCTCACGAAGGTCCTCACGGAGCTGGGCCACGAAGTACAGGGCGTCCGCCTTGTCATCCTCCGAGGAGCTGGACTCGTATAACGCCGTGAACCTCTCCGAATTGGATAGCAAGTCCCCGTTAAGGTTAATGTTTACCAGCAACTTTCCGCCCTTGTCGCCGCAGGAGAGGCCCAGTATGTTGGACGAGAGCGAGGACACGCAGCCCGCCGTGAATGCGACGTTCGTTATCTGGACCGTGAAATCCACGTGCCGGCCATACTTGACCCGTGGTACCAACAGGGCGAACCTGACCCCGCCGTCCACGATCTCCTTGTGGACACGGCCGAACCTGCGGATATACCAGTACTCGTATATCTCGTCGATTGTCGCGAACCACACCGAGTCATTACCATCCTTGCCGTACGTGTCGTTAAAGACCGTGAGACCGTCAAGCATCCCCTGCGAGGGGCCATGCGTGAAATCGCACATCCATTTATTGGCGACGGACGAGCTCTCGGTGATCTTGGACATGTAAGCCTCAGATGTCGTGTTATCGCAATTCCTCCTCCATATCATACCTTTTCTCAGGTCAACGTCCGTGCCCAGAGAGTCTACCGTATGGTTGTTACCCTCGGTCGTGATGAAAACGATATCCGGATACAGCTTGGCGGCCTCCACGTAGGTGTCGTTCCCGTTGGGCCGAACCATGACCTTCATCCCGGTCCCGATCTTCTCGAGCGTCACGCCTTGGGCCTCCCCTATACCCGCCAGCAACCCGTCCACGTCATTCTGGTCCGTGGACCTCACGTCATGGAAATATATCTCGTTGCCGAACGACATCACGTGCCGGACCTCCGGCCATGTGAGATAGGGATAGGTCTTACCGACCTTGGCCGCGGGAGGGTCCATATAGTCCGGGACATAGTCATTGCCCATCCCGGGCCAGCAGGCCACCCCGTACGTGAAGCGTCTCTCCACGCCAGTCCCATCCGTGTACCCTAACGTTTTCGAAGGCGTATGGCCCGTTGTCCTCTCCTGACCAATATGCTGGTATTTCTCAGAGTCGACCCATTTCCTGTTCACGAGGAAGAAGATCTTGTTCGAGTCCACGCGGTCATCGTCCACTATCAGGGAATAGGCGAATTTTTTATCATATTTCAACGGCGGGAACACGATATTGACGGCGCTCTTGTCCACGGAGGGTGGGACGGATACCGTGAATTCCACACGCTCAACATCGAACTTGATGTAATCGATTGTCAACGTGCCGGACAGACCCGTGGCGGTGACGGCCTTGTCACAAGACAGGACCATGATGGTCTCGAAAGCCGCCGACACGTAGATCCTCTTGATCGAGTACGCCGAGGGGTAATAAATGCCATCGTCATCCACCACCACGAGATTCCCGGCGTAAACGTACAGGTCGTTCCCAATGGGGTTCGAGTCGATCCTGTACTCTTTTTCCCCTCCTTGGGTCGTGGGGGGATCGAGGAAGCGAATCGCCCGCCGATACAATTTATACTCCTCACCGCCGAGACGCAGCGTGCCCGCCTCCATCTCGGACTCGCCGATCACCGAGCCGGTGATGGCGGAGACCTTATCGGATAGCCCCCTTATCTCGGACCACAAGCCGCTATCGTCATACGACGGGATGGAGCCGACGCGGTTGACCTCGGAGACCACTTGGTTGAACTCCTCGGCGGTGAGCTTGTCGCCCTTCTTCTTTGTCGCTATATTCAATGCCATATCTCTTATATCATTATCGTTTCTTAATCAAGCTCGAAATCAAACCCGTACGGGAAACCGCCAGACACCACCTCCCCGGGGGAGCAAAGGAACGGGTAACCGCCGACGAAGGCCCTCGTGATACGTCCCTCGGCCACGTCGAGGCAGGCGTACAACGTGTCCTCGCGCCTGTCGCCCAGCGAGAGGTAGGAGTCGTAAGGCAATACCACGATATTCCCCGTGCCACCTTGAACGATCCTCGAGTACGGGAACCGCACGTTCCGGTTGGTCACGCCGTCAACGCCCATCAGGACGATATCGTCCAGAGACCCGGCCTCCGGCATCTCCGTGATCTTGCGACGGCGGATCTCCGTCCCGCCCGCCTCGGAAGAGACGCCCGCGTCCAGACCGGCGATATAGCCCGTGGGGGCCGCCGCACGGTTGAGGGACAGGTCGACAAGGACGTCATCCTCGGTCGAGACAAGGAAGTCGTCCTCGGTCGCGAGAAGGTATACGGAGCCGCCCGAGGCCACGAAGGCCGTGAACACCAGCGTCAGGGTGAACTCCACCACCACACGTCCCGACAGGCCGGCCATGGTCCAGCCGGAGGTCGATTTATAGTAGCAACCGTACGACCTGCCCGTCCCCGCGTAGCCCAGCGAACGCTCCCCGGGCCGGATCAGGTCGTTGAAGAAAGCCGTGTAGCACCGCCAGAAACGCTCTATCGTATCGGCGATCAGACAGCACTTGAACGTCACGTCCTTGCCCTCGAACACCACGGTGTCGGCGTCGTACAGCACGCCGTCCATCGTGGAGAACCTGCGGGTGAGGTTCTGCCTCACGGCGGCCGACCTGAGAACGTCGTCCCGTCCCTCCTCCACCATGACACCGTACGTGTCGAGGGGGACCCCGTCGAGGCTGTAGGATGACCCCGGGATCAAGACCCCGCCACCTTGCGCCGCCGGGTAGGTATCCTCCCTCATGGGGAAATCGTCGGCGAAACGGAGGCTGAGCGAGACGAGGCGGTCCGCCGTGCGCCCGTACGTGACACGGCCCGGCTCCGACAGCAACCGCAACCTCCACTCACGACCGAGGGCAGGGACACGCACCGTCCGGTAGCCGGGTCTCGCCACGTACGCTATGAACTCATCGACGTCCATCGCCGGGTCGCTGGCGACAAGGGGGATCGTGAGCTCCTTACCCGACAACACGGGATTCTCCAAGTCCACCTCGATGCCGTCCTCCTCCGGCCACACGTTCTTGTCCGGCTCAACCAATGCGGGGAAGGAGAGAAGACCGTCGTAACCTCCCTCCGTGATCCATACGCCGAAATCGGTGTAGGCGTCCTTGCCGTCTATGTATAACTCACCCCTCATAAGATCACCACGGTATTATCCTTGTTTATCTCAACCTCTCCTCCTATATTCACCAGCAGGATCACGGCGTAGTCGCTCGCCACGACCCTAGCCTTGCCGCCGTGCATGAGGATCACCTTGTGAACACGCTCGTTATCGTCTATCGTTATCACCGCATCCGTATCACCTATCACGGCGATATTGCCGGGATTGGTTACGTCCACGTGGCCGGAGTCAACGTACACCCCGTAGGGCATCACGTGACCGGCCATGCCACGGAACATGTCTAGCGACGGGAAATCATTCTCCGCGCAAAACTCACGCCCCTGCGGGCTGAAGAACAGCCACACGAGGCTTCTCCAGTCCGTCACCCCGTTAGAACCACTGCATGCCCCGAGCGAGAGGGCCGATTTGATTATGTCGTTAACCGTCTCCATCATTATCTTGATCTCATTAATATACCCTTGTCGTTAATAGTCTTTATACCGGAGGCCGCCGACTTGGTATTCGCCTCTATCTTCTCGGATAGGGCCTCTATACGTCCGGAGATCTCCGCTACCTTGGCCGTGTTCTCCGACACCTTCCCGGACAGGTCCTTGATCGCCTCCACGTTCTTCCAGCCCCTTGTCTGGAGGTCGTAGATGAAGCGCATCTGGTCGGCTATACCCGTCACTTGCACCAACGTCCTATCTAAAAATATAAGTTGGGTCGACATCTTACCGTCTATAACATCCGCGGAGTCCTGGGAGATGGAACCAACACCTTTGGACGAGGCCGTACGCCCGTCGTCCTCCTCTACCGCGTTACCGGTATTGAAATATTTGTCGGCCCAACCAAACTTACGGTCGAGGTCGTCGGCCAGCTCCTGCGCCTTCCGATCCAGATAATCCTGTTCCCAGTCGCTGATATAATCGTCGGACCAGAACTCGAGCAGCTTCTCCCGGATCTCTTTCATGGGATCGGATGCGGCGGCCTTGATCGACTCCGTGACCATGTTCCTTATCATCTTCCTCACGAGATCCTTGGCCGATCGCGCCTTGTCCTCCCCGGCGGCCCACGCGTCGGCGTAAGCGTTGGCGAAATCGTCGATCGCCGATTTTATGTCACTACCGAAAATGGCGTCCTTGCCGGCCTCCTTATTATCCGCTATGGTGTTATTGATCTCGTCTATCTGGTCCCGCCACTCCTTGATGCGGTCATTGTCGGTTTTCTTCTTGTCCTCCTCCTCCTTGATCTGATTTTGGATAAGCACTTTTTGCTGTTCCAATAGCTTATTCTGCTGGTCGATAAGCATGGAGGCATCCTTGGAATAGGCTTTCTCGATGGACCGGCCCAGCTTGTCGTACGACTTGTCCAACGTGTCGATCTGATCCTGCAGCGCTTTTATCTTTTTTTCGTGACGCTTGTCACTATTGAAAATATTAAAGACAGATGTCAGAACTCCAATACTCCCCTGTATGATACCAACAGGATTAGCAGAAGCGATGCTCGTCGCCAATTGACTGGCAGAACCCATTAGATTTGACAGATCACTAAGTAACTGTTGGGTGGCCTCGTCTCCGACCAAGCCCATCTCATTAAGCCCACCTACAACTGCATCAAATCCACCCTTAACCATATCAATAGATGCCGCAGTATCCCGGAACATCTCTTTAAGAGCATTCTTTTTTGTTACATCATCCTCGGCCTTCTTGTACTGTTTCAGATGCTTTGAAAGTAGCCCGAAGGGGTTCATAGTCCGAATCTTCTCATCGACCTCTTTTAAGCTATTGGTAACAGCTTGGGCATCTATTGGATTCAGTTTTAACCCTTTGGCCTTTTCTTTAATGGTGTTGCTCAATTTCTCTAATTGCTGAACTGTCAGATTATCAAGATTCCCGAATAGCTGTTGCCATTCGTCTGATTCTTGGAGCATCTGTCCGTTCAAAGTAGATAAGGCTTTCTGTTTACCTTCCATGAGTTTGGCAACCAGATAAGCGTCTTTTGATTCTACGGCAGTCGATATATCCGTATCCCATTTTTCCCGGAGGTCTTTTTCCTTTTGCTTGAAATCGTTCAAGTTATCGAGTAGGGAACGATAGATTTCCTGTTGTTGTGCCTTATCTATATCGGTTGTGTATGACTTATGTTGCTCTGCCGTCATACCTCCGGTCTTCAACTGCTCGTTGGCCCATTTGCGTTCCTTCTCGTACCGATCCTTGATAGAAGATAGCTTACGCTGTTCTTCGTTTAAGAAGACATCTGTAAGGGCCTTTGTACGTTGTTTGTACTCTTCGGCGTATTCTTTCTCGATCCGGGCAATATCGGCTTTCTCCTTTTCCTTCGCCGCTAGCTCACGGTTATCGAAAGTAGTGATAACGGTAGGATCTTCTTTTCCTTTTGTTTCTTTCACCTTCTTCTGGTATTCCTCTTTCTCCTTTTGGATGGCAGCGATAGCATCCTTAGTTTCCTGTTCGGCCAAGGCAATACGCTTGGCTTTGCCGTCTTCCATAGCGGCGATACGAGTGGATTGAAGTTTGAGTTCACTATCAAGGATGGAACGGGAAAGTTCTTGCTGAAGCTTCAAACGTTTATTGATCTCGTTATCGGGTTTAACTCCCATAATAGCGTTCAATTTAGATTGCTCCGCTTTTATTTCAGCCTCAATACGAGCATATTCTTTTGGGTCTGAAACCTTTTTCAAAGATTGCTGTTTAAGAGCTATAACAGCTTCTATAGCTTCTACAGAGCCTTTTATTATAGTCTCTGTAGTCTTTATGCCAATAGATTCCAATGTCTTGCGTTCTTCTTCGGAAAACTGAGCATACTTTTGTACAAGTTCAGTGCCAGACTTAAATAATGCTTCTGCTTCTTTCCGTAGTTTTTCCTCTTTATCTTTAGCGAATGCTTCCGGGCTTAAATCAGCATTTGAAAGATAACCTGATGTATCTTCGTCTGCGGCTGATTTTACAAACCATGATTTGAATTTGTCTCCAAAAGAAACTCCCTCTGCAGACTTGGAATCAGCTTCCATCATCTTTTGAACGGCTTTCTTATATTCTTCTGCTGCAAGCTCCATAGTAGCGGCAGCTTTAGCACGTTGAAGGATTCCAAGAATGAAAGTATCTTTATTGGAGTTGAAAAGCCGTTCTGCCTCTGCTGCATCATTAACAGATACGCCCATGCTGTTAATCGCTTCTTTATTATCAAGAATATATTTTTCTTGTGCTTTAAAATCACTACCTAACTTTTTCCAACCTGCAGAAAGTTTTTCCAGTGTAGCTATAATACTACCTGATGTTTTACTTACGTTATTCTGAAAATCTTCCGTGGCTTGATAAGTCTCTGATAGCGCTTTTTTTGCTGTAAACAGAGAACTTGCCCAATCTACGAGCTTATCCCCGTAAAGAGTAAGCAGTGTAATTCCAACCGTCAAAGCAGATTGCCAACTAAACAAAGAAGATGTTATCTGCTTCCACACCGGAGTAGCTGATTGCCCCGACTTCTTCAACAGATCATACTCACTTCTTGCTCGTTTGATTTCATCCGCCAAAATTGGCAAGTTATTACTTATAGCAGAGAAAAACACCTTTGGGCCATAAGCTAAAGAAGGAAGTTCACGCCCTACTTGTTGAATAGACATACTTAGTCCATTCCATTGCGCTTTATAATTACCCACATTTCTCTGATGATTTCCGATCGTAGCGTCTAACTCCTTAATCTTTATATCCGCTTGGTTTATTGAAGCTAACAAATCCTTTCCAAAGGGAGAATTACGTTCCTCTTCGGTCAACCCTCTATAAGCTACTCTCATTCGTGATAATGACTGTGATAACCCATCCATAGAAGTAGCCGCCACGTTATCCAATTTCACATTGTTATTCAAGTTTTGCCGGACTTCCGCTAAAGCTGTTTTATGTGTCAACAAGGAATTATTGAGTTGTTCAAGCCGTCTTTGCTGAGCAGATGACAAAGCCGCCGAATTTCCTTGGGATTTGGTTATTTCTTTTATTTCTGCATTAATCAAGCGAATAGAATTGGATTCTTCCATCATCCGTTTAATGTTCCAAGTTCGAGAGCCTGTCACTTTATCAATCTCGCCCTTCAACTCTTCATATACCTTCGCCTGCGCTTGAATGTTTATGATCTCAACAGAGTTGTTCGACTGATTATTATTCGGCTTCTGTGCCACATTTGACACTTTAGATAATGCGTTTTGTGCCTGTATGATCTTATCAGAGGCCACAACAATGTTCTTCGCAGAAAGAGCTATTTCTGCTTCAGTCTTCACAATCTTGGTAGCCAACTCATCATATTGGCTGGTTAGAGATTTTAATTTAGCTTCAAGACCTTTAGTTATATTGATATCGACCTTAATATCAATGCTCGCAATAGATTTTTTCACATCATCTATTGCGGACTTCAGTTCTTTCAGTCTCTGAATATCACTTTTAACATCTGTAATAATTCCTGCCATATGTCAATCTTTATAGTCTCTTTTCTATCTGATTTTGCGCATATAGCACACCATCGCTCAAAATCACCTCAAATCCCTTGCTCTCAACAAAAGAGGCATATTCCATTCCGTTTGCCAAATACAAACCATCCTTGGGCTTCTCTGAGTAAATAAGGAGATTCTCTGTTTTTTCAACTGCTTCCGGATGTAATCCGTCCGTCTCTACCCACATATCAATAATTCGACCATTACGAATCACGCAACCGCCATTGGCGTTTCGCAGATTATTCGTTTGATTCTGATAAGTACCTGTAATTTTTGCATTACGTGTTGCTTCTCTCCCTATCTCGGAAAGAGTCGCATAGTACTCATCATCAATTTCTTTCAGAAGTGAATCAAGTCCCGATGTGTCTCCTTTGAATCTCATATACCTCTTAAAATGATCAATATCAAAGGTAATACACATAGGCGGTACGATCTTTTTTTGATAAGCCAGATACATGACATTTGATTTATTGTCGTGAAATAGTTTGTAATAATTAAATTTCGGGTTAATTTTGCCAAACATCAATAAGAGCCATCATGAAGAAACAAATTGTATTATGCCTATTGTCCGTATTTTTATTTTCATGCTTGTCTGTAGAAAAAAACAAGGAAGTCAAAACATTAGAACAAGCCTTGATTATAGCGGGTAACAGTCCTAATGCAAAAGATTCGCTTTTCTTAGGGTTTAATTTCGGAATGGATAGCTGCCAAACTGTTTATGTGATAGATAGCTTAATTAAAACAGGTAAACTTTTCCACCAAGATAGCTATTTGAGATATAAGTTTAATATTAGCCCTTTAACTTATAGTCCAGCTGTTGGTTTTGTATACAGTAATGATACTTTATCAAAAATTAGTCTTGCATTCCTCAATGAGGAAAACCAACCTATTGAATTAATACAAAACGCAATTACAGCTAATATTTTCAAGACATTATCAAGCAAAGGCTATAAATCGTACCAAGAAAAAAACATTTCAGGCACAAACGATTACTATTTCATCAAAAACAATACATTGATTTCTTTAAAAGCTTATGAACGATTTGTCATAATGAGTTATAGTAATGCTATTATTGAACAACAAGAGAAGCTAAAAAAAGACTCACAAACTAAACAGACTTTATCTGATTTATAAATCAGTGAGAGCAATCATACTCTCACTGTTGATATGTTTTGTTGTTATCCACGTATCTCTTTCGCAAAAGCCTCTATCTTTTGTATCGTTTCATTCGTTGATTCACCAATTGCTTCAATCGCCTTTTGAACTTGATCCAGCGTAATAAATTCAAAGTCTTCACTAATCAGTTCTTTTCCTATGCGATAGGCCTTGCCTTCATCCTCATAAACTGCCAGTAGAACAAGATGGATAGCATCCCCGATATCGATTTTGCCATCTTCATCAAGCACAGGTTTCTCCATTGTTCTCATTTTTTCAATAAACTTATCGATTGCACTTAATGTGATGCTTCCGGTCTGAAACTCTTTTCTTCCTAATACAATTGTTCTCATACTCTTAAATTTTATTTGATTTAGCACACCCGAATCGCGAAAAACGGGTGCGCATTATTTTTATCCTAACATCGAAAGCAAATCATCAAACCGATGAGCATAATACAAGGGTTGCGTCTCTTTCGGATTATTGGGGTTCACTTGGTTTTCTCCAAATTGTAGCCCGGAATCAGTCAAAGACTTAAACTTCTTAACGCCTTTATGGGACTGACGCTCTAATTCGGTTATAAAACCTTTCGCTTTCATTTTCATGTTGAATCCTTGAGCAGTCAATGAAGAACCAACTCGTTTCAACAATTCAGTGGCAGAAAGAAGTTGGTCCTTCGATTCTGTATAATCCGGGGTTGGCAACCCCAAAGGATCGGCTATTGTTTTTGCCAGTGCCAGTTTAGAAGAATCGTTCAAGCGTAAAAATTTAGCCAACCAATCAGCGGTAGCGATTTTCGTTTTAACTTCGACCAAAAGCGAAGACGAAACCATCTTTTGATTATTTGCTGTATGATGAAAAACCTGACGGTAAACTTCAAAAACTGGGCGAACTTTTTTGACTATAAAATACTCAAGACAAGATACGGTAAGATGATAATCAAGTTTGTTATTGCCACCCCAACTTGCTCCGGCGAATTCCGAAGCAAGTTTTCCGTTTTGCGGATTTTGCCGCACGGTTATGTAATCATCATTTTCTATAAAATCTCTTTTCAGTGCATCTATAGCCGAATCTCTTCTTGTATATACCAACGGCCAAACATCATCCAGATTAACCGGATATTCTTCTTTTTGCTTTGACAGCATTAAAACAGCGTTGAAATAATCCTTGATTTCATTGCTGGTACTTGATTTTGTTAATTGTATTACCATATCATTTGATTTTACTGTTACAACTTCATTATTCTTAAACTCACTTATTTTTACTTTTAACCATTCGTAGAACCCTTTGCCAACTTCTTTTGAGTAAGCAAGGGCAATGTCTTCACATAGCCACATAAAAGCCCTGATGACTTGATTCTTCTTCATGCCTTTAGACACGCAATATGCTTCAACCATATCGTTATGCCTTAGCCATGTTGAAATAGCCGGTTTAAAATGCTTGCTTACCTGTGAGCAGTTAACATACACCATATTACTAAACTCACATATCGAAATGTCAATGCCTTGATACGAAAAAATACTTCGTTTTTCTTTGTTTTCTTTTTCTGAATCCATAACTTTGCGCTATTAGAAAGTTTTAAACTATCCTCATTGGTAGATCGGTCAAGTACTACCTTTGAGGATTTTATTTTGACCGAAGTGGTAGCCGGGGACTCGAACCCCGAAGTATGCCGTCCTACCTTGCCCTTTCAGTCTCGCTTGACAAGAAAAAGCAAAGGGCAAATCTTAAAAGAAGCCTATTGTGACGGTTTGCCTCTTAAAAGAAATGCCCTTAAATATTTTTGTCTCATACACAACCGTCACGAAGCGTATTCGTTATTTTCTTTTGCAAAGCTATCTTATATCAAAATGAAATAAGAATTTTCGTTCTTTGCGTTTACGACAATGGTTCTATTGTCGTAAATCAAGTAAAGGCCGCCCCTAAGATGGTTCGGACGGCCTTTGATAATCGTGTGTCAGCACTCTTTTACCATCTCATTAAGCCTTTCAGCCATGATTTCAGAAAGTAGCTCATTCAGTGATCCGGTTGCGATACTCAGTTCATCATGTATATCATCAAGTTTTACCCAACGGTGCTTAAACTTGTTTATCTCTGTCTCGCCCTGTATAGTTTCAACCATACCGCAAGCTTGTTTTAATAGCCAAAGAGCCTCGAATAAACCCAAATGAATGGATTTGTCTTTTGCCTCGTTTATGTTGATTGTTGTATTCATAATCATGCCACTAATAAGTCTTTAATCAGAATGTTAGTCATATTGCCCTCAATGAAAGTCGTGTACTTCACGATCGAGCGAATATCTTTAATCTCAATCCGATGAACTTGTTTTCTTTCATCCATTACAGCAACTACCTCTTGCCCGATGAAGTCAAGCCAACCGATGATACCATTCACGCTTACAATATCGTCTATGCCGACATAATCCGATTGGATGGGATCAAATGTTCTACCTATAAATCTCATGGCTTACAGTATTATATCGTACAAGAAAGTCTCAATTCTAAACTTCAAAGGCAAATTAGCCTTATACCCTATTAGGTTGGTGACTGTGACAAAGCCGCCACAAGTACCGAAAGAGCCCGTGTACACCTCACCGTTGTTCTCAACAGAGAAGGTGCTATTGCAGTGGTTGATTGATAGTAGTTTCATATTGGTAGATTTAAGCGATTGATAAAAGGTTTGCTTTCTTGAAAGACCTGTATTCGCCCTTCTCGGTATCAAAGTAGGTAAACAGGGTATCATTAGCCTTTTTGCCTGTGCCTTGTGTCGGTGGCATCAACTTTTCTGAAAGAGTACCAAATGCCTCACGGGTTGCCCCGTCAACCTTGCGAAAGTAGAACCGGACAATACCGGCTTTCATTTTCGCTTTCAACTTAATGTTAGCCCATGCTGTTTTAAGGGCCTCACTCATGCTGTAACCGTTTCTCTTTACCATTTGCCAAGCGAGGTTCATAACCTCTGCCATTTGACTTTTGAATGTAGTGCTCATAATCGCTGTATGTTTAGTTGTTTGTTTTGTCTTTTTCGTTTTCGACATCTTAATATCGTTTATCACACTATAAAACTACATCAAAATATCGTACCAGCAAACAAAAAACGGCGTTATATTATCGATTTAATGTTAATTAACGATAACGTAATGTCGTGTATCTCCCAAAAGACTACATTTGCATACACAATTATAAAAAAGCAGGATATATGAAACTTAAAGTAAAAGAAGTGATAAAGACTAAAGGGCTTACAATGCAGCAAGTTGCAGATACATTAGGAGTCACTCGTGACACTCTTACAAGAAATATAAACGGCAACCCAACGTTAGAAACCCTTGAAAAGATAGCCAAGGTATTAAATGTTTGTGTCTCTGACTTACTGGATGAAGAAAGTACTGTCGACCCTAACACGATCATCTGCCCGAAGTGTCACACGAAATTTAGGATGGAGGGGTAAGATATAACCAACACCACAAACATCAAAAAAAGGATGACAACAAGAACATATCAGTCTAAAACATTCTTATATAAGTAAGAAACTAGTATCTTTGTATACATAAAAGATTCAAATTCACAAAATAGCATAAAAACAAATATGGAACAGTTAAAAGTTAGAAATTTTGGAGCTATTAAGGAAGCTGATATTGATATCAAAAAATATAACATTCTAATAGGGCACACCTCTAGTGGAAAAAGTATTATAGCAAAACTTCTATCAATTTTCAACAACCATTCATTTTGGTCAACTTTAGATGGAGACTTCACTGCCTTTCTAAGGTTGTTAGAAAAATACAACATAAATTTCCCCTTTAATGATTCAACGTTGATACTTTATCAAAAAGACTCTTATTATTGGGAAATAAAAAAAGATCATTTTCACTCAAACTACAACGATGCAGATCTTATTAGTTCTGCAACTTCAGAAGATTCGTATGATTTTATATTAAAGTTTATTGACAAAAAAAGTCAAGATAATAATTTTTCAGAATTAATTAAATCATTAAGAAAAATAACATCTAAAGAAAGTGAATCATTTGATAAAAAAGATCCATTTTATACTGATTTCGTAAAACCTATTTTATTAGGGGTTATATACGATAAGTGTACCCCTGTCTATATTCCTGCTGAAAGAATATTAATTTCGATTTTCTCAAATAATATATTTTCTCTTTTACAAGCTGGAACAAATATACCACAGTGCATAAAAGATTTTGGAAGTTTATACGAAAAAGCTCGTAATATTAACAAAAGTATTGATATTGATATTATGAACATTAAAATTGTCTTTTCAAATGAAGAAGATTATGTTATCCTAAAAAACAATGATGAAAAAATAAAACTCACGCAAGCATCAAGTGGCATTCAGTCAATCATTCCTTTATGGACTGTATTTAATCAATTTGCATCGAATAAAGAAAAACAAATATTAGTAATCGAGGAACCTGAATTAAATTTATTTCCAATCAGCCAAGTATATTTAATTGACTGGATAATAAAAAAAATGAGAAAATCCAAGGGCAAAATTGTAATCACAACACATAGCCCATACGTTTTATCAACCATTGACAATTTAATTTTTGGTTACAAAATTTTAGCAGAAACCAAAGATAAAAAAACAACAGTAGCAAAAAAAATAAAAGAAATAATACCTTCTTGGTCTTTAGTTAACTTTAAAGAAGTATCTTCATATTTCTTTTCATCAGATGGCATTGTCAAACCTATTAAAGACAATGATTTAAAAACAATTGGGGCTGAATATATAGATGAGGCTTCTGACATTTTAAGTTTCACATTTAATGAACTTTGCAAACTTGAAGACCATGAGCTGTAAATGTTTCAACACTACCCCACCTAATGATTCAATAGCTTTTAAAGAACGGGTTGAATTATGTAAATGCAAATGCGATTCAAGGCTTGTTGCTACTGAAAAAAGATGCAAATTCACATTAAAGAAAACAAACGCTGCATCTATTGTTGATAAAATAAAAATAGATAATTACTTATTTTGCACGACGGAATTTAAAAAATGCGATTACCTATTTTATCATTCTAATAAAAATAATGAGGTGTATATTTTTGTCGAACTAAAAGGAACAGACTTAAATACAGCCATAAAACAGCTAGAAAACACCATAAACATATTTTACGATGAAGGTTATTTATACAAGAAACGCATTAGAGGGGCTATTGCTCACACAGGAGTTCCTAGTGCTAATGGATCATACAGAAAAGCAAAATTATTACTTGAAGCAAAAATTAAAAAAAAGATTATTGATTTCCGGATTGAGCAAAAAGGGATTAAAATAACATACAATCCAGACAATGATTCTTTCACACAAGAATAAACAAGAATATTTCTAACTCATTGAGCAAACCCTCTGAAGATCTTGACAAATTTACATAGAAGGAAAGCCCGGTTACTTCATCGTACCGGGCTTTTTACTTATCCCCTCTTCTGTCTCATCAGCTCCTTCCCCGACATTCGTTTGACCTCGGTATCCCCTTTCTTGTCGTACACGACCCTGGGCTTGTCGGCCATCATCAAGAGAAGCAAGAGGTAAGGAAGCTCCTCGTAAACCTCACGATAAGAAAAATGTAAGTTTTCCATGAATGAGGCGATACTTCCGGCGATGGTATTGCCTCCTACTATTTTGGTTTTACTGTCAGATTCGCCAGCTCCATCGCCAACTGGCAGACCACGAAAAAATCACGTCCGGTTATTAGCTCAAAAGCGACAAAATACGCTTGCAATAATTCTTCTTTAGAACCTGAAAGCATCTCTCGTTCGAGGCTTTCAGCTTTTTCTTGATAATCTGGGACATCACCAGCGACCAAGAAAGAAAGCCCCTTGATTATATTATCCAAATTTGCGGAAACTATCTTTATTAACTCCTGCATAGTGCCATTTTCCGGTAAATCAACCTTACTTAAATATTGGGTAGCTCGCATTATCACTTTGATAGCCGGGGCTTTGATTACATAGACTTTTCCTCCAACAATGATTGTCTTTCCGTAGGTTCCGGAAAGCAATTCTGATACATTTTTTGTAGCTTCATTCATGGCTTATAAAATTAGAGGGTGATTTCTCACCCTCGTTATTAACTTATCCCTGCGAAGCGGAATCTTCCCCGTCTTCCCAACGTTCGATAGGAACACCTGCTTTAGTTGGTTTCAACGCCGTAAAGACAAGGGCCAAGCCGATTGCTTTCTCATTGGCCTTGCCGGAAGCTGTAACACCAGCACGAGGGAAAATGATTCTCACACTGTCCTCAGTTGTGGCACGAACGGTAAACTCCTTACTCTCCACATGGTCAGCACGTTCCCATATACCCGGCTTACCATCCGCACCAGCTGTAAATTTACCTCCTTGGAACTTAGCCTTAGTGTTAAGATCATACATACCAATAGAAGCATTGATCTTAACCGCACCTGTCTTCTTAGAGGAATAATAGGTATTTCCAGCTACATCCTTGTAATCCTTGATCTCCGGATCTTCATCCTCATAGGTGAAGGTATCCTCGTGGACTACCGGGACTTCTTCGAAAACAGTACCTTCGGCACCATCAGCCCCAATCGGCGCAACCTCCAGCTTCTGAAGGTTTACAACAACGACTTTTTTATTCTCTGCCATAATTATCTCACATTTAAAACTTCAAACAATACTTTCACATTCACAAAATGACACTTTAACGGTGCATCTTTCTCTTGATTGGTAGAATAGACCTTGTAACGATAGGTAGAACCGTCAAAAGAGGATACAGAACGTAAACCAGACGCTTGCCGCTCTAATTCAGTCAACCTGCTTTTGTTAGCCATTCCGTTAATATCAGGCACACAGAAATTAACTTCAACGAAACCTTTAATCCAGAAAGTTCCCGGTTTGGGTTCTTTCGGGATAACGGTTATCCTCTCTTCGGCAACTTCCCCTTCCGGTATCGCATCCTTCTTATAAGTAGGAATACCGAACGGCTTCAAGTCCCGAACCAGAATAGTTTCTATGTCACCTGTTACTATCATTCAAACTTTTCTTTTAAAATCCTCTCCGCTTCCAAAGCGGCACCACTCAAAACATCAAATTCTTTAGCTTCCACATAAGAGGCGTATTCAGTCTCATTTTTCAGCGTCAGTCCTGTTTCATCTACTTCATACTCGTTAGACTGTCGCAGTGTACCGGTGCGATCCTGATAGTCCCCATTATCCTTAGCGTACTGAACAGCCTCCTCTCCTACTTCAATCATCGCATCTTTGACCTCTCCATAGAACTCATCAAAGGCCGCATCAACATCTGAGAAGTCAAAATCTACAGCCATATTTCCGCATACTTGAAATAGTTAGACTTACCGGACTTGATAACCTTTCCTTCAGCTCTCACGCTTTCTCCGTCCAAGATTCTCACCTCGATACCTGCATTTATCCTCTCGCCCTCATAGACCACGTGATAATTATAGTCATACATTACCCCGTTTACGGAGATTTGCTTCATCACGCCATTATCATCACACCGGCAGGAACCGAAGTCTTTCCAATCCTCTTTCGGGGGGATCGGATTCATGTCCTCGTCAAATGACGGGTCGGACACGACCTTGACCATTAATCTATGTGGAGCGAATATCATAAGAACTTGACTTTGGGTTTATCAGTATTGAGTTCGTCTTTCAGCCCGTACTTCTTACACAAGAAAGAATAGTAGTCCTTAATACCTTGAATGTTCCATGACATAGAGAAACCGCTTTCACTAATAGAGGTAGCACGAAGTAATAGAGAGGGGATGAACCTCGCCATCGCCACAGAGACACGACTATAACAATCCTCGTTCATCTCATCCTCTCCGCTTATCTTCGAGGAAAGACACATATCTAGAAGGTCAGCCTCCGACAACTGAACGCCGAAGGTCTGAAACCTCTGTGATATGTATTCATTTACCGTCATGCGTTCATCGTAGAAAGATCGAAGTTCACAATCTTGTTCGGAGCGGTAAACTCAGGAATCCACTCTGCGGTGTACTCCATGTATCTACCCTCTTCGTCACGATAGTTGCATACAGACATCTGACCTTCCGCTGTATTGTAAGAACGTCCCGGTACTGGGTCTGTCATTACATACGGCTTGTGGTGGCGCATCTTCATCACTTTGTCAGACCGCAACAGGGTGATACGGTCGTCTGGATAAATCTGTACGTTCTCTCCGTTTTGATTCTCAACGTAATCTTCCTTGATTTCAATTGCCGGAAGACCGATACCTGTAAATACGCTGGATGCCATTTGGTCTGTAACCAATCCAGCATTAACCATGAACTCACGCTCGCCAAGAATCATCTTGAACTTATCCCCGAACTCGGAAGCACCTACAATATTCTTCATGAATGTGCTACGAGACATAATCATTTTGGAGAACACACCGTATTTGGCTTTAAGCTTCTGAATCTCCTGCTGCAAGTAAGAGATAAACTTATCTTTTGCTGCAACTTCTGGAGTAAGGAAATGGAATGGCAACTCAATATCGAGCAACTCGATATTTTCTTTATTGTCCGCTAAATGAACCTCTGCTTTGCCGGTCATCAACAATTCAGGAACAACAATATCCATACGCTTGTGCGGAGCAAGCAAGATCTGGCGGTAATCATCAACAATGAAGTCGATAATCTCCTGTAAGATCGTACGCTGATCTGCGGTATTAGCGGCATTGAATTTATCAATGATGTCCTGCAACTGAGACAGACGTTCGATGTCTATCTGATAACGGTCACCCAGATAAGCGATTTCGGTGTAACCGCTTCCAAGGTTACGTCTTTCTCTCAACGGTTTCTGGTCATTCTTACCAAGGATAGACCCGGCAACGACACCTGTAACCGTTCCTAAATAGGTCTTGAAAACACGCTGTTTGGTCTCCAAGAAATCACCGTACTGCTTCCAGTAGATTGTATCCAATCTCAATTGAAGCACACGGTCAATCACCGCTTTTACGATGTTAGGATCTGTAAATAAAGTTTGTATGGTCAAATTCATATCTAAACTTTTTATGATTAATACTCAAACTGGAAACGACTTGTTAATCCGGCCTTATCCAGATCATGGATCGGGAGGATCAATTTGCTTTCCTTCACTTCATACGCCTGCATCAAGAGAGTGCAGAGAACAGCGCCATCGTCTTCAACTTTCTTTGCGTCGAAGAGAACGAAGTTTGCAGTATGCTTCTTCTTTGTGCCTCCTACTGCTGTGGCTTCAAAAAGAACAGTGTCTTTCTCAATATCAGCACCGAAAGCGGCTTTGATAGTCAGAACGTCGTAGTTTTCGTTTGATTTGTCGATAGCGGAAACCTCTGTACCTTTAGTGCCGTTCCCAATGAACATACCAACATAAGCCAGCGATTTTTTTGCGATTTTGATAGATAAAGCATCTGCTCCATTAGCATAAGCTTCCACAACTTTCACGTTGCGGACGGGAACAAGTGTGCGCTTTACCAAATCAGCCTGAACCGGGGTGAACACAGGTAAGAAAGATCCTACCACCAGATTGGTAATATCCAACTTCCACGGGCCGCTCTTTCTGACACCGGATTCAACACGGTAAAATTCTTGCACCTCCTTTTCAGGGGTTAAATTGTACTTAGTACCTGCTGCCATGATTAATTTTTGTTTTGTTCAACAATCGTTTTTGTCCCCTCGCTAATCATGCTGGCGATAGATTCCGCTTCCGTTTTCGTATCACCACCTACTTCGGGACTTCTTACGCCCTCAAAGCCTTCGTTCGTCAATTCCTGCTTTACATCCTTGAAATAAGCATCCAAGTCTGCGTCCTCAGGAATACCGTAACGCTTTGCTTGCGATTCGGGAATACCATACTCTTTAGCCTTTGCCAAAATCTGCTCCTGACGGGTAGCCTGTAACTTCTCTGTCTCAAACTGAGTAAGTTTATCGGAGAGAGGTTTCATGGCTGCGCTCACTGCATTGGCGATGATGGTTGCCATGTCATCAGCAGGTTTCTTAACAGGCTTTTCTACCGGTTTCTCGATTTCGATTGGCTTACCGTCCTTCAAGCCGTGTTTCTTCTCGTAGTTAGTCACTGCGGAGGTAACGGCTGTATTAGCCCGGAAATCACCATAGGAATTTAACACGTCCTGAAAGCCTACTCCATCCGCGATTGTCTGTAATTGGCTTTCATCCGTTACTCCGTTCGCTTTTTTCTCAGCGATCCGGATTAAAGTAGCTTCATCAACCCCAGGGAATTTGGTTTTGAGTAACGCTAAAATCTTTTCTTTCATACCGTATGAATTTTCGTTTAAAATCTTTGGTATAAAAGTAGATAGCTAATATGTGAGTGAGAAATTTTAAAGGGTAGAATATATGACAATAGAGCTATTGTCGTGAAATGAGGTAGAAAGGATATTAAAAAGGCGTGAAACTGGGGAGGAGACACGCCTAAATATAACTGAATAACATGCTTAAATGCCCAACATAGCTGCCGGCTGTATATTTAGTACTCGGCAAAGTAATCTAGCAATTTTCAAAGTGGGTTCCGATCTTCCGGAAATATAATCATTAACTCTCGAAGGGCTTATGCCAATCTCACTTGCAAGCTGTCTTTGTGTCATTCCTTTTTCTTCAAGAGATAATTCTATCAATTCAGATACAGTTGGTTTCTCAATTGGATAGTGTTCCTTTTCATAGGCAATCACTATATCAGACATAACAGAGAGTTCTACTGCACTCTTGTCGTTTGCAGGAGTATCGTCTTCAACCATCGGTAGAAGTTCTTCTATTCTTGCCAATGCAAATTTGTATTGTTCCTTAGTAATTTTATTCATGACCTTATCTATTTATATGGTTGAACAATCTATTTTATCATAATCTTTATGAGTCCCTACCCAGCGAATGAAAATATATCCCATCGTAAATTTAACAACTACCACCAATCTATAATTATTGCCTTTGATGTTGAAAACATAGTGCTGATTACCGACATAGTCAGCAGAAAGAAAATCGACTTTAATATCAGACAGGTTTTTCCATTCTGCTTTTTCAGCTACATCATACCAGCGTTCAAGGGCTATGCGAGAATCCTCGTAACCTTTCGTCTCGTAGAAATCTTTTAGCTTCTTATGCGATACTATTCTCATATCTCTTTCATTTGATGCAAATATACGATATTATTTTGAATTATAAAATTACTCTAGATAAAATATTCTATATTACAGAATTTAAGCAACAAAAAAGCGGAACCCAAAGCCCCGCTCTCTATGATGGTAACATAACATTTAGGCGGCAGAAGGAACATTCTTTTCTTTTCCCGCCTTTTGGTTCATTTCCTCCTCTTCAATCTCCTTCAGCTCTTCATCTATGCAACTTATGGTATAGGCTTTTGCCCTGCACTTGTTAGTTTTTGATTTAACGAGGCTTTCATTTTTGCAGCTTTGGCAGCCTGAACAAAATACAAATCAAAGAGAAGTTCCAAAACATCTAACAAGAACTCCGCTTCATTAGGTTCTACATCCAAAATCTCACCCGATACCTGATCTTCCATTCCATGAGCGGCAATATTTCCAAAACCACGAATTATTTCAAGATTATCACTAATATAAGATGGCAATTTGTTTGTTGCAATTAGTTTGTCTATTTCTGTTTTAAGGTTGCGTTCCTTTATACCTTCTTTCAAACGAATGATATTCTGCAAACATCTACGACTTAATGCTGCACTTGCTTTAGGGCTAAAAGGAAGTACTAAACAAGCTTCATTATAGTCTTCTGCAAACTTAGGTTCTACCTCAGGCGCAGCAGGCATTCTACCACTTCCAATCGGGAATAGTTGTCTATACTCACACGAAGGCTGTTCTCCGATTAATATTGTACCATCACTATATTTACTTGCATTACTCGCATATCCCAAAAGCACAATAGGTCTGTCACATTCTTTATTTGGGCATCTCATATAGAACAAACTATAATAAGTATTCCCGTATCTTCCTATGTGTTTTTCTGCAAAATTTTCATTAACCTCTACCTGACAATGTGGACATTTCATATCTTTAATCTTTAAATTGTTATAATTTTCCAGCTAAATCTTTTACATCTTCAGCAGACTTCATTTCATGTACCGTATCACCTACTTTTACAAAGCCTACAATCTTGCCATCAGAAGGTTTTTCGAAAAGTTCGGTAACTGGAACACCGAGGGCGTTAGCGATTTTCTCCAAAGTTTCAAGAGTAGGATTGCCATTAATAGCACGGCTAAGACTCTCCCTAACCATCTGTATTTTATCAGCAAGTTCGCCAATAGTTATGCCTTGCTCTTTACAAATTTCTTTAACTCGTATGTTCATATTGCTATGTGATATTATATGTATAGGTACAAAAGTATGCGATGTAACCTATATAATCACGTTTGCTTGATTAAATAACGTTAAATATCAAATATCAAACGGCAAAATAATTGCAGAATTTGGTAGTACGAAAGAAGCTGAAAGAGAAACTCACATAAATAATACAAGCATTAGCCGGTGCTGTAATGGCAAACAACAAACAGCTGGCGGGTACAAGTGGAAATATGAAGAGGGGCACTAAGTCCCCTCTTTCTGGGTATTCTGCTTTTGCATTTCAAGGTTTTGTTTTTCAGCTTGTTCTTCTTTTATTTCAGCAAGTTCTTCATCCAGCCGTTCTAAGTTGCCTGCAAACATGACACCATGTTTTTGAGACCAAACCTGTCCTTGAACGGCTTTAACTGCCGTAGATACTTTATCATCCAAATTATCAATAATATAGGGTTGAATTTCAACTTCAACATCAATTGTCTCGGAAGGTTTTTCGAAATTAGTATTGATTGAGCCAAGTGCCGATATGAGGAAATTAATACGTCTCTGCATAAAAGCTCCGATTTCTTCTGCTGAATTTTCTACAGCCATATGTGCACCCATAAAGACATACCGGAAGGCTTCGCCCGATAATGCGTTTCCTGTACCTTTTAAATTCTCAAATGAAATGCGGGGAGTATTGGTAAGCGCATATGCCTGATTAAAGTGATTTTCAAATTCGACTTTTACAGGGTCACTTGCTTGGTTCCATGTCAGATAAGCTGCATCTGCACCATCTCCAGTAAGCTGAACCACCCTGTTTCTAAACTCACCAGACATCTTTTCCACATCGCCAAATAATTTCAGGATAGGAAAGAAATGATAGTCTATACAATCCGCATAGCTGGAAAGAAGTTTCTCCAAACGTACCCGAATAGTACGTATTTTGTTGCAATATGCTTCCGGACGATAGCAATACATTACCGGTAATTTCTTAAAGCCATGCTTGAAAGCGGAAACCATCTCCCAACCTTTGTCTAACTCCCACTGGTAAACTACATCTTTCGTCACAGTCATAAAACAGGTGATTTCGTGGTCGTCCAGGTCTTTCTTTTTGTACTCACGAGAGAAAGCGACCATATCGCCAGAATCATCAAAGAAAGGATATAGCTTATCACCCCGGAACGGTGACCAAAGAACACTACGTAGTTTGTATTGAGGCATAGATTTGCCAAATAGATTGGCTACTTTTGCCTTTAACTTCGCCCAGAAGCCATCGTCTTTTGTTACATACCAGTATTCAGCTATTTCCTGTTCTGATAGCCAAGAACGAACAATCTTCCGGTTCTGATATTTGATTTTATTCTTCTTCAGGACTTGCTTCAAAGCTTCAAAGATACCTTTCTCCGATTCATCTGGAGTACAGTCCATCTTTGGCTCAGTACCAACGGTGAAAGCCGTTTGGATGTTCACGATATCCTGTTCCAAAGGAAGGGCAATCCGGTTAGGATCAACCTTCTTTGTCTTTTTCGGGATGATAGTAGTCTTGCCTGTCTTTTCGTCAAATACCTCTTTCTCCTGCTCCATAGTGATTTCTATCTGTGGATACTTTTCTTCATCCATGATGATTTCATGCTTATTGGGGTCCCAATCAGCATATAGTTTCTCCCGGTCTGGAAGCTGAGTTTTACGACCTTTTTTCAGATAGTAAATTTTACGGTCTATATCTTCGAGTGCTAAAATTTCATCTATCGTTTTCATATACTTATATTTTAATGTCCAAATACTCCTGAATTATCTTTCGGCTTTATTATTTTACCAAGAAGCTCACCCAATACATAGTAACGGACAGCATCTATGCCATGATTGTCGTGATCTTCCGGTTCATTGATATAATTTCCGTCTTTATCCTTGGCCCATACATACTTGCGGTACTCGCGGATAAGATTATAAGACCGTTCTGTAATGAATGTCTCCATGCTTTGCATTTTGTCAATACCGGCATTGATAGAGCCTGCACCTTTCTCTACTGGATATATCTTAATCCCTCCGTTGTGGACTTCTTGGATAAGCCGGGGATCGGCACTATCCGCAAGAACTTTTAGCCCCCACGGACGGAGCGTTTTAATTATATCCCCTGACAGAAGACCTGTACGATAGTCAAGCTCATCGAGATACAGAGCGTTATCAATGATACCGCAACGAATGGAAGCAGACGGGTCATTTGTGTAGCCCCAATCCTGACCGATAGCAACCTTCTTACATTGTGGGGGAAACTCTTTCACAATACCCCACTTCTTGAACACCGCACCTTCCGCAACATCGGCCCACCGACCGATAACTACATGAGCGTACTTTTCGGGATTGTTCTTTTTCATATCCTCGACCTCTTTCAAAAACTCCGGAGAAAGGTTATCCAAGTTATCCAAGTAGGTCGTATGAATATGAAGCACATTCGGATGAGTGGAGATTTGAACTTGCACACCGTCAATCTCTACCAACTCGTGAGTTTTCTCGATATATTTTTTATAAATGAAGTGATTGGAATCAGTCGGATTCATTATGATCATAATCCGGTTCTGGATTCCTTTCTGGCGGATAGAAAGCATTATCTTATCGAAGTCAATTTCACTCGTCCATTCTTCTGCTTCATCACACACGAAAGTAGTTAATGCATGAATAGATTTCAGTTTCGCCGTCTGATTTCCAGATGAAGTCTTAATACCCCTGAACATGATACGGCTCTTTGTCATCTTATTGACAACATCCGTTTTCGTTGTCTTGAAAAAACGTTTTGTTCCCTCATCCTGCACCTTCTCAAGAAACTCAGGTATAACAGACATCGAAGCAGAAATCATTGTATAACGAGTGTATAAAATTTGATGAACCATTCTATGCACAGGTGTCATTTCAAAAGTAAGACGTTCAATAAACGTTGCTCCATTGTAAGATTTTCCCGAACCACGTCCTCCCGTAATAAGAATGATAAACTTCTCCTTATCTAAGTATAGAGGAAGATATATATCTTGCGGGTCAATTACCGGCACTATTTGTTCAACTTGTGCTTTATCCATTCTTCGATATTTATTCCACGTTCGATATTCGAAGGAATATCATCATCATTATCAACTCTCGGAGCTGGTCTATTCCATTGTTCAGGTTTACGGTTTTTGAGCCAAAAGATGCCAGCCGTTGTATCGGGAGGAACTTCTTGCTCAAGCTCAACAATCTCTACCCTCTCTTTCTCACAACGCCTACCCTCTTCATCGAAATACACGTCTTTAACCTTGATAGCTTGCTGAACCAGAACTTTCATACCCATAGCCTTACGGTAAATCTTACTTTCAATAGCAAAGTCGATAGGCGCACGCCCGTTTTTTAATGCTTTAGATAATTTAGGTAGTTTTCCTTTCAAAACTGAGAAATGAGCTTCACTGTAGCCGATGTTTGCTGCTATTTGCTTATCGTCTAATCCATCCCTCGCCCAACCCTCAATACGGATTAAGTTCTGTTCATCATCAAAATCAAACTTCGGCTTTGCCATATTAATCTACTCTTTCTACTTGGTCACTAAATACTTCTCCCTTTATGAATTTCATAGCCGGATCATAGCCGAATCGCTCACAGAAAGCCGCTTTAGCTTCGTAGGTGTCGAAAGAAAGCATCACATAAGCATCCATATTCTCGGCTCGCTTCTGTGCGTTCTCCTTTACCTGTTGCTTAACCTCTTTCATGTGGGCAACCTTTTCGGCACGCTCCAACAGCTTGGCTGCTTTCTCGGCTTCTTTCTGTTCGGTTACCGGTGCCATCATATCAAATAGAGCGTCTGCTATAGAGTTTTCCTCTTCAGTTTGTAACAGGTAATCAACACCAATCATATTTAGATCGGCATCGGTAAGACCTGCATCTTTCCAATCAATATCGGGAACAAGCTGTGCAAGGGCATCGAAATCCCATGTACCTTGCGCATTTGGATTGTTCATTAAAATATTGAGTTCCTTCTCCTGCTTTTCGTCCACATCTATGACATCAACACGAATGCGATAGTCATTATCCGGGTATTTCTGCAAATCATCCATGACGGATAAACGCTGATGCCCGCTGACAACGGTCAATCCTGTACGCTTGTTCACGACAATTCCACCGACTAAACCAAACTTCTTAATACCACGCTTTAACGTCTTGCGTGATTCCTCGGACAGCTTTCTTGGGTTGTAATCAGCAAGATGAATGGCAGAACGGTTAAGTTCTACCGATTCACTCTTTATGTATTTACTTAGTTCCATTGTCATATTCAAATAAAATTCTTTCACTCATTGGAAAAGCTTTAATGATCCTCCTCAAATCACCCGGGTAATTCTTACGAAGCCACAAGAAACAATCAAGATTGAACCCGATACCGCCAGATGCCTTGTTTGAATACCGGACCGGTTCAGGAAGTCCTTTCTGTCTCATGTAAGTAATAACATCTCTTTGCGTCCAATCAGCCAGAGGATAAACCTTGCCTGCGTTCTCATAATCCTGGTAGGTATTCAACATCAACCGGCGGTTCATACTATCAGCCTTCTTCATGCCATAAAAAACGAACTCGATGCCGAATTTTAACCGCATAGCTAAATCAACATCAGCCAACTTTAAGAGTTTTATCTTTGGATTGGGAACACAATACATACCGGATCGAAGAATATAAGTAAGATTCCAATGTGGTACTTGGATAAACTCAACTTTCGGATATTTAGCTTTTATCCACTTGATATACCTTTCGATATGTTCTAATCCTTCAACAAAGTACATGAATACGCATACAATCCGGTCAAATTCAGGATAGATCAGATCCAGCAACACAAGGCTATCCTTACCCAGAGAACAAAAAACGATAGCCTCATTAGATTTTACTCTAACGAGGTCTATCGTCCTATATGTTCTCTCAAGCAAGGTCATCCCGAACTCATGCCTAAGCCAGCACGCACATTCCTGTACTGCTGATTTCTGGTAATAAATCTACCACCTTGAGAAACTCTGTTTGTTCCTGGTACCGTCAAACCTCTACGGCCGCCTCTGTAATTAGAGGTCGCAAAACCCGTTCTGTTAGTTCTTCTACCGACTCAGCAAATTATTAATGGTTAAACATTGGATTTATCTAATACCTTACCTAGATCATAAACGATCTGAGCCATTACGTATTCAACGCCATCGACTTCATAAGGGATTTCATCGCCGTCTTCATCAGTCAAGATCTCTACTTTCGCCCCTTTTATTTCGACGATCGCAAATGGACGTGTACCCTTGTACTCACCGGTTAGAAACTTAATAGCATCGTATTCAACCGGCACCACTTCGGGTTCTTGATCTTCTGGTACTTCTTCAAAATGCTTGTATTCTTTGTCATCAACTTTATACCGGACATATTTTTGAGAAGTATTAGGCCGGATCTCTCTAAACTCTTGTGTTTTATTACCGGCTAAAATTTCATCAAAAAACTTCTGTTTAATCGAAAGCGTTAAAATATTCATAATCGTGTCATTTTTCAATTAATAACTAAGTAGTTGCGGGTAACGGAATCGAACCGCTGACCTTCACCAAGTCGAAGTGACGAGCTGACCACTGCTCTAACCCGCGATAGCACCACTAAGGTACTACCACAACCAAAGATACAGAAAGATCTTCAATCGTTATTTATGACAATCGATTTATTGTCGTGAACTAAGCCATTTATCCCGTTTTTCTCTGCACGCCTCTAAAGTAGGCGCACAACAAGCAAACAATTCACCACTTTCAGTACGGTAATCGTATTGGTACATTCTCACTCTCTTACCTCTCAACTTGGTAGTGTAGGTAGTGTAATTCTCTTTACCGGGTTGACATACGCTGCAACCGTTTACGTTAATTGAGTTCATAAGCTATTTATTTTGTTTGATATATAGATACTTCATGGTTACAGAAATCGCCTGCACTACACATAACAATGATTCAACTTTGGTAATCGTACCGAAACATTGACCTAAGAGTGCCACAATCATAAGCAGGATGAATATTCTTACATCTGTATTACTCATGGCTATCTATCCTTTATCCACTCTTGTAACCTATCAATATCACCATCTGAAAACTGTTGAACTACTTCTATAATATCATAGTTCTCTATCAGCATGTTCAGAAATTCATTTGTATCATTAAGGATATTGAATTTCCCACGTTCTACACCGTCTGCAAATCCTTTGTTATAAATATCTTGTTCTGTACCCATAATAATCTATATTTAATGTTTCACATTCAATCTTTCTTCACTCGTATAAGCCACTACAAGACCGGTTTCATCATGCTGTATCGTGATATACTTCTCGCCTCTTTCTATGGTAGAAAAGTCGCACATAGAACATAACTTACCCAATACTTTGCCCAGTTGCTTCATCAATGGGGCTTTAGGACTGATAACTAAAACTAAATCTGCTTTCATAATCATTTACTTTACTATTATATCAATAGGCTTATTAGCAAACCAATAGCAATCCCAATCTAAGTAGACACATCTACCAAATTTGTTAGGATCACAGAATCCCAATATCTCGAACGGGCCAACTATACAACCGTAACCATTAACAACATCAACTACCTGTCCTTTTACCAGCTCTTTATCTGTATTAGGCATTACGTCTGAAAGGTTATCATAGACTTTTAACTGTTGTGCATCAACCATATTTTCAAAATCTGCTTTATGGGATCGTCTCATAATCGTGTATATTGTGGTAGCCCAAAGGCTACCGAATTAAAAATAAACTTTTACTTTACGATACAAATTAGTGATTGATTGCTTTGCATACATATCACCATTGGCAAACTCTATTCTATTGCCGTTATCGTTAATAATTGGGTTCTCAACTGTTGCCAATTTATAAACTTCTTCTTTTGTCATAATCTTCTATGTTACGCAGGGCTTTCGCCCTGTCGGTTAAACATTTAATATCGTAATCTCTTTGTTACCTATTTCTGAATCTACATTCAGAACCTCATACTTTTGAGCCTTGTAGTTATAAACAACTTCACAGGTATTGAAGCCTCTGCCATCTTCTCTTTGGTCATAAACAGTGTTTATGTGCTGATACATTTATTGCCTAACATGAAGTTTATCTTACCTGATGTACAGAAGTAAAATGCTACTGCATACTTCAATGTTTTCTTCTCATCAATTTTCTTTGTTGCCATAATCATATATCTTTTAATTGTTATTACTTCATTTTCAAGCTATGCAAGTCCAATAATCAACTATGTATTGGATAGCCTCGTCTTTGAAGTCTACGTTGTAGAGTTTACAGGCTTCTGTCATTGCTGCCAATGATTCAAGTTCGTTGTTCATATTATCTTCGTTTGTCATAACCTTTATGTTTTGTTTTACATCACAAACATAACATATAAGTTTTGCACAAACAAACAAAACAAAACTTTTAACTATTATTTAACACACAAAACAAAACTCTTATATTATGTTTGCATCAGAAATAAACATAACATATATATTATGGAGTTGAGAGTAAAAGAGATTTGTAAAGAAAAAGGCATCCTATTTAAGGATTTGGCAGAAAAATTAGGTGTTACAGATGTCGGATTGAGAAAACAGGTTCAAGGCAATCCAACTATCGGGACGCTTGAAAAAATTGCAGAAGCTTTAGATGTTGAATTTACCGAACTATTCGCAAAGCAAGAACCGGCCGACCCCAACACGATCACCTGCCCGAAGTGTGGAACTCGGTTTAAAATGGAAGAATAGAGTATGAACCAAATAGATACAAATACGCTGATTACAATATGTACATGTGCGATTGGTCTAACCCAGTTTTTTCTTTGGAGATATATTGCTCGTAACAAGTCCTACGAATCGGAAAAAGGTAAAAACCTTGCAACAAAGGAGGATATTAAAGATATTACCCAAAAGATAGAATCTGTAAAAGATAACTACAATAAGGCTTTAGAAAACTATAAAATTGAACTTCAAAAAGAATTTGAATCATACAAGTATATTTCCGATTTATGTAATAATATTGATAAAGAACTACTTCAAAGATTAATAACCTGCAAAAATGATATAGCCGACGTTTTTAATGATATCACAAACAATAGCGTAGTCGATGATTCTTCAATAAACTCAATAAGACAACTTTACGAATACCTAGAAATATACAATATGAGGTATGGAGATAATGAATGTGTAAAAAATATAATATCAAAAAGCAACAGCATTTATCAAAATTACATAAATAATCAAGATGGGTATAACTTTAATGACAGAGCGTACTTTGAAAAAATACAAGATATCGAAAAATATTCAACTCTGATACTAAGCCATTTTCTTCCTAAAATTAATTTTCCAGACTCTATAAAGCCGGCCTAATCCCCCGGCTTTATCCTTTTCATCATTTCCCCATATATCCAATCCACATCCTGCCGAAAATACTTATACAACTGATAAGAGAAAACAAGATTATTACGGTTATCGGATATGGCCGTCTGCGCGCTAACGCCTAAGACCTCCGCTAATTTATTCCGAAGACCGTTCTTCATCTTCCCGCCGGCGAGAGTACTTGGAGAGTACAAAAACAGGATGATAAAGATGAATTTCTTTCTTTGGGTAACATTCCCCAACCTAAACGTCTCCTTTTGAGAAATAATTTCTTGGAACCACCTATATAACGTTCCTATCATATCAAGATCAGTCAATATAGGTTCTGTTAGCTCTTTTTCCCTCTCCGATAACTTTGATTTCTGCTCTCTGATGGATTTTATTTCCGCAATTTCTGAAAACATGGCACGATTATTTAAAAGTAAATATTTATATTTGCACTAAATAATCGTGTGGAGAGGTGACGTTACTGGTGGTTCGGGGCGTTGCCTCTTGTGTTTATGCAAAGTTCACAGAACCTTTCGGTTCTGTATATCCATAACATCCCGGGATATAACCGGAAGTTTTTCATTATCTTCTTGGCTTGTCTTAATCTCATGATTATTTAATCATTAGTCAATTCAATAAAATCCTTGCTTGTCAAATATAAACGATGCTTTATACCAATCGCTTTATAATAGTCTCCATTTCCGATGTCTTTTCCCATAAAGTCAACTTCAACAACCAACCCATTCACTAATCCATCGTCATGATGATACTTCTTGTCTGTTTTAATTTGTACTTTCATCTTTCACTACTTGAATACAAAAACTGCTACCAGAATAGCAAATAGAGCAATGGAGGTTAACCACCCGGCAGCGGCCCAGCGCACAGCATTACAGGTTTCTTTATCTTTTCTCTCAATTGCTTCCTCACATGCTAATTTAATATCAATCATTTCACAGATTTCTTCAAACGTTTCCTGTGCCCAAAGTTTTGCTTTTAATGCCACTGATTCCATTTGAGGAGTAATGTCCTCCCCTGTTGAAACCCGGATATGTTCATGCATTCGATAATTATCTCCGAAAGCAAATCTCAGATTGATTTTCATTGAAGGAGTCCTTTCTTCCAGTAACCTTCTTGCTTTCAGTTCTGCTTTTTTATCTATATCGTCCTCGTTTAATGAAGCCATTTTAATGAGATCTTGATAGTCATCGGTATTAATCAGAACTATATTTTCTATCTGTGTGTCCATAGTTTATTCCTTTTTTATATCTTTGTTCTGATGATCCATGCGTGACGGATGTATTCAATAATATAATCTTAAAAATTATGCTATTAGAATATATCACAGAATGGATAAACGAACATCCATTATTAATCGAGTATGTCTTAAACCCTTGTTTAGGAGTATTGTATAGTGAAGCTTGGGACTGTCTTAAACAACAGTATAGTAACTACAAAGCTCGTCGTTATCAAAACGCATTGGATAAATAGACTGCGTGACATTTCCTTTAGAAGGTAACAGTCTTTTTAGGACGCTCCAAGGCGTCCTTTTCTTTTCTCTGTACCTCATTTTTTCTTCCAATTGATTACATTCTGCTAGCGACGTTATTGTCGTTAGCAAATCTTTACTATATTTGTCAACACCAATTATGCGCAGGGGCGTTTATCATTCTGTGTGCATGTGGAAATTGGTCGATTTTTTAAGCACAAAAAGCAACACGCAACTAAAGATGGGCGTAGTGATACGCCAATCTTTTTTAATTTAAGTAGTTAGTTTCTTGACTTCCGACATTATGTAGTCGAAATGCTCTCTAAATTCTTTGGTATGAGTAAACACAGGAGAATCCATATCAGACAAATTCATATTTACAATATCGCCCATACACTTTACATGCTCGGAATGAGCCTTATTATAACCGCTCCTATAAGCATTCATAACCAACTGTCTGACATCCATCCGGTCTATTGATTCTGGCTGTGGATCACACACCTTTTTTGAATGTTCAATCGCTAGCATTGTAACTTTTTTCTTTTTCATGTTCATATCTTCTTAATCATGAGCCTTCCCATGAAGGCTCGGTTAATACTATTCCTCAAGATCGGGTATAGGCATCCAATGGGTAACACAAATTTCATCACCATTAGTATCATGCCATTCATTACATTCTCTGCAATACCAACCCTGTTGTAAGTATTTAAAATAATCAGTACACCAGCAGCCAGTTATTACCAGATCTTCATCATCAGGTAACTTATCTTTTGCGTTTATCCACGGGGATTGCTTTGCCTGCCATTCGGCACCCCTCTTGAATCCCTCAATATAATAAGGTTGTAAATCCGGATTATAGCAATAATCTTCAAATAATGCGGCATCAAGAGCCGCTTCTTCTACAGTCTGCCCCGTATCAATCTTGCTCATATTTATTTATCTGTTTGAATTTCATATTCCTCCTTGGAAATCTGTCTGTAATAGTCAATGACCGCATTTCCAACTCCTTTATCCTTGGCTATAATCTCTTCCGTCTCCCGGACTTTAAACTCATCGCATGCGATGAATATCCGTCCTCTATCTCCCCTAGGAAGCCAATACGAAGCGAAGTAGTATTTTTTCTTTGGGTTGAGAATGCCATAGATGAGATATATACCGTAAACCAAAAAGGCAATCGTAATCCAGTACCTTGGGATGATAAGCCCTATAGCCCATGTGATGAACACGAAAGAAAGAACTATCAGTATGGAGGTTATCAAGCATTCGATCTTATTCTTCATTTGATCCTCCTTTCAGTAGTTCGGGATTGTCATAAACATTACCTATTACTTTAATTTCTCTTTTATAATCAGTCCACCAGCAAGGACTAACTTGCTGCCAATAACGAGTTTTAAGATCACAGTCCAAATCTGTAAGATTAGCCAAGCAATAACTCGCCCATTCATCTATGTACCTAATCAATTTAGGATATTTGCCATTCACGCTGATAATGTCCCCCTCGTAAATCTCCTTTCCGCTCTTGTCTTTTAGGCCTGTGAACTGGCCTACGGTGTCTTTATGAATGTAATCCCATTCCATAAAAAACGGAGAGGCAGAGCCTTCATTGAATACTCCTTCCTTTTTTATGATTATCATATCTTGCATTTGTGCCCCTAAATCCTTTAGTGTCGTAAGCATACCATGTACCCATTTCCCGCTAGTCGTACTTTTTCCTCTGAATTTAATCTCACGCATATTTTGTGCTCCTTTCTCTAATAAATTATACAAGTATCGCTATCGCCGATAAGTCGGCAATCACCGCATTTATCTGTTAGGTATTTCTTGTCAAGGTATCCTTCCTTGATAAGCCATTCGATAGTCTCTATCAATGCTTCAATCGGATCATCATATCTATGTGATGTATAGTTTACCCCGTATTCAATGCTGTATTGATGAGCCTTAACCTTATTATCGGCATTATACTTTTTAGTATTTAATCCTGCGCAGAGGTAAAGCGTCCCTAAACCATCAATAGCTGGAGGCATCATATATATAAGCTTGGATAGAGACCAAGCTGGATAATGTAAATCCATGTCAAATAGGCCCGGCTTATTCATCCAAGGTTCAACTAACTGATCTTGGACATTATCAATTGACCAATCTTCGGTTTCCGTTATGCGTTGCAGATAGAAGTCTGCCGTCTCCGGTCTCACCCCGGCCTCTAATAGCCGGTGGGATTGTTCTTTATTCGTGCAAATTTGATTCATATTATAATTCGTTGTTAAAATATTCCTTATTATCCATATTTATCCCTCATGAATAACCACGCATTCAATTTGTTCCTCAAACGTAACGTCCACTATATCGTAGGTATAGTCATCGGATGTTTGTATAACGACCTCCGCTTCCGGGTCTTGCTCTTGTAATAGAGCTATTAGTTCTTTATTTCTCATGATTCACCTCCTTCCTTCAATTTAGCTATGAGTTCATCGGCTAATTCCACAGACCATCCCACTACTTTAGAATAAAGTATACCGCATTCAGTACGGCCTTGATGATGTTGCAATTTCACAAACTCGATAGAATAGCGCTTTGCCAAATCATATCTGCGTTGTTCCCAATCAACGGCTTTATCCTCCGTCTTATCTATAACCTCTAGATCCTCTAGAGCGTTGAGTTCCTGTATGAGATCAAGCCCCTCGGAATCCACATAGCGCACCCAATCCTTTTCAGGACAGGTTTCGGAAGATTTGAAGGCTATAACATCAACGATCTCCCCAGTCTTTCTTATTCTCGCTTTCATGTCAATTTGGATTTAATTGTTAATCTATAATTCTTTAATAAATTGTAAAACAACCGTTTCTTCTCTATATATTTGAGTCCCTTTCTTCTAAGCCCTCTTTTTGTTCTGGATACAATCATTTGGCATCCGCTAACACCGACATATATACAATTCTCATGATGTCTCACGGCTTCTTTTAACGTTGCTTGAATCATTAGATCACAATATCTATAGCTGTCATTCTGAACGCCTTCGTATCCTTTGCTCATAATGAAATGTCCGATCTCATTGGCTTCCTGCCTTGAATAGCAGATCGTGAATATGTTATCCATTTTGTTTTTTTCTGGAATATCTATATCCCTTATTTTTCTCATATCAAAATAATGTTTTCTCAATCTCGTAATTGTAAACCAAAACCTCCGTACTCTCCCTTATCCGAGAGTGAACGGCCGTATGAGTGGTGACTTTTACTTCCTTATGGTTCCATTTGTTTTCATTGACAAAGGAGCGTAAGGTGTCAGTCCAGTAATTGCTGAGAATGAATTTACCATTGATCCGAGACAAAAGATCTAGCAGATCCGCAAGGTCATTCTCCCCATAACCATAATAATGACCTTGAACCGCCCCGGGATAAGGAGGATCAAGGTAAAATAACGTATCAACGCTATCCCTGTTCTTGATAACTTTCAACGCGTCCCTACAGGAAATCTGCACCTCTGATAGGCGATCGTACAATTTATCGTTGAACTCCTCACGCTTATTCCTGAAAACCTTCCCGAAGTGTGTCCCGGCGGTACCGTTACAGAATTTCCATCCTCCATACAAGCTACCAGAATGGCACTCATTTGCCATGATCCATACGGCCCAAGCCTTGTCTACATCCGAGACCTCAGATCGTCCTCGATAAATGTTTCTAGCCCTAATGTAGTCAGACTCGGAATGTAGCGATAACCGGATTCTCTCACGTAGCTCCTTAAATTTGGAAGATTGGCAGACCTTGAAAAAGTTTATCAACAAGTCGTTCTTGTCATTGATCACTTCTATCCCTGCTTTAGGCTTCGCAAAAAATACCGCTCCTCCTCCAAAGAATGGCTCGCAATATATCTTATGCCTAGGCATCATTGATACAATGCGTTCGGACAAGTTTTGCTTGCCTCCATAATATGTGATTGGTGTTCTCATGCCACTAATGATTTTAATTCGATTAACTTTCTTGCCAAAGCCTCACATAAAGCTTTAGCCATGCCGACTTCGACGGCGTTTCCGATATATTTCTTTTGCTCCGCTTGCGTACCGATCAACTTGTAGTTCTCCGGGAATCCCATGATCCGTTTCAACTCGGGAATCTTGAGCATTCGCATCATGATATCCACTATCTGATACATGGCCATGAACTCCTTTATCTTGACTATGATCGGGATATCTGTTTCGTAAATCTCAATATAAATATTACCGGCATCATCCATCTTTACAAAGTCCGGCACAGCATCAAGATTGGATACAGTCTTGGGACTAACCAAGTGAGGTGGTCGCTTGTCCATTCGGGCAATCAATGTAAAACAAGGGTTATCGATCGAACTTCCCGAAGATGCAAATTGTGGATTCATCAGGTAGTGCCATTTCCGATTAGCTGTTATTACAGGAGCTGGCTCATTGACTCCGCTACCGACATTGTTGAAATTGGTATTCATCACCCACGGACGACAGCTCACCAGATTATATTTGGGATTGGCTGTTATTGCTCCAAGTGGACGGTCTGCACCAACTGGCTTACTTTGTCCGAACTGCTGGTCCATAAACTGGCAGGAGACAAGCCGCTGTTTTGGGATCGCCAATATAGCCGGAGCGGGATGGTTGATATCGGAATGCTGACCACCGCCGGAATAGTAGTTTATGATGAACGGGGTTACAAGCGATAACCGGTCTTTCGTTAGTAATGTCGGGCATGGAGCTTGTATATCTTTGGCTGTGTCTTTAAAATTGTACGAACATAGAAACCTTGTACTTACCAATGAATGATTGTCCTTACACTTAATGGTATGAGCTGGTCCCGTAATAGGTATATTCTTACTTTCCGGATGTCCGCTAAAGTATTTCGATAGGAAATGAGTCCTCACTATGCCTAACCTTCCTTGACAACTGATCGTCGGGCAGGGTTCTTCTATGCTAGGAGGGACATGCTTACCAGTTTGCCCATTAACAGAGTTATATTTCAACAGCCATTTGTCTTTTCCTCCGGCAACGTGACGAATAAGCCCAGCATAAACCCTCTCAAATGTTTTAGGCGAAAGAGGCTTCTTGCGCTTAAATATACTCGTTCCCTCATCCTCTAAATTCAACACGTCTTTTACAGGTTTCCATTTCTTCAACTCGCCAAATAGGGTTTGAGAACCTTCCTTACAATGGGTTGGTTCCGGCCAGACTATAGGCATATCCTTTTTTGCGAACTGACCGAAGAAACGTCTACGGGAAGTATATGCTCCAAAATCGGCGGCGTTCAGGATGCGATGATCGAACTTATACCCGTATTTCTTGACCTTGTTCACCCACCGGAGATATAATCGTCCCTTGTCTTTTGACACGGGCTTCCCGTTTTGATCTAGGTCTCCCCAACACATGAACTCCTCCACGTTCTCGATTTGTATCAGGTCGGGATTGATATCATCAATGTACCGGAAAAGATGATCGGCTAATGTCCGGCTATCCGGATCTCTCGCCTGTCCTCCCTTTGCTTTGGAGAAGTTAGTACATTCCAATGAGGCCCATAGCACAAACCTCGCATTGGGATTCCGGAACTTGATCTTCTTGATCAGATTAACGATCGGTGCCAAATCAAGCGTACGCATATCCTCCGTGAAATGGAGGGCGTAAGGATGGTTAGCCATATGGCTGGCGATAGCGTTCTTATCGTGGTTGACGCAGGCTATAACCTTCGCAATAGAACCACCTCCTATATTCGCCTGTTCCACGCCGGTGGACGTTCCACCTGCCCCACAAAACAGGTCAATATAGTAAAGATCCACGTTATCCTTCTTATGCAATTCCGCAAGGTGATGCAAGAGAATGATCGTCTTGAATAATGCTTCAGTATGTGTCATGACCTGTCAATCTTTATGAAGATCACGCTTTCTCCATCTGGCCTCTTATGCGCCATGCAAGCGCAGGAATACCTACACTCTTCTATACCTCCTCCATCATCACGAAAGGAGCATCCTACACAAACGTTTCCTTTAGTATTTCCTTGCGGTAGAAACTCTATCGCAGCATAATATAATCTACCGATCTTGACCAAATGGCCCAAAGGAGCATTCATTAACTCGTTTACTTTTTCCATTGCTTTTTTGATTTTTCTTCCATTTTTGATATTCATCCCAAGTTAGTCCGATGCTTTCCTTCGCTTGGACACGAGGACGAAAAGCATCAGCTGCCTTAATAGCCTCGTTTTGCGCCTGAGTGTCCCTATGGATGTCATACTTTGCCATCCAATTCATTATGACCTCGCCGTCTATACGACCAAAGACTTGTCCGAAATAACCTTTCTTGGCCATTTTGAAAAAGAGCTTGAAGTCCTCCGGTTTATAATGTGGGTATTCTTCACGAACAAGATCTATAGTATCTTTAATTTGAACGGGGTCCATCGTTCCATTAGTTGAGTAGAAATTCACGAATTGCTCAAACCATGTGTACATTAGCGAGTTTACGAAGATGTCATCATAAGTCATCGATAATTCCACGATAGAAGGCGAGATCGATTTAAAGACATCAATCGCCGTCTTTGGATTTATACTGTTCCAGTACGGCTCTGGCGAATTGGCCCACAGTTTCACGGCTTGCGGCTTTGTTTCCGGTAGACTTGGTAAAAGATCCAAATCCGGCCTTTGGTATCGTGCTACTTGATTTTCCATTGAATTTTTCCTTATTAAACCATGTAGCAAGTCTTTTAGCGACCTCCCATGTTTTATTCGTTTCAAATCTCATCTTAGTTTCTGACTTATTGAGTTCAGACCAGTAATCAAAGAAAGCCCGGATCATTTCCTTCCCGTATCGTTCCACATAAGGAACCAGAGAATTATAAAATTCATCCCTCCGTTTGAGCGTAGCGGCTTTAGCCGCGGCAAGTTTCTTTGCTTGTTCGGCTTTCTTTGCCTCTACGCTAGTAGAGGTTTCTTTAGGTTTACTATTATCTACTTCTTCTCTAATCTCTTCTTGCGATAGTTGGGCGATTGGGTGGCTATCGGGTGGCGATTGGGTGGCGAAAGAATTATTATCAGGTGGCGATTGAGATGCAGACCTATTCGAACCATTTTTCCACCTCTTTTCATTTCCTCGTTTACCGGCATCAGAAAGTTTTGCTCTTTTTTCGTCCAATGGCTGCATACGTGTATTTAGAGATTCGGAGTAGAAACACTCACCATTATTGGTGAAGGCAAATAACCCGAAGTCATTTATTACACTTTTTAGAATTGCGGCATCAGCACGTAAATCAAAAGCCAAAACATTATAATCGGCTTTTAGAGTATAATTTTTGCTTTCTCTTAATTTTTCTATCAACGCCCAGTATAACCCGTATCCTTCCCATTTATGCTTTATACGTAAAGCGATAATTTTATCATCGCTTCTTGCATCACTATCATGTGGAAAGTAGTTTTTCATGTTTATCTATTTTATATAAATAGCCTTTGAATTAAGCGTCTTAGTAATTCCAATCTTACCAGAAACAAAAAGCTCATTAAGTTCTTTTCTCGCCTCTGCATGGATTGTGTTCATTAACTCCACTTCCGGCACATGATCCGGTGTTTTCTTTTCCAATCGTCTCTTTTCTTGAAGGCGATTAATTATGCTTAGTATGTCCATATCAAAAATATACGTTAGTTAATTGTCTGCTTTTTGAATATACCGCCCATTTACCATTACCTCCATCAACCAACTTTAGGTCTTTCACTTCCCCAAATCGTTTGATATTTCCACATAGGTCAACAATCCAACCTGATTCTTTAGACGAATGCGGACGAATTGCCCGGCCGACTATTTGGTACCACATCGCCAATGACATCGTAGGACGCGCCATAACGACCGTATCAAGTTCTGGATAATCGAAACCGGTCGTGAGTACCCCGACATTAGCGACAACTGGTATCCGGCCAGACTTGAAAGCCTCAAGTATTTGTTCTCGTTCTTTCTTTGGAGTTTCGCCCGAAACGATAGCACAGCCAGGAATTGACCAAGTCAACTTCTCTGCCTCTTCCAAGAACCGGGTAAAAACAAGAATGCCTTTCCGCTTACCGCCTTGTTTAGGATTTAGTAAGCGTTGGACAATGTGAACAACATAACCGTAGAAGTCTATTCGCTCATACTCTCTTTGAACTGATTTATCGGTATAGTCAGCGCCGGTGGTATTTACTTTCAAGTTAAGCTCGTTCCAGCCTACCGGATTCATCGGATAGTAGTTTAGCTTTGCCAGATATCCCATATCCAAAAGAGTAGAAACCTGTACATGATAGATTACATCCTTGAATATAGCCGGACGTGTTCGGGTAATGAATTTCAGCATAGAACCAAACTCTTGCGAACTACTTAATCGATATGGCGTTGCCGTTAAACCAAGAACCTTGCATTTGAGAAGTTCTAAGAATGTCTTATACATTCCTTCTTTAGGATTTACCAAGTGACATTCATCTATAATGATAGACTGGAAATGAGAAAACAAATCCGGATGATTTATTACACTACCGATCGTGGCGAATGTGATCCTTGATATTTCTTTTCTTCCAAAAGAAGCTGAATATATCGAACAATCTAAGATGCCGTAAGAACATAGCTTCTTGAAATTTTGCTCGAGTATTTCCTTGCTGGGCTGAAACACTAAGGTGTGCCCGTCAAGCCTTGCAGCGATGTCGGCTATAATAAGTGACTTCCCTGATCCTGTAGGAAGAACCATGATAGCATTCGTCTTCTTCGCCTTGTTGTTAAAGAAGGAAACAGCTGCATCAGAGGCTTTCTGTTGATAATCTCGCAATACATAACTCATAATCCTCTCTCCTTTTTAAGCTTCTTATTAAGCACCTTGTAATACTTGATTAATTGCTCGTACTCAAAATCGGTAAACTTCCGGCTAATACCCTGCTTTGCTTCGAGTAGGACAACTCTCTGTTCACCATACTTGGCAATCAATCCTTTGCGGTAATTCTGAATATTACCCTCCATGAAGCGGTTACAGTGCCGACATTGAGCGTTACAGTTCATTTCATCGAAACGGGTACTCATATGCTGTCGATTTATGTAATGCCCGTTATCGGCCTGCTCAAACGGCTTTATCTGACCACAAGAGATACATTTAAAATATCCGTTTAGCATAGCATCGCGAAGCCGGATGAACAAGGAAAACTCTTTATCGAGTTTCGCTTTCAGATCCGGCTTCTTCTTTACTGTTACCCCTGCTTTATCAAACAAGGGTAAAGGCTTATCTTTCTTTTTAGCCTTAGTTCGTTTTATGTAATACATAATCAGTCGAAATTATAGTTATCAAAATCATCCGGTTCATAATCCGGTTCCCGTCCAAAGTCCATTACCATCGCCGATTTCGCTTTTGATTTATCAAACACAGGCCTATCCAGATAAGAGCCATGATACCGAGAATGGCAGCGACTATTGATAAAGCCTCTGACCAACTGTTTAAAGATTCTATATTCATGGTGATAAAATTTTGTTCAGTAAAAAGCCCCGGAGCGGATTCCCCGGGGCACTAACATCATTGCCAACGTACCGATGGCTGCGTACCGATAAAATTTGCTCTGCAGAGCTAAAGCCACTTTCGCATCACTTCGCTTGGGTTTGTGGACGGTACCGGTATCGAACCGATCTCTTTACATCGTGCGCACTCTGTAACGTTTCATCCCAGAACACTGACCGCCCGTATGCCGGGACTTTCACCCGGCTATTCGCGATTATTACACATAAACTCCTGTCTCACGACTGTAACTGTTCCCGGATAGCCAACCAAAGCACACCGGGATAAACCTATTTGCTAGAATAAGCCATCGAAAATTCACGGGGTATAAACCGGCCTACCGATATAGGCTTTGCAGCCTCAATCATTGTATGAATCTCCTTTTTCTCGAACGGATTTCCCTTTTCTTTGGCTTCTTGTTCATGTTCATCCTGCTTCTTTTTGAGATAAGAAGTAATCAACATCATTGCCCGGTCAACATTGTAAGTGTGGACAACAAATGTCGCTGAACGTTCATCCTCGTCAAATAGAATTTTTGTTTCTATCTGGTAAAACTTCCGATCACAATTCTTCGGTTCTTCCTCTTCATCAACGTCCGGCTTGTCATCAGGATCATTATCGGGAAAATCCAAAGGCAAAGTATCGATCTTCTTTTCTTTTAATGTGTCAGTAAGGATTACACAGGAATCAAACTCTTTAACCATGTTAATAATGAAGCCTGCCGTAAAGTTCAGTTCAATATAATCCTTTAAGAGAAGAAGTGCAGAATCTACACTGGTTGCATAAAACAGGAATTTACACTTTTTGCTATCAATAGTGGCCTGAGCGATATAAGGCTGTAAGTAGTCATTTACCAGCTCAACAGCCAAACGTTTTTGATTACTTACCTCAATATCCTTTGTTATATCACCAGACTCATAACAGAATCAGATTTGAGCAAGAACATCCTGATCTATCAATGTTCCTCTCTGAAAAAGTAATTCATTACGCTCAATTGATACAACCTCGCTAGTATCTTCATCAATAAAGTCCTCTGTCCATGTTTTTAGGACTCGTTGAGCAAGGTATTTATTGAGCATCTTTTGGGGATCAGATGTAAAATACCTTATTTCGTTATTCTTTGTCTCTATCATGCTATACCGGTTTAATAGATTCCTCACTATGAATAATCATCCCCTTCTTAGAGACTTCTCCCTTAGCGGTTATAGGGAACGTTTTCAAACATCCCCAATCAGCAGACATTTCTACGCCTACACACTCTTTATCATTAAAATAAAAATGCTGGCCTTCTTTGAGATTATGTGTCTCGTAAAAATCAGCGATCATTTCTTCTCCTACCAGCTGTCGCAGATCCCGAATCTCCTGTTGTTTTTGGGAGATCAGAACTTTCATTTGTTCGATTTTCTCTTTTCGTATCATATAAATTCTTGATTGCGTTGAATTTCTTGTTGTGCATATATCAACATTTGATGTTCATTGGCGGCCGGCAAATAGATACCAGCTATTGATGCGCTCCAATTACGGAAACGGTCAATAGAAAGAGTCATTTCACCCGTTGTCAGTTCAGCAGAGCTACGCAAATAAGTTACTTCTTTACCTTTTTTGTTCACCGTCTTGCGTTCAAACAAATCACGGTTGCAAGTCCTCTTATAGAAGTCAATTTTTGCTTCATCGAGGCTGCAACCGTATTCACTGCCAAAGTACCCTAAAAGAAGATGTAAATAAGAGTTCTGAGCGAGCGTGCGATTAGGTAATTTCTTTTTTACTTCAACTACCGCACGCTCTTTGAACAATTTGTTTACATACTCTTTAAACTTGGGTATTTGGTATTCATTTTTGAGATCATAGATCATATATTACAATCTCCACATATATCAACAATGGTATCAAACTCTTCTCGTGAATATTCAAAATCATTGATGAATACTACTTCTTTTCCTGTTTCATCAAGATAAACACCATCATCCATTTCCAAAGATTTTAGTATCTGTTATAAGTTCTCTGTTTTCTTCCAAGAACTTGATAAAATCCTCACAATGGTTAGTAAGAATAGGAATATCACGTTCTGGATTGAATACATAGGTTTCCGTATAGGTATCTACCACATAACCGCCTTTGTTGAACTCCACGATATTATACTCGAACGTCCGTACATCCGAACCGTTCTGCATAAGAGCGTATGGATAAACAAGGTGTTGATGATGATCCTTAAACTTTCCAACCGTATAACTTCCGGTCGTTTTGATGTCGTGAACGGTGGTAGGCATCAACTCGTCAATCAGACCGTAAACCAAAACATTACCGTATGCAGTTGGCAGGATTGCTTCTACTCTAATCTGGGTCAATGCGCCTTTAAAGTAATCAACAAACTCACGGCAAAGAGAGATGGGAAAAACGAATGTACGGTTATTGTAAACAACCGTATAGCAAGTATTCTCGGCATTTCTCTCTACGTTCATCTTATTAGGTTTCCTATTTTCTATAAGAGCATCCACCAATTCGTTAAACGCTGTCCCTTTATCCGCAGCTTCGCTATCGAAAGGTTTACGATTAATGCGATCAATGAGTTCTTGAAACTGCAACTCGTGAAACTGTTCGGGTGTGTGGGGTGGATTTTCAGACCACCCCCAGTATTTTTCCCAAACCACATCACTATTCAAATACCCCCAAAAGGAGTCAAGAATAGTGGCGTAAAATTTATATTTAAGCTGCTGCATCGTTATACGTTTTAGTATTCTTGTCAAAGACCAATCCAAGTTCTTTAGCCTTAGCCGCCAACATCATAGCCGCTTTTATTTTTGAACTTCCAACATGGTTGAAATCGTTAATATGCGCGATGAAGTCATTCGCGGATGCTGCATCCCCAACCAATTCTAAACACCCTGTTATATCTGATAAAACCTTATTATATGCTTCTTGTTCTGCCTTTTTAGCTTGTAGCATACCAAGATAAGGGGCAATAATCCGAGTAGCGATGAAATCGTTCTTTGCCGTGGGTTTCCCTTGTACGTCTATAATAGTCGGAACCTCCATAACAGATGGCAGATTACAGGTATTCTTTCCGTCATTTCTATTTGTCGGATCGAATGTGATCGTTCTTCTTACCCGGCCATTCTCATTCCGCATTTCCATATACCCTAACAAATCCAATTCTGTAACGATCGAATTGTAAGACTTTTCCCTTAACGCAGGGACAAAAACCGTATCATCACCCTCTTTTCGTGTATCCCTGTGAGCGACAAAAATGACGTTTTTATTCAAATCCGACAGACAGCGAACAAACCATGAAAATTCTTGATTGATACCGCCCCAATCTCTAATAGAAGGCTGTCGGGTTCCACATTTGTAAGAAATAATGAAATCCATCATCTTACCGATAGTGTCAATAACTATTGATTGATAAGCTGACAGATTTTCACTCATTAGCACCTTCATGTCATTCCAAGAAGTGACTTGCACGATGTCCACACTTTGCAGATGGGAATCATTCACTCTTTTAACCCCGTTGTCGAAGTCAAGTAATAACGGCATTGGAGCACTCAATGCAACTGTACTCTTGCCAAAACCAGCTTGGCCGTAAAGCATCATCTTTACATTTGTCGGAATATTCAATTCCGTTGATTTTTTAATTAAACTCATGATCGTAATATTTTAATCGTTAATACTATATCGTTCCTCTTCGTGTACCTTTTAGGATATTCCCATCCTCAATAGCTTTTTCTATTTCCGCTATCCGGTAATAAATTACCCCTTTAGCCTTAATGATAGGATTACCTTCCCTATCCACGGCCTCACGGGTGTCAAACTTGTATTGCTGGAGAAAACCACGTTTTACCAAGGCATTGATAACCGATTTACCGTATGTGTCTTGTGCTTCCTTTTGAGTGAAAAGCACGCGGTTATAGATTTTTTTCCTTTCCTCGGCTACTGTCCTTACCGCAGCTTTCGTAATGGCATCGTAATCTATTACTACAGGAATGCTCATTTTGGGGGAGATCAGTTCCATGGCCTGTTGAAGAAGGGCCATAGCCGGATTTGATTGAGTTGCTTCCATAATTCAAATAATTATATTTCGCCCTCTCGTTCTTACACGAATACGGGCGGTAAGTTCTACATTGGCGTTAGAACGGGTTCGGATTCGTTGCCGTCTCATGTCAAAATGACTATCTAAACAAAGGATTATCAAAAGAACACTAGCAACCGCCGATTTCATGGTAGGCGAAAAGTCCAATGTCAACCGGATACCCGATATCCTTTCAGCCAATTTTAGTGCTAGCTCTCTCCCATTCCGAACGCCCAAAATCAAAAATGCCGTCTGGAGCTGGTTATTTATCGTGCTTACCGCACGATGCTTCAAACTGGCAATCTCCTTCTTCTCGTACCCGGAGGCGTACATCTGCGCTGTCAGGTCGCATTCAGGTGTTAGTTCGGTGAAGACTTCCATGACATTTCTTGTTTTAGGATTTCTACAGCCGACCTCATAGCTTTCTTAGCTTCATTATCGCACCAATCATTCACCCAGCTTCTCGACTTGGTGAGATTGTTCGTATGCGCCTTTACGTGCCTAAACGATATACGGCCATATATACAGCCGTCCGTATTCTGACGTAAGATATCATTTAGGGTCTCCGCAATGTATTTCCCCGGGACACTGGTACTTTTAATGCTTATCTTCGGGAACATCATCTTGCAATCGCTATTCACATAGATATGTTCTATTGATCCATTATTAAACTCTGAGTTCAAAAGGACATAAACAGCGTTCGCCAACGCTTTCAGTTCAGCGTCCTGCGCATCCGATGTCTCTTTTAGCGTACCCGATTGCCTGATCCGGCCTAATTCTGACGTGATCCAGAAAGCGTAACCCCCAACCTTATGATGATGATTGAAGGACGCATCAGTATTAATCGTGACATTCATAATCGTGCGTGTTGATTTTTAAGGCTTCTCTATATTATTGACTATATAGAGAAAGCCGACCCTGCTATTTCTGGAAATCGTGTAAGGTGGCCTACCGTCTTTCGTCACAATACCGTCTTTTCTCAACTCGTTATTAATGCGAAGTGCCTCGGAGCGATACCCCATTACATCCGACACCTCTGATAATGGGATCGCCTTGGGCTCACCGGGCTTTGTTTTCAAAATTGTTTCTCTGATTGTTGCCATATAACTATAAATTTAAATTGATTGTGGACGGAACCGGTAACGATCCGGCATACGCACTTCCGGCTGTGCGCAGAGCGTTCCAATACGCCCGCCCAATTGCCGGGGCTTTCACCCGGCCGCTTTTGACAACCTAAACACAAACGAATCAAACAACTTCAAAGAAGGCTTTTGCAGCTAATAGCTTCTTCTCTGCCAGAATACGAGCCGATTCTTCCCTGTCTTTCCAAGCTCGATAAAGATCCAGATCCTTTTTCGCTCCATCCAATTCTTTGTTTAGAGAATCTACCAAATCAATAAGCTCTTCTTTAGTCATTTCTTCTATACCTTTTGTTTCCATGTCTTATCATTTTAAAGCTGTTATTAAATCAAGTTTGTATGCTGAATAAGTGAATACTACGACACCCACAAGATTAGGAATGAACGTAGCTGATTCTGATGCCATAAGGATGAAGCCAACGAACAAGGCTATCCCGTAAATTATATTTTTCATAAGCGTTAGAATTTAATTTGTGCCCGGCAACCGATTCGATCGACAGCTCTCGCTTCAGAACCGGGCCATATTTTGAAAAGGGGCGGCGGTTAACCAATGTCTGACCATAACACCGCAAGGAAACACGCCCCTTTGATAATTTCTTTTTTATAATGTACCCCAGCAGGTCACGGCAAAAGCTATCTGCGCTTATACATTATTATATGTTATCCTTTCGTTTCAACCCCATTTCTGCGGGTACTAAGGTGTAAGTACGAGAAAGAACTAACAGAAGTGACCGGGTGAGATATTCTCTACGCCCACCCGACCTAGCTTTAATAAACCGTTATGAAGTTTTCTACTTTAAATGATCTGAATCCGTTCGCATCTACATCGAAGTAGCGAACCGTTTTGTAGTTTTCTGATCCAGTGCCTTTGATTAGGGACTGAACGTCTTTAAGAGTACCTTTTGCTTTGCGAAGTGAACCGTCAGCCTTTTCGTAAGCAAATGTTACAATACCTTTGTGCATCTGTCTTGTTAGCCGATAGAGTGCCCAAGCACGGGAAAGACATACTGCGAACGCTTTACCTGTCACTTTCATTAGCTCGTAAGCCATGCAAAATACTTTGTGTCTGAAATTTGAAGTTTTCATAATCGTGTGTGTTTATATGTTAGTAATCGTATTCAGGTTCATAAATCTTAGGAGTGAGATATTCTACTTCTCTTTCGAGAGCTTCTATATCTTCAGAGATAATTTTCACGATTTCAGACTTGCTGTCTAAATTATATATATAGCAAGCTTCTTCTTCGCCGATCATGTTCAATGCTTCTAACTCTACTCTTGCGTTTTCGAGTTCTGCGAGTGCTGTTTCATAAGATCGTGCCATAATCGTGCATTTTAATATGTTTATACTATTGTATCATCAATTGAGTTTGCTACCTTTGTCTGTGATAGCGTTATCAATTGTTTGATGATGCAAATATACTAACAGTTAGTATCTATACAAACTATTTGGTATTAAAAGTTAGTATATTAACATCGTTTAAACTAACTGTTAGTATAAAGTTAATATACGTTTATATGGAAGGCTGGGAAAGAGTTCAGTATGTCATGGATAAAGAAGGGTTTAATAAAAACTCATTTAGCGAAGCGATAGGAATCAATAACAATGTGACTATAACTCGCCTTATTAATGAAAAGAGAAACCCTTCAAGGGCTACATGTCAAAAAATCATCAATAGATTTCCGAAATATAACTTAGAATGGCTCTATACCGGTACAGGAGAAATATATTCACAAGAAACTAACATTAATAAAACGGTCGAAGCATTGCCTTTAGCCCCAGATCATATTATATACGTGCCATTAGTAAATCAATATGCATACGCCGGTTATTTATGTGGCTATGCAGATGCAGAATATATAGAATCACTTCCAACTATACCTTTTATTGTCGATCAAGAAGCTCATGGGAAATATATGGCTTTTGAGGTAAAAGGAGATAGTATGGATGACGGAACAGATGAAGCCTATAAAGAAGGAGATCGTTTACTTTGTAGAGAAATCTACCAGCAATATTGGGCGGAATCCAAATTACATATCCGGAAGTGGGATTTTGTCATAGTCCATAAGGAAGGCATTCTTATAAAACGCATCATAGACCATGATGTAGAAAATTATACTATCACGATTCATTCGCTAAACTCTTTCTATCCAGATAGAGTATTGGAACTAAAAGATGTAAGGCAAATTTTCAACGTAATTGAAATGAGCCGACCAAGAAGGAGGTAGCATGAAATTCAATCAATACACATGGAATCTATATAAACAATCTCCTGATGGGCAGAAGGCGATCAAGGAGTTTGAGGAAATAGACGGCTATACTCTTTTACGGAAATATACTCCGTATTATGTAAAATTCACGCCAGAAGGATTATATAACGACTGGTTGGAAAACATATCTTGTTATGGCGTATCAGACTGCGAAATTCCTACATCTTTAGATGAATCCAAAGACTTCTATGAGGCGTTGGTTGTCTTGGGGATAATGATAAACGGAAAAGTATGGATTCCTCGTAACGATTTCAGGGATATGTTAGGATTTATCCAACCTGTATCGTATATTCTATCGAGATTTGCACCAGAGTATTTCTTTCCGTATTTATTTGTGTGCCGATTCTTTGACTTAAAAAAGATTGCAGACGCATTCGGTATAAACCTGCCGCTGGTTCCATCAAGAACTGACCATAAAGGAAGGTGTATGTATTATTGGCAGCTTTGCGATATTTTCTATCAGTTCAGAAAAGCAAACAATTTATCTCCTGTCGAATTATGCGCTTTTTTATATGACTTTGCACCAAATTACATTCCAAAGGAGAAAGTAGATATTCCTAAACCGGCGCAAGCATGGTTTATCGGTGGATATACACAGAAAACAGAGATAGATTTAGATTTCATCTTTTGGCAAGCCAATCCCGAAACAAAGAAAGGTGATATTCTCATCTATTATGAAAAATCACCTAAAAGCGCAATCACCTGTTTATGGATAGCACAAACCGATGGAGTAATTGACCCATTATTTCACTATTACAGTAACACCTATATAAGTGATAAGATAGACATCCCGCATATCACACTAAAAGAGCTTCAAGCCGATGAATATTTTTACAAGCATCCACTTATTAGAAAGAAGTTTCAAGGGGTGAATGGGTGGCCGATGAGCAGTGAGGATTATTCAGAACTCCTACGAATGATAAAAGCAAAAGGATTTGACATAGATACCCTGCCGAAGCTCTATGCTCCAGCCTTACTCAATAACCTCTCTATATCCTGCGAAAGAGATGTTGAAGTTCAGCTATTAGAGTATTACTTGAACAAAATGGGGTGGTATGAGAATAAGGATTTCATCCGGCAATTACCAATCCATGCAGGACGGGGACATAGGGTATTCCCGGATTACGCCTTACATTATGATAAAAAACCAGATTACGAACGAGCAAAGGTTCTGATTGAAGCTAAATTCCATATGAAGAACAACCAAGATATAGAGGAAGCCTTTAAGCAGGCTCGGTCTTATGCCAATATACTTGAGTCCTCGGTTATCGTTCTATGTGATAAGCAATGTTTAATTGTTTATGAAAAGAAAGAAAGTTTTGATCGGGATATATATGTAAAATACTATTGGGTAGAATTAGAAAACCCCGATAAATTCAACGAATTAAAGAACAAGCTAAATATCTAAAATTATGATTGATTTTTTAACCATCGTGCTTCTTGTATTCGGAGTATTACAAATTGTCTTATTCTTCAAAATATGGGGGATGACAAATGATATTCGAGAGATGAGAAACAAATATCTCAAAGATGAAGATGAAAAAGTACTAGAAGAAGTAACTAACAACCCGTTGCCTAGAATCAGTAATGAGTCAAAAACGACAATGTGAAGCCGGACGATTACTCCCTGGCTAAATCACCAAATTCGCCCTAATTTGAAAATCAAATTAAGCCGGGCATCATTTCCCGGCTTTTTCTTTAAACACATGATCTACTACTTTATTAATAACATTATCCACCCTGCTAAAATCTAGCTTGACATAGGTATCCGTGATATCGTGCCCCGATTCATGGGTAAGGCAAAGTGCGATATCATCCATGCTAATATCGCATTCATTACGAGCGATCGTCGCGAATGAATGACGAGCCGCATAATAAGTCAGATTCGGCAAGGACAACTCTCTCCTTAACACGGAAATGCCTCTTCTCACGGCTTGATGGAATGCCGGCATATTCGAATACATCTTATAGAAGCAAAATCCCCTTATGCCATCCTTATCCCTATATTTCTCTATTATATCTGCGATTATCGGATGCATCATCAACGACAAAAACGGCTTGTCTTTTTTATGGGTACGTGTCTTTTTCCTCGTATACTCTACCCTGTCCCCAAACGGCCCACAATCATAGATATCCGCTAGGTTCATTCCCGCCAAGAAAAACGACATCAAAAAGAGATCCCTTGTCATTTCCGGAACTTCTTTGTCCGAATGATAGTCAAAGATTTTTCGGATAGTCTCTCTCTCAACCGCCCTCTTAGACGTTGTTTCTATTCTGGGAGGGGAATACACCTTGAAAGGATCATTTTTTATAAGGATATCCCCCATATCATAGTCGTTGTATTTTTTCTTTGCAGCGTTAAAGATAATAGAGAGAGCTCCCATGTAGGAATTGATACTATTTTCACTTAATCCGCATTTTTCTTTGTCGGCTTTCTTGCTCTTCCGATTAGTTGTCCGCAACCAATCCTCGTAATCCTTTAACAACTTATGGGTAAGCTTGCTTATAGGAAGAGACGGTTTCCCTGTTTTCTCTACCACATAATTCGTTAACGCATTTATTCTCGTGACATTATAAGCTTTCGTGGATTCATTCTTTATCTTATCCTTATACTCATTGGCGAACCGAAGGAAGTCAATCTCACTACCGGCATCCAATATCTTCAAGACATAATCCTTTACCTCCTTTGCCGTATCCATTTCAGAGATGATTTCTTCTTTTTCATTTAGGATAGCACGAATCTTCCTTACTTTGTCATTAAGGCTGTCCTCGATAGAGCTATCCGTTACAGATCCAGAAGAGTGCCCTTTTCGGAAACGAACACATTCCGTATTAACCCCAGAAGGAATGTAAGCGGACAAGCTCTTATGTATTATCTGTATCTTGGGGTTGTATGTCCCATCGGATTTCTTATGATGCTTGAAGATTACCCATTGTACCGTAGCCATAATCGTGTAAAGTTTTTTGTAAAGTATTTGTAAAGTTGAATCCTTGTTTTGAGCAAACAAAGTTAGACAGAAACGATGTATAAAACAATACTAATACCCTTAAATACCTTTATCCATGCGGAAACAAATAAAAATCCGCATCCAGCTTCACAGCTACATGCGGACCAAACAAATAACAAACTCTACTTATATGAAAAAACAAATACTACTAACAAATTATTATACGATGACTACTATCAAGGTGACTTCTGAGTCATTTTATAGTATAACAGAAGATTGTTTGAAAAGGTTCACCAGTAATTTCTTTTAGGCTGAGAGCTTTTCTTTTTATCGACTGTTTGAATATAAAACATTTCAAGCTGCAAATTGTTTTACAAACAAAGATAAAAATGATGATTGATCGGTTTGAGGCATGATTAAGAAGTTACTTTCTATATTATTGTTTATGATAATGCTCTTTGCCTTCCGGATGAATGCGGAAGCGGATGAGGAACACTTTTCTAACGGTTCCTATCGTTAGCGCACTAGGATTAACATTAAATGAAAGCGCTTCCGACGCTATGGTTGGTGGAGCAGTTACCCAAAACGACAAATTTCAAGTAAAACACGGCGATTACTCCTAAATATTTAGGGATAATCGCTTTTTTATGAATAGATTTCAAGTAAAATTAGGACATTTATCCAATTATATCCGTAATTTTAGCCCAATTAAATCAATAGCAATTATGGAAAGAATCGTTAATCATCCTATTTTAACAATTCCACAAGAGGGAGAACACACTTTTTTATTCAATGGCAAACCCGTAACGGGAATGAAGGGTTTTACCATCGCCGCCGCCTTACATCAGGCCGGCTATCCAGTACACAGTCATAGCGTAAATGGCCGCAACCGTTCGTTGAATTGCGGTATCGGTAAATGTGGCGCCTGCGAAATGCTGGTAGACGGAGAAGTAAAGCGTATCTGTATTACGAAAGTAGACAATGTAAAGGAAGTATCGGAAATAACAGTACAGAATTATACGACAGATTCCCAAATAGAACCCAGAGAAGAACCGGTAGAGATCTATCGAACCGATGTGGCCATCATTGGTGCCGGCCCCGCTGGATTAGCTTGTAGGGAAACCTTAAAAGAGCTAGGCTTGAACAGCATCGTAATCGATAGCAATGATAAGATTGGCGGTCAATTCTTGATGCAAACCCATGCATTTTTCTTTTTCGAGAAAGAGCGGCGCTTTGGCGGTATGCGTGGTTTCGATATAGCGAAAACTTTAGCCGGAGACGACCACTCTGGTATTTTCTTACATTCTACGGTCTGGGATATCCTACAAAATAAGCGTATCGCCGTAAAAGACATGCTTAACCATAAAAATTTTTATGTAGAAGCTCAAGCCTTGATAGTCGCTACTGGTGCGGTTCCTTTTATGCCGACCTTCGAGAATGATGATGTGCCCGGAGTTTATACAGCGGCAGTCGTACAGAAAATGATGAACGCTGAATTCACGTTACTCGGCAAAAACATATTGACAGTAGGCGCCGGTAATATAGGTTACCTAACGTCTTACCAATTGATGCAAGCCGGAGCGAAAGTCAAGGCTATTTTAGAGGCGATGCCCCATGAAGGTGGATTTCCGGTACAAGCGAATCGAATTCGCCGCCTTGGCATACCTATTTATACCTCTCATATGCTTTTGAAAGCCATTCCAAACCAGGATCGGACAGGTATCACTGGCGCGGTTGTCTGCGAATGCGAGAACTTCAAGCCAATCCCGGGAACAGAGAAAGTGATTGATGGTATTGATGTTATTAATATATGTACAGGATTGATTCCCGACAACCAATTGCTAACCAAAGGCCAATATACATTTGGAAAACGTTGTGCCGGCGTAGGTGATGCTGTACGAATCGGAGAAGGTACTACCGCCGTACTAAGAGGAAAGCAAGCCGCTTATGAGATCGCCCAAGAGCTAGGCGTACGTTTCAACTACAACGATTACTTACAAATATCTAAGGAATACATCGACTCCCAGCAACATCCGATCCGCATCAAGGAAGAGTCCCCAAGGCCCACTCCCGAACGTCAAGCCCAACGCCCTTTCGTTCGTTTGGATTGCCTATACGGTTTCGCTTGTAACCCTTGCTCTTTCGCTTGTCCTCAAAAGGCGATCACCAAAAGCTCCACCAGCGTAACGCCCGAGATCGATTACGAAAAATGTACCGGCTGTATGCAATGCGTATCCCATTGTCCGGGGCTGGCTATTTTCGGCTACGATACCCGGAAGCAAAACTTATTCTTACCGGTAGAATACGAGGTAGAAGAAGGTGCCGAGGTGTGGCTCGTCGATGATAACGGGAAGAAACAAGGCGAAGGTATCATTGAGAAAGTATTAAAGAAGCCGACAAAAACAAACGTGGCCCGTGTGAAAGCGGCAGGAATGGAAAACGATGCCTTATTGAATATCACAGGATTCATCGTAAAAGAAAACTATCCGGAGGAAATTGACTTCAAGCAAGAGCCGGAGTGTGAGTCGGAGACCTATGTTTGCCATTGCGAGGACGTATCTTTGGACGAGCTACTTTCCGCCATTGGGGATCGTAAATATATCTCCGTCGACGAGGTAAAACATATCACCCGCCTAGGAATGGGGCCATGCCGGGGAAAACGCTGCATACCCCGCCTACGCATGAAACTAAGGGAAAAAGGTATCGAACTGGTAGGCGACGCTACCCCCCGTGCTCCCCTATCTACCCGCTTCGTCCTAGGGGAAATGTATCCGCAGCGTCAGATAGCGGATACCTATAAAGTAGATTCCGGAAAGCAGGTTCGTAAGACGGAAGTCTTAATCGCCGGCGGAGGTATAGGTGGTAGCGCATTATTCCGTTATTTTGCGGAAGCCGGTAAAAAGACCGTGCTTATTAATGCGGATCGAGGATCATCATGGCGTAATATCGGTGGTGGTCGTCCAGCGTTCTCGATCCCCGAATTAGCGGAGATCGCCCGTAATAACCAAACGATATTCGAGGAGACACAAAAAGAATACGATATCCATTACCGTGAGATACGCTATATCACGTTCGCCCACGACGAGGCTACCTACAATGATCTGGAACGTTCCTGCGGTTGGTCCAACGCTTATTTGATCGACAAGAAAGACTTCCAGAAAGAGGTGTCTCCCTACTTCAACACGAACCAAAACACCTATTTCGCCGCACAAATCTCCCAGCATTGTTGGCAAGCTACCCCGGGGCGTGTGATAGACTTTATACGAAACAAAGGCAAAGAGCGGCAAGGTGAGGTTTTGGAAGACACACACCTAGTGGAAGTACACAAAAACGGTGGAAAATATCACGTCTTATTATATACGCATGATAAGCGATACATCGAATACGAATGCGATCATTTCGTGAACGCCCTCGGTTATAGCGCCGAGCGTTTCGCCCGCATGCTAGGCCTTTACACCGGCCTCTATCCGGTCAAGCACCAAGCGTTGATTACCCATCGCCTACCGAATCTGGGTAAAGACGGGGATATCCTCGATATGTTGATAGACCGCCGGAAACGTAACGACTTCTCCGCTGTCTACGGTCAGCAATTCGCCGAGACCGGACAGATTATCGCTTGCGCCTCCCCCGCTGTCGACGCTAAAGCGGAGATCAGCAATTTTGATGAGTTGAAGTTTAATACCCGTCGTTTCATGGAGATCATCTCCGAGGTGTTCTGCGATTGGATTCCATCGTTAGCCACAGTACCCGTACAAGCCACATGGTCCGGTTATTATGTAGAGCCTCGCTACATTATCGATCCGGATAACGGACTATTCGTCGGTTTGCAAGGTCACGGCTTCATGCTCGCTCAATACTTGGCTAAGCTATACGTAGATAAAGCGTTAGGCCGTACCGTTCCGGATTATATGGAGCGATTGAGGCTCGATGGAGACGGAATTAGTGAGAAAGCTTTCAAATAAACTATAAATAAAACAAAACCTCCTCTACCACAATTGGTAAGGGGAGGTTTTGATAAAACCAATCTTTTCTATTTTTGTTATTCTATATCCATAAATAGTAATCATATGAATATAGAAACAACAGACAACTCCCCTTTGCTACAGGAATGTATAGAAGAATTGATCAGTAGTAAAATCGATGAGGGGAAAGGAAGAACCGCTGGGAATTATCGAAGCGCATGGAATAAATTATCCACCTTTTTAGGTCCGAGAGTAACGGAGTTTACATTTGCCGACTTAACGACCGATTTTCTTCATCACTATCTTTTATGGTTGATGCAAGGGGAAGACGGGAAACAGGCTCCCTTGAAACCGGGTAGTTTGGACTTCTACATTCGTAATCTAAAGACAATGTACAACAAGATCGCTCAAGATAAACAAATGGATGTTCCGAGAGAAAGCCCGTTCTCCGGCCTGCAGATAAAGGTCCCACCCACCCGGAAAAGGGCTTTGCCAAGCCTCGACCTACAAAATCTAGCGACTCTTGAGCGGCCCAAGAACCCACACGCCTGTACGGCCCTTCACTTGGCTCTTTTCTTATTTTACGCTAGAGGTATGTGCTTCGTGGATGTCTTTAATTTGCGACACAGCAATATAAACGATGATTATATCCACTACGTACGTAGCAAGACTGGCGTAGCGATGCAAGTAAAGATCACCCCCGAGATGAAGAACATCATATTCTCTTATCGGCGTTTCAATAATCCGTGGATATTCCCTTTCTTACACGAGAAAATCAGCGGAGAGGGAGAAGTCACGGCCCAGTCCGCGCTTCGGAGAGTGAACCGCCACTTAAAGAAAATGGGAGAGCAATTACACTTCGAACAGCCATTCACTACCTATGTGATGCGGCATAGCTGGGCTTCCATGATGCTGGAGGCGAATTCGGAAATCGGCATTATCAGCCAATCCTTAGGACATATGTCCCTACGGACTACCGAGATCTATCTTGGCCGGATATCAGTATCTAAAATAGACAGGGCCTCCGATAATATGTTGAATAATTTGGTTCGCGGCTCTTCCTCCCGGCAAAGAAGTAAAAATAAGGTGATGGCTTTAAGAGACAATCCTCCTATACAAATAAAAGAGACAATCGGCAAGAAATGCAAGAAGCTCATTTCCTCGATTGCCTCTAAGTTATTCTCATTTATTTAAAATAGTTCATGCAGGAATGCCTTGACGAATCTACCCTTTGGCATTCCTGCACAGCCCTTAGAATGGATACTATTTCTCTTCACCAAAATTAACGGTATTCTCGACATTGTCCACATCATCAAAGACAGCCACGTTGCCGTTTGTTATCGTTACACGGAGGTCGGCACTATTAGGGCCGGCGATATTCACCGTCAGCTTATAATGATAATCCCGATAGATATTGTAATCGGTCACCAAGTCACCCCCAAGATAGAATTTATACTCTACATCGATCGGCGAAGAGTATGCTCCTCCACCCAAAGGATACTGATATTGCCCTCTTACCAATAGATAAGTGCATCCTTCCAAAGATCCGCCAGTCCCCGGCCCCATATCCTTCTTATTCTTCTCTTGCGCCGTGGTAGCTAAACCTGTACCCCGAATATTTTCCGCCATATAGAAAACTCCTTCTTTCTCGCCGAGTGTTATTCCTGATACAGGTATCTCCTCCGTATAGAAATTAGTAGATAAAGGACTTGAAATCGTTGGATATGTCGAGTCGTCATCATATAGCCGGGTTACTTTAGGTACATTTGACATAATAACCGGTTTCGTATCAATTAACTTAAAATTGCCAGAGGCCACTGAAGAGTTCACGGTCACGGTCACTTTCGCGAACGCCCTGTACATACGGGATAATACGATCAACCTCATGTCAGCCTCTGAGCTAGAGGGATCCTTCGTATAGTTAGTCGGTCCCGAAGATAGTATATTAGTACCTGTTGGAGAGCCATCTGATGAATAAATAATACTTTTCGTTTTAGCCATCAATTCTGTTACAGAAAGGGACGTAGGGATACCACCTTCTTTTACAAATAACTTGGCGGTAACCTCCGTCGCATTCATATCCTCCGCATTTACGATGATATAAAACTCACTAGTCTCGTTCTTGAAACGCATATCATCCTTCATTAATTGAATCAATAACTGGTCATAGGTAGTGCTACTACTTCCCGGCACAGCCGTTATGCTATTCCTATCGGCAAAGACAGCTTTCAACAACTCGGTTCCATCCTTTTTAAACTGTAAAATCCATACGTTATATATATTAGTATCTCCCAATTTAAGAATTGTCGTTTTCGTTCCCGCTTTCGTCTCTACATCAATCGTACCCGGTACCCTTAACAGGAACTGGAAAGCACATTCCTCCCCTCCTTCGGATGTTGATGGTATCATTTCCTCATTACTACATGCCCCTAGCAGCAAGCATAGTATACAAAATAAACTTATTCTCATTTTCAGTTCCTCCTTATTCCCCTCCAACGGGATCCGTCACATTTTTTATTTCCGTGAATTCCAATATGCCCAATGTCAGTTCTGTTTCTTTAAAATCCCCAAAGAACTTCAAGGTAAATTCAAAGCTATAGGACATACCGGGCAAGAAAGTCTTACGAGCGGTAGCATTGAATACAAAATGACCGGGCACAGATCCACCATTTCCATTTTTATCATAATCTACCGTTAAATCAATTACAAACTGTAATTCCGACCCGCTTAAAGGCAATACGATTTTACGTGGATCTGAGGTATGAGGCAGGCCTACAGCTACGGAATTATTGAAAGAGCTAAAATCCACTCCGTTGTTTTCATTCGCAACTCCATCCGAATACCATGCATTATCCCCTAGCCGATAAGTTCTTGAATCAGATAAGTTTTTCATCGTTATAAAGTTTACACGCAAGCCTTTTACAGTAACAGGAGATACACTAGCCGCTTTTACCGACACCTCTACTTGCGAGCAAAGCCGCGTGAACGGATTCGTCAAGGTAACCGACATCGTGTTTTGTCCCGCTTTCTGGGGCTGGACAGTTATATCGTTCATGAATGTATACATAAAATCTTGCCCATTTTGCACGGTCACCAGATTTCCATCACCCAATTCCGGCGCATTCTCTTCATTGTAGGAAGTGAAATAAAGGTTATATACACCCCGATACAAAAATAGGGCCTTGCCCGATTGGGCGGTGACCTTTCCATCCGCACCCACCACATAAGTACCTTCCGCCGAAGGAGTACCAGTTTCACCAGTCCCAGCCTTAGTACCGGTCTCAGTCTTAGTCTCCACCTTGAAAGCATAGACTTTAATCAACGCTTTATCATTCAAGGCTGAAACGGCCGCAGCCTTGGTTACGTTCGCTTGATAAAGATCGAACTCCAAGGCAACCTTATCACCTTCCCCTTCTTCCCAAAAAGATTCCTTTTGGCAACCCACCAACGTGACCAAAAGCCATAGACTTACAAAACTTAATACATATCTCATATCTCCTCCCTTCTTATTTAAATACCTACACTCGTATTCTGATCCGTACTATTTTGCCAATCGTATACGGTTACGCCCTCGAATGTACCTTCCATCTTATCAATACGTATCTTATAGACATAATGATAACCCGCCAACCATTTCACCCCGCTTTCGGAAGAAATAGAGGCAGTCTCAAACTCACGTTCCACCCCGTCTACATCCACTGTCAAACGGAACGACAATACTTGCTCGGCAGCGTCCATCGGGGCTACGAGACAAGATATGTTCGGTTGCGTCAACGAGGTTTCCAATATTTTCGAACCGGTCAACTCTATCGAGGATGTCCCCGCTAGGCCATTCAGACGCCCTAGTTCCTCCCCTGTCCCGTTCAATCGCATGTCCGCCTTACCGATTTGCAGACGTCCGGTGTTACTACGTATATCTATTTTTTTCAGCGTTAAGATCTCATCGCTGGCATTCGCAGACTTATAGATATAGAAACTCACCTTTGTCAAGGCATGGAACAATTGAAGGCTGATTATCTTTGAGGTTTTGGAAGCCTGAACCGGCGTAGCATAAAGGTAATCGATCTGTTTACCATCGAATGTATCCGCATCCCGGACCGTGACCTCGACAGAGTACACGCCGGAGGAGGCTGTTACGTTAATGGCCTTACCTTCTTCTTCCGTAGGATAATAAGCATACACATCCGTAGCGGTACTACCCAGCAGTGGCGCGGATTCACATCCCCATGTTACTCCGGATTTGGAATACACCGGATTCACCCATGTATCACTGGAGTTCTTCAAATACAATTTCACGTTATCCACAGAGGTAGTCACAGCCTTCGTAACAGCGTCGTCAGCCAAAGAGACCGATCGCAGCTCAAGGGTGGAACCTGCCTCCACCTCCGGTATCCCGTCTGACTGGCAAGCTCCCAACAGGGAACAGAGGGCCAATCCCCAACCTAGATTATATAAATTTTTCATATTCTTCATTCTTTATAGATTTTAAATGGATCAAGTGGCGCTAACAGGATTGTCGGGAACCGTTGTCTCCTTAAACCCCATTACTTCCACGGAAGTCAATATCAATTCATCGGATGACGTGAAGTTATATACATAATTCTTACTAGCCCCAAATGTGTATGCCGGCTGAGTAAATGTTTGTTGTGTAGCCTCTGGACTTGAAGCACCGTCAAGCGTACGGGAAACGCTTAGCTTGAAACTCATATTCGCTCCCGGTCTTAAGATACAGACGAAAGTATGCTTATCGCTAGCTACGGTATTATCCCCTGTATGCAACATCTCGATCGTTTCAGAAGAAGAGGCACCAGTCCGGATGCCATTGCCTGCTAAGGTAGCCATCACATTCTTATATTTTGTAGTAGCACCCCCTGATGAGGCATAATTAATTGAGATCGTGATCTTCGCCGCTACCGGCATAAAGGTAAAGTTTACCTTGTTGCTACTCAAGGTAACGTTAGAGCCGCCTTTCGCTTCCAGTTTATTGCTTTGCCAGAAATTCTCATAGGATCTCTGGTCTTGCAGAATAAAGGTGAAAGCTGCCGGATATGAGGCCGAGAATGAAGAAGCCGTAGATGATCCGGAAACCGTCAACGATTTTCCCGCCGTTTTCGGAATCCACCCGTTCGTGGCATCCTTTCGGTAAGTCACGGTCTGGCTCCCACCATTAATCTGTATCTCATCGTCCGTACTAAAGCTACTCTTATCATAGTTCGTAGCGTCGACCGCACGGGTAGACAGAGAAGAAACGATCTCCGCCGTCACCTCCAAGGGCTGTCCACCTTCCAGATCCACCTCTGAGGTACAGGCGGGGGCGAGCAATAGCAATAAGCCTCCGGACAGGTGGAGCATGGTTTGTCGTATATTCATAGTATAATGTATCATAATGCTATATAGTTGTTAAGTTAAATTTCCTCCAGCCATGATCTCATCCGTCCATTTGCCGATGGTACAACTTTCCGGGATCAGCATGTCGTTATGCAAGGTCAAATTATATGTATAGTGGTAACCGGTCCGCAAGGCACAACCCGTTAAGGTAGCCTTGTAGGTAACACCATCGCAAGTGAGAGAGACCGTTAGATCCGTAGCAGGGGTTCCCGCACTACCACCTACAGCCCTTAGGATACCACACCATTCATATTTCCGGGATGCATCGACCGGGTAAGGCCGATATAGCGTGATCGTCTGGTTCGTAGATACAGCCGTACGTATCCCCGCCGCCGCTACCAATACGGCATCATTGGCGATGGTAGTCTCACGGTTCACGGTAAACTTCAAGGTCAACTTCGAATTGACGTGCGTAAAGGGCTTGCCGCTCGACGTAAAGTCCAGCGTACCGTCGCTGGATGTGGCATCACCCGTTTTCAGCAGGTTACTGGCCAGATAAGCAGCGCTCGTGGTTTGAAACTGGTTGATGGCCGAGTAATCCGCCGGAAACTGCGCCGAATACGTAACGGCAGGCTCCAAGGTCACAGGCGAGGTTCCCACCACGGTCCATGCGGAAGTCCCGTCATACCGATAGCTGGCCGATTGGGAAGCCGCCGTCCCACTTGCCTTTTTTGTCCTTGTCACCTTTATCTGATCGCCGGAAAGGAAGGATGTCCTATCGAAACCATTATCCGAGCTAACCGCCTCGCCGCTTTTGGTAACAGGGCTGATCTCGGCAAGTACCGTCACCGGGATTCCCTCCGGAGCGGAAAGCCCCGTCTCTATCCCGTTCGTGCAACCGTAGAGAGCCAGCGCCATGTTCAAGGCTCCCATCCATGCTAAACTGAGGTTCATGTAATTCATATTCATATTTTTCTTTTTATGCCGTAATTAATAGCCGCCGGGCTTAACGTCTCCCGTTCCTGCTGAACCGCTCTCCATCCAAGGGACGATATTGGCGTTCACCGTAATCGCTCGGTTGGATAAGGTTATTTGTATTTTGTGGGTATGTCCTCTTTTCCAAGTGATCTGACTTAGGTTGGCGGATAACGTCCGGTCATCCGTAGTGCCATCCCGCTTGCCGACCACTACCGTAAGGGTCATGTCTGTCGATACCAAAGGAGCCACCAGCCCATAGCCTACCTCCACCGGAACACCCGCGGCACCGCAAAGTATGGCGGTGGTATTACTCGACGCATCGTTTTTAGGGGTAAAAGTGAGTTCGGCTACCTTTGTTCCTCCACCAAGCGCTCCATCCGCGATCTGCATCGTTCCCGTGCCGGTAGTGAACGCATTGGAGGATGTTTTCAACGTTATCTTCTTCACGTAATCATAGGTCGTATTCACGGAACGTCCCGTGGCGGATTGCATCGTGAAGGAAAGGCGGGCCAGCGCATGTTGCAAGTAGATTTCCGGCTGATAAGTACCGCTTGAGGGGGAACCGCCGGACGGCGTGGTATTGCTGGCCGTAATAGCGATAGCCTCTCCTACCGTGTTGCTGGCGGAACCGTACATATAATCGGTAGCGTCAGAATCCCATCCCTTGCCGCCATAGAAATTCTGGTGAGCGGGAAGGGTGGTCGCTATGGTATGCGTCGTGGTAGTCGTTGATTTTGTGAGGGTGGCGCTCGTCGGGCTATAGGCATAGATCCGGGCCTTTACACTCGATAAATTCACGGTGGGATCGCCTATCCAATCGTTTCCGCCGCTACCTACCGACTGATAGGTGAAGGTGGAAAGGCCGGCATCCCCCGCCGTACCAACCCCGCCATAGGGAGTATAGCCGTCCTCTGCTTTAGTAACGAAAAGTTTTACCGCGTTAATCCTTCCCTCACCCTCCGTCGTGGAGGTTCCGCTTATGATGGAGCGGGTCTCGACACCGCTCATGTGGAATACGGGTTGTAAGAATGCCCCTGTCGTGTCTTCCGGCAAGGAGTCGTCGGAGGAGCAGCCGGATAAGAGCGCCAGTATCGCCAACAGGCCTACACTGAGGTGTAGCGGACGTGCGTTTTTGTAAATATCCTGTATCATAGGTCGTATAGTTTTTTTAGATAGTCGTACTTGTATTGTCGGATGATTCATTCGTCCACCCTACCACATTGAAGCCGTCCAGCTTAAGGCCGGTACCGTGGATGGAGATGGTGTATGTATATTTATTTCCGGCGGACCATTCGCCACCGTCGGTAATGGTGTCTAGTTTCATTTCCTTGCCATCTACTACGACGGTCAAGGTAGCGGCGGTAACATTTGCAGTGCCGGAGGGGAATGGTACGCCGTAATTGATGAACTCGATTCCGTCTGTGGTAGCGGCAACGGTTACGCCGCCATTTACCGTGTACTCGTACTTTACCGGTGTACCCGCCTTCGCTCCGGTTAGGTTGCCGAGGGCTCCGTCCTTTAGGCTCATGGTGGTGGTACCATTCGTTTGTAGTGTCGGGATGGGGCGACTATAGGTTATTTTTGTCAGGTTGCAAGGACCGGCGTAGTCCGTGTGTTTCTTGAACTTTAGGCTTACCAAGCAAAAGGCATGCTTAAGGCCGAGGTTTATCTTCTCGCCTTTTGAATCGGAGGTTCTGTGGCCGTTATCGGCTATGGGTTGAGTTGTTCCAAAGGTTTTCGCGGTAGTGTTATAGGCTACGCCATACATATAATCGTTACCGGGAACTGTGAAATCCAAGGAGGAGGCATTCGTTACCGTATTCGAATAGGCTATGGCAGTGGCTCGTACCGGGATGGTATAGACCGGGGAAGAGGCATTTCCGGCCGCGGTTATCGTGGTGGCATCCGTGACTGGATAGCAAGAGTAGACTATAGCTTGCTGGGTGCTTAGCCAGATCGTTTGATCCTTACCGTTTATCGTAGCGGGTTTTAAGGAACCCTCTTGGAGGGTGTATTGGCCGTATGTACCTTGGGGGGATGTGCCGTAATGGTTTTCACTTGCCACGTTATTTACGGCGTATAGGCCGATAGCCGCTATATCGCTGGATGTGGCAGTGGCCTTGGTGAGGGCTACGCTGGCGATCTGCGGGGACAGGGCGACAGGGGTATCCGGATCAACCGGGGGTACGATGGGGTCTTCGCCATCCTCTCCGCCGCAGGCGAAAAGGGAAAGCGATACTGTTGTTAATAATAGGTATCTATACGGTTTCATATTTATCGTTGTTTATATTGTTCGTTTATTTGCCACCCGGTTTTATTATTACCACCCGGTCTGATTGTTACTACACAGATTTCGTGTTTTGTATTTCGTGTTTCGTGTTTTGTTGTAGAGACGGGGCACGCCCCGTCTCTACAACCCTAGACTGTAGGTTAATTAACTTTCAAATCATCATTGCCGGTTCCTGTGCCCCAAGCGGCTACGGTTACGGTGCCTATGGATAATTCCTTACCGCTAAGTTTTACAGTATAGATGTTTTCTTTCCCCTGCTCCCAAGTAACTCCTGTCCCACTATCGGCTAACGCAACCTCATAATCCGCTCCATCAATCGTAAAGATGGCTTTGGTATTATTTAGGGCTTTGCTAGTTATCGGCAAAGCCAAGATGCTAAATCGGGATGAAGCATTTTTTGTAGCTGTCTCATCGGTTAAGCCTCCAGAACCTTGTACCTTTAGCGTATAGTTAGAGGAAAAATCCCGGACGTAAGTCGCAGCACTAGTTGTATTGGCGTGAACCGTCAAGACTCCCGTATTAATATTCATCGTCGCTATCGCATCGGAACCTGTATTAGCTTGATTAGGTACATCCTTCAACTGTATCTTCGATAGCACACCTTTATTCTTATAAGTTCCATCATTGTAAATGCGGAAACTAACCAAAGTCAAGGCATGCTTCATGGTTAGATCAACAGAGGCATCTATAGAGGTTTCCTTTTTCGTGTTGCTGGCAGTTATCCAATTCGTCTCAGAGCTACCTTGGTCCGCCCACATATAATCGATTTCACCTTTCGCTGAATTAATCTTTGCCTTATTGGTATTTGTCGTTTCAGAGTTGTCTATTAATGTCGAGGGATAATCCCTATGCGCATCATCAGTCGTTCCAGCAAAGACCGTTACTGGGATTGTGGAGTTATCCGTAGCGGTATTATCAGATAATACTAGAGCTGTGGTTGTGGCTAACTCTTGATTTGTTCCGGGCTGATAAGCCGGATAATAAGCGTATATCTTTGCCACTTCGGAGGTCAGATAGATCTTTTTATCTCCGCTTTTCCAACCTGCGGTTCCTGTCGTCGAATAAGTATATAATGCGTAATTATTGCTTTTCGCATTCGTATAAGGATCTTCACCCGATACGACTGTCCCCTTTAAGCGTGCGTACACCGCTACGCTTTTCATGACATCATCTTTACTAGCGTCAGCTTGGGTACCCAAATTTATCACGCTTTTCGTAAGCGTCACCCCCGCCGTAATCCCCAGCTCTACGGCATCCGGCTGGTTGGAAGGGAGGATGGAGGGGATATTGTCCTCGTTGCTACAGGCAGCCAAGAAGAAGGGAGAAAGAAAGAGTAGTTTATAGTTTATCTGTTTTCTCATGATTACTTTTTTTGATTCGTTCTATTAATTGTTCAATTCGTTTAGTCAGTCAGTGGATCAAGTCTAGGTTGCCATCGACATACGAGGGAGTCCATTCGGCTACCTCCACGGAGGATATACCTAAAGAGGCATCGTAGATATCCAACGTGATCACGTGAGAGAAACCGGGCTTGAAATTATCCTCAGATATTTCATCACCCATCTTTACGGATACGTCGGTAAAGGTACCGATCGAAGTCTCGACCGTTATTTTTACATTGCCCGGATCGGGTGTAGGCGGCAGATACAAGCAGCCCAGATCGATGGGACCGACATTTGATGCCCCTACCGTGGCGTTGCCGGCAGGCTCAAGGATCACTTCCGAGGAACCGGAGAAGACAGCCTCGCCCGTAGCCAGCGGAACATTTACCGCCGTAGGTATGCTTTTCACGATAATCTTGTTCACCTTCACCTCCAGTCCTCCGGCATCATGCTTCTTTGCCTTGAATACCAGCTGGGTAAGCAGGTGGGCGTAATTCAATGAGCGATTCGCCTCGACCCCGGCGACGGTATTGCCCGTAAACCGGTTACCATCCCACTTATTACCCGCCAAGGGACCGGCGTACATCAAGTCCATATGCCCGTCAAGGGTATAGCTTACGGTACCCTCGGCGGCATCGTACGAGTTATCGCCCGCCACGGGAGATACGCCGACCAGATACACGTTCGCTCCCATGCGGGGATAATGGTGCTTACGAGAGGCATCCCATGAGATACTCCCGCCTACCGCCACATCAGCCGTCCGCTCTACCCATTCCTCGTAGAATACGGCATCGGCCCAACTTGTGGTCACGTCGGATACGGGGGTGGAGAAACGATCGGCAAGACTCGTATAGTCGGGAACACCTGTGATGGCGTCGAGACGGGTCACGCAAAAGAGGGTAGTCTTGAACGCCTCCGCCTCTCCCACTTCCGCTTTCGTGCTTATGGACGTGTCCGGGTACGTCGCCCGAAGCTCGATCGGAGGATCGGCGGAAGGTATCTCACCTCCCGCCTCACCATTGTCCGAGCAAGCGGCCAACGATCCCATGGCTATCATCGACAATATGTATGTAGAGAGTTGTCTCATGATGGTTGAGGGATATTTAAGATTATTTCAATTCAACGGTTCCGCCGTTACCCTGTTTCCATTCGTTGACAGTGGCTTTCACTTCCAGTGCCTTCACATTTTCTCCTGTAGGTTTATCTGGCTCGGTAATGTTCAACGTAACCGTATGGGCATAGCCTTCTTGGGCATTCAACTTTTCACCTGCATTCTTTGAGTCCATCACCGGGACATTCAAGAAGGTACGATCCGTACCGCCTACGTTGATCGTTACGTTCAGCTTGATATCATTAGACGGAGCGAGCATCACTGCCGGGCTAATCGTAGAAGCTGTCGTGGAAAGAGCGGTTGTCGTGATATTCGGGACAGAGAAATCGGAAGCAGTAGCCCAATTCACGTCACCATTTGTCAGGTTCACGGATTGGGGCAATTGCGTGCCCAAAATCTTGATGCTCTTGATGGAGACGTTCTTTCCTTCCCATTCTCCCTTACCACCAGCTACGCTTGTGTAACTAGCGGCGAAAACCAATTGGGTGGTCTTGTGGGCAAACGTCAACTTACATCCATTTTGATTTGGTGACGCTGCAGTTCCGGCATCTTGATCCGCACCGATCGTCATGACATCCTGCAAGCCGTCTACCTTACCGAAAACCACTTTTGAGGACTCGATTGTTCCGGAAGGAACGACCGCCGTGATATGGGCGCTTTTAGGACTCGCCTGCTCATTATCATAATACAAGGTGGGAGTCAAGGTAATATCCGTCTCTGTCCCAGCCGTAAATACAGCGCCAGCTACGTTGGCACGTGTTTCCAATGCCTTTGTAGTTTCATTGATCACATTCTTGTAAACCGGATTAAAGCTACCCCAATCATGCTCGTGTCCGGAAGTCACGTCCACCATCACCACGATACCTTCCACCTGCGATCCATTCGTGATCGGGGCTTTAGTCGTGAGACCTTCCACGCTTTGTGTCAATTTGATCGCTACCGGAGCATTCGCCGTACCCAAATCGGGAGTGATCACATCCTTGTCGTTCGAGCAGCTTGCCGCTAACAGGGCCACAGCCGCCATTGTCAAAATCTTTTTCATTTGTCTTGTAATTTTAAAGTATTAATAAAAAATATGAATTAAATAATCTGGTCTATAAATCGGCGTTGCCGCCATTGCCCGGTTTCCACGGGGTGACGGTTGCCGTTATCTTTACTTGGTACTCCTCGAAGGGATCCGGCTCCTTGGGTTCCTCGGGAGTATCGGGGTCGTCCGGTTCCTCCGGATCAACGGGTATCTCAAGCGAGATCTCAATATCGTAAGCCCCTCCACTCTCGTTGCCCTCGCCGCCGAACGAGACGGGGAGATCCTTGAAATCCTGCCCGGAGGCGGGATCACCTTCCGGCGCAAGCGTCATGTCAAGCGTCAAGGAGGCCTTGGGCTGCACCAGCACGAATCCGGGGAGCGTCACTACGCCATCCACCACGGGGATACCATTCCCGTCATCGGAAGAATAGATGATCACCGAGCTGGTCTCCCCGACCGGGACCACTTCTCCATCCGACAAGGACACCTTAGCTACCGAGGCTAGCCCGTTCAGCTTGACGGCATGTACGCTATACCCGTCCGGCGCTCCCTTGACACGTAGGCGGAAGCTGAGTTGCGTCAGCAGGTGCTTATGGATCAAGGGCGTTTCCGTAGCGTCGAAACGGCGGGACAGGGAACCGCTCCGCTCATCGGTCAGCATCAAGTCTTCCTGCCCCGTCAGCTCGTACCGTACCTCGCCGTTCACGTGGGGGGCGGCGGGGTGATAGCTGCGGATGAAAAGCGCGGAGCCGTCCGTGGGATAGTAGCGCTCCGGGTCTAAAAGGATATCGCCCTCCGTAGCCGTCCCCGTCCAATGCTCCGTGTAATCGCCGGCGGAAGTGCCTACGGCGATGGATACGGGTGTGGAGTCGAAAACGTCCACGGCGGCACGGGTCTGGATGCCGGTGTAAAGGCGGATCGGGACGGCGGGGCTTACCTTCAAGGAGAGATCCAGCGTATCACGGCCCGAGGACATGGCCTCATGCAGGCTCGCGGTCAGGTTCTCCTCGTAACTGAAACGCTCGCCGCCGGCGGTCTCGAACGAGAGCGTGCAGACGTTGCTCCGGTCCGAGCCGTCCAGCGTCACCGTACCCAAGATACCCGCCACGGCTTGGTAAACGCCCGCTACGCCCGTAGCCGAGGCACGGAAATCAAGGTCGAGCACACCCACTCCTGTCGCTATCCGGTCGGACAGGCGCACCGACGAGGCTATCCCGCCCAGACGGCCCTCCACCTTCGCCCCGCCGAAGCCTTTCCCCGCGTCGATGGTAAGGCGCAAGATCCGGCGGATATCCTTGGGGGTCGATGAGATCGCGGTCTCATCACCATCGGTCACCTTAATCCCCGTCACGCTCTCCACGTAAAGAGGGCTATCCAGCGATACCAGCAGGCTGTCGCTTCCCGAGGGAAGGGCGGCGGCATAGGCTTTCCCCAGATTCTCCGTATCGCCCAACCGGACCTCGGCGGGGTCGGCGCCGGCGACCAGCAGGGCGTACTCCCCCACCACGAGCCGCTCGCTCCACGACCACGTAGACGGCGTTCCGGCGGGCTCTTCCTTCCCCGCCATGCGGGAACCATCCGCCTTATAAGCGAAAACGGCCAAGGGAGTATCGCCCGTATGTCGCACGGATACCCGCAACAATCCCTCGCCGGAACCGGGAACGGGTGGTTCCGGATCGTCCTTACCGCAAGCTCCCAAGACGAGGAAGCCGAGTAATAAAAAAGCTGTTTTTTCCGATAAATGTCTTAATCTCATATACTAGTTTATCTATAGTTTTTCCTTTCCCTCTGTACGGGCCGGTTCCCTGCCGTCGGGGAGGGTGTCTCCCTAGCGTTAGGGATGATGCCTCCCCAGCGTTAGGGACAATGCCTCCCTAGTGTTAGGGATGATGTCTCCCCTGTACTAGGGATGATACCTCCCCCGGATCAAATCTCATCCGGACTCTCGGAGTCGCCTCCCCCGGCACCCACGGTGAGCGGCAGCTTGTACTCGATCGTGCGGGGAGACTTGAGCAAGGTGACGCCTTTCGAGAACTGCGTCACGATGCGTAGCTTGTACTTGCCGTCGGTCAAGGCCGGTACGCGGGCGATGATACGGCTGGGGTCGTTTTGCGTGAGGCGGCGGGTCACGGGCGTAACCTTCTCGCCGTCTTCCGACACGAAAAAGATACCTACCGAGCTGTCCGCCCCGTTAATACGGATACGGTCGCCCTCGATCAGTATGTCCTCGTTCGGGGTGATAGAGCCGTTGGACAATCCCGTGAAGGTATCGGTCACCATGCCGATGCGCCCCACCTCGGACTTGGCTCCTAGAACCTCGACGCCCACCTTGCTCAACGCGTCACGCATCTCGGCGGAGGGCACGATATCGAGCGTCAGCTTATGGATAGCGGGATCGAACTTCGCCGTCTCGCCTCCCCAAGGGCCCGTGATACGGGGCGTGTACTGGCACACCTCGGTGAGTAGGCTGTAGCCCATCATGAGGTGCTCCCGCACGATGCGGTCGCGTTGCTTGATGATAGAGAGCAAGGTGTCGTACTTGATCTCGGAACCTTCCTTGATGATGGCGTTGGCTATATTCTCGTTGTGCAGGGTGTCTTTTTGGGTCAATACCTCCGCGATGTAGTCGTTGTCGTCATCCTTGGTTAACAAATTTGGCCGAAGCCATACTTTCCAGTAATACTCGTTTGCCATGATTGGTTTGTTTTTAATTGTTAGTAATCCGTTTAATTATATGTTATGTCATGATCTTATTCTTGGATACAGCGGATGTTTTGGGCATCACGGTTATCTTTGCCGACGAACTTAAGTCCTCCTCCCCCTTCTACGATCCCACCGCTACGACTGGCGACAAATACGCTACTCATTTTGGCATTGGAGGCTGTAATAGCCAAGAAAGTCGTGTATCCCACATTATTTAATGTGGTCAAATCCGCCGGATAACCGGAGAATCGCATGTACGTGCCGTTTGTCGTATTATCGTATTTCAAAAGGACTCCACCATTTTTTTCAGAATTAGATAGTATCGTATTCCAGTCAGAGGAATTACGGTTTATTAGTACTTGAAGTTCATTCTGTGTCGGAACCCGCCAACCGGCAGGACATGGATCATGCACGGTTTTGCTGTCACTCCAAGTGGGCCTACCGTTCGCATCCGAACTGGGATTGGATGACCATTCCTGATTTTGGGGCTGCCCAAAAGCCTCGGGATGCTGATAGGCATGATGAACCGAGCTGAAATTAAGACCTGTCGGCATCACCCATGTGATTCCGTCCGCCTTATACCTGTTCAGGCAATGCTTGGGAGGTAGGGCGGCATTGATGGTGAATTTATATTGATTCGCTATTTTTTCCGCCGTATAGCTTCCGGGGAAAGGGTCTTTACGTGCCCTCTGGTAATGAAAACCGTTGGCACGCGACATATCGAGGATATCGGAGGGGACGGACACATAGCCATCGTAGGCGCCTAGGCAACGATCCATGATGGGCTTATATGAGGTCGCCCCGTTCTGCAATTTCAAGATGCGCTGGTTGTCCGGCGAGAGAATGGTAGCGTCGGTTGTTGCCGAGGGACTATAATCCGTTACCCACACATGCCAGCTCCAAAGGATATTGCCCGTTCCGTTCTCGCCATCGTAGGCGGCGATAAGGCCACTGCCTCCCGTGGTGTTCGGAGCGACACGGCAGTAGATACGGGCATCCGTGAGGCTGTCGCCGTTCTTTAGCTCCACTATGTTCGTGTGGTCATCTTCGGCCGGTACCTGCGGGGCGTATTTGTTAACGACTCCCAGTGCGGGGTCGCCCAAGTCGCCATCCTCCAGCGTCTGCCACAATACTTTCACGGATTTTATCGGAGTGGAGAAGGTAGTGCCTGAAAGGCCGCACCAGTCTCGCAATATCGTATTGCCTCCGGCTACTCCCTTTATGGTGTAGTTGTATGGGTTGAAGCAGAACGCTCCACCCGGTTTTACCATAAAGCAGTTCGCCGTGGGGACTATGTTGTTGTTGTTCTGCGAGGCAGGGATTGGGTCGATGATGGTTATGCGACGGTCGTCAACTGGAAGCGTATTGTGCGACATCTCTACATTATATATATAGTTCGTGTTATCGTATAAGTCGAACTCCTTGCTGGTGCTGCCACCCAGATAGACGCGGTAGTTCAGTTTCTTCCGGCTATCCGTTTCGTTGCCGCCGTCGCTCTTGTGGCGGGAGATGAAGGTAGCGTAGGCGCTGCCCTTCGGGGCGTTCGCCTTCGTGCGGTAATAAGCGGAGGAGGCGTAGGCGCTCTCCCCGCGTACGACGGAGGGAACCCAGCAGGTATAGCTTCCCTCGTCCGAGACGCTTGCCACCTGTATGGTGGTATATTGATCCAACAGGGACGGGTAGGTATCGTCATTGACGGGTTTCAACAACCTGTAGTCTACGGGGATGGATTGCAGCAGGACTTGCTCTAGAGTATAGCCGGTTTTCTCCGATTCGTTTTTCCAAGACAGCGTCAGGCGGGTAGCCAAGCGGCGCAGGAGGATGCGGACATCCGTACCGTCAGGGCTTTGGATCTCGCCTGCCGAGGTTACGTTCACCTTAGGCAGGTGAAGGATATAGGGCATGGCCTTTATATCCCCCTCATTCTTGATCCCCTCGATAATGGATGACGTGGCTGTCGTGCTTTGCACGGCGGAAAAGCTTTTCCCACTAAGGGAACCCACCGTGTAGGCGGAACCGTTATATCCCCGGGCGATTATCACCAGCTGGCAATTGTCCAAAGCCTCCAGCGTGACCGTGAAGGAGGAACCAATCTCAACGGCGCTCGTATAACTCACTCCTTTGCCGGTTTTAAAATTACCGCCCGCATCGTATTGCCAGATCTCCAAGCCGTAAAGCTTATCCGGCTTGGCGGTGGCCAACGGGTCTTCTACGGCAGCCTTGGTCTTGGCAGAGGATTGCAGCCGCACATTGAGACCGGAGCCGGAACCAACGCCCTCCCCCGCTTTCGTACCGGACGTGCCGCCGGCAAGCGATACGGCATCCACCTCGTCGGCGATACCCACGCAGAGCGATACCTCCACCGCCTTGCCCTCACCCGTAGATGGGCAGGGTGAATCGAGACGATTCTCACAACTTGACATTCCTAACATCGATACTATTGACATCATGATCAATACTGCTTTTTGTAATTTTACACCTATTTCCTCCATACCTGCACGTGCTTTTTCACTACTACATTTTACATTTTTTTACTTGAATCACGCTGTCTCTTTCTTACGCAGAAAGAGACAACAGGAGGATAAACGCTCCTATCCGCTGTTTTTCAAGCCCTTGGAAATGTTAATAGGACAAGGCACGTCACGCTTGACGGCTCGCTATTGTTTGTCTTT
>ERZ857503.112-NODE-112-length-81195-cov-11.196734_pt1 | contig 81195 bp, 69 predicted proteins | sample MGYA00519766_ERZ857503 | MGnify/ENA primary metagenome ERZ857503 (study PRJEB31778, sample SAMEA3449345) | human gut metagenome | biome: human gut; feature: human-associated habitat; material: faeces | place: United Kingdom | collected 2010/2012 ...
CGTTGGGCGGTTCGTCCCGCTATACGGATAACCCGCTGGGTAAGATTGCCCACAGGGGGTACAGAACCGTACTCTATCGTAATCTGGATATGACGCTGAAACTGAAGTACGACTTCGGCGAAACCGTGAAGGGCCTTTCGGTCGGCATCGGCGGTTCGGCGATGAATGCGATGAGCCTGATCGACGACAAGCTGCGTAGCTTTGCGGTATTCGATATTACAGGGGCTCCGGATCCCGTGACCGGCGTAGGCGAGTATACGTACCGCCAGTACAACGACGATACGGACCTCGCTTGGCAGAGCTCCGTGAACAGCCAGTACCAGCGTCTCAACTTCGAGGCTTTCGCTGCGTACAACCGGACTTTCGGCGACCACTCGGTCGACGCCATGCTGATGTATCACATGGACCGTTATCAGCAGAGCGGAAACTACTACAAGTTCAATACGGCCGGTTTCGGACTCCGTGCGCACTACGGATTCAAGGATCGTTATTTCGCCGAGTTCGCTGCCAGCTACTATGGCGAGGAACAGTATATGCCGGGTCGCCGTTTCGGCTTCTTCCCCGCCGGAGCGTTGGCTTGGGTGATTTCCAAAGAGAACTTCTTGAAGGACAGCAAGGTGATCAACTACTTGAAACTGCGTGCTTCGTACGGCAAGGTGGGCGGTTCGGCTTTCACCGGAAACTCGGTCGGCAGCCGTATCTACTATCAGCAGTTCTACTACAACACGGGCACTTATACTTTCGGTGTGCCGGGTACGACGACAGGAATCGGAGGTACGTTCGAAAACACGCTGGCGAACCCTTTCATCACGTGGGATAAGTCGTATAAGACCGATATCTCGATCGAAGGTACTTTCTTCAATCACATCAACCTGATGTTCGATTATTTCCACGATGTGCGTAAGGACATTCTTACTCAGAACAGAGGCTCGCTGCCTCTCACGATGGGTATTGCTTCGGATAAAGCCAGCTGGGGTAACGGCGGCGAAGTGACCAATCGCGGTTACGAGGCGACGCTCGAAGTGTTCGGCCATGCCGGCGATTTCGAGTACTCGGTTCAGGGCGGCATTTGGTACAATCACAACATCATCAACAAGCGGCCGGATGCGAATCTCTACGACCTCAATACGCAGAAGTATCTCTCTTGGATCGGCAAGGCCGTAGGACAGAAGTGGGGCTATCTGTGCGATGGCTTCTATACGGCCGAGGATCTCGACAACATGACGGCCATTCCTTCCTTCGGTTCCGTACAGGAAGGCGATGCGCGCTATGTCGATGTGAATAATGACGGTGTGATCGACGATTTCGATGTCGTTCCTATGGGGTATCAGGACATTCCCCAGTATACCTATACTTTCAGTCTGAACCTGAAGTATAAGAACGTCTATCTGTACGCTATGGGACAAGGAACGATCAACAGCTCGGTCATGCTGTCCGATTCTCCCGATACTTTCTTGCCGTTCTGGAACAATAACAATGCGTTCCAGTATGCCAAGCAAAGCTGGACGCCCGAGACAGCCGCTACGGCCGTACTGCCGCGATTGTCTACGCTGAATAACCCGAACAACTCGCAAGCCAGCACGGTATGGCTGCGGTCGAACGACTATTTCAAGCTTCGCAACCTGGAGATCGGTTACGAATTCCCGCAGAAATGGATGAAGGAGATCGGTTTCCGTGGAGCCAAGGTGTATTTCAGGGGACAGAATCTGTTTACGATCAGTCGCGAGATGGATTTCATCGATCCGGAAACCTTCAGTGGTTATCCTGCCACTCGTTCGTACAGTATTGGACTCAGTCTGACGTTTTAACCAATTGAAAACAGGATATTATGAAAATCAAGATATCAAAAATTCTGCTCGTCCTCTCCGTTTGCGGACTGCTCTATTCTTGCGACAAGTTTTTCGAGGTCGACCTGAAGGAGCAGATGGACGAGGAAAAGGTAGTCAACAACGAAGATTATTTGGCGCGGTTGTGGGCCGGTTTGTACTGGGCGATGGAGAACGGTTTCACGGCAGTCGGCAACGGCGGCTACGCCAGTGCATGCGACGAGGCCGACAACAATCAGCAGAGTTCCAGCGTTCAGAAGTTCAATACGGGTAGCTGGAACGCGCAGAGCAATCCGGATGACCTTTATTCCCAGTTCTATCAGGCGATCCGTTCTGCTAACGACTTCCTGCGTCTTTCCGACACGGTGAACAACCCGCAGTACACTTTCCGTGAGTACGAGAAAGGCGAGCCCGAGAAGTATGCTACCAAAGTGTTCAACTGGCACGCATATCGTTTGGATGCCAGCTTTCTGAAGGCTTACTATCATTTCGAACTCTGGAAGCGCTACGGCGATATCGCCATTGCCGACAAGCTGCTGACCGAAAGCGAAGCTCTTGCGCTGGAGCGCACTCCGGGACAGGAAGTGGTCGAGTATATCGTTCACGCTTTGGATAGTCTGGCTCCGATGTACGACGAGTTGGAGACCATGAAGAATACGCAGTACACGAACGGCAAGTGGATCGACAACCAGTACGGCCGCATAACCAAGGGCGCCGTGCTGGCTCTCAAGGCCCGCGTGCTGCTGTATGCCGCCAGCCCGCTGAACTCGCCTTCGGGACAGTACGATGCCGAGCTGTGCGATCGCGCTGCGCGTGCAGCTGCCGATGTGATCAATCTGGGGCTTTATTCGACGAATATCTCTTATCGCGATATGCAGTTCGACCGTTCGAGCAGCAATCCCGAAAATATTCTGGACAATCGTCCCAATATCGGTAACTTCAATTCCATGGAAACGTGGAATTATCCCAAAGGCGGTTCCGACCAGTACGTGACGACTTCGGTCGGCAGTAATGCCACCTGCCCGTCGCAGAATCTGGTTGACGCTTACGAGACGGTAGACGGTTCGGCTGTGGACCCGGACGATCCTTATGCGAACCGCGACCCCCGTTTCTATGAGACGATTCTCTGCAACGGCGATACGTTCAACGATGCTACCGTCGAATCGTTCGTGGGCGGCCTTGCCGGCATCAACAATACGAACTGTACGACAACGGGTTACTACCTGAAGAAGTTCGTTCAGGACAAGGTGCAGTTGCCGCAGGGTACGACCGTGCCGCACGTATGGTATCTGTTCCGTTACGGCGAAATCCTGCTCAACTATGCCGAGGCCATGTTCTACGCTCACGGTCCTAACGCCAAGATGGGATATGTGACCAACGGCGGCGACCTGTCGGCTTTGGAGGCGGTCAATCAAGTCCGTGCGCGCGACGGAGTCGATATGCCTCCTTTGACCTCGCTGGACGAAACCAAGCTGCGTAACGAGCGTCGGATCGAGCTGGCTTTCGAGGGGCATCGATTCTGGGATGTCCGTCGCTGGAAAATCGCTGAAACGACCGAGAATCAGCCGCTGATGGGCATGCGGATCATCAAGATCGGAGACCGTTTCGACTACAATGTCGTCAAGGTCGAGGATCGTACGTTCAGACCGGCGATGTATCGTTACCCGATTCCGTTTGCCGAGAAGATGCGTTATCCGTCATGGGAACAAAATGAAGGTTGGTAGAATTTCGTCTTATATTAAATGTAAATACATAGTATTATGGAAAAATTGAAATTGTTCATGATAATGCTGGTGCTCGGAGGGCTCGGACTGGTCGGATGCGATGACAACGATCCGGAAGGACCCGAGATTTCCGCGACGACTTTCGTCGCCGGTTCCGAACCGGGTACGGCAGAGCTGAGGGTTCCCGAAGGTGCCGAGGTGGTTTACCGCTTCGACATCAAGTCGGCTGCACCGATTTCCAAGATCGAAGTATGGTACCGGCCCGGTTTGGGGGCGAATATGGAGGCCCCGATGGAGGAGCAAACGATCGAACTGTACGGCGAGGTGAGCGAGTACGTCGTTTCCGACACGCTGACCTTGGACGAGGATTGCTCGTACTCGGTTTATGTCGAGGACGTCAATCGGAATTTCTCGTCGGCTCGGGTGAATCTCTATTTGGACGTAACCAAGTACAATGTCGAACTGACGGACGGAATGCCTGCGGCTACGTCGAAGACGTTCCTGTGCCTTGAGACGGGACGTACTTTCTTCGTTGCCAATATCGCCAACGATCCCAAGGGAATCGACCTCGGATTTACCTATTACGAGGGCAATGACAACAAGGCCTGTCTGGTTTCTCTCGACGAGTATTACAAGACCGGTAATTACGCGATGGTGGTCAACGATCTGAATCCGGAGGTGATCTTCAAGGATGCGACGGATCCGGCGGCCACGGAGAGCGTGTTCGACCAGGTCAACAAGGCTTCCGAGCTGAAGGATATCTTCGATCGGGCGAAAGATTATCCTGCGGTTCTCGACTATACCGCGGGCAAGATCGCTCCGGCTTTGGAAGAGGAGGATATGATCGCTTTCCGGACCGAAGACGGCCGCTACGGCCTGATGAAGGTGAAAGAGATCGACCGTAAGAACGAAGACGTCTCGAACAACCAGACGATCAGTCTCGATGTGGTCGTTGAGAAAAACTAACTTATTAATGCAGATACTGTTATGATACGAATAATGAATGTCAAATTCAATGGTTTGCAAAAGGTGATGAGTCGGTTGGCGCTGCTGTTGATTGCCGTGGTCATGTTCGGCTGCAAGGACGATTTGGCCGATCCGCCCGTGATCAAGGTGTATGTGAACGGGGCCGAGTACGACGCTTCGTCGACCGAACGGCTCACTGTGGCTACCGGAGAGAGGATCAGCTATAGTTTCGAGGTCTTTGCCCATACGGGAATCGCTACCGTGAAGGAGATTCGCTATCAGGTTCTCAGCGATGAGGTCAAGGTGCCTACCGAAAGGCTGGTAGCCGGTCTTCCCGACGATCTGAACGTAACGATTTCCGGTACGATCGATGCGAAGGAGGATACCGAGATACGGCTGGTGGTAGAGGATTGGGACCACAACGAGGTTTCGAACGGCTTTACCTTTTATGTGCAGTAATCGAGTTTGAATTGGAATTCGGATGTCCGGAGGCTTCCTCCGGGGGAAGTCTCCGGACGGCCGAATGCATGAAAAATTGAAAATATGAAAAAGATTGGATTGATATTTTTTCTTTTTGCAGCCGGAGTAGGCTTTTCCTCCTGCAGCGACGACGATCCTACGCAGCTTTCTTTCGAGGATGTGTACGGCCGCCCAGGATGGGATACCGGTGTCAATGCGAATTATTTCACGTTCGATGAAACGAGGCTGAACAACGTCGAAATACAGGATCTCACGGAGGAAGAGAGCGATGACGTCGTTTTCGAGGTCAAGACGACAGGGGCGGATGCCTACTTCTTTACGAACAAGGCTTTGGCTGCGACGAAAGGGCAGGTGCTGACGTTCGAGTACAAGGTTTCGGAAACGATTACCCCGAACGTTCAGTTGGATCAGAACAACAGCGATTCCTACACGGTGTTGCCCGATCTGGTCGCCTCTAACGATTGGCAGACCTATTCTTTCGACATGGGTCTGTTGTCCAGCACTTGGGGGAGTATCGGCTCTTCCATGAAGATCGGTTTGGGCGACAAGGCCGGCGTGACGCTGACGATCCGCAATCTGGCTGGTCGCGGGCGTACTTCCGAGGAAGCGAATTTAGCAGATATGCTTTATTTCAATTTCACTGCAAGTATGCCTGCCAATCAGATGGAATTTGAGTCACAGAATGATGGTGCGGTTAAAGGATATGGAATCTATCCGATTTACGAATTCCAGAATGAGGCGAATTCCGGTGATGCATGGCTTCAGTTTCTTTGTAGCAAGCAAATTACTGCGGATTACAATAAGTTGACTTTTGAATACAAGGCGACATCTGCTTTTCAGTTGCAGATTTTCTTCGTGGTAATCGGTGATGATACGATTACTACTCCTACCTGCGATCCTTCCGATGAATGGAAGAGAGTGACATTTGATTTTTCAGCAAGCGTTCCAGGTATTTTTGACAAATATCAAAATGGGGCTCCTACTGGCCCCGGCGCTGGCAAGGAAGGTCAGGTTATGCGTCTTGATATTGATGGGCATGGTGACGGATCTCCGATCTATCTCCGCGGATTCGGTCTTTCCAGATAAGCCTTACGGCTTTCTTTAGCAAAAAACGTCACGGTCCGAAACGGAACGTGACGTTTTTTGCAATGACCGGACGAGGAGGTCCGGTCGGAGTAGGGGAGCTTTCCGATTGTCCGATCGAGGGGAACGCTCTTGCCGGGACCGTTTCGGTTCGGAACATCGGCGTCGGAGATTTACGATTCTTTCCTTTGTTCCGGGCAGACGACGGAAACCGGCTGCCATATGCTGACACTAACCTTGATATCGCCGGTACTATCACCGACCTTTTGACACTAACCTTTAACACGAACCTGTTATGAAAAGAAACCTGTTGGTAATTTGCGCGTCGACCGCTCTTTTGACGGCGGGGCTGACGTCATGTTCCGATTCTGCCGGCCGGGAGCCCGATGCGGCTCTGTGGCAGGAAGATTTCCGTTATCAGCCTGTTGCGGCGAGGCCTCAGCTCGAAGTGGCCTATACCGATTCCTCGCGCACGGCTTTTGAAATACTTGCCGAAGAGTATCATCTGATAGGACAGTTGCGCGCGCCTCATTTGCTGCAGAACAAGGCCGACGGAACTCCTTGGCTTTGGTTCGAGATGGAGGACGCGTCCGGCACTCGATATTCGACGCGGAACTATCGAGGCGAGACGCGCATCAATCTCTATCGCCGGGGACCGTACTATTGCGAGATACATTGGTTCGACGTGCATCTGGCTACGGATAAGAAGGATACGGCTGCGCTGCGCGGCGACTTGACGCTGTATTGTTATCCCGAGAAGATACTGGCTGACATTACCTGGCACGGATCGGGGCGCTTCGTTCCCGCCTCGATGGAGGTCAAAGGTCTCGTCGAGCAGAAATACGACGGGTTCAAACCTTTTGCTAAAGGTACGATCCAGAGCTACTCGTTCCCGATATTCGGAGAGTCGGAACCGTTGCCGGCCGATGCTTTCCGCCTGTTGGCGGGACGTAATCCGGTGCGGTATGACCGCAAGCGCGGCTGCTATATTCTGGGCAGTCACACGGACGGCGGCTTCCAAAAGAAACTTTACGACGAGCCGAATTTTTACGAGACGGTTACTTTCCGTGTGAACAACGACAGCGTGAAGCGTAAAATCTATGTCTGCCACGAGTCGTCCGACGGAGGAGAAATCACCGAGGGAGGTATGCTGCTCGATCGCGAAGGGCATCCGATGCCGATCGTCGTGCAGGTTTCAAAGAACTTTGCCGGCGAGAAAGAGGAGGCTTTCTATAATCCGACCGACCAGCCTTTCAGCGAAACGATTTTTCCGCTTTATCTCGAGCCGGGCGAGAGCCATACGCTGACGAGCCTGCACCTGTTCCAGAACTGGGGACGGCACATGACCAAGCATTGGTCGTCGCTCGGAGCATGGATGGACTATTTTCACAGCTCGACCGGCGTGACCGAGACGACCTGTTACGTGCCGTTCAAGTTTGCCGGATTGGGAGGCGTGACGATCGCCGATTTCCGCGCCATGAGTCAGGAATGCTTCTGGGTAGACCAGCCTCAGCACGACAATCTGGCCGGACACAGCTTTCTGTCCTATTACGACGGCAAGGACTGGATTCATCCGGTCTATACGGGAACCGTTTATCGCAGTACGGGGCCCAACTGGTACGATATAGGTCTGCGCTATTTGACTTCCGACGGCAAGATCAAAGTGACGGCCGACATTTTCGAGACGCCTCAGAACGACGAGCTCCGCAGTTATTTCAAGGTTCGCTACGAGGTGCTCCAGCCGCTGGAAATCGCCGATGCCCGCGCGAATTGCCGCTTCTTGACTATCGCGTCGATTATTCAGGGGCTGCGTTTCGACCGCTTTGCGGCGACCGGTGTCGACGAGATCAGGCTCGATCCGAGCAAAAAGCCTTTCCCCGTGAAAGGAGTCGCATTGCCCGAGGAAAATTTCTTTATCGCGGAGTACGGCGATTCGCTGAACAAAAGAGGATCGAATGCGATTATCGTAAAGAGATTCAGCGCAGGGGGACTCAAGCCGGCCGCTACGGTTCAATTGGGTGGTTATAAGAATGTCTTCAAGCAGGATGCTGCGAAAGACACGCGCATGTGTCTGGTGCCCGATACGGACGACCTGAAGCTGAAAGCGGGCGACGTCATCGAGATCGAGGGCTATTGGTTGCCCTATGGAGCTACGTTCGACACGAAGAGCCCCGAAATGGTCGTGCGCTACGATGCAGAGGGAGCTATGCACGTGGTGTCGGTCGAGCAGGGCGAGAAGGTGAGCGATCTGCCGATTGTGGTCAGGGCCGAGAACAACGGAGCGTTGTTCACCGTGGCCGGTGGCAAGAACCTGATTCCCGTTGTGGTCAAAGGGTTGACCCAATGGCGCATGCCTCGCATATTCGTTCGTGAGGGAGACGCGTGGAGACCTCTCTATCATTCGCGCAACAACGCTCTGGATGGCTATCAGGTATTCTGCGACGAGGACGGAACGTTCGGAGCCGTTTTCCTCGTTTCGGCCTCTGAGGAGCCGCAACAGTTGAAAGTGACGGTAGGGGAGAGCCTTCGTATGCCGGGTAAGATCGAGTTGAGCCAGATCGAGTATGAGGGTGCTCCCGTCGGAAGCGCCGTGCAGATCGCGACGCCCGCAGGAGATGTCGTACTGACGATTCCGCAACCTACGATGTATGCTGTCGGAGACGAGCGTTTCACGCCGCAATGGAGCCTCAGCGAAGGCAACTCGCTGTGGTTCAAACAGCAATTTGCAGAGTGGGAGAGAGGCGGCCGCCTAAGCCCCAACGAAGACGACATCGATCTGGAATATTGGTGGCAGAACTACGAGCCGGATTACAGCCATTCTTCGCCGGAGTATACGATCGACTTGAGCGGAACGGCGTTCGAAGGTGCTCGTCCGGAGGCTTTGGTCGACGGAGAATGGGCCGAAGTGGAGGACAGCTTGGCCGGTTCCGTAAGGGCTGTGGCGGTCCGTTCGTCCGACGGAAAGCATGCTTTGGCCTTGGTTTTCCTCAATGCCGAAGGAGCTTTCCATAGGGGAGAGAGCATGGGACTGATTTTGAAGCCTGTCGATGCTCCTACGAAAAAGCGTTACCATGTCCGGGGCAAAGTGTATGTGACCGATGCGGATATGAATACCTTGAAAAAGCGGATTCTTTCCGAATTGTAGATCGAGGGTAACCGGTTATTCTCGATATGAAAGTTATGTTATCAGCGCTTCAGCTTGACATAAGCGAGGCGTTTCGATAGCCCGGGATCGGGTAACGGTCTCGCGAGAGTAAGTAAGAAGGACGTCCGTCGGGCGTCCTTCTTGTTTGCCGGGTGCTCGTCGGAAACCGCGCGATACAGGCGACATATGTTTGTTTTGGGCTGTCGTCCGATAAAAAATGGGATAGGATAAATCGGCTTTCGGGGACTCCCGTATCTCCCCCGTGCACGGTATGATGACCGGTAAATACAGCCAATAATGCTCCTAAGGCTCGCTTGTCTGGTCGGGCCCTCACTGAATCGAGGGAATGTTCGTGCTGCGAAATTGGGTCGTGTCGGTTTTCGGGTTCGAGAACTGCGGCGGCACATGGGGGCTGTCGGGTGCGGCGGAAAATGGGAGCCGGAAGAACGGGCCGAATATTTGTGGTGTTCGCCCTGTTCGGCGGGTGAGATCGTGCTCGGCGACAACGATCGGCATTTCGAATAGGGTAATAGGGTTTCGCTGCTCGTAGGACGAGCTACGTGCTTTTATTGGAAATTCGTCCGGCGTTTCTTCGACAGGGCAAGGTATCGGCTCCGTCGTAAATCCCTGTAACGACCGTTTGCAGCGCAGCGTATGAGGCGAGTCGTTATACCCGTTTGTGGCGGGCGGCCTTGTCCATTCTTGCCCGCGAATCGAACGGGAAACGATCTGTCAGCTCGCTCAATGCCGTAAGCCGAACGCATCGATGTCGGGTATGAGCTGCGTCTCCTCGGAGCAGTCTGAACTGAAATATCGTTCGACTCAAGGTTTCTATTGTTGCAGTGCGTCGGAGTGTGAGCGTTATTATCATGATTTGAGATAGTAGTGTAGACTTCGATCTGAAATTCTGTTTTGGTTGAGAATGTTTGCAGGCAATTGCTTGTTATAGGAGAAGCGAAAAGCACCATTATTTAACATAATGCTAATTATAATTCATACGTAAACTTGCAGGATTCAAATTATAATACGCTGTAAATAGGACTATTGTATGAATCTTAGTTTGCCAGTTTCTGTGATTTCTGTTAATCTTGAAGCTTTTTTAATGAAAGCACTGAACGACGGTCGTAGAAAAAAGGTATTTTCTTTACGGAGACATGACTTTTAGCAATTTTGTTCTTGGATTCCTTCCGTAAAATCGACAACGCCTCTTGTTATTATGTTAAATTCATACGAATCATTTCGGACGATAGCATATGCAACTTTTATCCTTCATGAGAAGGATGATTCGATCTATTTCCGATTCCGGAACTTCATTGATATCCGCATGAACGGATGGTATCGAGGCCGTGTAATTTTCCTTTGCCGGATCTTGGACATCGGAGGCCGGGAGGAATTTTTCTGGAGCGTCATGTTGTTGCGAACGGATCGCGGTCGTAGTATCCGAGAAAAGATTCAGATCGGTTTCCGGTTCAGGAATTTCTGTCGACCGAACGGCAGAAGGTATCTCGGGACGATAAACCGGTCCTTTGCCGAGAATAATCCAATCCGGGTTGAGTTTCGGAAAACGCAGCAATAGCTTTTCGATGAATTCGAAACTGGGTTTGTTTCTGCCTCCGAGAATATGGGAAATATTCGACGGCTGAACACCCAGAATTTCCGCCAGTCTGGAAGAAGTCAGCCTTTCCATTTCGATGAATTTCGACAGCCTTTCGCGCATTTTTCGATTTTTTACAAAGTTAAATAAATTTGCTCGAATCCTCCGTATGCAGATTACAAAAATATACGACAAAAATCACAAATAGCTTTTTACAATTGTAATAGCCAATGAAATATTGATACATATCGATAATCAAAAAGAGAAATAATATGTTTTAATGCTTTAGATCGTATATATTATACATCTGATTATCAGTGCTAAATATTGCAATATGAAGTTGTTTCGGTATGAATTTTTGGCCTTATCCGATAATCCTGATATTTCAATATGCATTTAACTTTAATTAATACTGTATATATATCTTATTTATAGTGTTTTATATTTAAATGTCAAATTGTTTATCACTCGTTGTGCGGGCGGTATTTTCTTTCCTTGAAAGCGGATAATACAAATGTAAATAGACGTAAGCAAATACAATAACCACATGTTGTTTGATAGTTTTGTAACCATAAAAACGGGAGTTACACATGTAATGTGTACAAATGTAATGTGTGCGATTGGAAAAATCGTTCGTATGTAATTATTTTGCGTTATCTCCTACCCTCCTTCGCTTGAGCGATTCGGCAGTTTTCCCGTGCGTATCAATTATGTTAAATAAAAAAAGGCGCTTTGGGCGCCTTTTATATGTGTTATAGTTATTTGATTATAAGCTGATTGTATCGGCTATCGCTCGAAATTCTTCGGGGGATAGTTTGAGCTTTTCTTTGTGGAAATCCACGTCTTTTTCGTCTTGAATCGGGATCAGGTGGATGTGGGCATGCGGAACTTCGAGGCCGAGTACGACGACCGCCACCTTTTTGCATTCTATTTTCTCTTTCAGTTTTCGCGCAATTCGCTTGGCAAAGACGATCATATCGGCCAGCGTGCGGTCGTCCAGATCGAACAGGTAGTCCGTCTCTTGCTTGGGAACGACCAGCGTGTGCCCCTTGGTTAGTGGATTGATGTCCAGAAAGGCGAAGAACCTTTCATCCTCGGCTACCTTGTAGCTCGGGATTTCTCCTCGGACGATTCGGGTAAAGATGGTTGCCATGGTTTCGTAGCGGTAGTTTTATATTCGAGGGATCAAACCAATCCCATTTCCTTTTTGATCGATTCGATCTTGCCGTCGAGCTCGGCCTGTACCTCGCCGAAGCGGGCCGTATCGTTCAACTCGGCACGTACGCCGAAATAGAACTTTATTTTCGGTTCCGTACCCGATGGCCGGATCGATACGACCGTCGAATCGGCCGTCGTGAATTGGAGTACGTTCGACCGTTCCATGTCGATCGGTGTTTTGCTGCCGTTGGTGAGATCGAGCGCCTCGCCGTTCAGATAGTCTTTGATGACGACTATCGGAGAGCCTCCGAGGCTCCGAGGAGGATCCGACCGGTAGTCGCTCATCATTTTAGCGATTTCCTCCTGTCCTTCCTTTCCCTTGCGGATTACCGAGACCAAAGCCTCGCGGAAAAAGCCGTAGCGCACATACATCTCTTTGAGCAGTTCGTACAGCGTCATGTCCTGCGACTTAGCCCATGCGGCGGCTTCGGCGGCCAGTGAGCAGGCGCTGACCGCGTCCTTGTCTCGTACGAAATCCTCGGCCAGAAAGCCGAAGCTCTCCTCTCCTCCGCAGATGTATTGCATCGTCTGCTCGTGGTTGCGCATGACGGTAGCGATGTATTTGAAGCCCGTGAGGCAATCGAAGTGCCTTACTCCGAACGATTCGGCGATGCGGGCGACCAGCTCGGTGGTTACGATCGTTTTGACGATGTATTCTTTGCCTCGGAGCCGTCCCAGCTCGCTCCAGCGCTTGACGATGTAATAGACCAGCAGCGAACAGGTCTGGTTGCCGTTCAGCAACACGTACTGACCGTTCTCGTCCCGGAGCGCCATGCCGATGCGGTCGGCATCGGGGTCGGTCGCCAGCACGACTTCGGCCTTTTCGCTCTCGGCCAGCTCGATCGCCATTTTCATGGCCGAGCGTTCCTCCGGATTCGGGGACTCGACTGTCGGAAAATTGCCGTCCGGGATATTCTGTTCCTTGACGGTCAGGATGTTCGTAAAACCGTATTTCCGTAGCGACTCGGGGACAAGGATCACTCCGGTTCCGTGTAGCGGCGTATAGACGATCTTCATGTCGTGGTAGCGTTCGACGGCATCGGGCGACAGCGACAGTCCGTGAACGGCTTCCAGATAGATTTGGTCGAACGTCTCGTCCAGAATTTCGATGTTTTCGCTTCGGTCGCCTTTCCATATCATGACTTGGTCGGGCGACGTGATTTTCTGCACTTCGGCGATGATGTTGCGGTCGTGCGGCGCAACGACCTGAGCGCCGTCCGACCAGTAGGCCTTGTATCCGTTGTACTCTTTCGGATTGTGCGAAGCGGTGACCACTACGCCGCTGTGGCAATGGAGATGACGTATCGCGAAGCTCAGCTCCGGGGTCGGCCTCAGCGAGTCGAACAGGTAAACCTTGAAGCCGTTGGCCGCGAAAATGTCCGCCACCCGTTCGGCGAAAAGGCGGCTGTTGTTGCGGCTGTCATGGCCGACGGCCACGCGGATCGGTTCGTCGGGGAAAGCCTTTTTCAAGTAGTTCGACAATCCCTGAGTGGCCATGCCGACCGTGTAGACGTTCATCCGGTTCGTGCCGACTCCCATGATTCCCCGCAGGCCGCCCGTGCCGAACTCCAGATCTTTATAAAAACTTTCGGTAAGCTCTTTAGGGTCGTTGTCTATCAGTTGTTTAACTTTTTTTCTTGTTTCTTCGTCATAACTGTCGGACAGCCATTTTTCGGCTCTTTCTTTAACAATTAAATCTAGATTCTCGCTCATGATTTCATTTGTTTTATTTATACCGAACTTCCGCTTGGTTGAAAAAAACTATAAACAAAGATAATGCTAATTTTTTGAATACTCTATATCAAAAGGTTAAAATCGGACCTATTCGGAACCCTTATTCTTCTATATAAATATTTGCCAAACAAACAACCTCGGGGCGATGTTTTTTTTGTAATTTTATTTACAATTTTGTCTTGCGAAACAGTAAGAAATTCATGATAATCAATAACCAAACATATGGAGATGTGTGGCAAAGCTGTCTGAGCCGCATTCGCGAGCATACCTCGGACGAGGAGTTCGCCAAGTGGTTCAAGCCGATCGTTCCGCTCGATTTCGACGGAGTGACGCTGAAGCTCAAAGTGCCCAACGAGAGTTACGTATATCATATCGAAAAGCACTTCATCCCGCTGCTCAAACCCATTATTCATCAGCTTTTCGGGCTCAAGACCAAGTTGCGATACGCCGTGCCCAAGACGGAGCCGGCCGCCGTCACGGTCGTGGGCGATGCCGATATGACGGCGATCAACAAGTTCGTCGCGCAGTCCGATACGACGAATATAAAGAATCCGTTTGTCATTCCGGGCATACGGCGTTTGGTGATCGATCCTCAGCTCAATCCCAATTATACGTTCGATACCTTTGTCGAAGGCGCGTGCAACCGTCTTTGCCGTTCGGCCGGGCTGGCCGTGGCCGTCGATCCGGGGCGGACGCCTTTCAATCCCTTATATATATACGGCGATTCGGGCCTCGGGAAAACGCATATCGCGCAGGCGATCGGCATGGAGGTCAAGCAGCGTAAGCCGCAGCTGCAGGTGCTGTACGTGTCGATGAACAAGTTTCAGGCGCAGTTTCAGAATGCGGCGATCAAGGGCGAGCTGAACGATTTCATCCATTTCTATCAGATGCTCGACGTGCTGATTATCGACGATATACAGGAGTTGGCCGGTAAGGACAAGACGCAAAACGCCTTTTTCAACATATTCAATCATCTGCACCTGTCGAACAAGCAGCTCGTAATGACCTCCGACAAGCCGCCCGTCGAACTGAAAGACATCGAGCAGCGGCTGATCACTCGCTTCAAGTGGGGGCTTTCGACGCAGTTGCTGTTGCCGGATTTCGAGACGAAGGTCAAGATCGTACAGGGCAAGGCCCGGAAGCTGGGGGCCGAGGTGCCTCAGGAGGTAATCGAGTTCTTGGCGGAGAATATCAATGCCAATGTGCGGGAAATCGAAGGCGCGCTGTCGTCGCTGGTGGCGAACGCCTCGTTTCTCGGCAAGAAGATTACGATCACGTTGGCCAAGGAGATTCTGAAGGTGTATGTGCAGTTCAACCGGCGCGAGATTACGATCGATCATATTAAGAAGGTGGTCTGCGAGCATATGGGACTCGATGCGGAGACGTTCAACTCGCCGAAGCGGACGCGCGAAATCGCGCAGGCGCGCCAGATTGCGATGTATCTGAGCAAGCAACACACCAAGGCTCCTCTGACGGCGATCGGAGCGGCGATCGGAGGCAAGAATCACGCGACGGTGCTTCATGCCTGCAAGGCCATTTCCAATCTGATGGAGACCGACAAGCTTTTCCGCTATCAGGTCGAGGAGATCGAGAAGAAAGTGCTCGCTCGGTAGCGCGGTATGCGTGCATGTTCTTTCCTGCGGGGAGGCGGTGGAATTTCACGAAAACGGAAAAGTTTTTCTGGCGTTATATTTGACCGGGAAAACTTTTTAAGTTTTGGTAAAAAGCGTATATTTACCTCTTGTCCGCCGGAATCCTTTTTCCGGCGGCAACCATGTAACCAAGCGACGATTTATGGAAAAGCTCAAAGCGGGGAATCCGGCGCCTGCGTTCGAGGCGACGGATCAGGACGGAAACAAAAGGACGCTGGCCGATTACGCCGGCCGTAAGCTGATTCTTTATTTTTATCCGAAAGACAATACGCCGGGCTGTACGGCCGAGGCATGCAGTCTGCGCGACGGCCGCGACGAGTTGCGCGAGATGGGCTTCGAAGTCGTGGGCGTAAGTCCCGACAGCGAGAAATCGCATCGGGGATTTATCGAAAAGCAGGGGCTGAACTTCACGCTGCTTTCCGATCCCGACAAGGTCGTTGCGAAAGCCTACGGCGTTTGGGGCGAAAAGAAGTTCATGGGGCGTACGTTCATGGGTATTTTGCGCACGACGTTCGTCATCGACGAGAAGGGCATGATCGAGAGGGTGCTCGATAAGGTTCGGACCAAGGACCATTTCGAGCAGATCGTCGAGGCTTATAAATGAGAATGTTCGGGACCGGCGCGCTTGTCCCGAACCCGAAAAAGGCGCTTGCCGGCTACGTTCGGCTGAAAACGGGAAGGAGGAGCGGAGGAAGGCGTTTGCGGAAGCGGGAGGACGCTCCTTCGATCGGAATACTGACACACAACTGAATAAATAAAGAACGCTATAGCTATGACAGAAAAAGCACAGATTAATCCGGAGAAGCTCAAAGTGCTGAGCGCCGTAATGGACAAGATCGAAAAGGACTTCGGCAAGGGTGCGATCATGAAGATGAGCAGCAAGAAGGTCGACGAGGTTCCGGTTATTCCGTCGGGATCGATTACGATCGATCAGGCGCTCGGCATCGGAGGCTACCCCAAGGGCCGGGTGATCGAGATATTCGGTCCCGAGTCTTCGGGCAAGACGACGCTCGCGATTCATGCGATCGCCGAGGCGCAGAAAGCGGGCGGCATCGCTGCCTTTATCGATGCCGAGCATGCGTTCGACAGCGCGTATGCCCGGAAACTGGGCGTGGACATCGATGAGTTGCTTATTTCGCAGCCCGATAACGGCGAGCAGGCGCTCGAGATCGCCGACCATTTGATCCGTTCGAGCGCGATCGATATCGTCGTGATCGACTCCGTAGCCGCGCTGACGCCCAAGGCCGAGATCGAGGGCGAGATGGGCGAGTCGAAAATGGGGCTTCAGGCCCGGCTGATGTCTCAGGCGCTGCGCAAGCTGACCGCCAGTATCAGCAAGACCCGCACGGTCTGCATCTTTATCAATCAGCTGCGCGACAAGATCGGAGTCGTGTACGGCAATCCCGAGACGACGACGGGCGGAAACGCGCTGAAGTTCTATGCCAGCGTCCGGATCGATATCCGCAAGGCGTCGGTCATCAAGGACGGCGAGGAGCAGCTTGGAGCCCGCGCGAAGGTCAAGATCGTCAAGAACAAGCTCGCGCCTCCGTTCCGCCGGGCCGAGTTCGACATCATGTATGGAGAAGGCATTTCCAAGATCGGCGAGATCATCGATCTGGGCGTCGATCTGGGTATTCTCAAGAAAAGCGGCTCGTGGTTTTCCTACGGCGAGCGCAAGATCGGTCAGGGGCGCGATTCGGTGAAGGAACTGCTCAAGAGCGACGAGGCGCTTCGGGACGAAATCGAAGCCAAGGTACGCGCGGGGCTCGCGGCTGCCGACTGATCGGCCGGGCGAGGTCCGGAACGGGCGATTGTTGATATAAAAGGGCGTGAATGGGATATTCTGACGAAGACGAGCGTATCATAGGCGAGCAGTTCGACAAGCTGATGTCTTCCTGCTCGAAGATATGCAAGAACGACTACGACGCGGATTTGATCAAGCGGGCTTTTTTTCTGGCGAAGGAAGCCCACGAGGGCGTGCGCCGTCGCTCGGGGGAGCCTTATATCCTGCATCCGCTGGCCGTCGCTCGGATCGTCGTGGACGAGATCGGGCTCGGAGTCAAGTCGGTCGTCGCCGCGCTGCTGCACGACGTAGTCGAGGATACCGACTATACGGTAGAGGATATCGAGAGCCGTTTCGGCCCGAAGATCGCGTTGATGGTCGACGGACTGACCAAGATGTCGGGGGTTTTCAAGACCAGCGCGTCGGAACAGGCCGAGAATTTCCGCAAGGTGCTGCTTACGCTCTCCGACGACGTACGCGTGATTCTGATCAAGATCGCCGACCGGCTGCACAACATGCGAACGCTCGGCTCGATGCCGCCTCACAAACAGATGAAGATCACCAGCGAGACGATCTATCTGTTCGCACCGCTGGCCTATCGTCTCGGTCTGTTCGCGATCAAGAGCGAGTTGGAGGATCTGACGCTGAAGTACCGCTTTCCGGAAGATTACCGTCAGATCGAGAACAAGATACGGGAAACGGAAGCCAAGCGGTCGCGTTTCATCGAGAAGTTCAACGCCCCGATCATCGAGAAGCTTCGGGCGAACGACATCGATTTCGAGATATCGGGCCGCGTCAAGTCGATCTACTCGATCTGGTCGAAGATGCAGCGCAAGCACATTCCGTTCGAGGAGATCTACGATATATTCGCGATCCGTATCGTGTTCAAGCCCTCTCCGCTGATTCCCGAGAAATCGCAGTGCTGGCACATCTATTCGCTCGTGACGGACATCTACAAGCCGAAGCCCGACCGTATCCGCGACTGGGTCAACATTCCGAAGGCGAACGGGTACGAGGCGCTCCACTCGACGGTCATGGGGCCCGACGGTATTTGGGCCGAGGTGCAGATCCGCTCGCAGCGCATGGAGGAGATCGCCGAGCGGGGATTCGCCGCGCACTGGAAGTACAAGTCCGACACGCTGTCGAAGGAGGAAGGAGAGTTCGACCGCTGGATGAAGCAGGTCCGCGAGGCGCTGAACAGTCCGACGGAGGACGCCGTCGAGTTTTTGGACAATTTCAAGCTTAGTCTCTACACGTCCGAGATCGTCGTGTTCACGCCCAAGGGTGACTCGCGCACGTTGCCTCAGGGGGCTACGGCGCTCGATTTCGCTTACGACATTCATTCGAAGATCGGTCACAGCGCCATGGGGGCCAAGATCAACCATAAGATCGAGTCCATTTTCGCGCCGATCAGCAGCGGCGACCAGATCGAGATTATCACGTCGAAGAATGTGAAACCGAAGGCCGAATGGCTCGACCATGTGATTACGACCAAGGCCAAGCAGTCGATCATGGTTTTCCTGAAAAAAGAGAATCTCAATAATATCGCCAACGGGATCGTGCTGTTCGAAGGAAAGCTCAAAGAGTTCGGTATTGTGCCGAGCGCCCGCGTGTTTCGGAAAGTGTTGCCTGCCTACGATTGCGCTACGAAAGACGAGTTTTACAGCAAATTGGGGGCCGGCATCCTGAAACTGAACGGGATCGAAAAGATACTGCGCGATAATCCGGCCAATAAAATTTTGAAATTTTGGACGCTGCAGATTCCTAATCCGTTCAAATTCCTCGGGGGCGACGATAAGAGAAAAGGGAAAAAAGTGATCGCCGGCGCTTCGCCGGAGGATACGGACGATCCGGAGTTCGAGATCGCTCCGTGCTGCAATCCGATTCCGGGAGACGAGGTAGTCGGTTACAGCAATCCCGATACGCACAAGATCGACGTTCACAAGAAGAATTGCAACGAACTGATCAAATTGGCTGCCCAGCACGGCAATCGTCTGACGCCGGTCACCTGGTCGAGCCACAAGGCGATGTCCTATTTGTCGATCCTCGAGTTGCGCGGAATCGACCGGATCGGGATCCTGATGGAGCTGTCGCAGGTGATTACCGGCGAACTGAACACGAACATCCGGGAGTTGCATATCCAGAGCCACGACGGTATCTTCGAAGGGCGGATCAGCCTTTATGTGAAAAATATCAAAGATCTGAAAATGATTATCGACAAGGTAATCCGGATCAAGGGGGTCGAACAGGTGAACCGGGTGGAAAATAAAATCGAATAGCTATGGATCTGAGAGAGTTGCTTCCGATACTTCTGATTACAGTCTTCGCAATAATTTCTGCTGCGAAAAAGAAAAAACAGCCGGTTTCCGAAAGCGAGGAGCAGGCGGATACCGCTCCGTCCGATTCTCCGTGGGACGACCTGATGCGCGAACTTCAAAAAGGGGCCGGAGCCGATACGGATTCTGCAGCCGATTCGCGTTCGGTGCAGCAGACTGCCCCGGATGCGAACGCGACGGCGGAGGAAATACTTTCCTACGATGACGAGACGATCGAAGAGTTCGAAAACCGTTCGGTTTTTTCGTCCGACGACATGACCGGAGATAACGTGCCGGAGACTATGCCTGATACGGATCAGGGGAATTCCCCTACTCCACGGCTTGCTGCGGAGCCGGAATCGGCTTCTTCCGAAGGAGCGTTTCCGGGCGGTTTCGATCCGAAAATGGCCGTGCTGTATTCCGAAATTCTCAAACCGCGTTTTTAATTTTCTCATCATGTCTTCCGATGCGGATTCCGCCGATCCGATCCGGGCCGATTATTCGGACTTTTACAGTCTCGACGTGAGCTCCGATGCGGAGTTGTGTCCCGGGAAATTGTTGGAATCCGTTTTTTCCGATACTCCGCGCTGGGTGAACGGGCTGATGAAAATCCGTAATGCGCTCGTTGCGCCTTTCGGTTTGAAGACGGGAGAATCCCGTGTTTTCCGGAAAGCGATCGTCGAAGAATCGGAGCGGGAAGCGATCCTGTCCAACGACGATAACCATTTGATTTTTAAGGTCACCCTCAGCGTGTTTCCTCGCCCCGACGGGGTGCGGCGGATCAGCATTTCCACGGTAGTGCAATACCATAACCGACTCGGTCGGATCTATTTCGCACTGATTCGGCCGTTTCACCGGATCATCGTCCGCCATATGCTGCGCCGGATCGCTTCATCGATCGGCTGACGGCAGCGTCTCCCGGACAGGATTACTCTTTTTCGATAAAGGAGCGCTATGTGCGGTAGCCGTCTAACGGGGCGTGATGCACGAAGGTGCAATCAATTGAAACGAAAGTTGAATATCGTTTTGACAACTCGTTTTCGCAAAATTTAAGGGCGTAAAAAACAAAAGCGACATAACAGTCGCTTTTGTTTTGTTTGTGTACATAGTTTAACCCCTATCGGGTAATCGGTGTTTTATCGGGTTTGGGTCACTCCAACTTGACCCCCTGCCTTATTCGGCGACAACTTCCCATTTCAAATCGCCACCGCCTTCGATCGTCTGCCACTTGTAACCCGTGGCCGGTTCGTAAACGACCGAGGTTGTATGGTTATAAGCTTTGCCGCTGAATTTACCGCCTTTGAGAATTACGCTTCCGGTCGGCAGATCAACGTCATTGTCGCCCGACACGACAGCGCTCGTTCCCTCGATCTGCAACCCCCCCCGGACCGGTCATTGGCTGCGGAAAACTCTCCGCCCGTAATCGTGACTTTCGCGCCGTTGGTTATATATAACGCATAAAAGGCATCTATCTGCCCCGGCGTATTTACCGTGTAATACTTGCCACTGCTGATGACCGCATCCTGACAACTTTCAATGGAGATGCCGCCCTGAATGCCTTTGACCTCGCAACCGTCGATTCTTACTTTCGAGCCGAACAGACGCATTGCGTAAGCCCAGTGCGTACCGTTATCCTTATTTGAGGAAGTAGATTCGAAATAACTGTCAACAAGGGTGATCTCTCCGCTGGCGACGTCGCGTCCCATACCGCAGACGGTGAACTCGCCCGAAATGATCCTGGCGTTCTTTATGGTTACATTCGCATCATTCCAATAAGCGATTGCCGCACTATTGTAAGGATGCCCCGTTGATGAGTTTCCATGCCAATGGTATTCGGGGTCGTTAATCAGGGTAACGCCGTCGATAACGCACTCTCCGCCCATGACATGGATCAGCGATTTCTGGTAGCCGTTACCCAGGTCGCTGTTGTCCTCCGAAGTATTGTCTATCGTACCCTCCCCGGTCAGAGTTAGGCCCTTTTCAGCCGTCAGGAAGTTGGTTATCTCGTGGTATATGAATAAAAGGAGGTGTAAACCTAAAAAGCAATGAAACATACTTTTGGCAATTTGTTGTGTGATATATATTTGCAATATTTATTTGGAAATCGTTTCTAATTTCCGTAAGTTTGCTGTTGTAAACCAAGAATTAAGCCCGAAGTTGTATCTTCGGGCTCTTGAAATACCACGCTCAGGTAAGCGTTTGTAAGCAATTGCTGCGGAAACGCCGTACCCGTCGCATTTCTTTCTCCCGGAGAGCTTGCTGTACCGATGGGTAGCTCCGGCGGAATTTATCGAAGGTGTCCCGCGAGAGATCGAAACGTTTGCATATGTCGGTGACGGATTTGTCCTGATGCAACATCCGGATAACGTGCTGCCGATTCTCGGTCAGCAGTTGAACTTCGTATAACTGCCCTTTCTGCGGCCAAGCACCACGCCTTCGGCTTTGCGTAGGGCCAGCGCCTCTCTGGTGCGCATCGAGATCAGGTTGCGTTCGATTTCGGCGACCAATCCGAATGCAAAACAAAGCACTTTACTGTTAATGCTGTTGTCGAATGTGTAACCCTCTTTGGTCGTGTAAAGATTGATCTCCTTTTGCAGGCACCTGCCCATGATCGCCATCACATCCGTGAGCGTCCGGCTCAGGCGCGAGATTTCCGTTACGATCAGCGTATCACCCCGTTTCATCTTACGGAGCAAAGTCCCAAGTTTGCGGTCCTGTTCCCGTTTGCTGCCACTGGCCACTTCCGTAACCCAGTTGTCTACGATCCAATTCCGACTCTCGGCGAAACGCCGGATCTCGTCCTGCTGGTTGCCCGGATTCTGTTTCCCGGTGCTTACCCGTAAATAACCTATTATCATATTTCGTTTGATTTTTCTGGGCAACGTCGCCCAGGCGCACAAGGTATGATTATGGTTGTACTTGCTGAATTTTCACCGTTTCCCGGCATACCGAGAAACGTATTGAATAACAGAGACCGGATCTAAATCACGCTTTACTACTCCCTGAAACACAAAAAGTCCAAAATAAATAATGAAATGATTACATCAGGTGGTAAGCGATGGATGCAGGAATCGTTTATTGAAACATGCCGTCACAAAGTAAATCGGGCAGAGAAGAGAAACAGTACAATTACCGGCTGATCTCCAGTTGTGTTCTCCCTGTGTTGGACGGCGAAAAAGTTCATATCGGCCGAATGTCCGCCACGCTTCGTTGCGAAAGGTGCCGAGATCGATTTTATATTTCGCGGTACGTTTTTATCCGTTTCCGAACAAAAGCAGCACACCTTAAAGGAATATCCGTATGAAAATGGGAGATTTAGTCCTGTAAAATTTTGGGCGTATGAAATATTATCGTATATTTGCACTCCCGAAAGGGTCTGATGGCCGAGTGGCTAGGCACAGCTCTGCAAAAGCTGCTACAGCGGTTCGAATCCGCTTCAGACCTCGACAAAGCCGCCTCACAGTGCACTGTGAGGCGGCTTTGTTTTAAATTTGTACGGCATTTTATTTGATGGAATTAAAAACAGATAGGACAATTTCCGTGATAATATCACTTAGCAATCATCAAAAAGGGTATGACAATAGCTGGGAGCATTTACAATCCCGAATCTGAGTAAAGAAATATGGACAAAATTAAAAGAATATAGATTCATAAACGATAGTGAATTTCCGGGAATCCGTGCAGATATTTTTATGCTTTTACCTCGTATTAACTGCTCCGCAATGGCAAACACATAAAATCAGAGCATCCCACATTCGGAGGGATGCTCTTTCATATAATTTGCGTATCGTTAAAAGATAGATTAAAAAGTTATATCGTAGTCTGTCTTCTTTAGTTATACAAGAAATTAGCGGTAGGTAAACGAATAGACGGCCGAATTCGTACCGCGATCCAGTTCGGTATCTTTTCTGTTTTTGATCTCGTATTTATATCCTGCTTCAGGGTATTCGGGATGGACGGGTTCATTACCTACCACGATGTCGTATTCATGCTTGATTTTGGCCACGGTTGCGTGTGCTGTGACCGAAGCGACCGTACCGTCGTCGTTAAAGACGTAATCCAGGCGCTCCTCCGTGTCCTCGACATAAGCGTAGTATTCGTAACTCTTATGAACCGTCACATTGGGCTCCGGATAGCCCTGAGTAACGCCAGCGACTTCTTCATCGTCACTCCATCCGGTAAATATTGTCGTGTAACGGTCCATACCGCGACCCGCCAGGCGCAGCAGAGCCAAGCGCCCGAGCCGGCCCGGCACCTCTCCGTCTTCGGTTTCTTCCAATAGCATATCCGGTAAAAAGAGCATATTGATGTCCAGATTCAACTTGTCGTTCGGCGTCTGGTTGAAATATTGCTCGAACCCGGACACTTCGTCCGGCTGAGCTCCGTCGGAATAGGAACCGCCCGACAGCACACCGTCTTTATAGGTATACGTGTTCCACGTATTGGAGTAGGCGACGCGCGAGATACGGTCTTCGTCGTTATATTCTATCTCATAGGTGTAAAACTCATAATTATCTTCGTCATGGGAATAGGGATGCGATTTGCCCTGTCGGATGTATCCTTTGTCGTTCAGCAGGACGTCGTAGGTTTGTGTTCCGGTGTCCGACCACCGATCCTCGATGCGGAGACGATCCGGTGCCGAGTAGTCGATGTTGCTGACCAGTTGGCTCGAACCTTCCGGATCGTTGGTGGGGCGGATGTCGATCGTATATGACGAAACGCGATTATGGTCGTCGTATTCGAACGTATAGGTCGCCTCCTCTTCATCGTGATCCGAAGTGGGGAGTTGATTCCAATAAGTTACCGTGCGTTCGATCCGGCTGACAAGAGCGTAGCTCGAGGGATCGGGTACGACAGGTTCGTCGTTGCCCACCGTTACCGCGCAAGAGGCCGACACTTCTTTGTTAGAGGAAGAGGTAGCCGTAACGGTCGCCGTTCCGTCGGCTATCGCGGTGATTTCGCCGGTTACGGGATTTACGTCCGCAACGGCAGGGTTGCTGCTCGACCATACCACCGATTTGATCGTGGCGTCGGCAGGCTCTACGGTGGCGGTCAGCGTCGTTTTAGCTCCTGCATCCAACGAAAGTTCGGTTTTGTCGAGGGTAATCTTCGTCACTTTGACCGGCGGCTCGTTCTCGCTGCCGTCTTGCTTGGTTCCCTCCTGAACGACCGTTACGGTAAAGGTGTTGTTGCCCGAACGGATGGTAATCGTCGCCTCGCGCCGTTCTCCCGTATAGTTCTGGTCGATCTCGATGCGGAGCGTAATCGTCCCGGCCCCGCCGCTATAAGCCTCCTTGTCGCCGTTGTAGAGTTTCAGCCAGACTACGTTATTGCCGTTGTTGTCGGCAGCCCGTGTAACGGATTTTGTTTGTACGGATGCCAATGCCGAAGCCTGCGCCTGCACTTCGTTCACGGTCGCCGTCCAGGGGGCGCTGGCCGTGAAAGAAAAGCCGCCGCCCGTACTCTCGTTATCGGCATAGGCGTTTTGCGTAAGTTGTTCCTGTGCGGGCGGAGTGAACGGCTCGCCTTCTCCGCCTTCGTTTTTGCTGCAACCGGCAAGAATCGCCGTTGAAAGCATCAATAAAAACAGATGTTTTTTCATTTGTATAAATCATTTCCGCCCGTCCCCCGGCGGAGTTTTAGTTACACATAAAAAGACGTGGGACAGTACCTTTTTATCTGCTTCTGAGGTCTACCACAACCTGCGATCAAATAAATGAGTAAAGCCCACGTTTCCGCAGGCATTAACTTTACTCTTGATCGCTTTAAAAGTGGTAATTTCAGAAGCAAGAATAAAAGCTAACGCTTTTTATATTATGTCTTGTATATTTCCGTTTATGCCATAGGCTCGCCTTTAATTAATTGGTTTATCGCGGTAAATATACGAAAATTTGTCTAATATATTAATGAAATGCCGGGTTTAGGATTTATCTCATCCCCATTCCCCGACCCTGCTCGCGGTCTTTGATCTTGATTCCGATATGCTCCAAAAACTCTTTCGCCTTTTGCCGGAACCATCTCAGAATCGGTATTTGGTCGATGAACAGTTGAAACCCTCCGGGGCCTTTCTCATCCTTTGTGAGCCTCGCTTCGGCATTTTCTGCATCGAAATGTTGGGAGTGTTCGCTTGAATATAGACTACTGGAAAAACGGACGGGCCGCATGTTCACGAGATTACGGGCCTATCCGTCGGAGAACCCTATCGCTCGGCAATACTCTCCCCACTTGATAAGTTGAGGCGTTCGTCTTACTCTAACCTATTCAATGTTAAATTTAATACCCAAAACGCGAATTACAAAGAATTATCCGATTTACTTTGATTCAGATGAAATTCTATTGCCAGCCCAAGCCTGAAAAATCGTGAGCCGTTTATAAATATCTATTCTGACTAAAGCCAGAGGGAATATACATAGCATACGACCACGTTTGCGCTTTCATAGCAATAACGAACTCTTACATTTGTATTCCCTATATCCGATAGCGATTCAATTGCGGATTCTACCATTTACAAACGAAGCGCAATAGGTTCATCATTGCCAGACCCAATGCGGGTGCCACGGCAGTTGATATGGCCATCGAAAGTCCGTACATGCCCAGCCCTTCTCCCATGCGTTCATGCGGAATGATGTCCGTCACTCAGGTGGAGGAGGCGTTGCTCGATGCCGCGTGAAACAGTTTTCTTCTATCCGTATAAAATCAGATTGGCCGATTCATTGGTTTTCATATTGGATCTTCACGCCGGCGACGGCGCTTTCGTTCGGGTATTGTCTTACCGCCGAAGGAAGCGATAACCCCGACACATGTATATACTATCCTACCGGTTTCAGTCCCGTTTTGAATTACAAAGTTACTCCGCGGGGCCTTTTTATAATCCATAATTCGAAGGAGAGGAATTTCGTTGAACTGTCTGCATCGGATACTATGCCTTTGTTAAAGGTTGAGTTGCCTGATTACGTCGATGTAAAACGTCGATCGGTATTGGAGAAATATATGACTTCGTTGTGGAATTCATCGATTGCCTATCAAGAAAAACCGAAAATAGCCGTAAACGTGTCCCAGCTCGGAGATCTTTTGGAGATATATAAGCAGGGGCATGACGGGATCATTTCAATAATAGGCGAAGGAGGCGTACCGGACGTCATCCGGGGAGCGGATCGTAAAGAAATGATTGAACTTGTACGGCGAGGTAAAAATGTTCCGGATGGCTCTGATCAACTATTGGTATATGATCTTGACGGTACGATGCTTCGGAAATATAAATTGAATCGTCGCGTGAACGGATTCGATATAGATACGGTCAATCAGGTGCTGGTCATGGTGAATTCGAACACCGAAGCGCCGATGTATACTTTCCCGCTTCCGGAAGGGTTTTAGACCGTTTCTTATCTTTTTCAGACAGATTAAAGACACATATCAAATACGGATCTTTCGTCTTCCGCACGGTTTACCGACTCCGTTCGTATTTGCGGTGGAATACGGTCAGCAGGACGAAACCGGCCAGGGCGAAAGGCGCTCCGACCAAAGCCGGATACTGGTATCCCAATCCCGCATCCAGCGGCAATCCGCCGCAATAGGCTCCGATGGCGTTTCCGAGATTGAATGCTACCTGCACGCTTCCGGCGCCGAGCATTTCGCCGCCTTTGGAGTAGCGGATCAACAGAATTTGCTGCGGGCTCGATACGGCGAACAGTCCTGCGGTGCACAGACACATCAGCAGTGCGCCGAGCCAGGCCGTATGTGCGGTGAAGAACAGCAATAGCAAGATTACGAAGATCGATCCCTGCGAAACGGCGGCGACCCGGCCCGGAGTGAACCGGTCGGACAGACGGCCGCCGGTCAGGTTCCCCACGACCATACCGAAACCGGCCAGTATCATCAGCAGGGTCAGCCTGTCGGGGGAAAATCCCGAAACGTGCACTAACATCGGACTGACGTAGCTGTACCAGCAGAATACGCCGCCGTTGCCGAGCATCGTGGCGAAAATGAGCAGCCACGGGGCCGGTGATCGCAGGAAGCGGAACTGCCCCCGGAATCCCGTGTCCGGTAGATTTTCCACCGGCGGAATCCATCGCCAGATGTAGTAAAGGACGATCATTCCCCAGCATCCCACCAGCAGGAAAGTGACTCTCCATGAAAGCATCGAACTGAGCGCCGTACCCAGCGGAACGCCGAGCAGGTTGGCGATCGTCATGCCGGCTATCATGATGGAGACCGCTTCGGAGTCTTTCCCCTTGTCCGCCAGTTTTTCGGCAGCGATCGAACCGACCCCGAAATAAGCGCCGTGCGGCAGTCCCGAGACAAACCGAGCCGCCATCAGCGTCCAGAAATTCGGGGCGAGGGCCGCACAGACGTTTCCGGCCATGATGACGGCTACCAGTACCAGCAGGATGCGTTTCAATGGGTGTTTGCGGGCCAGGATCAGCATCGGGGCGCCTACGCATACGCCCAGCGCGTAGGCCGAGATCAGGTGTCCGGCTTCGGCGATGCTGACGTGCAGGTCGGACGCTATGTCCGGCAGAATCCCCATCATCACGAATTCGGCGATCCCCAGCGCCAGGGTTCCGAAAGCCAGCGCAATAAGACTCTTTTTCATCGACAGACGTTTTTCCGGCTGCAAAGGTAATAAAGCGAAGCGTCCCGGAGAAAAGATTTTATGAAACAAGCCAGTCCGTTCGCAAATGAACGGACTGGCTTGTTCGGATACGTTTTTTCTGGAGGATTATTCGTCCAGTTTGAACGTGATCAGCAATCCTTTGTGGTCGCTGGGCCAGTGTCCTCCTGCGGGGGCGATGAATTCGTCCTTGCTGTCGTTTTCCACCCGCTGGCTACGGACGATTGTGCCGGACGGCCCTACGATTTGGGCTTTCTCGACGCTGAGCCCCTGTCGGGGATAGTAATAAACGAAATCGATCCGGTCGCGTTCGTCGGCATCGCCGGCCCATACCAGCGTGCTTACGTCAACGTCTTTGTTATCGGCCGGCCAGGTAAGCCCCGGATAATCCACGACGTTCGGATACGTTTCGCGGTAAGCGTCGATGAATCCGTTGTCGTACATCAGCATGGAGCTCTGCCAGTTCACTACGCAGCCGTTGTGGTCCCATAGATCTTTCGTATCGGCCTGCCAGTCGAGGTGGGAAGGTTCGTTCAGGTCGCCTGCGAAGAAGACGAGCGCGCCTTTGGCGATCTCGTTTTTCGCATCGTCGATGAATTGCTGGGTCGACTGCGGACGTCCGGACAGCCGGTTGCGTTCCAGGATCAGGGCTACGTCCGTATTCGGGCCGGTAGCCATTTTGCTCCAGTCGCCGTTGTTGCCCCCGTCGTTGTACCCGCGCGGGTAGTAGCAGGAGTAATAGACGTAGTTGGCATGTGAGGGATAGACGGCGATTCTGCGGCCGTCGACATTGCAGACCCCTTTGAACATCCATTCGTTGATCTTCTGCGTTTCGGTAATCCGGTATTTCGACAGCAGTCCGCGGCCGTCCACGCGGCTTTGGTAATAGGTCAGCCCTTTTTGTTTCAGTGCGTCCACGAGCAGGGGCATGATCGCTTCGTCCCCGCCTTTGTACAGTTCGCAGAACGTAGCGAAATCGGGTTGCAGCGATACGATCTGGTCGACCAGCGCATTGAAAGCGTTCGGAACTTTCGTACATTCCATCCACAGGTTCAACTGCAGCAGCGTCAGCCTCGGCTCGCAGGCCTGCTTAACGGTTACCGTGACGTCGTTTCCTTTTGTCGGCGAGAACGTGATCGTGCCGGTACGTTCTTTGTCCGTATCGTTGGCCAGCACCTGGAACCGGATCGTGGAGTCTTTCATCGAAGATTTGGCTTCGGCCGGGAGAATCCATTTTTCGGCCGATTTGTCGATCGTGTGCTCGTATCCGACGTTTGCCGATACTTTGACGGCGATCAGCGTGTCGCCCGGTTTGAGGTTGAACAGTTGTTGTTCGATGACGACGCCTTCCTGGGTGTCCTGCGTGATTTTTATGCTTTTGCTTTCGGTGCCGCAGGTTACGGTCAGCGTCGCTTCGCGCGCTTCGTCGTAGGAGGTGTTTTTACCGACCGACAGGTTTATCTGGGATTTTCCGGCCTTCCCTTTCAGCGGAGTCGCATTGAGCCATTTGCCGCTTCCCGAAACGTAAACGACTTCGGCAGTCCACTCTCCCGGCGCTTCCAGCGGAACGTTTTTGTTGGCTCCGGCCACCGGAACCGCCCAGTCTTCTTCCGAAAACTGGAACGTGTAAGTTTCGCCCGGCGCTTCCTCGCTTTTACCGCATTCGTAGAACATGACGGACAAAACAGTCAACAAACTGTACAGAATTACTTTTTTCATCTAATTATTTTTTGATCGAAAATGTTGCATTTTTGTTAAAAAGTTTCACAAATATGCTAATTATTTTGCGTTTTTCGAAGATTTACTCTCGTTTTTAGCGGTCCGTTGCTCTTACCGATACGGCGATATGCAGCTTTTTCTTTTATGGTTCAGTACGTTGGAGGCCGTTGAAAAATGATCGTTTTGCAGGAATATATTTTTCATATCCTGTTTTTTTAACGTGTTTTTTTCCGATTTATTACCATCTTAACCGATAAAATATTTGGTTTTTTCGTTGAAACCTGGAGTCGTTCGACAATCTTTGTGAAAAAGTGTATCGCTGCCTTCGTCCGGGCGGGACGTTCGTTTTCTCGGTCGGGCATCCGGTCTTTACGGCGCAGGGACATGAAGAGTGGTATTGCCGGACAAGGTAATCGACTGCACTGGCCGGAGTTGTTTCAGTCAGGGGCGGCGCGTTTCGAACTTTCTCGGCGAACAGGTCGTAAAGTACCATAAAACGTTGACTGCTTATGTAAACGGACTGATTCGACAAGGGTTCGGGATTACCGGGCTGGTCGAGCCCGAACCCGGCGAGAAATTGCTGAGAACCGTTGCCGGGATGAACGACGAGCTGCGTAGGCCGATGATGTTGATCGTATCGGCCGTTAAAGAGCGTTGAGGCGACGGACGTTTTCTGCGGGATGCGTCCGCCGGCTGCGTGTCAGAACATGATGCTGGCGCCGCCGCAGAGCGTGAGAACGTGCCGGATTCCTCCGCGTGGAACGAAACCGGAGGTGACGAGATCGTAGTCGGTAGAGAATTTCATCCCGAATTTGTGGTTGGCCAGGAACGTGACCGACAGGCCCGTTCCGAACCCGAATCCGTTCTTGTCGCCGATCCGGATGTCCGAAAGCCGACAGGAGGGATAGTGAACATATCCGGCGAGCAGTTTGCCGCCGACCAGCCAGCGGCAGGTCAGCGGATAGGAGAAAAACGGGCCGACGTACCCGGAGATCATGTCCAGCGATTCGTCCTGAAGGATTTTATCGACCGACAGGGGCATGTTGGAGATGGTCGCGCGTCCTCCGATCCCGATGTGGCGCGTGATGAACCAAGCGCCTTCGACGCCTGCCGTGCCTCCGGTCGAAAGCGACACTTCGCGGCCGTCTTCCAGCGCGTAGCGTCCCGGTGTCAGGTTGAGTCCCAGGTAAAGCCCGAAAAACGAAGGTTTGTAACCCGGATCGAAAGGTCTGTCCGGCAGTCGCGCATACGTGATCCCGCGACCTTTGAAGATCAGGTCGGCCAGGTAATACCCCACTTCGGTAGACAGAATGCCGATGCCGGCCCCTACCAGCACGTCGCTCAGCCAGTGTTTGTTGTTCATTTGTCGTGACAGGCCGGTGAGCGTGGCCGCCGTATAGGCGCCGATGCTGTACCACGGACTGCGGGTCATGCCGTACTCTTTGTGCAGCATGGTCGCGGTCATGAAGGCCGTTGCCGAATGTCCCGACGGGAACGAGTGGCGGTTCGATCCGTCCGGGCGCATCACTTTGACCGTGTGTTTCAGGGTGTTGACCGCGATCGCCATCAGCGAGGCCGAAAATGCGTCCGAAACCAGCATTCGTCCCCAGGAGCTTCTTCCCTGTATGCCGCCGATTTTCAGCCCCAGCATGGCGATGGCGGGGGCGTATTGCAGGTAATCGTCGTAATGGTGTCGGAAGGAGGGCAGGAAGTTGTCGCGCAGGCTGTGGAAATGCGAGTCTTCCCCTGCCACGATCAGTCCCGCTGCGATCAGCGGGACGGCCACGTAGGTCATGCGGTAGGTTTGCGACGAAGTGAACCGGTCCCATTGGTCCCGCGCGGGCGCTGCGAGGGCCGGCAGCGAGTCCTGCAGGCATGTACGGCGATAGACGGACGGGATCTGCCCCGAACTTTCGTATCCGGCAATCAATATCATCATCATCCCCAAGAACAGATTCCGAGAGAGCGTTATGTAACGGGAAATACGGGTCACGGGACAATCGGGTGCGAAAAGACGAACCGCGCTCCCTCAGTGTATTCCGGATCGATCCAGATGTTCCCTCCGAACCGCAGTACGATTTGTTTACAAATAGCCAGGCCGAGACCGGTGCCTTGTTTGAATTCGTTCAGTTTTTCGAATCGGTTGAAAACCCGTTCCTGCCGTTCCCGCGGGATGCCGCATCCGGTATCGGAAACCGAGAACAGAATCCGCCGCTGCTCTTTTTGTATTTCGAATGCGAGCGCGATCGTGCCCTTTTCGGTGAATTTGCTGGCGTTTGTCAGCAGGTTGATCAGCACCTGCGACAGGCGTTGCGAGTCGGTCTTCAGGATAAAGGATTCGACGGGAGGATTAAAAACGCACTCCACGCCTTTTTTACGGCCGTGGGCGGTCGTCGAAATGACCTGCTGACAGATGGCGACGATATTCTCCGGATGCAGCGTGAAACTGATTTTCCCCGTCTCGAGCCTCGAAATATCGAGAATATCCCCGATCAGCGTCAGCAGCAGGTCTGAATTCTGGTTCACGATGCCCATGTATACGTTCCGGTCTTCTTCGGAAATGGATTCGTCGCCCAACAGGGCGGAGAATCCGACGATCGCATTCAGCGGCGTCCGGATTTCGTGGCTCATGTTCGCCAGGAACGCCGATTTCAGCATGTCCGATTCCTCGGCTTTCTCTTTGGCGGCGATGAGCTCCCTACCCCGGTTCTCCAGGCTGATTTTCAGTTTTTTGTTCCGGTAGTAGAGGTAATACAAGAAGGCGATGAACAGCGAGAGCACGATGAAAATAACGATCAGGATCAGGATGTACGATTCGTATTTCTGCAATCGCGCCTCTACGGTGTCTACGACGATACTACCCGACGGCAGTTTATATTCCGCGATTCCGAACTCCTTGAGTTTTTGCAGGTCGAAACGATATTCGTTTTCCGTCGGATCGAAATGTACCGCCCGGGGTTTCTTTTTATAGAAGTCGGCTATTTGCCCGGCTATTTCGCTGGCTCCGTTTTCGTATTTGGGGATGTAGCCTCCGATAGCCCCGCTGCCGATCCCCGAGCCGCTGACCGAAAAAACGGGCAGGTGGGGTTGATCGGCCAGGAGCGTTTTCAGCGAATTGTCCATAAAATACTGGCCGTCCTGACCTACCCGCCAGGTGCCGATCAGCAGCACCGATTTGCGCGGCAGCCGTTCGATGGCTGCATAGGCCTTTTTCTCCCCGTTCCGCCCGTCGATCAGGGTGAGGGTCAGGTCGGGATGGCTGCTCATTTCCTGCTTGACCAAAGCCTGCAGCGAAATACCCCCGTAGGTATTGTCCGATAGGAATGCGATGTTATCTACGTTCGGGTAGAGGGAACGGATCAGGTCGATGTTTTTGGCGATGTCGTACCGGTTGAGACTTCCTCCCCCGTTTCCGATGCTGTCCGCCTGCCGTATCATATCGACGGACTCGGGCATCCATTTATCCGTAACCGGACGGTTCCGGTCCGGGAGCGGAATTCCGTTCGTGCTGGCGTAGCATCCGAAAAACGGAATGTCCTGGGGAAAGCTGTCCAGGGAGACGAACGATGCCCATGCCTCCTGACCGAGCAGGATAACGGCTTTCAGCCGGTTCCTGTCGTAGCGCTCCAACACCGAGATAAGCCGGTCTTTCCACAGGTTGGCTTCCGCTACGCTTTTGCAACCCAGATCTTCGATCAGAATTTCGAACGGAACGTTTTCGTTGGCGATCTTATGTTCGAAGTCGGATATGAAACTCGACATGCGTCTGGTATCCGGGTTGTACGACGCGATGATCAGGATGGTGCCCTGATCCCCGGGACTGTCGAGGCTGTTTTTGGCCGCGATGCCGATCGGAAACAACAAGCTGACGAAGAGCGCGGCCGTCGCGCACCCGACTATGAATTTCAGCTTATTGAGTCTTCTGACCGACATATTTTTCCCCGATTTGGTTAAAACGATATCCTGAGGCCGGCTGTCCAGGTAATGCCGAATCCGTACCATACGACGGCGGTTTCCCGCGTATGATCCGATCCGTCCAGTGCGTCGGATATGTATTTCCGGTTGAACAGGTTGTTCACGTTGCCGAAAAGCTGCCCCCGAAAAGTACCCATTTTGAAATCGTAATTGAGGTTCAGGTCGACCGTCGAATAATCCGGCAGCTTCCAGGCTTCCGCCCTGTCTTTTTCATCCGTGCGGTCGGCTGCGGCGAAATCGGCATAGTGGCGCCCGTAATAGTTGAAGTCGACGCCGAGGGTCAGTCCCGATACCGGCATACAACTGAGCCCCAGCATCGCGCTCGTCTGCGGCGCGTTGCCGACATGCAGGTTCTTGATGTAGGCGTGGTATTCCCCGATTTTTTCGTTCTGTTCGTTGAACAGGGTGAAATTCACGTCGTTGGTCCAGCGCCAGTTCCCGATCGTAAAGAAGCCGTACACCCGCAGCCATTCGAGCGGCTGGTAGCTCGCTTCCAGTTCGATACCCATATGCCGCGCGTCGATGTTCGGGATACAGGCTCTGGGGCCGTTCCAACTGCCGATCGCCTTGGTCACGCTTTTGTCCATCCATTGGGTGTAGTAACCGTTCAGCATGACGCTCAGCGTCCGGTAATTGAATCCATAGCCGATTTCGCCCGTCGCGATTTTTTCGGGGATCGGGTTCGACAGCGGCGTGTTGTCTACGAAGATGTTGTCCATCATCGGCGCTTTGGTTACGTAGCCGCCGTTGACGAATACGTTGTGCATTCCGTTGAAGCGGTAGTTGAAACCGGCTTTCACGCTGAACGGCACGAAATTGCTCCACGGGGTTTTTACGTTTGCAACGGGATAGGTCTCCTGGTTGCCGTACGTCCCGTATTTTCCGGGATCTTCGCGTTTGTAGGAGTGACTGGTCACGGAGGTCGAGACGAATGCCTTGTAGTGCTCCCGGTTGTATTCCAACTGGGCGAAAGCCCCCATCCACAGGATTTTGCTGAGATAGTCCTGGTTGACTTTGTCGCCTTCCCGCAGTTTCGTGTCCGGATCGCGCCATGCGAGTTTGTTGTCCTTGTAGTAGGCGCCTCCCAGCAGATCCGAAATCTTGTCGTAGTGATAGCCTTTATAATAACGCCCGTCGATACCGACCGTCAGTTTGAGCGATTTCGACAGTTCGTTCGTATAGGTGGACAGCAACCCGTACCAATCGTGCGAGTTGGTTCCCATCGTGAAGATGGCGTCCGAACCGTGGTCGGAGTTTTTGTTGTCTTCCATCACCGGCAGGTAGTCGATCAGTCCGTCCGGGGTCAGCGAAGTGTTTTCGTTGGGCCGTCCGGTCTTATAATTGTATTGCAGGCGGTTGGCGTCTTTGCCGTACACTTTTCGGCCTCCTCCCGTCGCATTGGAGACATAAACGGAGGTCGACAGCGTGGATTTGCCGTTGATCTGCCAGAAATGGTTCAGCGAGATTTGCGGCTTGTGGTATTCGTTATAGCCCGAATAGGTCGGAACGATCTGTCCGTTGATATAACCGTAACAGGTATTCATCCGGATGCCGTCTTTATGGAGGTCGTAATCTTCGATCGACTGTTTGTTGCTGCGCCGGTTATGCCACTGCGGCGCGCCGAAGGCCGTCAGCGACAGGATGTGGTTGCGTCCGAATTTTTTCGAAACGTTCGCAAAATAGCTCCAAGCTTCGAAATTCGTTCCTTTTACGTATCCGTCGCCCGTCGTGCGGGTTCCCATGATCGAGAAGGCCCACCCTTTCGGAAGCAGACCCGAAGAGAGGTTGAAGCCCATTTTCTGGTAACGGTCGTTTCCGATGCCGTAATACACGGAACCCTGCCGGTTGACTTCGGTGCTCTGGGTGACGATATTGACCGTCCCGCCGACCGAAAAGAGACCCAGTTTGGAGAGCCCGATACCGCGCTGTACCTGGATGCTGTTCGTAACGTCGGCCAGTCCCGACCAGTTCGACCAATAGACGCTTCCGTTCTCCATGCCGTTGACCGGGATGCCGTTGATCAGCACGGCGATGTTTTCCGAACCGAAGCCGCGCAGCATCAGCCGCGAATCGCCGAAGCCTCCTCCCTGCTTGGTCGCATAAATCGACGGCGTGGATTTCATGATTTCGGGAAATTCCTGATTGCTCAGTTTGGTCGCGATGTCTTTCGCGCTGATCGTCGACAGTACGACCGGCTCGACGCCTTTGTCATGTCCGTAGGAAGCCATTACTTTCACCTCTTTCAGTCCGATGGACAGGGTGTCCGCATCTTCCGGAATATTTTGGGCGCTTATGGCCGATACGCAGGACATGCAGAAGAACGGGAGCAGGAGTTTTTTCATTCACAGGAATGTGTAAGTACAATCGGTGCAAATTTAGAAACTTTTTCCGATTTACTGTGTCTTTTCGTCTTTCCTGCATGTCAATATTTTATCCGTTGATATACAAAAAGTTTTTCCGGATGGAATTAAATGCGGCCGGAGAATCTTTACGATCACTACAGGAGCGTTTTACGCCGAATCGTACCGGGTCGATTGCCGGAAGTGCGGAATAACAAAAAGCGGATGATTTTTCATCCGCTTTTTGTCGTTTTTCGATATATTGGAGCCGCTGCCCGTTTATTCGGAACGGAACGAAACCAAACGACATTTGCACCGGTTGAGCGTTTCGATACATTTGGCCACGTCCGTAGGACGGATGATCACGCTGGCCAGTTCCCCTTCGGAAAAGGCGTACATATATTCGATGAAGACCTGCTCGCGGGCCAGAATATCCAGCACCGGAGAGAGCGAGCCCGGCGTGTTGGGGCAGTTGATTCCCACCACGTCGGTGAGCGTCACCGCGAATTTAGCTTCGCGAAGCACCCGTTTGGCCGCTTCGACGTCGGAGACGATCATCCGCAGAATACCGAAATCGGCGGTCTCCGCCATGCTGAACGCATACATGTTGATGCCGTGTTCGCCCAGGATGCGGGCCACGTCGTTGATGCGTCCCGTCTTGTTTTCCAGAAATACCGATAATTGTTTGATCGTCATGATTATCCAGTTTTTAAGGTTTGTCTATTTGAGTACGCGTTTATCGATCACCCGTTTGCTTTTGCCTTCGCTGCGCTCGATGCTGTGCGGTTCCATCAGACGGATGTCGGCCCCGATGCCCAGCACGCTGTGCAGACGGTCGGCGATCCGTTTTTTGAGCGCCATCATCTGGCTGATCTCGTCCGAATAGAATGCTTCGCGCACTTCGACCTGCACCTGCAGCGTGTCGAGATTGTTGACCCGGTCGACCACCAACTGATAGTGCGGTTCGAATTCCGGCAATTCCAGTACCACGCTTTCGACCTGGGACGGGAAAACGTTCACGCCGCGGATGATCAGCATGTCGTCGCTGCGGCCGACGATACGGCTCATCCGGACGTTCGTGCGTCCGCAGGCGCAGGGTTCGTAGGTCAGCGAACAGAGGTCTTTGGTGCGGTAGCGCAACAGCGGCATACCCTCTTTGGTCAGGGTCGTGAGCACCAGCTCGCCCTGCCCGCCGGCGGGCTGCGGTTCCAACGTGTTCGAATCGATGATTTCCGGATAAAAATGGTCTTCGACGATGTGCGAACCCGATTTGCAGCGGCATTCGTACGATACTCCGGGCCCCATGATCTCGCTGAGCCCGTATATATTGTACGCATCGACGCCCAGCTTCGCTTCGATCTCGCGGCGCATGTTTTCGGTCCACGGTTCTCCGCCGAGAATGCAAGTACGCAGCCGAAATTCGCTGCGCGGAATACCCGACTTGATGATTTGTTCGGCCAGGTACAGGGCGTAAGACGGCGTGCAGGCCAGCGCGGTGGAGCCGCAGTCGTGCATCAGTTGGATGTGCTTGGCCGTATTGCCCGTAGACATCGGGATGACGGTCGCTCCGAGGTGTTCCACCCCGTAGTGCAGACCCAGTCCGCCCGTGAAAAGGCCGTAGCCGTAGGCGACCGTGAACAGGTCGTCGCGCGTGGTGCCGAAAGCCGTCAGGCAGCGCGCGATCGACTCCGACCAGATCGAAAGATCGCGGTGCGTGTAACCGACCACCGTGGGTTTGCCGGTCGTCCCGGACGAGGCGTGCAGCCGGACGATCTCCGATTGGGGGGCGGCGAACAGCCCGTACGGGTAATTGTCCCGCAGATCCTGCTTGGTGGTGAAAGGCAGTTTGACGATGTCGTCGATCGTGTCGATGTCGTCGGGCGTAAGGCCCATCTGCTGCATTTTGTCGCGGTAGAAAGGGGTATGGTGGTAAACCCGGTGCACCAGCTTTTTGAGCCGGGCTCCTTGTAGCAACCGCATCTGTTCGCGGTCCATACACTCCTTCGTTTGATTCCAGATCATAATTTTGTAGATATTCCGCATCCGGCGATGCGGTGGGTTTTCATTCGGTTTTCAGGTTACAGCGGGTGGTCGGTTTTGAAGGCTTTGAGTCGCTGTTCGAGGATGTCGAACAGTTCGTCCGTCATCCGCGACGTGCAGGCGCGGATGCCTTCCTGCAGGCTGCCCGTGGTATTCAGCGTGATCGAGCTGATCCCGTAGTAGAGCAGTTCGCGCATCAGTTCGCCCGAAGTCATTCCCGGGTAGCCGATCGTGAAGAAGAATCCGTCGCCGATCGGTTGCTCGACGTCCTTGTCGTATACGACGTGAAAGCCGTTTTCGCAGAAAAGCCGCTTCATCTTTTCCGCCCGCCGGCCGTATTCCATCGTGTCGGCCACGAAATCGATCTGTCCGTCGCAGGCCGCTTTGTACATCGCCGCGAGGCCGAACTGTACCGAATGGCTGGCGCCGGAAGTGATCATGTACATGATCGCGTTGGTAAACGTGTTGCCGAAAAGTCCGGCTCCGTTGTAGCGTTCGGCCAGGGCCGGGTAACGGCGGTTGAAGAGTTTGTCGGAAATACATACGACGGCCATTCGCTGGCCGGCATAGCTGAATATTTTCGAGGCCGACAACATCAGCATGTAGTTGTCGGTGTAACGCGCTACGGTCGCCTGGAAAGGAGGTTCGAACGGACGGCTCAGATCGCGTCGGAAATCCATCGCGAAGTAGGCCAGGTCTTCGAGCACGATCGTGTCGTACTGCGTGGCCAGCTCGCCGATAATCTGCAATTCCTCCTCTTCGAGGCAGATCCAGGCCGGATTGTTCGGGTTCGAATAGATGATCGCCGAGATATTTCCCTCTTTCAGAAAGCTTTCCAGCTTGTCGCGCAACGCTGCTCCCCGATAGTTGAAAATGTCGAACTGGCGGTATTTGACACCCAGTATTTTCAATTGCGATTTCTGGATCGGGAATCCCGGGTCGATGAACAACACGGTATCCTTACCGGGCGAGCACTGGCTCGTGACGATGAACGAGCCGAACGATCCCGCGACCGATCCGGTAGTCGGAATACAGGCTTCCGGCGTGATGTCTACGTTCAGGAAGGCCTTTACGAAGCGCGAGGTTTCGCGTTTGAGCTCCGGAACGCCTTCGGCGGCCGGGTAGATGGCTGCGATACCGGTGTCGAGCGCCGCTTTTTCGGCGGCGATTCCTACCTGGTTGGGGCTCAGGCCCGGTACGCCCTGGTCCATCCGGATGAAAGGGATGCCCGTGCGCTGCTCCAGGGCCGAGGCCAGCAGCACTACCTGTCCGATCGTGGCCTGTGCCAGGTCGGTGATCTTCAGCTCGTCGACGATCGATTCGACCAGTTGTCGACTGAATACGCTATTTTGCATGTTTTTCGTTTTCGCTTTTTTACAGATGTTTCCGCATGATGTGCTCGGCGGCTTCTCGGCCGCATGCCAGCGCTTTGAGGTTCATCGCGACTACGTCGTCGCCTTTGCGTCCGAAAAAGCGGCGGATACCGTCTTCGATTTTTTCGATCCCGATGCCCAGGATCGGCGACGCGGCGCCCAGCAGCACGACATTGGCGGCGCGCGGGACGTTGTTCTCTTTGGCCAGCGCATCCACGTCGAGCAGGATGACGCGCGGCAAGCGTTTCAGGTCGGCCAGCAGGTCGTCTACCTGCGGGTAGTTCGGAATGTTGACGAAAGGCGCGGCGTTGGTCACGATCCAGCCCGTGTCGGACAGGTAAGGCAGGTAGCGCAGCGCTTCCATCGGTTCGAGCGACAGGATCAGGTCGGCCCCGCCGCGGGCGATCAGGTCGGAACGGATCGGTTCGGACGAGATCCGCAGGTTCGATTGTACGTCGCCGCCCCGCTGGCTCATGCCGTGCACTTCGGCTTGCTTGATATGCAACTTTTCTTCCAGGGCCGCTTCGCCGATGATCGCTGCGATCGAGAGGATGCCCTGGCCCCCTACTCCGGACAGAATGATATCTAGTTTCATAGGTTTCAAGATTTGGTCGTTTTGTTTTGTCGGGCTTCCTTGTGGTGCCGTTTGAGGGTCTGGATGCATTCGCGGCGCGGGATGATGACCGAGACGCCCCGGTATTCGATCTCTTCGCGCAGGATGGCGGTGATCTCGTCCATATTTTTCGGCAGCGGAACCACCACGCGCACGTGGGCCGGATCGACCCCTACTCCGAGGCAAATCGCTTCGAGCTTGTTCGTCCCCGCGGAGTCCTGGCCGCCGGTCATCGCCGTGGTCAGGTTGTCGGAAATCACGACGGTGATGTTAGCGTTCGAATTGACCGCGTCCAGCAGGCCGGTGATGCCCGAATGGGTGAACGTCGAGTCGCCGATGACCGCTACGGCAGGCCACAGGCCGGCGTCCGCAGCGCCTTTAGCCATCGTGATCGAGGCCCCCATGTCGACGCAGGAGTGAATGGCGCGGAACGGGGGCAGCGCTCCGAGCGTGTAGCATCCGATGTCGCTGAATACCCGGTAATCCTTGTATTTGCGCACCACGCGGTTCAGCGCGTCGTACGTGTCGCGGTGCCCGCAGCCCGAACATAGCGCCGGCGGACGCGGGGTTACGTGTTCGCTCGGGGCGAAACCGGGCGCCGATTCCAGTCCCAGCGCCTGTTTGACATTGTCCGGGGTCAGCTCTCCGGTACGGGGCACATCGTTGCTGAGGCGTCCGCGGATACGGACGGCGGTAGGCAGTACGCCGCGCAGTTGTTCCTCCACGAACGGCTGTCCGTCTTCCAGTACGAGGATTTCGTCGCAGGTTTCGGCCATACGGCGCACCAGCGTTTTCGGCAGCGGATATTGGGACAGTTTCAGTACCGGGAAATCGCATCCTGCCGGAAAGTTCTCCATCAGGTAGTTGTAGCCGATACCGCAGGCGATTACGCCCGTTTTCCGGTTCGGGCCGTCGGTATAGCTGTTGTAGGATGATTCGGCGGCGAGCGCTTCCAGTGCGGGCTGTTGTCCCAGCAATTCGCCGTAGCACCTGCGTGCGTTGACGGGCAGCAGCACCCAGTGCGCCGCGTCGTCCGGGAAACCGAGCTCGTTCTGTTCGCGGATGCGGCCCGGGCTGATGACGGCCCGCGAATGCGCCATCCGCGTGGTAATACGCATCAGTACCGGCAGTTTGTGCTGTTCGGAAAGGTCGAACGCATAGGACATCATGTCGTAGGCTTCTTGCTGCGACGAAGGTTCCAGCATCGGCGTGAATGCGAATTTGCCGTAAAAGCGGGAGTCCTGTTCGTTTTGCGACGAGTGCATCGACGGGTCGTCGGCCACGAGGACGACCAATCCGCCGTTGGTGCCGGTTACGGCCGAGTTGACGAAAGCGTCGGCGGCTACGTTCAGGCCCACGTGCTTCATGCAGACGAGCGCCCGCTTGCCGACGTAAGAGACGCCCAGAGCGGCTTCCATCGCCGTTTTTTCGTTGGTGCACCAACGGCTATGCACGCCGCGCAGCGTGGCCAGTTCCGAGGTCTGGATATATTCGGTGATCTCCGTCGAGGGAGTTCCCGGGTAGGCGTACACGCCGGTAATCCCGGCATGAATGGCTCCCAATGCGACGGCCTGGTCACCCAGCAGCAATAATTTTTCTTCCATATTGATCGTGTGAGGTTAGCTGTTAGATATTCAGTGTGAAAGGATCGGCGTCCTGAAGCGCCGGGAATTTTTCGCGGAAGGTCGTCAGGGAGATTTTGTCCGCTTCGGCGGAGAGCGTCGCCGGCTGTCCGCCCGTGCCGGCGTCGGCCAGCGGTTTGCCGAGGAAGTCGAGCAGTACAGTCCCTCCGCAGTAGTTGCAGTTCGGATCGTCTCCCACCCGGTTGACCCCGGCCACGTAGCAGACGTTTTCGATCGCCCGCGCTTTGAGCAGCGCGCTCCAGGCTTCTACGCGCGGCGTCGGCCAGCTAGCTACGTAGAGAATCATGTCGTAATCGTCCCGGTTGCGCGACCAGACCGGGAACCGCAGGTCGTAACAGACTTGCAGCAGGATGCGCCAGCCTTTGTATTCCGCGATCACGCGCCGGTCTCCGCCGGTGTATTCCTTGTGCTCGCCGCCGTAAGTGAAGAGGTGGCGTTTGTCGTAATGCACCGTCGCACCGTCGGGACGGACGAAATAGAACCGGTTGAAGTAGCGGCCGTCCTGTTCTACGGCTACGCTGCCGGCCAACGCGGCTCCTTTCTTCCGGGCCGTCCGTCGCATCCATGCCAGAGTCGGCCCTCCGTCCGGTTCGGCGGCTTCGCGCGGGCGGGTGCAGAACCCGGTCGGGAACATTTCCGGCAGTACGACGAGGTCGGTTTCTCCGACCGCAAAGATTTCCCGTTCGAAACGGTTGCGGTTGGCGGCCGGATCGTTCCAGACAAGATCGGCCTGTATCAGGGTGATGTTCATAAATTTTTTCAAAAACGCTATATCTTACAAAAGTAAGATTTATATCCTGAAAAAAATAACAATCGGTTAAAATTTATTTGTCGGCTGCCGGCGTTTGACTCCCGGTTCAGGGATAAATTTCATGCCGGAAAGCGTTGAAAAACTATCGTAGGCGTATCCCGAATCAAACAAATGCGCCAAAATCACTCCAATCGCTGTCGCGTCTTACATACCGATCCGTCCGCCGCAATACCCTCGATTACGATTTCCAAACGAGACTTGTTTTTGTCGTTGGTGTAAAACTCGATCGAACCTTTGCCGTCGTCCCCAAGTTGTAAATAGGGCTCCCAGTAAAGCGTCGTCCTGCGATCCGGGGTTTTATTCGCCAATTTTTCCGGAGTGTCGTAAACAGGATGGTAAAACTCGGCTCCAGGTATATAACCCACCGTTCTGTACAGGCCGAACCGGCGTTTTCCCTGGGCGTCCTCTTTCAGATAAATCTCGAACCGGCAGGGATAATCCGGGCTGGTACCGATCGGCAGATACGGAAGAAACTCCCGCAGCGGAGGTCCAGGCATAGGCATGAGTACCGTACGGATGTATTCGATGTCCCTGACCGTATATAAGTTCAAAAACTCGGTACCCATAATCACCTCGCCATTCAGGCGGAATTGAAGCGGGACACTCATTCTGCCCCCCATATCTATGCACCATCCCAAAGGCATCTGTTTCATTCCCGGAAAGTGTTGTACATATTTCTCCAGCGACATCGTACTCAGTTTTGCGAACTGTGCCGTATCCTTGTGCAGTCTCTTTTCGATTCGCAGGGCCGGAGCGTTCGGATCACGGCCATGAACCACCACCTCGTCGATCTGGTACGTTGTAAGACTGTCCAAACCCGTTGGAGGTGGAGACGCCCGACGAACCTCTTCGAGCCGCTTATCCCTGATTGTCTCGCTCAGATAAGGAGCCAGTGGCGTAAGCCCCGGACGGTAATACGTGTCTTCGAAATGGATCTCGTAGGGAATCTTCCCTTTTTTGTTGTAAAACGGGATCAGAAATACCGTCGTATCCTGAAAATCCAACCCTTCGAACAGAAAGTGTCCCGCACTGTCCGTCGTGGCAGTGAACGCCCGGTCGCCCAGACCGTCGCCCCGGGAGGCGAACGCCGTCAGGGTCGCTTCCCCAACGCCTTTGCCGAACATATTGTTCACGCGACCCGAGAAAAACTGTCCGTGCTCGAAAAAGAATTTCGGCCTGAACGGAGCGGTGCGGAACAGACTGTCCGTACGGAAACGCCGCCAGCCGTGCGTTAGCATAACCAAATCAAGGCTGTGCTGCCGGGCCGGCGAGTCGTCCAGAAAATAGTACCCCGGATTGTGGACGTATCCCTTCAGATCGGAGGTCAGCAACAGATAAGTGTATATATGATCGGACAGGGAATCCGGTTTCACGGCGTCCGCATCCGTTATGCTGACCGAAAACCGTCCGGAGAGGGGTTGCGCTCCCCTTTTCAGCGAAATATCCGCCCGCACCTTCTCGCGGGCTCCGTAGGCGGGTTTGTCGGCGCGGACGGTGAAACGGGGAGTACTGCCGGGTTTGCGGATATAGACCAACCGTTCGGTGCGGGGACAACCGGTCGAGTCTGTCAGCAGCAGGTGAAGGATACCTTCCGGTAATGAATCGGTTCTTATCGTTCCTGTATTTTGCCGCGCGTCTACCGGGTGCAGCAGACAGCACACGCCCCGCGTATGTCCGACCAAAAGGCCAGACGCGGGAACTTTTCCCAGAATCCGGTAACGAATGTCCCGGTTTCCCTGAACGACCTGCAAAGCGCAGGCGTTGTCACGCACAGCCGGAAGGGAAACGGAGACGGAAAGCGTATCGAGGAACGCGACCGCGCGATAGCTCTCGCTCTCGCGGGGCGTGAGCAGGAAACGGCCCATTCCGTCGTGCTCGCTGCGGAAGCGGGCTACGGTATCGTTGCCGCCGTTCAACAAATACCCCTGCACCTCCGCAGGACTGCCGTCCGGACGGACCGCCCTGAACGCAACGATCTGGGGCATGTCGGATCCTACCAGTTCGCCCCCTTCGGGAAGGAACTGGATGTCGAACGATGCGCGGGGCGGTTCGATAAAGACCGTACGGCGGAAAACGGAATCCTCGCGTATCGAAATCCGGATATCGGCATAGGCCCCGCGGGAAGCGGAATCCCCGGGCAGGGGAACCAGTACGGCGCCCGTGGACGAAAGACGCTGCGTACCGGAACCCAGGTGTTTCCCGTTCTTATCGTACAGATCGAACGACGCTTCCTTTTTCGAAAGGGGGCGTTCGTAACGGTCGAGAAAACGGACGACCATACGCTTGTCCGTATAAGTGACCGAATGGCGGACTTTCGAGATATTCTGTCCGATCACGATGTTTTTCTGGAAGAAACCGGAGGCGTCGAAATTGAGCATCCAACCCGTATAAGCCCGCAGGGTGTATTCCCCGGAAAAAAGAGTATCGGCCAACGGGAGGCAGTTTGCGAACCCCATCGAATCGCGTTTGATCTTTCTCGAAGTTACCAAACGTTTGGCCCGGTCGTACAGATCGACGTAAATGAAATTGGAGAGCGTATCGGGTCTGTGTGTCACGGCATCCGTCAGATAGGCCCGGAACCAGATCGTGTCTCCGACCCCGTAGTAGGGCTGGTTCAGATGAAGGTAGAGCTTCTCGGGATGTTTGGCGGCTTGCGCGTCGAAAAAGGACTGTATCCCGGAATCTTGCATAGCGTTCCGGTTTTCGCGGGCTGTTTGGGCACGGGTGTGCGGGCAGGCAAGATAAACTGCCGTACATAAAATCAGCAAAAATCTATCCATAGCGCATATGGTATTGGATTGTATCAAATTTATAAAATATTCGATTGATTTACAAAACAATTCGACGTTCGTTCGTGTCGTGCCGGAAAATAATAAAGAAAGCGGGCGACTTTACAAAAGTCACCCGCCCGTATCAGAAAACGGTTCTGGAAGTATTTCCCCGATAGGTTTAGAATTTCCAGCCGAGAGTCAGCGAAAATACCCGGTTTTTGATTTTTTTCAGGTCGCCGCCTTCTTGCGCTATTTCCTCTTTGAACGTATCGGTCGCGATGTCGTTCAGCGAGAAGTTGTAGCGGGCGTCGATTACCAGTCCGTAGTCGAGGGTATAGGAGAGGCCGACGGGAATGGCGATGTCGGTCGTCCGGAACAGGTTTTCGTCTTTGAGGTCGGCGGTTTCCCACGGTCCGTCGTTGCTGCGCACCCGCAGTTTGGAACCGATGAGGAATCCCGGTTGGATGCCGGCTTTCAGGGCCAGTCCTTTGGTTACGTAAAAGTTGGCCAGGATCGGAATGTTCAGGTAATTGAGCCGGTAGCTAAACTCTTCGGACTCGGTTACGAATCCTCCTCCCGGGCCCCGTTCCGTCCACGTCGCCTTGTCGGTGGAACCCTGCCGGGAATAGAGCACGTCCGCCGAGACGGCGAGCCATTTCAGCGCGCGGTATTCGGCGAAAGCGCCGACGATCAGCGAGGGTTTCGTTCCGTTCAGGTCGCGGGTATTCTCGGCGGAACTAGCGTACAGGTCGGCGATGTTGATTCCGACTTTCGGGCCGAACGTAAAGGTTTTCTGCCCGGAAACGACTCCGGCGGCCAGCACAACTGCGATTAGGAGAATTGTTTTTTTCATAAGGCGGGTTTTTGTCCGTAAATAATTGACTGAAAATAAAACCGAGGAAATCTGTCGTTACTGCAAAAGTAAAAAATAATTCGTAAAAAAGTCTCCGTTGCAATCCGATATGCAGCGGAGACCGTGTTCGATTGAACTGGGTATGTAACCGAAAATCCCGAAGGACGTTTCAGTAGACGTTGGTCTGCAAAGTAAATCCGGCATTCATCTGTCCGGTTCGAGACTGTTCAAGACCAATCGGGCGGTGATTTTCGGATGGCGTCCGCTCCGGCGGTACCGCACTTTCCCTGAAAATCCGTTGTCCTGTATCGATCGTCGTCGTGGCCGTGGTAGGCAGGAGGGGAAACGTTAATCGAAAAAACGCCTCGGAACCAAATCGGTTCCGAGGCGTCGGGGAAAACAGTAAACGTGGACCGCTTACGGATTGTCCGCCTGATTTTCGAGCCGGGTACGGCCCGCCGTTTCATAAACATAAATAATTTTTGTACTGCACTTTGCGAAGTTTTTGGAAGAAATATCTTTTCATGTGGCGTATGTTGTTTTTTTACGGGCGGAATCTCCGAACCGGTATTCCCGAACGGATCGGCCGTCCTCTGTACCTGCGTTTTATTCGCATTTTACGATTTGATTTGAGCATTATTATTCGTACCTTTCGGTACTGCAAATGTATTTTCAGAGAACGGCATATTGGTGTCGTTTATAAAGTATTTAAATTCAAATATTTTCTAATAAAACAACCCGGGAGTCGGGAACGGTGCGATTTTCGCAACGCGCTCCGGATGGAACCGCCCTGTTTTGCCGACCGGCGCAGCGATCGCCTTCGCGGTTTCTTTTTGGGATTAAAAAGTAAAAAACATGGATACGACGGAAATGATGATGACCGACAAGCTGAATTCCGGCCTGATCGAGTCGATGAAAGAAAAGATTCCGGAGGGAGCCAACCTGGCGAACCTGTTGATGGATATACTGTATATAGGTAAAGAGGCCGTTTACCGGAGGCTGCGGGGCGAAGTGCCCTTTACGTTTACCGAAGCCGCGGTGATCTCGCAAAAGTTGGGCGTATCGTTGGATCAGCTGATCGGCGCCAACTTCGGCGGGAATGCGCTGTTCGGGCTCAATATCGTGCATTATGCCGATCCGGTCGAGACGTATTACGCGATGATCGACGGTTATGCGAAGATTTTCCGGGAATTGAAACGAGAGCCCGAGTCCGAGCTGGCGACTTCGTCCAACATCATTCCGCAGACGCTTTATATGAAGTACGATATGTTGTCTCGTTTCCGGCTGTTCAAATGGATGTACCAGCATGACAAGATCGACTGCACGAACCATTGTTACGACGATCTGGTGCTGCCGGAAAAGTTGTTGCAGCGGCAAAAGGAACTCGTCGACGAGGCGCAGCAGTTCGAATCGACCTGCCATATATGGGACAGCATGATTTTCCAGTACTTGGTCAACGATATCAAATATTTTACGAAAATCCACCTGCTGACCGAAGATAACGTGTTTCAACTGAAAACCGAACTGCTCCAATCCCTCGATGAGTTGGAGGAGATCGCCATGAAAGGGAAATTCGCATCGGGGAAAGACGTTCATATTTACATTTCGAACATCAATTTCGAGGCGACGTACAGTTATGCCGCGTCGAAGTACCGCCATGTCAGCATGATCCGGATATACGCGATCAATTCCATTACATCGCGCGATACGGAAGTGTTCGGCAACTTGAAGGAGTGGATCCGTTCGCTGCGGAAGTTTTCCACGCTGATTTCCCAGAGCGCGGAAATGCAGCGGATTCAATTCTTTAAAAAACAGCGCGAGATTATCGCGGAATTGTAGTGTAAGGGTTTCCGCAACTCTGCGGAACGTCTTGTTGCGAAAAACGAAAATACGGTAGTTGAAAAGCAGCCGGGTTGCATTATGCGGCCCGGCTGTTTTTTGTGCGGTGCAATATTAGAAATCGTTCGTTTCGAATCCTGCGGATACGGAAACTTTTATTCGAAGCGGAAGACGCATCTTTGTATGGATGAGAAAAGGAGGGAAAAAAAACGGCGCGGTCGATCGCCGGACGGGCAGTCTGCCGGTGCCGGGTATCGTGCAGCGAAAGGGAGCCGGGCGTGCGGATGGCGCAAGCAGGAACAGCGGGAGATGCGCGCGCCTGATTCCGAAAATACCGGTTTCTCCGGTCCGCGGAGCCGCTGATCCGTCCCGCGAGTTCGGGCGGCGCTTCCGGGCGTAGAATGAAATGACTTAATGAACGACAAAAACAAAAAACAATGAAAAACGAGATGGTTAATGAATTGATCGGAGTCATGCGGGAACGGATTCCCAAAGGCAGCAACCTGGCCAATTCCCTGATGGAGATCCTATGTATGGGTAAGGAGGCCATTTACCGTAGGCTGCGGGGCGAGGTCGCCTTTACGTTCGAAGAGGTTTCTCTGATCTCGCAGCATCTGGGCATTTCGCTCGACAAAATTGTCGGACGCCGGATGCTCAACGATACGATGTTCGACCTGAACCTGCTGCATACGGGGGATCCGATCGAGAGTTATTACGAAATCCTGGTGCGTTACGCGAAATTGTTCGACCTGCTGCGCGACGATCCGACGGCGAGCGTGGCGACGGCTTCGAACCTGATTCCGTTTACGTTCTATTCTCCGTACGAATGCCTTTCGAAATTCCGTCTGGGCCGCTGGATCTACCATCACGGTAAAATGAAGCCTCCCGCCAGCCTGTCCGACCTACAAGTGCCGGACAAAGTGCCCCAGATGCACTGGAAACTCAGCGCAAGCATCCGGCAGTTGTCCCACACCAGTTTTATCTGGGATTACAACATATTCCGGTCGATCGTCAAGGAGATCCGTTATTTTGCCGGACTCGACCTGCTCTCCGCCGAGGACGTGAGAAATATGAAGAAAGAATTGGGACTGCTGCTGTCGGAACTGGAAGCCGTGACGACGACCGGAGAGTTCAGCAAGGGACATTCGCTGGCGATCTACCTGTCGGATATCAATTTCGAGGCGACTTACACGTATGTCGAGAAGGGCGATTTCCAGGCCTGCCTGTTTCGCGTTTATTCGATCAACTCGATGGATTCGCAGAATCCGCGCATGTGCAACATTCAGAAAAACTGGATACAGTCGCTCAAACGTCATTCGACGCTGATCTCGCAGAGCAGCGAGATCCAGCGGAGGCAATTTTTCAACGAACAGCGGGAGATCGTCGAAAGCCTGCAGGAAGCTTGATTCGTTCTTTGCCGAAAACGGGCGAAGGCCGGGCCGTATGTATGTACGGGTCGGCTTTTTTGCGTAACGGGACGTACTGTATCGTTTCGTGTACCATGTCCGGACGTGCTCGTTGAGAAGCGGAAATTTTTACGTTCGATGCAGACCGTCAGCCGGGACGGTTTCCGGTGACGAATCCGTTGCGGGCGGCAATGAGCGCGGGGTACGCCGCCCGGACGGAAGAGTTTCCGACCTGTCTGCCGGAAAACGGGATTCCGGGAGGCCCCCGTGAAAGCGGAAAGAGAAAGGAACAGTCGCTCTTGGCGGTTGCATCCGGCGCGGAAAACGGTTCGGTCCGAGGTCAGAACCGGATGTCGAGGCGAACGAAGCCTTTGCCGGGCGTCCAGTCGGGGCCTTCCCGCACGAGGCGGACGACTTCCCGGTCGGCTGCGGCACCCAGGCTGTGGATCACTTCGATGTCGACGGGGCGTCCTGCGGAGTCGATCCTGAAACGGAGAGTTACTTTGCCGTGCGGTAGGTTCCCGTCGTCCGGATAGACTTTGTGCTCGTCCAGATACCGGAGATAGGCTTTGTGTCCGCCGACGGGGATGGATTTGCGGACGTCTTCCTGTCGTGCTTCGGGTTTCTGCGTACCGTAGCCTACGACGATGCATTCTGTCAATTGCTCGTCGTCCTCCTGCAATGCGAGCCGTATCGGGCGGGAGGTGTCGGCCGGTATTTTTTCGGTGCGATATCCCAGGTAGTTGATTTCCAGTGTGTCGGTTCCCGGAATTTTGGATAGCGAGAAATTTCCGTCGCTGTCGGTTACGGTGCCTTTGCCGGGTCCGGAAGCGACGGTGGCTCCGATAAGCGGCGTGCCGTTTCTATCGGTGATCCGGCCCCGTACCGATGCGGGTCTCCCGATTTTCCGGAAGATTCTTTCGGAATCGGATGCCGGGGAGACCTGAACGGAGGATTGCATTTTCTCCGGGCGGTCGCTGCGTTCGGCGGCGATGTCGGCAGCGACCGGCAGGGCGGCCTCGTCCTGCGAAAGGCTTTCTTCGGAAGGAGCCGGCGGCGGAGTGCCGGCGACGGTTTCGCCCGGCCGGGATTTTTCGTTTTCGGCGTATTCTGCCTCTTGTTTCGCAAGGGGCGCCCGGTCTTCGGCTGCGGGCGTCTCTTCCGGATAGACCGACGGCGTTTCGGCGGCGGTTTTTGCCTCCGGGCGGGATTTTTCGGGCGTCGCGGCGGCGAGTACGACGGAATCGGCCGGAACGGAGCGTTCGGGCGTATCCTGCCGCAGTGCAATCGCCGGTTCCTGCATCGGAATATTCCGTAGCGTCAGCAGGTATCCTCCCGCGCCGGCGCACAGCAACAGCGCCGCCGCCGCGCTCCAGTAAATCCTGCGCCGCAGTTTTCCAGCGGCGCCCGTCACCCGGCGCTGCATTCGCCGGATCGCATCGCCCGGATCGCCCGGCACCGCATCGTATCCTTCCAGCGCATCGTGCAGGAACGGATCGTCCATCGCTTCGCGTTCGATGCGGCGGGCTTCCCTACCCTTGCGGTTTCCGGTTATGTAATCGATCAGTTTCATCGTTCCGTCCGTTTTTCGATGCAGATTTTCAAGTTGCGTTTCCCGTTCTGGATGTAGCTTTTGACGCTTTTCAAGTGCCATCCGGTCGCTTCGGCGATATCGGCGTAGGACATCTCTTCGAAAAAGAAATGCCGGATGCTGATCCGCTGCGGTTCGGGCAGTTCCTCGAGGCAGGCTTTCAGCGGTTCGTTCCGCGATACCGCTTCCGGTTCGTCCAATAGATGCGTAATTCCCGCCGATTCCATAAATCGCGCGTCCGGTTCGTGCGGAATTTCCCGTTTCGTTTTACGCAACTGCTGCAGGCAGTGATTTTTCGCCGCACTGTAAATCCATGTCCGGAATTCGCGGATTTCGTACCGTGCGATTTTGGGTTGCAGCTCTTCGAACAACGCCATTACCGCATCTTCCGCGAGATCCTGCCTTTGCAGGTATTTCAGGCATACGCCGTACAGCAACGGTATATACCGGCTGTACAGCGTGCCGAAGCAGCTATCCTGTCCGGTTTGGCGAAGCCGTCGCAGCAATTCGTCGTCGTCCGGTTCCCGGGTATGGGTCTGTGCGAAAAACAAGCCTGTTTTTGTTTTAAAGGTAGCTATTTTTACGGTTCGTCAAAAAATTTCCGGGTAATTTATGGAATTTCCGTGCGGAAGGCATCTATCAGGCAAACGAACCTTAAAACATGGATTATGAAAAAAGGAATTTTAAGAAAAACGCTGGTTGCGGCTTTTATGCTGCTGGCTGCGGCGCCGCTGCTGCGGGCCGAACGAATCGACGTGAGCGGACGGGTGACCGATGCCGACTGGACCCCGCTGCTCGGAGTAATCGTCAGGGCGGGAGCGGCCGACGGCGTGCTTACCGACGTAAATGGAAATTTTTTGGTGAAAGGCGTCGAACGCGGGAGTATGCTTACTTTTTCGTATATCGGGTATAAGACCCGTTCGGTAGCCGCCGATTCGGTTCGGCTGCACGTGGTTCTCGAGAGCGATAACTTGCAACTGGAAGAGGCGTGCGTGGTCGTCGGTTACGGGACGGAGAAACAGAGCCTGCGGGCGGAGCGTATGCCGCGGGCGGTTTTCGCCGCGGATTGCGGCCTACCCCTGCCCGCGCCGGTTGCCGGAAACGGCGAAGCGTACGCCGCCTTTGCCGAAAATCGGTTCCGTCCGGCGCAGTCCGAACCGCTGTCCACCTTTTCGATCGACGTGGACGGAGCTTCTTACGGCAATCTCCGGCGCATGATCGGCAGGGGTGAGACGCCTCCGCAGGACGCGGTGCGGATTGAGGAAATGGTCAATTATTTCACCTACGGTTATAAAAAGCCCGAGGGGAACGATCCGGTGGCTATTTCGACCGAAACCGGGATTTGCCCGTGGAACGAGGCGCACCGGTTGGTGCGGATCGGTATCAAGGCGCGGGAGATCGCTTCCGAGGCTTTGCCCGCGTCCAACTTCGTGTTCCTGATCGATGTTTCGGGATCGATGTACGGCCCCGACCGACTCGGGCTCGTCGTTTCTTCGATGAAGTTGCTGATCAACAACCTGCGCGACAAAGACCGCGTCGGCATCGTTACTTACTGCGGCAGTGCGAAAACGGTTCTGGAGTCCGTGCCGGGCAGCGAAAAACAGAAAATCAGGGACGCGCTCGAACAACTCGAGGCCGGCGGTTCGACGGCCGGCGGCGCGGGGATTCAGAAGGCTTACGACCTGGCTCGGCGCAGTTTTATCGACGGCGGTAACAACCGGGTGATCCTTTGTACGGACGGGGATTTCAACGTCGGCGTTTCGAGCGAGGCGGAACTGGAACGGTTGATCGCGAAGGAGCGTCAGAGCGGCGTTTTTTTGACGGTTCTCGGTTACGGGATGGGGAATTACAAGGACGGAAAGCTGCAAACGCTGGCCGAAAAGGGTAACGGCAACCATGCCTATATCGACGACCTGCAGGAAGCGAACCGCGTGTTGGTGAACGAATTCGGTTCGACGATGCACACGGTTGCCAAAGACGTGAAATTGCAGATCGAGTTCAACCCGGCTCGGGTTCAGACTTATCGTCTGATCGGATACGAAAGCCGGTTGCTGAACAAGGAAGATTTCAACGACGACACGAAAGACGCCGGTGAAATCGGCGCCGGGCACTGCGTGACGGCCCTTTACGAAGTGGTTCCGGCGGGTGCGGCGGGGAACGTTCCGGGTAGTGTCGATCCGCTGAAATACCAGTCGGCCGCTCCGGTTCCGTCCTATGCGGGGCCCGATTCCGAGATGCTGACCGTCAAACTCCGTTACAAGGAGCCGGACGGAGACGTCAGCAAAAAAATGGAGGTCGCCCTGGTCGATTCGGGCGGAGACCGGGTGTCGTCCGATTTCCGTTTCGCTTCGGCCGTGGCGATGTTCGGACAGTTGCTGCGCAATTCGGATTTCCGAGGAGAAGCCACGTACGACGATGTGATCGCGCTGGCCCGCCGGGGACTCGACGACGATCCGCAGGGATACCGGCGGGAGTTTATCCGGTTGGTCGAAACGGTGAAAAACCTGTAACGTTCGAAACCGGGAATACAAAACGGGGAGGCGTGAGACGAGCGCCTTCCCGTTTCGTATTCAGGATATGGTCGTGTGAGGAACGACCGGTTGCCGGTAGTTACTTTTTCAGTTCCTCCACGACTTTCGGCAGCATCGTCCGGATGGTGTGTTCGTCTTTGGCCGTGTAGAAATTGCCGTCGGTCACCGAATCTTCGTCGGTGGCTTTGCCTTTTTGAATGGCGGTTTTCGCCAGCGGATGCAGCGCCAGTTTCCGGCCGGCGGTTATCCCGGCGAACTCGAACATCATCGCGGCGGCGCAGTGCCCGATCATGATTTTCCCTTTTTCGCCGAATGCTTTCAGTACGGCCATCAGGTCGACGTTGTACGGTTTCTCCGCGTTTTGCTGGAAGACCGGCACGGCGTCGCCGCAGGCGAATACCAGGGCGTCGAATTCGTCTTCGCGTCCTTTGAGGTGGGCGATCACGTCGTCGGCGACCAGCGCGATGCCCGAATTGCTTTTGATCTCTTTCGAATTCGCTACGGCGAATACTTTGCAGGGAATCCCGTTTTCATAAAATGTTTCCAGGTACTCGAACAGGCCGAACCCGTTTACCGGATTGACGGCCACGACAGCTACTTTCTTTGCCATGACGTTTGATTTTTTTAGTGAAACAAAAGTTATCTTTCGTAAGTTCGTTATATTTGTGAACAAATGTAGCGGAAACGAAAAGTAAAAACAAGAAGGCACTTGCAGATAAGTAAGTTACACGCATGTAACCGTTGCTGATCTTCAGGGAGTCGTTATCAGAAAAAATCATGCAAAATTTTCATCGCGACGGAATATGTCCGATCCGGGACGTGCTGAGCCGGCTGGGCGACAAGTGGTCGTTGCTCGTGCTCGTTTCGCTGCAAACGAACGGAGTCATGCGTTTCGGCGATTTGCAGCGGTCGATCGGCGACGTGTCGCAGCGGATGCTGACGGTCACGCTGCGCACGCTGGAGGCGGACGGGATCGTGGAACGGAAAGCTTATGCCGAGGTGCCTCCGCGGGTGGAATACCGTCTGACCGACCGGGGCCGGAGCCTGATGCCCTACCTGAACGGGTTGGTGGAATGGGCGCAGCGGCACGCGGACGGCATCCTGGAAAACAGAAAGTAGAAGCGACGCATCCGCCCTGGTTCGACGATACGATCGAAGAGGTGCTATGCGAAAATTCTGGGCGTGCATTGGGCGACGGCCTCTCCCGGACGCAGATAGGATGGGTGGGTCGTATATATTTGATCTAATGGTGATTATGTTTCGATGCCCGATTTCAGATTATCTCCGGCCGATTCAATCCCGGCGGCGCTCCAGGACACGTACCGTCCGTTCCAGTCCGTCGGCAAGCAGCGTCCGGGGACAGGCGATATTCAGCCGGATGAATCCTTCTCCGCCGGGGCCGTACAGCGTGCCCGAATTGACCATCAGTTTCTGTTCTTTCTGCAAACGCAGGGCCGTATCGTCCGAGCCGATACCGGTCGCCCGGCAATCGATCCAGACCAGGTAAGTTCCTTCGAGCGGCAGCACGGGGTATTGCGGCAGTCGTTCTTCGAAAAAGCGGCGGAGGTATTCGTAGTTTCCCCATAAATACTTTCGCAGGGCGTCGAGCCACGCCCCGCTTTCGTCGTAGGCCGCTATCGTGGCTGCTACGCCGAACGGGTTGACGTCGCACACTTCGTTGATGTTGACGGCGCGGTCGATGCGGCGGCGAACCTGTTCGTCGGCAGCGACGATGTCGGCGATTTGCAGCCCGGCCAAATTGAACGCCTTGCTTGGGGAGACGCAGGTCGCGGAGTTCATTAGGAAGCGTTCGGACAAGGAGGCGAAAGGCGTATAGTCATGCCCTTCGTAGGTCAGTTCGCAATGGATTTCGTCCGCAACCACGAATACCCCGTGCCGCAGGCAGATGTCGCCGATACGCCGCAGCTCTTCCGGCGTCCAGACCCGTCCGACCGGGTTATGCGGGTTGCATAGCAGCAGCAGCTTCGCTTTCGGATCGGCGGCTTTCGCTTCGAGATCGTCGAAATCGACCGTATAGCGGTTGTCCCGGTAAACGAGGCGATTGGCCGACATTTCGCATCCGTCGTTGCGGATCGACGAGTAGAAACAGTTGTAGGCCGGGGTCTGGACGATCACCCTGTCGCCCGGAACCGTCAGGGCTTTGATGATCGCCGACAACGCCGGAACGACGCCGCTCGTATAGACGATCCACCGGGGATCCACCTGCCAGCGGTGACGGTTCCCGAACCACCGCACGACGGCATCGTAATAAGCCTGCGGCACTTTGGTATAGCCGAAAATCCCGTGCGCCACGCGCCGCTGCAAGGCTTCGATAACGGCGGGAGCGGTACGGAAGTCCATGTCCGCCACCCACATGGGCAGTACGCCCTCTTCTTCGGGGGTATCCCATTTGTAGGAGTTCGTCCCGCGACGCGGGATAATTGTGTCGAAATCGTATTTCATAATTTATTTTTTTATCCGTAATTTATAAATCCAGTTACCGCCCCAGAGTCTGACTAAGAATATCGCGCCCCGGAAACAAAGTTCGATGCACATGGCGAGCCACACGCCGCGCAATCCCATCGCGGGAGCGAGCCATGCGGCCAACGTCAATCGGACGCCCCAGATACTCGCGAAATTCATCAGGCTGGGAACCGACGTGCTACCCGCTCCGACGAAAACGCCGTAGGCCACGATGGAAGCTGCGAACATCGGCTCGGCAAAAGCTTCGATTCGCAGTATTTCGACTCCCAGTACGCGGATTTCCTCGACGGGCGTCATCACGCCGATGATTTGCGGAGCCGCCATATACATCAGCGCGCCCATGATTCCCATGACCGACATCCCCGACCAGACGGTGATGTTGGCGAAACGCCTGAGCAACCGGATCCGGTTCGCTCCGAGACTTTGTCCGACCAGTGTCGTAGCCGCTTCCGCGATGCCGTAGCCGGGCATGTAGCAAAGGCTTTCGGCTATGATGGCGAACGAGTTGGCGGCTATCGCGACGATGCCGAGCGGGGCGACGATAACCGTCGTCATGATCTGCGCGCCGCAAATGGCCGCGTGTTCGAATCCCATCGGCAGGGCGATGCGCACGGCTTTGCGCAACGTATCCTTTCGGGGCACGAGAAGCCCCCGTTCCCCGGACAGTTTCAGCAGGGGCGACCGGAGGCAGAGATACCACATCATCCCTCCGCCAGTCGCCAGTTCGGCGAGCACCGTTCCCAATGCCGCGCCTTCCACGCCCAGGCCCGCACCGGGTACGACGAAACTGAAGTCCAGAATCTCCATTTGCCGTGTCGGGAAGATCAGAAAGAAATTGAACACGACGTCGAGCAGGCACATCAGTACGTTCAACAGGCTCGGCACGCGCATGTTTCCGCTGCACCGCAACATCCCGCCCGCAAGGAAATTCAGTTGCAGGGCCGGCAAAAAAAGCGAAAATATCCGAAAGTAAACGGACGAATCGTGCCGTATGGTCTCGTCGCCGCCCAGCCAGCCTGGAAGCGCTCCGCCGATGGAGACGCCGACGGCCGCCAGCAAAGAACCGAATATAAATGTAGCCGCAACGGATTCCCGGAGCACCTTTCTGGCCCCTGCGAAGTCGCCGGCCCCGATCCGGTGCGCCACCTGTACGGAGAACCCCGTTGCTGCGGCCGCGCACAGTCCCCAGAACAGCCACGTCGTGGTCGATACCAACCCGATGGAGGCCGATGCGTTCGCCCCCAGGCTCCCTACCATCGAAGCGTCGATATACTGCATCGCAATGGAAGACAACTGGGCCATAACGGCCGGCGCGCTGAGGTAGGCGGTCAATCGCAACTGCTGCCCCAGCGTCATCTTTTTTCCTTCGCGGATGAGCGATAAAAGGTAATCGGTATTGTCGTTTCCCGTTCCCATCGGCCTGTTCGGAAATTATCAGGCGGAGAAACAAGTCCGTTCGTCCCGGAGTTTCAGCGCGCAGTCGGCAGGAGCCTTGATATGCTTGTCGAGGATAATCTCGCCGTAACTCTCGGCGATTATGCGGCCGCTGCGGGGATTCTTCACGCTGCGGACGGGGCTGTCGATCGTGGCGTGTACGCTGCTGTACTCGAAAGCCAGGTCGCAGTCGTCGGCCATCACGCAGTTCTCCAACACGAGGTTTTCCGCATAGCACAGGGGCTGCGTACCGGAAATTCTGCAATTCACCAGACGCAGGTTGCGCGAGTGCCAGCCCAGGTATTCGCCGTTCAGCTCGGAATCGTAAACCGTCACGTTTTCCGTTTCCCACAAAGCGTCCTTCGTCGTGATTTTGGCATTGCGCAGTTCCATGTTCTTCACATACTGGAACACGTATTTGCTGTCGCTTTCCAGTCCGTCGATGCGGAGTCCGTTGCAGAACATAAACGGATAAGTTCCTCCGTGCAGCTTCAGATTCTTTATGTTCAGCCGGTTGCACCGCCAGAACACCTCGTCGGCGTCGGTCATCTCCACATTTTCGATCTCGATGTCATGCATCTCGCGGAACATCTTGGGAGCGTCGATCCGCGTATCGGTCATTTTCAGGTGGTCGGAATACCACAGGGCGGAACGGGCGCCGACATCGAAGAAGCATCGGTCGATGGCGAAGCCGTGGACGTGCCAGAAAGGATAATTCCCTTCGAACCGGCAATTGACGGCTTCGATGTTGCTGCACTCTTTAATGGCCGACTCTCCGGCGCGGACGGTTACGTTCTCCAGCCGGAGATCGTGCGATTCGAACAGGGGGCGCTCGCCTCCGAATTCCGTATTCGAAATAAGTTTCATCGTTTATCGTGTTATTCGTTTTTGATCGATTTGATGAGCCGTGCCGGAATACCGCCGACGACCGTATTCGTCGCCACGTCTTTCGTTACTACGGCCCCCGCTGCCACGACGGCATTGTCGCCGACGGTTACGCCCGAAAGAATCGTGGCGTTCGACCCTACCCAGACGTTCTTTCCCAAAACGATCGGGGCGGGATAAGTCGTTTTACGGTCTTCCGGAGCGAGTCCGTGATCGAGCGTGGCGAATACGACGTTGTGCCCGATTTGGCAGCCGTCGCCGAGGGTTACCCCGCCGTGATCCTGAAAGTGGCAGCAAGCGTTGATGAACACTTCATCTCCTACGGCGATGTTCTTACCGAAGTCCGTATAGAACGGAGGAAAGATGCGGAGCGACGGCGGAACCCGGTAGCCGAACAGGTCGGAAAGCAACCCGCGCACTTCGTCCGCCGTATGGAAGGATGCGTTCAGCCGGAAGGTGACGCGCCTCGCCTCGTTGCTCATTTCGTCCATAAAACGGCGAATCTCCTCCGAGTCGAGCGCCTGGCGCGTCTTCGCGTATTCTTTGAAAGTTTCGATAGTCATGTTTTGTTCGTTATCTTATTGCCGTTCGAATTTTACCCGCACATCGCCGGCGACACGCAACGCCTCGATGCCGTCGCCGTCGATATGTCCGATTTTAATCAGGTCGTTGCTCCGCGATCCGTTCTTGCAAAAAATCGCCACGTTACCCCACGGCGCGTAGATCGTGATGTCGCCGGGTATGGGGACGCAGCCGCGCGCGGTGCCGGCGGTCGTCAGTGCCGGGGAAGGATAGAAAATCTTTTCGGTCGTCTGGTTGTAGTCCTTCAGCGTCACTTCCAACGGCAGGCGCGAAAGGAAATCCCGTGCGGCGGCATTGTCTTCCATCGTGGCGGTAATCGTGCGGTCGCCGACCGAGATGTTTACGTTCGGCGATGAGATGCCGGGTGTGACCGGTTCTTCACGGCCGGCGCCGATTTCGTCGAGCCATTCCGCAACGCGGCCCTCCATCTGGGAAAGTGTCGAGGAGGTCAGCAGCAACGTTCGATCGACGAAGGTCGCTTCGGGACAGAGCGACCGCGCTTCGCCGATCGAAGCGGATATGCCGCTGCCGCCGCTCGTGGCGAACAGGGCGATCCGCTTGCCGGCGAGTTTCGAGGCGTGTTCGTGCAGGAAAGCCTGCATTGGCGTCGCCATGCTGCCGTACCAGATCGGATAGCCGACGAACACGATATCGTAACCGTCGAAGCTGTCTACCGAAGTGCCGACGGCCGGATAACGGCCTTGCTCGATAGCGGCCAGTTCCTCTTGCGCTCGCTCCAGCATGGCGTTATAGTCGTTCTCATAAGGCATTTGAGGTTCCACCTCTATCATGTCGCAATCGAGTGCCGTCCGGATCTGTCGCGCCATACGTTCGGTATTACTCGTGCGCGAACTGTAAAGTACCAGGTATCGGCCGCTGCCTTCGGGAGCGAGCGTATCGGAATCGTCCGTATCGTCTCCTCCGCCGGGCTGTTCGGGAGTTTCGGGCTGTCCGGGCGTAAACGGTTCGTTGTCGGAACCCCCGCAGGCTGCCATCGACAGAACGGCGAGCAGCAGGAACGGAAGCAATAGTAATTTTTTCATCTCTCTTTATTTATATTATTTATTTGATACAAAAGTAGATTGTCCCGGTCGTACTTTTTGTAGATAATTCCCCGGTTTATATACCCGAATTACGGATTGTGCTTCCGATTGCAAAAACGTCCCGTCGCAACAAAAGAACTCCCGTAATACGATCGATTACGGGAGTCTGTTTTCGGTATGCCCGTATTCATTTCGGACATTCGATGCCGTAGAGCCGTTAGACCTTCGCCGGCGAACCTTTTATCGCTGGTCGAGTTGACCGTATTCTTCGTCCGTAACGGGTTCGAGCCACTCGTTGGAAGCGTTCTCGCCGGGAACCTCGAATGCAAGATGGGCGAACCAGCTATCGGCCGCCGCCCCGTGCCAGTGCTTGACATTCGCCGAGATATGGATCACTGTGCCGGGAAGAATCTCCACGGCCGGCTTTCCCTCTTCCTGATACCAGCCGCGCCCGGCCACGCCGATCAGCATCTGTCCGCCGCCGTTCGTCGCACGGTGGATATGCCAGTTGTTCCGGCAGCGGGGTTCGAACGTGACATTGGAGATCGATACCTGCTCGCGCGAAATCGGGGCGAGGTAGCTGTTGCCGGTGAAATACTGGGCGTATGCCGTATTCGGTTCGCCGATCGGGAAAATCATTTCGCGCTGGAAAGCGGCCTTGGCGTCCTCGCCGGCCGTATCCTCGGCCCACACGCCCTTTGCCAGGTTGAATGCCGCCCACGCTTTCGGCCAACCGGCATAGAAACCGATGTGGGTGATAATTTCGGCGATCTCCGTGCGGGTGATTCCGTTCTTTCTGGCCGACTGAAGATGGAAAACGAGCGAATTGTCCGTAATGCCTTGACTGATCAGGGAAGCGATGGTCACTACACTGCGGTCGCGCAGACCGAGTTTATCGGTGCGGCTCCACACTTCGCCGAAAAGGACGTCGTCGTTGAGTTCCGCGAATTTGGGAGCGAAGTCGCCTAACTGGTCGCGTCCGGCCGTTTGTACGATTTTTTCCTGTGCCATAACGTTGATTGTTAACATGCTGAATACTGAAAATAAAAGGAATTTATTCATAATCGTTTCGTTTATTGGATGAAGTTATTGATGCGGTTTGCTGGGTTGAGCGGCGTCTGGTCGGAGAGCACGAGCGTCTTGACCATATGCAGCGTTCCCTGTTTGTATTTCTGAAAATGCTCCGATGCAACGTGCGATTCGTAAGCCTCGCGGCTCGCATAGGTTTCGAGAATGGTTATCCTGCGGGGATTCTCCTTTTCGCTGACCGCATACATGGTCAGCACCCCCGGCTCGGTACGCAGGGAGATTTCGCCCACTTCGGTCGCATACTTCATATACTCGTCGAGATATTCCGGATAGACCTCTACTTTCGACAGCCGCACGATGCCGTCGGCCGCCATCGGCAGTTTGGCGCACATGCCGGGTTGCTTATCCAGATTCAGACATTTGCCGCATGACGGCAGGACGAACAGAGACAGAAAGCCTATGATTGTTTTGACCATAATCAGTTTTTATAAACCTGTTTTATTCGTCGATCTGACTTTCGGCGAGGTGACCTATCAGATCGATTTGCGCGTATTCCCGGTCGAACGTTTCCGTTTTCCAGGCCGACGGACGAATCATTCCCGCTCCGAGCAAATTGTCGAGATGGTCGGAATGGGCCTTAGCCGTCGCTGTTCGGTAAGCGGGATTTCGGCAATCGGAATCCTATTTTCCTTTCAAGGCTTCCTTAAAAAAAACGTCTATTTTGTCGAAAGGTATGACATCGAGGTTGTCGTAAAGATCGACGTGGTTGGCTCCGGGGATAATCAGCAGTTCCTTGTTGTCTCCCGTCAGCCGTTTGTAGGCGTCTTCGCTGAAATAACGCGAATGGGCCTCAGCCCCGTGTATCATCAGTACGGAGCTGCGTATTTCGCCGATGTAGGAGAGGATCGGCATATTGACGAATGCCAGGGAACTGGTTTTGATGATTCCCTCGTTTGAATTCGGCGACCGGCGGTGGTAGCCCCGTTCGGTCTTGTAATAGTCGTGGTATTGACGGACAAAGAGCGGAGCGTCTTCGGGAACCGGGTCGACTACGCCGCCGTTACGTTCATAACTGCCGTTGCCGTAGTCCTTGCTGCGTTGGGCGTTCAGTTGTTCGCGCAACTTGTAGCGATCGTCGGCGCTCATGGCGTCGAAATATCCGTTGGCATTCACGCGGCTCATGTCGTACATGGTGGAAGTGACCGTAGCCTTGATGCGCGGGTCGTTGGCTGCGGCATTGAGCGCGAACCCGCCCCAACCGCAGATGCCGAGAATGCCGATGCGCCCGGGATCGACATCTTCGCGGGCGGTCAGGTAATCGACCGCCGCGCTGAAATCTTCCGTGCTGATTTCGGGCGAAGTGAGGTAGCGGGGCGCGCCGCCGCTCTCTCCGTAAAACGAGGGGTCGAATGCGACGGTCAGAAAGCCGCGCTCGGCGAGGGTCTGCGCATAACGGCCCGAAACCTGCTCTTTCACCGCCCCGTAAGGGCCGCTGACTGCGATGGCGGCCAGGCGTCCCCGCGCATTCTTCGGTTTATACACGTCTGCGGCGAGCGTGATGCCGTAACGGTTGTGGAAAGTGATTTTCGAGTGTTCCACCCGGTCGCTCTGCGGGAAGGTCTTGTCCCACTCCTGCGTTAATTCCAATGTGTCCATGTCGGTCGATTTTATGTTTTTTAACGTTGTCTTTCCCGATGCCGCGACGTTCGTGAAAGCCAGAAACGTCAGCAGGCCCAATGCCGTTTTCAAAAAAACTCTGCCATCCATAATTTTCAGTTTTTATTAAACTTCCGATTGCAAAATTACCGCGATAAAACGGCGGGATTGTATACGATTTACCGATATTCATACCCGAATCCCCGATTCTGCAGTGAGGCCGTGCGCCGTTTGAATTAAATAAGTTATTTTTGCTCGAAAGAAAACCGTTCAGACCTATGGAAGAGATTATAAAACTCGACGAAGTAGACAAGTACAACAAATTTTTCGGACTCGAGACGCGGCATCCGCTGGTAAGCGTGGTCGATTTGTCGAAAGCGACGCGGTGGCCCGAGCATTTCAGGATCAATTATTGGGTGTATGCCCTTTTCCTGAAGGATACCCGTTGCGGCGACATCATGTACGGCCGTCAGAGTTACGATTATCAGGACGGGACGATCGTTAGTTTCGCGCCCGGACAGGTCGTGGAGACCGAGATGTCGCAAAATACCCGGCCGAATGCCCACGGTATCCTGTTCCACCCCGACCTGATCCGCGGAACGGCGCTCGGTCAGGAGATCCGGAATTATTCCTTTTTTTCTTACGAAACCCGCGAGGCGTTGCACCTCTCGGAAGAGGAGCGGCAAACCGTGATGGATTGCCTGTATAAGATCGAAGCGGAACTGAAGCACGGCATCGACAAGCACAGCCGCCGGCTGATTACGGCCAACATCGGGCTGTTGCTCGACTACTGTATGCGTTTTTACGAACGGCAGTTCACCACGCGCGAAGAGGTGAACAAAGACATCATCGTCCGTTTCGAACGGTTGTTGGACGACTATTTCGACAGCGAGGCCCCGTTGCAGGAGGGACTGCCGACCGTCAAATACTTTGCCGACAAGGTGTTTCTTTCGGCAAACTATTTCGGCGATATGATCCGCAAGCAGACCGGACAGACCGCTTCGGAATACATTCAAAACAAGCTGATCGAACGGGCCAAAGAATCTTTGCTGTCGACCGATAAGACGACGAGCGAGATTGCCTACGGCCTGGGCTTCCAATACCCGCAGCACTTGAGTCGGATGTTCAAACGGGTTACGGGTTGCACCCCCAACGAGTTCCGCTCGCGGAAATAGTCTTTATGCGGAAAAGGCGATGAGCGACTTGCAATTTCCCGGTCTCTATATCGGCGAAGCTGCCGATCTCCGCCCGGCGCTCCCGTCCCTCGTCCGATGCGGATACTATGCGCTGGTCATGGCGGCGGATGTTTCCGAATCCGGGACGAAATACGGCCGGCAGTACTACGATTACAACTGCGGGACATTGATCTGCCGCTATCCGGACGCTGCATACGCAGGACTTCCGGCCTCCTGCCTGTGGGCGGTTGCATTCCACCCCGATCTGTTCGAGGGCTGCGTACAGGAGAAACGGGCCGAAGAGTATACGTTTTTTTCGTATGCTCCCGCAGAAGCGCTCCACGTATCCTGCGAAGAACGTCGCATCCTCACCTCCTGTTTCGACGATCTGCGCCGGGAACTCCGTCACGGTGCGGATCGCTACACGCGCGCGATTCTGACCCGGCATATCATCCGGCTGCTGGATTATACGACCCGCTTTTACGAGCGGCAGTTCATCACCCGGAATACGGCGAACGAAGCCCTTGTCTGGGAGTACGAAGCCTTTGCCGACCGCTACCTCGCCGACGGGAAATGGGCGATACGGGGCCCTCTTACCGCCGCACGTTGCGCGGAACGGCTCCGGTTGTCGGAAGCTTATTTCGAAGACCTTCTCGAACAGGAACTCGGGCACACGCATCATTGCCACATGCAACTCAGGCGTATCGAGATCGCGAAACGGAAATTGCGCCTGTCACAGGAACCGCTTTGCCAGATCGTACGAGAACTCGGATTCCCTTCGGTGCAATATTTCGGCTTTCTCTTCAAGAAAATGACCGGACTTTCCCCCGGCGAGTATAAAAGAATAAATTGAGTTGATAAATTTTGGATAGGTCTTGTCCGATCCTATCTTTCGATCATATCGGCTCTTTGTCGAAGCGGATTCCGAACGTAGATCACAACGTTGGTTACGTATTCCTGTCGCTTTATGTCGTACAGATTCTGGGTGATAAAGGAATCTTCTACGGGACATCTATTTCTATGTAAAAAACAAAGATAATGATATGTTAATACTATACAAGTCTTTTAACGTCACTAAACTCAATAGATAAAAAATGAGCTTTACAACAGATAATAATAGACGCAACTCGTTATTTTTGCAAAAAATAGAGATTGATATGGAACAACTGAATGTATTTGACTGCTCGAATGTCCTTATAGCAAGTTTTTTCACAGATGACAGAGGCTGCGCCCACGAGAATCGGGAACACACGCTGATCTACCTGTGTTCAGGCGAACTTGAAATCGAGGAACGCGGCAAGAAAACGATATTGCATCCGGGCGAGTGCGCGTTCATGCGGCGAGACAACCGCATGTGGTTACAGAAACACGCCGACGAGGAGCATCCTTACCGCTCCGTCGTGTTGAAATTCACGAAACCGTTTCTGCGGGAGTTCTACCAGACACTCGACAGAAAAGAGATTCCTATGGAATCGAAGCGTGAAAAAGTGAGCTTGCGTGTATTGCCGAATAACCGTCCGGACATCCGCAGCTTGTTTGAGTCGGTTGTCCCCTATTTCGATGCGGGCGTAAAACCCTCCGATGACGTGTTGAAACTCAAGATGATCGAGGGGGCTTATGTCTTACTAAACACGGACAAGAATCTCTACGCTTCACTGTTCGATTTCGTTGATCCGTGGAAAATAGACATCATCGACTATCTGAACGATAACTACATGTATGACCTGTCGATGGAAGAGATCGCAAGTTATACCGGTCGCAGTCTGGCGACGTTCAAACGCGATTTTGCCAAAGTTAGCGACTTGACGCCGCAGAAATGGATCATTAAACGCCGGTTGGAGGCCGCACACGAGTTGATAAAGTCCGGTAAGAAGCGGGTAACGGAAGCCTGTTTCGATGTCGGGTTCAAGAATCTTTCCCATTTCTCGAAAGTTTATAAGGAAACATACGGTTATGCTCCCAGTATGATTTGAGCTGGAAGAAAATCGGAATGAACTTCACGACAAAGTTGTTTGAGCCTCGCAGCAAAATGGTTGCGAGGTTTCCTTTTTACCTTTGCATCAGAATATTAAAAACAAAAGAAGTTATGAATGATATTTTTGCAAAGGACTTGAACGGCGAAATGGTCTCGCCTAATGACGCAGGTTACGAAAAGCTGATTGCAGACATCTTCGCCACGATGAAAACGGCGACGGAGATGAACACGGGCTATCGCACGCCTGAAGAGGTACACGAGTATATGGGGCGCATTCTCGGCAAACCGCTCGATAAGAGCACCACCGTATTGCCGCCTCTCTACATCGACTACGGCAAGCCCGTGACCGTCGGCAAGGGATGCTTCATCCAACAATGCTGTACTTTCTTCGGTCGCGGTGGCATCTCCATCGGCAATGATGTTTTTATCGGCCCGAAGGTTAATCTCATAACCATCAATCACGATGTCAATCCCGACAACCGCAGTGCCACCTACGGCCGCCCGATCGTCATTGAGGACAAGGTGTGGATCGGTATCAACTCTACAATATTGCCGGGTGTTAGGATCGGCTACGGAGCCATCGTCGGCGCCGGCAGCGTGGTGACGAGAGACGTGCCGGCCATGACCGTCGTAGCGGGCAATCCGGCAAGAATCATCAAAACGATCGAAAAGAAATAGATATGGAAGAGAAAAAGGGAATGAGCCGGCGCAGTTTTTTGAAGACTGCGGCCGCAGTAGGAGCGGCACTGACTATTCAGCCCGCAATAGATAAGGTAAAAGCCGCCAATGTCGCATTCAACGGAGAAAACGCATTGTCCACGGAAAAAGGCGGTATGCCGCACCGTACGCTCGGCACGGGCCGGGCGGCTTTCGAAGTGTTCGCTATTGGCTTCGGCGTGATGGGCATGACCTACAACCGTAGCCAGCACCCGGACAAGAAGCAGTGTATCCGCCTGCTACATGAAGCTGTGGAACGTGGCGTAACGCTTTTCGATACGGCCATCATCTACGGGCCGCTGACCAACGAGAATCTGGCAGGCGAAGCGTTGGCGGAGTTCAAAGACAGAATCAACGTGACGACCAAATTCGGACACGAAGTCATTGACGGCAAAGGCACGGGGCGTCAGGACAGCCGTCCTGCAACGATTCGCAAGTATTGTGAGGATTCGCTCCGCCGCCTGCGGCTCGACACGCTGCCTATGTTCTACCAGCACCGCGCCGACCCGAACGTGCCTGCCGAGGAGGTGGCGCAGACCATTGCCGACCTGATGAAAGAGGGCAAGGTGCAGCACTGGGGCATGTGCGAGGTCAGCGCCGACACCATCCGCCGGGCCCATACCGTATGCTCGCTGACAGCCATTCAGAGCGAATACCACCTGATGCACCGCGACGTGGAGACGAACGGCGTGCTGAACACCTGCCGCGAGCTGGGTATCGGCTTCGTGCCGTACAGCCCGATCAACCGGGGATTTCTGGGCGGTTGTATCAACGAGTACACGGTCTTCGACCCGACGAACGACAACCGTCAGACCCTGCCGCGTTTCCGGCCGGAAGCGATACGAGCCAATACGCGCATCGTGAATGTGCTACAACAGTTCGGTCGCACGCGCGGCATGACTTCTGCGCAGGTGGCTCTCGGTTGGCTGTTGCAGAAAGCCCCGTGGATCGTGCCGATTCCGGGAACCACGAAACTCTCGCATCTGGAAGAAAACTTGCGCACGCTCGATTTCGACCTCGCAGCGGAGGAGTGGCGAGAACTCGAAACAGCCGTCGCCGCCCTTCCCGTCGTGGGCGACCGCTACAACGCCGAACAGCAGCGGCAGGTGGGACGATAATGTAAAGTATTTACTATAATAGATTATCTTATGAAACCATAGTTGGCGGAGGATAGGCGGAAGACGCCACCGGTGAGGATGCAAAAGCGGTATTCCAGCGCGAAATGATTTTCCCCATCGGAGAAGTGTAAAGCACTGGCATGGCGCAGCAGCCGACAGTTGGTTTGCGCACCTCGCATTTGACGTTCCCGGAGAAAAAACATCCAACGAGTGGCTCGAACCCGTAACCGACGAAGAGTACGACAAATTACAATAATCTTGAACTTACGAACGAAGTAAATTGAGCCTCGCAGCAAATACGTTGCGAGGCTTTGCTTTTACCTCTGCATCAAAGGAATAACTAAAAAATATCAGATATGAAAACGAAAATATTGCTTCTGTTCGCGTGGCTCATGGCGACTGCCACAGGATGTTCCGCTGATGAATCTCGTAAGGATTTGTCGGATATGCCTCCGGCCGAGAAACTGGAAGAACCGGTCGCTCCTGCCGGTAACCGCAAGGCACAGATCGTCTATTTCTCCCATACGGGCAATACGCGGACAATAGCCGGTTATATTCACGACATGGTAAAGAGCGATATGGTGGAACTCGAAACCGAGGATACTTATACCGATATTACGATACGCTGTTGGCGCAAATCCGTCAGGAGGTCGCAGATGAGTATTGTCCGCCGTTTGCGACACGCAGCGAAAACATGCTGGATACGGACAAACGATATGTTCCGACCTTGTTCGATTTCAGCGGAACATGCGGAATGAATCTGCTCGACCTGTTGCGAAAAGAAGAGGATGTTGAAATCAAGTGGCAAAAAATACTGAATGAGCTTTATAGCAAACTTAATTGAGCCGACGAACAAAGCCCGTTCGTCCGGCTCTGGCTATTTTTGCAATGTAAACCAGTAAAATATATGAATATGAAAAAGTTTCTGTATCTTCTTTTTGCGATGTTCATCACAGTGGGATTGAACGCCTGTTCTCCCGATGACGATCCGGAGAATGAACCCCCGACGGAAATTCCTGAAAATCCGGACGACCCCGATCAGCCGGATAATCCGGACCCCAATCCCAACCCTGACCCTGGCCCGAACCCGAATCCGACAACAGGAAAGACGCTCATCGTCTATTACAGTTTCACGAACAACGTGCATACCGTCGTGGGTGACCTGCGCACGCAGATCGAAGCCGATGTGATACGGGTGGAACCGGCCGAGAAAGGACTCGACTATGCAGCGAACAATTACGCCATCGGCAGTGCATTGATTCAGGCGATCCGGAACAATCCCGGCAATGCATCTTCTTATCCGGCAATCGATCCCGTAGAGGTAGAGTTCGGGCAGTACGGCACCATCATCGTGGCGGCGCCGCTTTGGTGGAGCAACATGGCGGCTCCTTTGCAGACGTTCCTGTTCAACCATGGTGCGGAGATGGTCGGCAAGCGCATCGGTCTGATCGTATCGAGTTCGAGTAGCGGCATCAGCGGCGTGGAGTCGGACGCCAAGCGGTTGATTCCCGACGGGAACTTCCTGACGCCGAGCCTCTGGATCCGTTCGTCCCAGACATCCGACTGCCACTCGATGATAGCCCAATGGCTGGAAGATATAGGTTATACGGAATAAAATAGGAGACGGTATGAAAAAGATATTCATTCTATCGATGCTGCTTGTTCCGGTGATGGTTTTCGCGGTATCCTCGTCGCCTATTTATCAGCGACAGGAACGACGGCACGAACCGCCGAAAAACTGGCAAATGTTACGGGAATGAATTAGAAAAGCGGAATAAATAATTTAGCCCCTGCCGGATAAATTTGCGGCAGGGGCTGTTTGTGATGCACAAGAATTCCTTTATTTCAATTTATTCAGCCAGGACTGCACGGTCTTTTTTGCCTGGGCCTGCGAGTTCTGGGCGGTAGTTCCTTGAACTGCGAGACCTTTGGCAATGGTCGCGCCCTTGCAGGCTTGTTCCAAAAGACGCTCCGTGCCGGACAATCCGCTGCCCTCGTGCGTGCAGAACGGGATGACGGTCTTCCCATTCCAGTCGTGCTTTTCGATGAAGGTATAGACCGCCATCGGCATATCTCCCCACCAGTTGGGATAACCCAGGAAGATGACATCGTAATCCTCTGCGGCAATGTCCTCTTTTACGGCAGGCCGGGCCTTGTTCTCCTTTTCTGTTTTGGCAATGTCCACACAAGCCCTGTATTCATCGGGATAAGGCTTCACCGGTTCTATCTGAAACAATTTGCCATTGGTCTCTCCCGCAATCATCTCGGCAATGATGTGCGTATTGCCTTTGCTGATGTTTCCGACATTGTAATTCTCTCCGGTACGGGAGAAAAATGCCACCAATACTTTCTTGTCTTTCATTATATTCTCTTTTGGTGCAGTGTTTTGTGCGAATGCGGAAATCCCGCATATGCAAAGCACGGTTAAAATCGACAGAATCTTTTTCATGATTTCATACTGTTTTCGGAGGTTGTATTATTTACACCGATAACGAATCCAGACCGTTTCCGTTCCGGCTATCCGCTCGACACTTTGCAGTTTCAAATGATAGGGTGCTTCACTCTTCCAGGTGCAGCCGTCAAACAGGGCGGTCTGTCCCTTGCGGCCGTCAATACCCGAAGCCAGCAACAGGCTGACTTCATCGATGAGTCCGGCTTCAAGAAAGCCTCCGTTGATATTGCCTCCACCGACAATAATCAAACGTTTCACATCGAATTGTTCGCTTAAAATATCCGTTGCACGGTGCAGGTCGATGCGCTCTTTTCCCGTCGCTATCCATGATACATTGTTCTTGCGAAGCATCTCAAGATGGGGTTCCGGCACGTTCTCGCTCATCACCACAAGCAGGGGATGCCCGTCCGCCTCGCCGGATGCCATCTGCAACCGTCCGTGGGTATCGACGATGACGGAGTACTCCCCGCTTTCCACTGCTTTGTGGACAGACTCTTTGCCAAGTCTCGCACCGGCATACCCGGAAATTTCCTCCTTTACTGCGGTACATTCAAGCGCGGCCGTCACCCGACCGGATAATTTGGAACTCGAACCGAAACTTTCCAATGTGGTGTAATACTCTTCACCGCTGATCTGTGCCACCATCGGACAGTCGATTCTTCCGTCGATGGATGCCACCATGTGGCAAATAATATAAGGTCTCATAACTTCTTTATATTTTATTTGTTATCTGTTTTTTCAGGTTTCAACTCTCCGTAGAAATAGGCCGCGGTGGCCCCTCCGTCGATGAGAAAATCGGAGCCCGTGATAAACGCTCCCCGGCCGCTCATCAGTAGTTCGGCGACATTGGCCACTTCGTCTGCCGTTCCGGGACGACCTGCCGGACATTTGGCGAACATGTTCTTGTAAAATTCGCCTCTCGGACCGTTGAACTCGTCGATAGCCAAAGGTGTTACGATGATACCCGGCGAGATGGAATTGACACGCGCTCCCCGTTCTCCCCATTTTACGGCCTCCGCCATGACACGCTTCACGTTGCAGCGTTTCGCCATCTGGTAGGCGTGCAGGGTGTCGCGGATGCGGTCCGGTTGCAACATATCCAATGCAAGCAGCGCGTCAGTCGGAGTGGTGGCGAGCAGCTCGTCCTCTTCCGGAGTGAGAGCCGGCATACGGTGTCCCGACTGACTGGAGATGGTAACCCCGACACCGCCGCACCCGATTACCTTGCCAACTTCTTCCAGCAAGAGGGCCGTTCCATACAAATCCACCCTCAAAATGGTTTCAATGGGTGCCTGACTGGGAGATACGCCCGCAGCATTAACAAGCATTGAAATCTCACCAAACTTTTGGGCTTCGGCAATCATGTTCAAAATGGATTCCCTTGAAGACAAATCCATCTCTACGGGACTCGTATCAAATCCTGCTTCATTCAAAATCCTGCTGACACTTTCCGCATTTTTCTGCGTCCTGTCGCCCACTACGATTTTCTTTCCGTAGCCCATTCTTCGAGCTATTGCCATCCCTATCTGACCGGCTCCGATTAAGAGCATTACTTCTGTATTCATATAACATTCAGGTATTTTTTATTTTGCAAAAATAGCGGATAAAGTATATATAGATGATAGACGGATTACGGATAAGTTTACCTAAATTACGGTTCTTGATTTTTTCAGTTTATAGGTTCCATTGCAAATCCTTATTTTTGTATCCGAATTAAGCGTAAATGAGGATGAATGAGAGAGTAAAGGAATTTAGAATAGACATGCGCCAACCTGAAGAAGCCGATCCCGCCGAGGGTATTCGTTGCACACAACTGTGTTTCAGAATCAATCACACCATGCCGATGACGGACGAGTATGACCGGCTTGTATCCGGAACTGTTTGCCGGTAATATTTTGAGTCGCTGCGGCGACACCGGATAGTACGAGACCGTCGGATTGCTCATCGTCCCGATCAATCGAGGCGGCGCGAAGCTCGATATGGCCAATCTTCAGAGCCTTTGTTATCCGTGCCATAACCGCGTCGGGCATCGAATCGCACACGAGATAACCAACACTTGGTTGCCTATGATATAAACCGATGAAAATGGGCGTGCGGTTGTGGTTTGCAAGCGAAAAAATGGAGCCGCCTGCGCCCATTATGAAAACCGAATATGAGAACGACACTGAACCTGACGCAGATCGTGGAGGAGTGGCTCGCCGAGACGGACATCCTTACGGCGACGAAGGCCGCCGCCGTAAGGTGGCCCGCATCGACATATTCGAGACTTCGATACCTAATTAATGGACGCACGGTCATCCATATCCCAGCGTAAGGGCAAAGTAGATAAACGCGATACGGTCGCCGTGCCGGGGATGATCGCGGAGCAGGACAGTTGTAACGTTTGGGGGCACGAATAGAATCAATACTTGATCTTGAAATAGTCGAGTATCGCCTTATCGTTATCTTGTGCGTTAAGACAGGTATCCGTTAGATACTCTTTTACTTCGGGCCAGCGTTGCAAGTCTCGGTAATAAAACATCTTCAGGTCGTCGGTGATGATGAAAGACACGATGCCGTTTGCGAGGCACTCTTTGAAGAGGAGGAGCCGACCGACACGACCGTTGCCATCCTGAAACGGATGTATGGATTCGAAACGCTGATGCAGGTCGAGCAGATCGGTAAACGACTTTCTCGGTTTGGCGTTGTATTCGGCAAGCAAGGCTTTCATTTCGCGCCGCACATTTTCCGGTGCGGCGGTTTCGTTACCGCCTACCTCATTGGGCAGGCGTTTGTATTCCCCGACGGCGAACCACTCCTTGCGGCTGTTCGATGTTCCCGATTTGAGTATTGCGTGCAACTCTTTGATAAGAGATTCGGTAATCCTCTCCTTGGCACGATCGATAATGAGGTCGATGCAACGAAATGATTTGTCGTCTCTATGATATCGTCTGTACGCACGCTCTCGCCCTCGATTCCGTCAATAACGAAAAATCCTCACAACATCAATGTTGTGAGGATTTTGCTTGATTTTTCTTCCTAAGGCTTGCTTAAGTTGTGATCCGCCTGGGTTATGAACCAAACGTTATTCCTTCCTCAATATCAGCACTTTCATAAATTTCAGCTTTGCATCCGTCACGCTTTAGTCCTTAAAAACTGTCTGCTGTTGTCCGGTGTCTGTCTGCCAACATCTTGAGTTCAAATGTACGCATTATTTTTGAATTTTGCAAACCGTTGAAAATAAACATTCTAAGGTTAGTGCAAGGTGCAAGCTATATATATAAATATATACTTGCACCTTGCACTAAAATTTGTAGGCATAAATTCTCAAAATAAACTTATTACTTGCCAAGAGAGAAAAATATTTTCTGTATTTCTTTTGCAGATAAAAGTTTGTTTTATACTTTTGTGTAATCAATTACGTTTTTAATAACATATAATATGGGGTTTTTTGAAAAAACAGGTAAAATGGCTATTGGTAGCAGATTACGTATGCTTACCGATAAGGTTACAGCTGACGCATCTCAAATTTATCAATTGTATGATGTGGATATAAAACCTAAATGGTTTCCCGTCTTTTTTGTATTATCTGATGGAGAAGCTAAGACGATAACGGGTATTGCCAAAGAAATAGGTCATACTCACCCGTCAGTGAGTAATATTGTAAAAGAAATGGATGCAAAGGGGCTAATAAAAGAAATAACGGACAAAACAGACAAAAGAAGAAATGTTATTGTTCTGTCTGATAAAGGAAAAGAAATGGCAGATATTTTATCTACGCAATGCTCTGATGTAGCAACAGCAATCGAGAATATATCAAAAGAAACACGTAATGATTTATGGAGAGCTATTGAAGAATGGGAAGAATTACTTTCTGAGAAAAGTTTATTTCAACGGGTGAAAGAGGCGAAAAAGGCAAGAGAAAGCCATGATATACAGATAGTTTCTTATACCCCAAGTTTTCAAGCTATATTCAAATCGTTGAATGAGAATTGGATAACTGCCCATTGGCGTTTAGAAGCACATGATTTGGAATATCTTGATTATCCTCAACAAAATATTATTGATAAAGGTGGATATATTTTTGTTGCGACTTACAAAAACGAACCAGTTGGCGTATGTGCTCTCTGTAAAATGGATGATTTAATATTTGATTACGAATTGGCAAAACTTGCTGTCAGTCCAAAAGCACAAGGGAAAGGTATTGGCATTCTGTTATGTAAGGCTGCTGTAAATAAGGCAAAAGAACTTGGAGCCAAGAAATTATTCCTTGAAAGCAACACACTGTTAAGACCTGCTATTCATATATACAAAAAGATAGGATTTAAAGAACTTTCTGAATATCATCCTGCTTATGAAAGAGGTGATATTCAAATGGAGCTGACAATATAAATCGACAATATTTATGCTTAGTAGATTATTCGTTTTGAATGTAGCTAATTTATGTAGTTGTCCTTTTAATGAAAACATATTGAAAACAAATAACGAAAAAGCAATTAATCTAAAAAGTAGAAAGATGACAAAGACAAAAATTGTGGTACACAAAAAAGATGCCTTGAAAAAAGTATTTAAAGGTGTTTCATTGGATTCTTTGGCAATTGGTGAAAAGTCAATGGTAGCCAAGATGAATTATGTAAAAGGTAATTTCGCCACAACGCATCAACACCCGCATGAGCAATGCGGCTATGTTATTTCAGGTGAATACCGATTGAAAGTGGAAATACCGGAAGAAAATATTGATATATTGCTTCATGCAGGCGATAGCTATGCTATTCCGGGGAACACGCCCCATTCGTTTGAAGTTATTGAAGGTGGTGAGGTTGTTGATGTGTTCACTCCTCAACGAGAAGATTACTTGTAATAATTGAGAATCCACCTTGCTGTTGATTTTAGCAAGGTGGATGACTTACAAAAGAATTACAGATGAAAGAGAAACTTTCCCAAATATTAGTTCTAATAGATTCAGAAATAGATGAAATTGACCTCTACGGTTATGATATTATTCCGACTTCTCTTTCAATGGTGCATCGGTTACAAGACGTATTGAATGATTTAAGAAATCAATTACAAACTTATGTTTTCCCTACTAAGGAAGATGAAATATCATTCTTTAAGTCCCAGAAGCCGGAAATACTTGGTCGATTATTGTATTTTCATAAAATATATCGTATAGAAACGCAATGTCCTAATGGTAGTAATGAAGCCGTTAGAAGCTATCTTAATAAGGAATTGGACAATCTGACCTATTTCTTCAATAGGAATTTAGATTTTTATCAGTATTATCGTTCACATTCAACCATATATGATATATACTATTTTGTTCGTGGAAAGGCTGATTTAAGATTATGTACGGATAGCGTACAACTTGACAAAGATCCAAAATTCTCAACTGGATATGATTACAAGGTCGCAAAAATTATAGCCAATGAGATGTTACGTATTTATTTAAATAAGAGGTTAGTTAAACTGGAAACCGATAATCTTGTAGAAGATAACCTGCAAAAAGGCACGAAATGTCCTTTTCGTTTCACGGGTAAAAAAGTTTTTCTTATAGAATTGGGTTATTCTCTTGTTTCTTCGGGGGACATTAACAATGGAAATGTGGAAATTAAAGAAATAATGAACTTTCTCGGCACAGTGTTTCAAGTGGAATTAGGAGATTATTATGCTGCTTATATTGCCATGAAAGAACGGAAGAAAGACCGGACGGCATATCTTACCCGTTTGCAAGATTGTCTGATTAAGCGTATGGACGAAGATGATAGCAAATAATATTTTTTCTTTTCGCAAGTAATTATGTTCTTGCAATAAATAAACCATTCAGTATTTCAATCAATATTGAATGGTTTATTGTTTTCATTCAATATTGCCATATTGAAATCTTGCTTTCAATCAATCAAGCTATCAATATTTCAATAAAACAAGATTGCAGAATTACAAAAATAAACTCATCGGTCGGGGAACGCCCAGCGGCAAGGGGCGGGACCACCCATCCCGACGAGCGAAAAAATCTTTAGTTGGGGAATCTCTTTCTTTTATTGGCAAACGACTTCGGAGTGAATTTGCCCAAGGTGTTTTGCGGCACGGAAAACAGATTTGTGTGCCACAAATCACACCTTGCTGTTATCTGACGATAACATAGTTTCATCGGCTGGCAGTCCTGTGTGGAACATCCAACTTTTGAGCCAATATTTCCATGTCGCTACTTACTTTCAAATTGGTAATCCTCGCATAAATTTGAGTGGTTCTGATATTGGTATGTCCCAAAATCTTAGATACCGTTTCAATGGGAACACCATTGGCAAGCAGCACCGAAGTCGCACACGAATGTCTTGCAACGTGGTAGGTCAAGGTCTTTTCAATTCCGCAAATGGCTGCGATTTCTTTTAAGTAATCATTCATTTTCTGATTGCTGATAATTGGTAAAATCTTACCGTTTGGTAATTTGTCTTTGTACTTTTCCAATATGGCTTTTGGTATATCCAGCAATCGGACGGTAGATGTAACATTTGTTTTGTGTCTTTTCCGTATAATCCACAAATTACCGTCAAATCCGGTACGAATGTCCTCTTGTCTTAGTTCGCATACATCAATGTAGGAAAGTGCCGTATAGCAGCTAAAAATAAACAAGTCACGCACTTGTTCCAGTCGCTTGGTGCTGAACTCGTGATTGTAAATAGCGGTAATTTCTTCCATAGTCAGATAATCCCTATCGGTACGTTCAAACCTTACCCGATAACTCCCGAAAGGGTCGGCAGTCACTAAACCCGTATTCTTGGCAAAGTTTACCACCGTGCGAAAGCGTTGTACGAACTTCATAGCCGTATTATGGCTACATCCGTAGTTGTTCTTGATATACAGCAGGAAATCTTCAATGAATACCACATTTATATCTTTTATGAGCATGTCGGAAATGGAGTACTTGAACTTCATAAACTCGATAAGCCGTTTCTTTGTCAGTTCATAACGTGAATAGGTTTTGTCTGTGGTATTCATTTTGACCTTTTGCAAATACTGCTCGTTGTGCTGTTTGAAGAACTCTATCAAAGTCCGTTCCCTTGCTATCTTGCCTAAAAAAGCGTTCTTAACCAGTTCTGCGGTTACATATCCGTTTTGCGCCATTAACGCATGGTAATGTTGATGAACTGTGCTACGAATACTTTCCAGCATAGAATTGATGTGTACAGCTTCTGCGGTTCTGCCGGAAGCCTTGCCTAACTTCACGCTCCAGTGAGCCGGATTTATTTCCAGTTTGGTGTTGAACTGGGCTACAACTTGGTCGATAGTGATACGTGCGATAATCGGTGCGTTGCCGTTCTTCTTTACTGCATTTCGTTTGACGAAATAGAGTAGCTTGAAAGTACTTCTCATAATCTCTTTTTTAGTTACAAAATTAAATTGATGAACTGAAAATGAGATATTTGCAGTACGGACAAATCAAGACAACAAACCGACAATTTCAGACATTCCGTGACCTAAAATCCGAAAGGTCGGACAGGTCACGAATTGGTCACGAAAGTATGTCTTTTTGTGACCATTTCGTGTCTTAGGTCACGGACTTTATACAAAGAAAAAACTCCTGCAATACCTTGATATTGTAGGAGTTGTCTTTTCTTTGTCTGGTTTTGTCCAGCTTCTTGGTGATCCGCCTGGGATTCTCCTAATAGAGTTACCACACTGATATTTAAAACGTTATATTTTTAGCTTCAAGCATATCCCATGAATTATCCCACTAATTTGCTACGTGCTTTTGCGGTAGTTTGCTCATGGAGAATACTGGGGGTAAAGATAATGAATATTCTGAAATATGACTAATAAGATCAAAAAACTCTTGATATGATATTACCTTGATGTTTTAGTCAATATACAATTTGCAACTTCCTCAATAAGACTTTCCAAACTTTTCTTTTTAATTTCGCACTCCCATATAACAATAATATTCCACTTTAAATCAACTAGTTGCTCTATATTGTTTTTATCTCTATTGATATTTGATGATATTTTATTTTCCCAAAATTCAATATTCGATTTTGGGAGATGGGAGTCTTTACAATTAGAGTGAGCATGCCAAAAACAACCATGCACAAATATTACTGTTCTATATTTGGGGAGTACAATATCGGGTTTTCCAGGTAATTTTTTGTAATTAATCCTATAGCGAAATCCTTTTGAAAAAAGTGATTTACGAATAATTATTTCAGGCTTCGTGCTTACAGAGCCAATATTAGACATTATTTTAGAACGTTTATCCTTTGTGTAAATATCGGTCATTGAATACTATTTTTTGAATATTGTGTCATAATGATACTCTAAGAATACTTTTTCAGGAATGAATTTCTGTGGTAAAGTTATTTTGCAATTTTCGTAAGAAAGAAGATTTTTTGACATAAAAGGGTCGTTTAGGCTGTATACTTCTCTTGATAGCAAAATTCTGTAGTCATTTGTTATTGTAAATAGTCCTTGGTCAAATGAATAATGAAGTAATATATTCATGCAAAGACCATTCTGTGGGTTCATCCTATTTTTAACATCCTTATTCCAAGGTTTAATATGACACGCTGATAAAAGAGAAACATAATTACTACCTGTAACACAACACTTATTATTATAAGATGCTAAGATCATTTTTCGGAAAAAAGATTGATTTACTCTTTGTCTGACGATAATCTCCCTTTCTCTCCCTTCAAGGTACAATGGAATATCATATAGTTCATATTCGATAGATTTATTTTTATATTTAGCAAGTATACATTCACTTTCATAAGATAATTGTTCCCAATCATTGTTGAATTTTTCCCAGATAATCTTTTCTCCCTTGGCTCCTTGGGTTAAACCTGAAATATTTCTTGCTTTCAATGCAGGATCTAACCTTGCAAAATTAGCAAGTTTCATAGCGACAGAGCTATTAGAACGATTAATAATTTTAGCCAACTCCTTTACAGGTGGATAATTAGCATTTATCTTGCTGAAAGGAATTTTACAGTAAAGATTAAATGCCAAAATATGCTCTTCATATGTCCAGATATTCTTCATTCGTGTGATATAATTCCTATTCTTGATGCATAATTGGCATATCTATTTCCTATTTGATTAATTAAGTTGTCACTTAACTTAAATATTATTTCATCTAGAATCGCATTTGTTATCTGAAAGCCATATATATATCTAAAATTTAATATGATAGCGAACTTTTCATCATTTAGAAGAAAAGAAGGAGTGAAAAATTTATATTCACCACTAGAAGGTTTAGCTATTGTTGGATCTATTGGATATTTAATACCAAACAAATATTTTAAAGCTCTTGGATTTTGTTGAGCATAATCACAGCTAGCACTAATCTCTACAAATACAGGAATACATTTTTCAATATATTGGAGTCTAATACTCTCAACTTCTTCCTCTTTTTTTCCTTTTATTGAAGGAAAACTAAAGTATTCTTTTATAAGTTCATTTTTCTTTTTCCCAAATATATTTTTGAATAGTGTAGAGGTTTTCTTTACTTTAATAACAACACCTCTCTCATCTTTCTTCAAGTGTGACTTATCATTATCTATATGATAGATAGTATTTAATGCTTCCGTTTTAAAATCGGAAGGAAATTTAAGCTTGGCATCCTGATTTAATGAGGATAATTTGTTAATCCAAACGGAAGATAAGTCTGCTTTTTTTATATTATGTTGTAATATAGGAAATAAAGTTCTTTGAATGGCTATTACAGGTGTCTTTCTTGCAAGTTTTATGCCCATAGTATTAGCTGCCATTTTGGAAAAGATAAGATCAAAATTATTTTCAAAGATAATATTTTCTCCCCATTTGTCATTTCCTCTAGGAATTAATGAAAAAAGGGAATTTATTGTTTTTGAAGCTGCATCATGGGCTTTCTTCTCGTAATCTAACATCGCATTAAGAGTCGAATTTGCCAATACTCTTTGTATTTCCGCTTTTAGTTCATCAACATTGTTGATTAGTGCTTTATTGATGGTATCAATAACTAGCGGACTGGGGATATCATCTTTCTCTCTTTCTTCTATATATTTTTTTATTATTGGTAATTTACTAATATGTAGACTCCAAAAAATAAGAGCATATGGACCATTATTTTTATCCAAAATCTCTTTTAATGCTGATGCTATTATATTACAAAGGAGAGGATCTGCAGGATTGCCTAGCCCTCCGAGATTTATATCAAAGAAAGCAATTCTTATATTTGAATATTTCTCATCAATATTATCACCTTCATTATATAATATAGGGAGACATGGCGTCTTTAATAAATCAAATGCCTTTCTTATTTTATCCAACTCCCTAGAGTCGTTATCAACTGCTATTATTTGAAAATTAGAGTCTGTCATATTCTAGTGTTCTTTTTTAAATTCTAAGGCTAAGACTGCCCCTGTTACAGTGGACGGTATATCGTAATCTCTGGGATCTATAAATAAAAGTTTTCCTCCATACATTTCCATTACTAAACTAGCATAATACAATCCTAATCCCATTCCACCAGGCTTAGTGGTGACAAAAGGGCGAGTTAAATCTTCAGGTGGTAATTTGAATCCATCTCCATTGTCGCCAATAATTAAAGCAGGTCCATTAAACTCTGTTGTATTTGTAGATACATATATATATGGTATATATTCGCTATTTTCTTCTTTTTCTCTTTTTATTCTAGTCCAATATATTGAATTATCAATTAAATTATTAATTGCACTTACTAATAAATTGGATTGCCCAACTAATTGGAAATCTTCAGACTCCTTCGACAATAAAGGTGAAGAAAATACTATTCTATGGTATTTAAAACGGCTTTTAGTTAGTTTGTATACACGTTGGAAAATTGCTGATATATTTTCTGCTGAGCGATTTTGCTGTCTGAGTATTGGAGCAAATCCATCAAGCAGTTGCATAATATTGGTTATTTTAACTGATACCTCGTGCAAGTCACTTCCCCTTTTTATATCTTCGTTTATATATCTTATCACTAGTGTCCACTAAAAATTTTTTGGTCACTAGTCGGTTAAAAATTAAATAAAT
>ERZ857503.113-NODE-113-length-80917-cov-6.061586_pt1 | contig 80917 bp, 70 predicted proteins | sample MGYA00519766_ERZ857503 | MGnify/ENA primary metagenome ERZ857503 (study PRJEB31778, sample SAMEA3449345) | human gut metagenome | biome: human gut; feature: human-associated habitat; material: faeces | place: United Kingdom | collected 2010/2012 ...
ATTAGTGGGTACATATCAAGTGAAACTTGAAAATAGACGGTCTTGCTCTCAAAATGATTTTCAAATTTGGAAAGCATGATCATAGCAGCGATGATGTATGGTTTGAAGCTTGCTTCTTTGTATAACGGGATTCTGTAACGATCGAATACAGAAGCGTCAACCTCACCTGTTTCGCAGCTTACACCTGTAATATCAGCCGGCAGGCAGTGCAGGTAAAGAGCTTTTCCGTCTTTTGTTGTTTTCATAAGTTCTTCTGTGCAGGCCCAGTCTTTGTGCTGTGCATTCTGTGCAAGAAGTTCTTTCTCTAATTTATCGATTCCGTCGAAGTCGCCTTCTGCATAAAGGTCTGTACGTTTTTCCATAGCTGCAAATGGAGCCCAGCTCTTTGGATATACGATATCAGCATCCTTGAATGCGTCAGCCATGTCATGGGATACGCGGAAGGAACCGCCGGTCTTTTCAGCGTTCTTTCTTGCAACTTCCTCAACCTCAGGCATGATCTCATAGCCTTCCGGATGAGCCAGAACAACTTCCATACCCATACGTGTCATCAGGCCCACAACGCCCTGGGGAACGGAGAGAGGCTTGCCGTAGGAAGGAGAGTAAGCCCATGTCATGGCTAACTTCTTGCCCTTTAAGTTCTCTACGCCGCCGAACTCATGGATGATATGGAGCATATCGGCCATGGCCTGGGTGGGGTGGTCAATGTCGCACTGGAGGTTGACCAGGGTGGGCTTCTGCTCCAGTACGCCGTCCTTGTGGCCCTGGGTCACGGCATCCATGAACTCGTGCATGTAGGCGTTGCCCTTGCCGATGTACATGTCGTCGCGGATGCCGATGACGTCGGCCATGAAGGAGACCATGTTGGCGGTCTCGCGGACGGTCTCGCCGTGGGCGATCTGGCTCTTGCCCTCGTCCAGGTCCTGGACCTCCAGGCCCAGCAGGTTGCAGGCGCTGGCAAAGGAGAAACGGGTGCGGGTGGAGTTGTCCCGGAACAGGGAGATGCCCAGACCGGAGTCGAACACCTTGGTGGAGATGTTGTGCTCGCGCATGTAGCGCAGGGCGTCGGCGATGGTGAAGACGGCCTCGAGCTCGTCGTCGGTCTTTTCCCAGGTCAGGAAGAAGTCGCCCTCGTACATCTCCTTGAAGTTGAGCTTGTTGAGTTTGTCAATATAGTTCTGAAGGTTTTCCATAGCGGCAATCTCCTTTTCTTTTTTCTTGTGGGATAGGGGCGGCCCTTGTGGCCGTCCGCGGGCGGGGACAAGCCCCGCCCCTACGGGCGCGCTTCTTACTGAATGTTATTATTGGTCTTGCCCGCGCGGAACTGGGACACGTCGGCGGTCTTGTTCTCCTCCTTGTAGTTGCCGGGCACGGCGGCGTACAGGGCGGCGCAGGTGACCAGATCCATCTTCCAGGTGATCTCGTTGGGGGCGTGAGCCTGGCTCTCGGCGCCGGGGCCGAAGCCTACGCAGGGGATGCCGTAGCGGCCCTGGATGGATACGCCGTTGGTGGAGAAGGTCCACTTGTCGGTAAGGGGGCGCCCGACGCGCAGATGCATGGCGTCCCGCTTGGCCTCGGCGTCGGCGTGTCCGATGCGCTCCGCGCCGAAGAGAGCCTGATGGGCCTCCACCAGGGCCTGGACGTGGGCTGCGCTCTCCTTGTTGATCCAGGTGGGGAAATAGCACTCGGTCTCGTAGACCTCTCCTGTCCAGGAGGGCCGGTCATACATGTACATGGAGACCTTCACATCGTCCCCATACCTCTTTACATTGGGCAGGTCCCGGATCTCCTGGAGACAGGAATCCCAGGTCTCGCCGGCGGTCATACGGCGGTCCACCGAGACGGAACAGGAGTCGGCCACGGCGCAGCGGCTGGGGCTGGTGTAGAAAATCTGGGAGGTGGTACAGGTGCCCCGGCCCAGGAAGCGAGCGTCCTCATAGTGTTCGGGGTTGTACTTGGGGTCGAGCATCTTCACAAGGCCTTTGATCTCCACCGTGTCGTCGGCGGGATTCTCGTTGAGGGCGCGGATGTCCTGGAGGATGTCGGCCATCTTGTAGATGGCGTTGTCGCCCCGCTCGGGGGCGGAGCCATGACAGGAGATCCCCTTCACGTCCACCCGGATCTCCATGCGGCCCCGGTGTCCGCGGTAGATGCCGCCGTCGGTGGGCTCGGTGGAGATGACGAACTCCACCTGCTCCTTCCGAATGCCGCTCTGGGGGAAGAACTTGTTGACGATGTACTGCCAGCACATGCCGTCACAGTCCTCCTCCTGGACGGAGCCCACTACCATGATCTTGTACCCGGCGGGGATGAGGCCCAGATCCTTCATGATCTTGGCGCCATATACGGCGGAGGCCATACCGCCCTCCTGGTCGGAGCCGCCCCGACCGTAAATCACCGCGTCGTCCTCATAGCCCTGGTAGGGGTCGCGCTCCCAGTTGTCCAGGTTTCCGATGCCCACGGTGTCGATGTGTGAGTCCAGGGCAATGATCTTCTCACCGTCACCCATCCAGCCGATGACGTTGCCAAGGCCGTCCACCTCCACCTTGTCGTAGCCCAGCTTTTCCATCTCCCGCCGGATACAGGCGACGACCGCTTTCTCCTCGCAGCTCTCACTGGGGTAGGAGATCATCTCCCGCAGGAAGCGGTTCATGTCGGCGCCGTAGCCCTGCGCGGCTTTCCTGATCTGCTCAAAATCCATACTTAAAACCCTCCATCTATTCAACAATATCGCTCTCTTCTAAAGGTGCCCTCTCCCGGCACCACGGTTTGACCTTCGGTCAAACTGTGGGATATTCGCCGTCCCAGAGCACTTTTCTGAACTTCATGGGATCGGTATTCCCCTCGGTGGAAAACATCAGCACCTGGCTGAAGCGGTCCAGCTCCAGGGCCTCCCGCAGGTCCCGATACACGTCGGTCTCCATCAGGGCGGCGAGAAGTCCCATGCCCACCGCGCCGGATTCGCCGGAAATCACAACCGGGTCCCCCTTCACAGGGACGCCCAGCATCCGCATTCCCCGGGCGCTCACCCAGTCGGGACAGGAGACAAAGGCAGAGACGTGGTTGCGCAGGATGTCCCAGGAGATGGTGTTGGGCTCGCCGCAGGCAAGACCCGCCATGATGGTCTGGAGGTCGCCCTCCACGATGCGGGGGGCACCGTCCCCGGCCAGAGCTCCCCGGTAGAGGCAGTCGGCCGCCCGGGCTTCCATGACCACGAACTTGGGGGGATCACTGGGAAAGAGGTTGGTAAAGTAGCCGATCACCGCACCCGCCAGGCTCCCCACTCCGGCCTGGACAAAGACATGGGTGGGCCGGTTCACCCCCACCTGACGGAGCTGGTCGGCACACTCATTGGCCATGGTGCCGTATCCCTGCATAATCCAGGTCGGGATCTCCTCGTAGCCCTCCCAGGCGGTGTCCTGCACCATCACGCCGTGGGGCGTGACCGCAGCCTCAGCGACGGCCATACGCACACAGTCGTCATAGTTCACGTCCTCAATGGTGACGGCGGCGCCCTCCCTGGCGATGTTGTCGAAGCGGGCCTGACTGCTGCCCTTGGGCATATGTACCACGGCCTTCTGGCCCAGCTTGTTGGCCGCCCACGCCACGCCCCGTCCATGGTTGCCGTCTGTGGCAGTAAAGAAGGTGGCCTGGCCGAACTCCCGGCGAAATGCCTCGCTGGTAAGGTAGTCGTAGGTCATCTCCGAGACGTCTCTCCCCATCTCCCCGGCGATGTACCGCGCCATGGCGAACGACCCGCCCAATACCTTGAAGGCGTTGAGCCCAAAGCGGTAGGACTCGTCCTTTACATAGAGTCCCGCAAGGCCCAGATACTTGGCCATGCCGTCCAGCCGGGCCAGCGGGGTAATAGAATACTGGGGAAAGCTGCTGTGGAAAAACCTGGCCTTTGCCACGTTGCTCAGGGCCATCACCGCGAGCTGCCGGTCGTCGCTTTTCGGCATGCGATTGCCGGCCCACTTGATGGAATCCTTCATCCCGACGTCTCCTACAAAATATTTTTAAGTAATACAAACTTTTTGTTTGTTCTCTGATGCTATCATACCACAGCCACCCCTGTTGTCAAGAGAGTTTCAAAAATATTTTTTGATTCTGTTCTCTCCCGCTCCTCCCAGAAAGCCGCCCCGCCGTGTCAACTGCGGCGGAGCGGCGGAGGCGCTATTTTCCCTTACTGGCCGGACGGTAAAACGTATCCTGCATAGGCAGTGCGGTGCGCAGAACATGGTCCCGGGCATAGTAAGCCCCCTGGACGGCAGGCGCGGTGGGAATGGTGGCGATCTCTCCGATGCCCTTGGCCCCGTATGCAAAGGGCAGGAGCTCCTTTTTCTCCACATAGATGGCGTGGATGTCCGGGATCTGATCGGCCCGCATCAGGCCCAGCGTGCCGAATTTAGCCTGGGGCACACAGTCCTTCAGGGGGAAGTCCTCGGTGAGCGCGTAGCCCAGGCCCATCAGCACACCGCCCTCGATCTGTCCCTGGATGGAGATGGGGTTGACCACCTTGCCGGAGTCGTGGGCGGCCCAGACCTCTTTCACCCTGCCGTCGTCGTCCAGCACCACCACATGGGTGGCAAAGCCGTAGGCGACGTGACTTTTGGGGTTGGGCTTGTCGGCGCCCAGCTTGTCGGTGGGGTCAAAAAACTCAGCAAAAAATTCCCGGCCTTCCAGGGCGGAGAGGTCGCCACCCACGCCGTCCAGGGCCTTTTTGAGGTCAGCGGCGGCAATGCGCACTGCCTCGCCGGTGATGAGGGTCTGACGGGAGCCGGAAGTGGTGCCGGAATCGGGGGCCAGCTCGGAGCTGCTGCCCATATTGCGCATCTGTTCCCGGCGCAGGCCGGCGGTCTCGGAGAGGATCTGGAGGAACACGGTGGCACAGCCCTGGCCGATGTCGGAGGCAGCGGCGTAGATCTCCACCACGCCGCCGCGGACCTCCAACCGGGCCCGCCCCTTGTCCGGAAGACCCACTCCCACCCCCGTGTTTTTCATGGCGCAGGCGATGCCTGCATGTCCGGCGTTTTGTTCATACGCCTCCCGCACCGCCTCCAGCGTCTCCTTGAGGGCGGTGGAGCAGTCGGCGATCTGGCCGTTGGGCAGCACCTTGCCCGGCTCGATGGCATTGCGGTAACGGATCTCCCAGGGCGAGATGCCCACCTGCTCGGCCAGCAGATTGATGTTGGACTCCAGGGCGAATTCGCTCTGGCAGACGCCGAAGCCCCGGAAGGCCCCGGCGGGCGGGTTGTTGGTGTAGTACCCATAGCCCCGGATGTCGGTGTTCTGGTAGCAGTAGGGGCCCACGGAGTGGGTACAGGCCCGCTCCAGTACCGGCCCGCACAGGGAGGCGTAGGCCCCGGTGTCAAAGTAGATCTCGCAGTCCAGGCCCGTAAAGATGCCGTTCTCATCGCAGCCCAGGGTGAAGGTGCCCTCCATATAGTGACGCTTCGGGTGGAAGGCGATGGACTCCTTGCGGGAGAATTTGACCTTGACCGGGCGGCCCACCTTCAGGGCGGCCAGCACGGCGATGTGCTGCACCGACACATCCTCTTTTCCGCCGAACCCGCCGCCCACCAGCTTGTTCTCCACCATGATGCGCTCGGGCTCCCAGCCCAGCATGATGGCGATCTCCTTCCGGGTGTCGTAGACGCCCTGGTCGGAGGTATACACCTTCACCCCATTTTGATACGGAAAGGCCACGGCGCACTCCGGCTCCAGGAAGGCGTGCTCGGTAAAAGGGGTACGATAGCTTTGTGTCACCACATATTTGGAGTTTGCCAGGGCCGCTTTGGCGTCGCCCCGGGTGACATGGCGGGACTGGCAGAGGTTCCCGTTGGGGTGGAGCCTGGGGGCGTCCTCCGCCATGGCCTCCTGGATGGTGCGCACCGGCGAAAGGGGCTCATACGTCACCTTTACCAGCTTTTTGGCTTCGGCCAGCGCCGTCTCCGTCTCGGCCACCACCAGGCAGACGGCGTCGCCCACACAGCGGGTCACGTCGCCTCTGGCGATCATCACGTCCCAGTCCTGCTGGATGTGCCCCACCTTGTTATGAGGTACATCCTCGGCGGTAAGCACCGCCAGCACGCCGGGGAGGGCCAGGGCGGCCGAGGCGTCGATGTCCAGCACACGTGCCCTGGGGTACTCCGAGCGGACGGCCGAGGCGTGGACCATGCCCGGGAGGGCCACATCGTCGCAGTATTCTCCCCGGCCCAGCACCTTGTCCCGCACATCGGAGCGGAAGGCCCGCTCCCCCACCCCGAAGCGTTCTCCCCGCTCCAGGGCGGGGTCCACGGTCCTCTCCCCCCGCAGGATGGCCCCGGCCAGGGAGATGCCCTCTATGATCTTCTTGTACCCGGTGCAGCGGCACACATTGCCCCGAATGGCCTTCTTGATCTCATCCTCGGAGGGATCGGGATTCTGGTCCAGAAGGGCCTTGCCCGAGAGGACCATACCCGGGATACAAAAGCCGCACTGCACCGCCCCCACCGCGCCGAAAGCGTAGACAAAGGTCTCCTGCTCGGCCTCGGTGAGCCCCTCTACGGTGAGGATGTGCTTTCCCACCGCCTTTTTTGTGGTCAGGATACAGGACCGCACGGCCTTTCCGTCCACCACGATGGTACAGGTGCCGCATGCCCCCTCGCTGCATCCGTCCTTCACGGAGGTGAGATGCAGGTCGTCCCGCAGATAGCGCAGCAGAGGCTTCTCCTCCTCGGTCTCCCGGAGGATGCCGTTTACCGTAAAGGTGTACGATTCACCCATGTGTGGTCCCCCTATTCAGCGATTTCAGATCGTTTCGTCCCGTCTGTCCCCAGCCACAGGACCCTGAGCCCGCCCAGACGGCGGGTATAGAACCTGACGAGCTGCCCCACCGCCAGAGCGGAGACCAGCGTGCCCTCCCGAACACCATTGAGCTTATGGAAGGCGAGCAGGGCGATGAGAGCGGCGGCAAGCGTGAGAGAACTGTCAAAGCACACCTTCACATTACCGAACTCCCTCCCCAAGGCACGGGAGAGGGCGCGGACAAAAGCCTCGCCCGGGAGCATAATTACGTCGGCCATGACCTCCAGGGAGATGCCCAGCGCCATAACCAGACAGCCTGCCGCCAGATAGAGCAGGCTCATGGGATAGGGCCCGCCGTACTGGGTGGGGATCAGGTCCAGCGCCAAATCGATGCAGGCGCTGAACACCAGCGTGGCCGGGATCTGCAGCGCCTGCAGCGCGGTAAACCGGCGCAGGAGCAGGGCTTCGCAGGCCAGGAAAAGCATATTGAAGACAAAGGTATACACCCCCATGGTGGGGGGCGTGATGAGGCTAAGGACAAAGGGGATGCTGGAGATGGGCGAGGTTCCCAGTCCGGCCCTGGTGATCAGCGCGATCCCCGCAGCGCAGATCGGCACCCCCGCAAAAAACATGGAATACCGCCGGACCCCGTCCTTTCCAGTCATCTTGCCGCCTCCAAATCTTAGCGTTTGCATGCCTCATGCGCCGCCATCCGAGCGGTCCTTCACACCACGGCCTCCACAGCGGCCTTGTGACCGTCCCTTCCCCGGAGCCGTCTGCCGAGCAGGTGCGGCGCTCCGCCGGACAGCCGAAGTATGTTTACTTTTCCCTCAGGAGATAGCCGTAGTTGTCCTGCACTGCCAGGATTAGAAGCCGGAGGTCCTCCGGGAGCCCACAGCCGGAGTCGTCCACCTGATACTCCCGCACCTGGCCGTCCAAACGGACCAAACACCCACCGTCCTCGCCGGACGCTGGGAGCCAGCCTTCGTTCCCGCTGTTGTCAAAGTCCTCCCGACTCCAGAACAGTGTAAACTTATCCCTGTAGGGGCGGCTCTCATAGGGGCAGAAGGTGGCGCAGTTGCCGCACTCGTTGCACATGCCGTCCACATGGACAATCTGGCGCTGCCGTCTGCCCGGTACCGCCACTGCTACATTGGCGCGGTTGGGACACACGTCGGCGCACACCTCGCAAACCGTGGGGCATCCCAGGCATCGGGCGTCGGCGCAGCCGTCACAGTCGCTGCACAGGTCCCCTTTTTTCATAAACGGTCTGTTATAGTCCTCGCAAATATTCTGATTTGTATAGGTTCCGGTCTCCCACTCCATGATGGCCCTGGAGGCCTGTATGGCGTCGGCAATGGCCTCCACCACTGTGGCCGGACCCTGCCGTCGGTCGCCGATCACGGGCCAGGGGCCCACATCCACAGACTCGTCGATGCGCTCCCCCACGGCGGCGATGAGGGTGGTGCAGGGGAGCTCCTGGGTCCTGCCTGTGGGCACAGGCGCCCGGCGACCCGAGGCGTCCGGCGCGCCCAGCTCCATGACGGCGCATGTCAGGATATTATCCTTTACCCCCTTGGGCGCCAGCAGCTCCAGGAACTCCACCCCTTCCTCCAGGGCCAGCCGGAGCTCCTCCTCCTCGGCAGGCATATACCGTCTGGTCCGCCGGTAGACCAGGCGCACGTGCTCCACGCCGGGCAGGCGTTTTACCGCCCGCGCGGTATCCATAGCGGAGTTGCCTCCGCCGATCACCGCTACATCGGTCCCAAGGGTAGGGGCATTGCCCGCCTTGAGGGCGGCGAGGACCTCCGTAAAGTTTACATAGTCCCCATACTCCAGCCTGGGGTCTCCGGGCTTTTGGGCGCCGGTGGCAAAAATCACGTGGGTGAAGCCCTGCTCCTCCAGCTCCTGATAGGAGCCGACATACGTGTTCAGGCGGACCTCCGCACCCATGGCCCGGACCAGGGCCTCATCCTTGTCGATGGCCTCGGAGGAAATGCGGAACTCCGGAATGATATGGCGCACCACACCGCCCAGAGCGCCGGTGGCTTCAAACAGAGTAACGGGCACCCCCTCCCGGCCCAGGAAGAAGGCCGCCGCCATCCCGGCCGGGCCGCCGCCCACCACGGCCACCTTTTTGCCGGAGACGGCGGACCTGGCCTTCTGTTTGGACAGAAGCGCATCATAGCCGCCCTGGGCGGCCCGCAGCTTCATCTCCCGGATCCAGACCGACTCCTCATAGTAATTGCGCATGCACTTGTCGGCACAGCGGTGGGGGCAGATGGTGCCGGTGATGAAGGGGAGCGCATTCCGGCGGGTGATGATCTCCAGCGCCTGCCCGTACTCCCCCCGGCTCACAGCCATCAGGTAGGCGGGGATATCCTGTTCGATGGGGCAGCCATCCCGGCATGGCGCTGTGAAGCAGTCGATGAGGGGCACCTTTCTGTGCATCTTCCGCTCCGGCAGGGGCTTGATGGGCTTGCGGTAATAGGGGTCCGACTCCACCTGCTCCGCCAGCGCCGCCACCGCCTGGGCATTCACGCCCCGGAAGGGCTCGCTCCCGCAGTCCATCAGGAGTTTGCCCATCTGGCTCAGGCGCTGGTAGCCACCGGGCTTGAGAATGGTGGTGGCCACGGTAATGGGCCAGATGCCCGCGGCGAAGAGCGCCTCGACGTTGTGGACGTCGGCACCGCCCGAGTAAGAGATGCGCAGCCCTCCTTCAAACTCCTCGGCGATGCGGCGGGCCAGGGAGATGGTCAGCGGGAAGAGCGCGCGTCCGGACATATACATCTCCTGGCTGGGCAACTCACCGGCCGCTACATCCACGGGGAACGTGTTGGTAAGCTTGACGCCAAACTCCAGTTTCCGTTCCGCACACAGCCCCATCAGGCGGCGGAACATGGGCACTGCGTCGGTCCATTGAAGGTCCTCTGCAAAGTGGTGGTCGTCAAAGGTCACATAGTCAAACCCAAGACTGTCCAGCCGCTTCCGGGCGAAGGTATAGCCCAGGAGGGTCGGATTGCACTTGATATAGGTATGGAGCCCTTTTTCCGTGATGAGATAGGTGGCGATGCGCTCGATCTCATCCGGAGGACAGCCGTGCAGCGTGGATTCGGTGATGGAGCAGGACACCCTGGGGCTGACGGCGCGGATATATGCCGCGTCCACCTGTTCGAAGCGGTCCGTATTATCCAGGGCCCACTCCATGCATGTCCGCCACACGGCGGAGCCAGAGGCATCCTTCATGCCCTCAAGATAGGCGTCGATCTTGGGGCTCTTGATCCCCTCCAGGTCATAGCCCACGGACATATTGAAAACAAAGCCGTCCGGATCGCCCAGCGCCAGCTCTTTTGCCAGGAGCTTGCAGGCAAACCATGCCTTGACGTACTCCTCATAGGCCTGGGGAACGGTGAGCTCGGTGGACCACTCGCAGTTATAACACTCGTCCCCGGCGGTGATGCACGGCTTGGCCACGCACTTGGAGAGGGCCTCGCCATCCATGATCTGCACGGTCTTGAGCTCAAAGAACCGGGCCCCGGCGGCGTAGGCCGCCACGATATTCTGGGCAAGCTGGGTATTGGGCCCGGCGGCGGGACCGAACGGCGCCTCGATTTTTTCGCCGAAAATAGGGCGTGCCTGCCCATTCTCATGGCGCACCAGCTTACAGACGCCGAACAGGCTCTTCTGCTGCCGGTACTCGGTGAGCGCCCAGTCCATCAGTTGGGCGAAGGGGATGGGACGCATAATATCACTCATATGTATGACCTCCAGCCAATTCTCTCGTTCTTTTCCATCGCATCCGCCGCTCTGGGGCGAAACCTTGGGGAGGACGCAATCAACGCATCCCGCGTTTTAGTAGCTCCTGCGGTTGAGCACTCCCCACAGCTTTTTGCTCTGTTCCAGCGTCCAGGCGTTGATGGCGTCCTCGTCGATGCCCACAAACTCCCGGTCCCGGTAGAGCACCTTCCCGTTGATGATGGTGGTGCGGCAGTTCTTTCCCGTCATGCCGAAGAGCATATGCCCGTCGATGTTCTCCTCGGAGAAGGGAGTGAACGGCTTATAGTCCATGACGACGACATCCGCCGCAGCGCCGGGCTTCAAAACACCCAGCGGCTTTCGAAAGTACCGCGCGCCGATGGAGGCATTGTTGCGGAAAAGCATCTGCATGTCCTCGCACCAGCCTACGTTGGGCAGACAAGCGTTATGCCGCTGGATGAGGAGAAACACCTTCAGGGACTCCAGCATGTCGTGGGTATAGGCGTCGGTGCCCATACCCACCAGGATGCCCCGCTCCATCATCTGCAGCACCGGCGAACAGCCCACGGCGTTGCCCATATTGGACTCTGGATTATTGACCACCATGGTGCCGGTCTCCCGAAGGATCTCCATCTCGGCGGGATTGATATGGATGCAGTGGCCCAGGATGGTCTTTTCCCCCAAAATGCCGTGGTTTAAGAGCCGGTTCACCGGACGGCATCCGTAGTTCCGCAGGGAATCATACACGTCGTTCATGCCCTCGGCCACGTGAATATGGAACCCCGTCATGCCGTTGTTGGCCTCCACCATACGGGCAAAGGTCCTGTCGGACAGGGTAAAGAGCGCATGGCCGCCGAACATGGCGCGGATCATATCGTCGTCCTGCTCTCTCGCCCACTTGGCGAAGTCGGCGTTCTCCCGGATGGCCTCCACGCACTTTTCTTCCCCATCCCGGTCCGATACCTCATAGCACAGGCAGGCACGCATCCCCAGCTCCCGGCACACATCCCGAATGGCGAACAGCGACCCGGGGATCTCGCCGAAGGAGGCGTGGTGGTCAAAAATAGTCGTCACTCCATCCCGGATACAGTCCAGCACTGTGGCATAGGCCGAGGCCCGGGTGCCGTCCAGGGTCAGATGGCGGTCGATGTTCCACCATGTCCCCTCCAGCACCTCCAAAAAGTTGGTGGGGTCGTTTCCCTCGATCCCCAGTCCCCGGGCCAGCCCCGAGTAGATATGGGTGTGGGCATTGATGAGTCCCGGCATGATGACACCGCCCCGGGCGTCCACGAATTCCGCATCCGGGTACTTGGCCTTCATCGCGTCAAGGGGGCCCACCTCTCCGACCCGCTCGCCGTCCAGCGCCACCGCGCCGTCGGCCAGATAGGGCAGCGCATCGTCTCTTGTGATGACCCTTCCGTTTCCAATGAGCAGCATTGCACTCTCCTCCTCACTCTTTGCCCCTTTAAAACAAAACGGTGCCCATTCCTCTGAATGAACACCGGCCCGTGCGCGAAGCACTTCTTTACAGCTTATATTGTCAATTCTGCACAAGGTTCTTTTCTTTGAACAATTTAATTTTATCATAGTTTTTTTATCTTTGCAAGGACATATTAAAAATATTTTTTAGCGCAAACTCTTTTTGTTGAATTCCCCCTGATATCTGTTATAATAAAAATAAACCAACGAATAGAGGAAGGCGGGCGATCACGATGCAGGCTTCCCATCTGCAGTTCTGTTTTCAACTGGCCCGGGGTATTGCGCAGCAATTTGGTTCAAATTGCGAAGTAGTGGTTCATGACCTGGACTCCAACGATGTGGAGCACTCCATTGTGGCCATTGAGAACGGTCACGTCTCCGGGCGCCGGGTGGGAGACGGCCCCTCCCATATCGTGCTGGAGGCTCTGCGCGGCGACTGTGCCCGCCTGGAGGACCGACTGGCTTATCTGACCCGGAGCGACGACGGAAAGATCCTAAAATCCAGCACCATCTATATCCGAGATGACGACGGCAGAGCCATCGGCGTCTTTGCCATCAACTACGACATCACCCTCATGCTGGCCATGGAGGACGCCCTCAAGGGCTTTACTGCCACCCAGGTGCCGGAACGGGAGCCGGAGCACATCTCCCGGAATGTGGCCGACCTTCTGGATGAGCTCATCGAGCAGAGTGTCAAGCTGGTGGGGAAACCGGTACCTCTCATGAACAAAGAGGACAAGGTGAAGGCCATCCAATTTCTCAACGATACCGGCGCTTTCCTCATCACCAAATCCGGCGACAAGGTGTGCAAGTTCTTCGGTATTTCCAAGTACACCCTTTATAGCTATATCGACGAGGCCAAGAACTAGGCGCTGTTGGAAAAAGGGGAATCGCTCCTGCGGCGATTCCCGGCCCGGCGGATAAAATCCGCCGGGCCTTTTTCTACTTTTCTTCGGCCTTGCGCTCCGTCCGGTCCTTGGGCAGGATCAGGTTGAGGAGGATCGCCATCAGCGTGGCGACCACCACAGAAGAGGAGCCGAACACCGTGGTCACCCAGTCCGGAAAGCCGCTGCCGGCCAGACAGCCCGGCACCTGGGTGATTCCCACGCCCAGCGCCACAGAGAGTCCCACCACCGTGCTCTTCCGTGCGGTGAACACGCCGTCTCCGGTGATCATCCGAATGCCGGTCATGGTGATGGCGGCAAAGACGGAGAGCGTGGCTCCACCGATGACACATTGCGGAATGGTGGTGAGGGCGGCGGCCAGCTTGGGCATCAGCCCCGCCACCAACAATACCAGGGCGGCAAAGGCAAAGACCGCCCGGTTGATCACCTTGTTTACGGTGACGATGCCCACATTCTGGCTGTAAGAGGCGGTGGGGAGCCCGCCGAAAAACGCCCCCACGATGCTCATGAGCCCCTGGGCCACGATCCCGCCGGAGAGCTCCCTGTCGGTGGGCATGCGCTCCATGCCGCCCATGGTAGTGGAGGAGAGATCTCCGATGGTCTGCACCGCGTTCACCACATAGACAATGGCTAGGGAGACGCTGGCGGCGGGGACGAACTCGATCCGGAAGGGCATCACGGCGGGCAGCGCGAACCAGGCTGCGGGCCCCACCTTGGAGAGGTCCACGATCCCGAAGCAGAGCGCCGTCAGGTATCCCACGATCATGCCGAACAGCAGGGCCCCCAATCTCCAGATGCCCCTGGTGAAGTGGTTGAGAAACACCACCACGCCGAAGGTAATCAGGGCAACGCTCCAACTGCGCAGTCCGCCAAACCAGGGGCTGTCAGCGCTCCCTCCCGCCATATAGCGCACGGCAGTGGGATAGAGGGAGAGGCCGATGGTAAAAATGACCGTCCCTGTAACCAGAGGCGGGAAAAAGATCCGGATCTGTTTGACAAAAATCCCGAACACGATTGCCACACATCCGCCGATAATCTCCGCACCCAATATCGTGGAGAGCCCAAACTGCCCGCCGATGGCGGTGAGCGTCGGCACATAGGCAAAGCTGATGCCCATGACCACGGGGAGGCGCGCCCCGATCCTCCGGAACAGCGGAAAAAGCTGCAGCAGCGTGGCTACGGCGGTAAGGATGAGAGAGACCTGCACCATAAGTGTCTCTTCGGCAGCTTTGAGCCCACAGGTTCCGGAAATGATCATGGCGGGTGTGATGACTCCCACCACCGCCGCCACCACATGCTGGAGGCCCAAGGGGATGGTTTGCCCCAGCGGCGGCACGCCTGTAAAGCAAAAAACACTGGCTGTTTGGGCGGAGGAATGGGTCATATTGCACCTCACAAAAATTTTTTATTACTAATTTTTTATTTGTTGTATTTATCATACTCGCCGCCGCTCAAAAAAGCAAGCCGTTTTTGCCGGAACACCTCCAATTTTTTACGCCTGTTTTTGTGCATCATTACAGTAATCCACCACGTTTTCCATGGGCCGGCACGGCCTGGCCGCATATCTCCCGCGGTGTCTTCCTCAGTTGCATCCCACAATAAGTGAAGGGGGCCTTGCCGCAGCGCTGCGGCAAGGCCCCCTTTTGCTTTCTCTGTCTTTTCCCCAGCCTCACCGGCGGGACACCATCCCCTGATGCCTTTCCCAGCCGCCGCGTTCCACAAATCCATGCAGCTCCTGATCTCACCCCCGCCCAAAATGCCTCGCTCCTCTGCCGCATAAAACTGTGGATCGTCTTATCAAAATATGCCTCAGAAAACTTCAGCAGCTCCTGTACCACACGGGACATATATCGGTCCCGATCATAGATAATGGCGAGCTGACGGGAAATGGGCGGCTGGAAGGGCTTTCTTGGCTACCGAATAGCGCCGGAGCTGGAAAGCCCGCTGGATGCGTTCCCCTCGGAGAGCGCACGGCTGCTGCCAGGCAGTACCCCAGCCGGCCCTGCCGGTGGTGAGTAAGTGCGCCCTTGGCCAATCACATGGCAGCAGGTTCTTGATATAATTCCCAGCAAGTATTGCCGTGGCAGACACAAGAGAGCGACTAATCGAAATCTGACGAGTTCTTTATACCATTTTGTACACTAATTACAAATCAGAATCGAGGATGCCATAAACATAATAATCACACCATGTATTAACCATTTTCCCCTGTCTGATAAGTCCTTCTCTTGTGAAACCACTCTTTTCTAATATTCTTTGTGAAGCCACATTACGAATATCAACTTCTGCCCATAATCGTTTCAGTTCAGTCTTTTCAAAGCAAAAGCGAACCATAGCCGATAAAGCTTCTGTTCCGTAACCTTTTCCGTGATATTTTTTTGAAAGACGTATTGCAACAGATGCCATTCGATTATTCTCTATAAGGTATACCCATAGATCACCTATTACTTTATCTAAATCTTTAACTGATATTCCCAGATGAAGACTTTTTGTAGGTTTATTTCCCTTTTCAAAAAGCAACCCAGGATTCTTTTCAGTCTTACTGGGGCCTTTGCCCCAGTAAGTATAAATTGATTTATCCGGCATCCATTCTTTTAAATCTGTGACATCTTCTGTTGTCATAGGTCTAATCACTATTCTATCCGTTTCAATAGTTGGCTTATTATAAATATAATCTGCAAGTGCCATGACGGTTTTCTCCTAAAAGTTGAATTCTGATTGCCAATCAAAATCACTGCTTTCCTCATAAGACTTTGGCCAATGTGCACACCAATTAGGAGTAAAAGGATGTTCAATTCGATCTATGCTTGGCGTATATGGTTTTATATCAATTACCTTACTTCCGTCAAATGCATCAATATAATATAGCCCAACCGTTCCCGATTCTACATCAACATATGCTATATTTACATTGGATACCGCAATCGGATTTGGCCTTTCAGGGGATCTCAATGCGAATACTCCAATTTCGTCAGGACCGTTTCTGTATGGCTTTTCTTCTACCAATGTTCCCCTGTCAGATGCATTGTCACAACCATCCATCCACCAGAGAATCTGCACATGACTGTATCCCTCAAGCCCTTTTAATCCTTCTGCATACTTTTGTTCAACAACTACTTTTACATTTTCTTCTTCATTTACAATCTTTCCGATGGAAAATACTTTTATATCGTTCATTTGAAGCCTCCTGATATTTTCTCATCGAGCGCCCGATATCTTCATTTTACAAAGTATTATTTATACTTCAACCCCTTTTTTATAAAATAGACCTCTCTGCCATCTCCGGTATAAAATTTTTCATCTGTTTTCTCTATATTGGGTAATTTCTCGCAGTAAACTACGAGCAGATAGATAAGGGGGCATGACCGTCTTTCAGCGGGTCATGCCCCCTTATGAGTACTACACCTCCTCCCCTCTGCTGGTCAATCACTTTACCATAAATGAGCCGCCAGCCAATGTGTAGTAGGTGGTAAAAAACACCCTTTACACAATACATCTCAAAGCAGCCTGTGTACTTTCAACTATTTTTGTCCAACCACTTTTACCTCCCGTCCCGTATACTTGCAATAAACACCGGTGTCTTTCGTTTTGTAATTTTCTTACCTGAGCTGCAGCCGGACGCGGCCCGATTAAGAAGAGTTTGGAGGGTATTATGGAAATAGATTTTATCGTACAGGATCATATCGCCTGCCTGACCATAGACCGGAGCCAACGCCATATTGTCGGGACAACAGGATGTGGTCGTCTGCGGTGGGATCGAATCTATGAGCTGCATCACCCCATACGCCCGTTTTGTTGCCCATGCCGTGGTAGGCGTACCTCCGGCCTACATGGGCATAGGCCCCATCCCCGCAGTCAAAAAGCTTCTCGCCATAGCCGGAAGCTCTGTAAACGACTTTGATGTCATTGAACTCAACGAGGCCTTTGCGGCGCAAGCCATCCCACGTATCCGAGAGCTTGGACTGGACAGAGTGTGCGTAAATCCCAACGGAGAAGCCATCGCATTGGGACATCCTCTGGGTGCGACCGGAGCCGTGCTCCCCTGCAAAGCCCTGTCCGCGCTCCAGCGGACCCGGGCGGAACGCGCACTGGTCACCATGTGTATCGGGGGCGGCCACTTCCTTCTCTCGTCTATAAAAATAAAGCGCATCGTCATCTGAATCACACATCACGTCAGGCACCGCTGCGTATTGAGAGCTTTGATCGACCGCAGTGAAACTGGGAGCCTGGACGGCAAAAAATGGCGCACATAGAAATACCGCGTGAGGCAATGCTATGTCTGGATTCCCAATCCAACAAACAAACGAAACAAGGAGATGCGAAATTATGTCTAGCTCTAATAATTCTAATCAGCCTGTCGTGCCCAGCGCCCGCGAGGCCCTGAACAAGTTTAAGATGGAGGCCGCTCAGGAAGTCGGCGTGAACCTGAAGCAGGGCTATAACGGCGACCTGACCAGCCGCGAGGCCGGCTCTGTTGGGGGCCAGATGGTCAAGAAGATGATCGAGGCCTACGAGAACGGCATGAAGTAAGTATCCCCAAAGGGATTAAATGTATCGGCCGGGGGCCGGAGGAAATTCCTCCGGCCCCCGGCCTTTTTGCAGAAATCCGCCGTCTTCATGGCGTGCAAGGGGGCGGCGGACCCCTTTTGGGTATGCCGCCGCCCCCTTGTGTTACCCCTATGCATCTGCTCCGTCTTAGAAAAACAGAGCCAGACTCCAGGCCGCCGTGGCCACCAGCGCGCCGGCTGCCGCCCAGGCCGGCGCAGGCAAAAATCTGATCCACCGCCCCACCCGCGTATTTCCCCGCACATAGCTTTTCGCCGCCTTCTGGGCCTCCTCCAGCACCTGTTCCGCCGAGACACCCTCGGCAAAGGCATCCTCCCGCATGATAAAAATCGCCTGCTCAAAAAGGCGCGGGTCCGGCGCCTTTACCACGATGACCCGTTTGTTGATTCCCTTGACCATTCTGGATCCCCTCCTGCTTTTTTCTCGTCCTTCCAGTATGACCCGGTTATGCTTCCATTATTCGCCTCGCATAAGAAGAAGCGGCCTGTCGTAGACTAGGGACAGAAACTTTTTTGGAGGCGGGAACGTGGGGAAACACAGAAAGCGGCTTCTCTGGTCGCTGGCCCTCATCTTCGGGCTCAACATTCTGATCATTACCTTGGTCCAGACCGCCCAGGCGGCTACCTACCGGCAGGGCTCCTCCGGCCAGGCGGTACGCACCATTCAGGAAAAGCTGGTGCGCTGGGGCTATTTTGATGGGCCAGTGGATGGCATCTATGGCTCCAAAACAGAGGCAGCCGTAAAGAAATTTCAGCAGAAAAACGGCCTTACCGCCGACGGTGTGGCGGGGACCGCCACGTTGAAAGCGCTGGGCATGACGACCACGGAGAACGGCGCCTCCTCCAGTCAGAGCAACAGCGTGGATCTGCTGGCCCGTGTCATCTCGGCGGAGGCCAGGGGCGAGCCCTACAGCGGCCAGGTGGCGGTGGGCGCCGTGATCCTCAACCGGGTGAGCCACCCCTCCTTCCCCAACACCATCGCGGGAGTGGTCTATCAGCCGGGCGCCTTCTCCTGCATGGACGATGGGCAGATCGACCAGCCGGTGGCCGAATCCTCCATCCGGGCCGCCCGGGAGGCGCTCAACGGCGCCGACCCCAGCGGCGGAGCCATCTATTATTTTAATCCCAGCACCGCAACCAGCGGCTGGATCTGGTCCCGTCCCCTCATCAAGGTCATTGGAAACCACCGTTTCTGCTCATAAGAAAAGCGGACATGCCATATGGCATGTCCGCTTTCTCATATCCGGAATTTAGTCGGTGACGAAGGGCAGCAGGGCGATCTGACGGGCCTGCTTGATGGCCTGGGTCAACTGGCGCTGATGCATGGCGCAGGTACCGGTGGTCCGGCGGGGCAGGATCTTGGACCGCTCGGAGACAAACCGGCGCAGCTTGGCGGCGTCCTTATAGTCGATGTGCTCGACTTTATCCACACAGAAGCTGCAAACCTTGCGGCGCTTGCGGCCGCGGGGACGCTCTCTATCCATAGGCATGGTATATACCCTCCTTATATTTATTTTGAAAAGAAAGTCGGACCTGTCGGCCCATTTTCAAGGCCCTGTTTTGATGGGGTGCATCAAAACGGGAGTTCGCCGTCGTCGTCGTCCAGCTCGGCGAATTGATCCCCGCCCGCGGGGGCGGCGTAGGCCGGAGGGGGGACGGGAGCGCTGGGCGCAGGGGCGGAGTAGCCGCCGCCGTAACCGCCGTAGCCGCCGCCCTCGGCGTCCCGCTTGGAGTCGCCAAAATAGACGTTGTCGGCCACTACCTCTGCGGCGGTGCGCTTATTGCCGTCCCGGTCCGTGTAATCCCGGATCTGGAGACGGCCTTCCACGACGGCCATACGGCCCTTGGTGAAATACCGGGAGACAAACTCGGCGGTGGAGCGCCAGGCGACCACATTGATGAAGTCCGCCTTCTTCTCCCCGGTCTCCTTGTCCTTGAAGTCCCGGTCCACGGCCAGCCGCAGGGATGCCACGGCTACCCCCGAGGGGGTGTGCCGCATTTCAGGGTCCGCCACCAGGCGGCCCTGAAGGAAAATTTTGTTGAGCATGGCCTCTCCTTATTCGTCCTTGCAGACGATCATGGAGCGCATCACGCCGTCGGTGATCCGCATCACGCGGTCCAGCTCGGCGGGGAATGCGGCGTCAGCCGTAAAGGTCATGAACACGTAGTAGCCCTCGTTCAGGTCGTCGATGGGATAGGCCAGCCGGCGCTTGCCCCACTCGTCCACCTCGGCCACGGTTCCCCGGGCCTCGGCCATCGCCTTGAACTTGGCCACCAGCGCGGCGGTGGCCTCCTCGCCCAGCTCGGGCTTGAGGACATATGCCACCTCGTAGTTGCCGTTGATCTTTGCCATTTTACTTGCACCTCCTTATGGTCTTGTGGCCCTCACTCTTTGGTGAGAGCAAGGATGACGCCCATCTCATTTCGACAGGCTATATTATTATATAGAAAATCCTAGAAATGTCAAGGAAAATTTCAAATTATCCGCCTCTCGGCGCCCTTTCCGCCGGGCCTCTGGACCGTCCGCTTAAAAAAGCGGGACCTCCAGCGGGGTCTCCAGCTCGATCCGGCGATCGGTGGAAAGCGCCAGCTTCACGCTGTCCCATCCATAGTCCCTCAGGACGCGGTATTCCGTGTTCTCCTCGCACCAGCCGTCTTCGTCCCGGTCTACGGCGCTCATGGAGTAGCCGCCCCACTCATGCTCTCCGCCTTCCGGATCGTAATAGTACCACTGGAAGGAGGTCCCCTGGCCGTCGTTGCGCAGGGCGAGATACACGTCCTCCCCCCGGCGCTCGATACTCTCCACGAAAAGTCCCTCCGGGAGCCAATCGGCCTCCCCGGTCTCCAGGTCCAGGGTGACCTGGGTCCGGTCCTTGTCCAGCCAGGAGCAGCCGGTGATCACCAGAGTGAATGCCTCCCCGCCGGTGAAATAGGGGCTCTCCAGGGTGTAGTTGGGCCAGAAGTGCTCCCCCTCCGCGCTCCCGAAGGAGACGCCTCCCTTCTCATAGCGGTTCCCCTTCTCATCTGCCACATAGCAGTCCAGGCCGGTCAGCCACGCGGTGTTGTTGGGGTCGTCGGAGAGGGTCAGGACCATCTGCGTGGGGTCGATGGACAGTCCGTCCACCCGGAGGCGCTGACCGTCCAGCTCGATCCACTGCTCCGCCCGCACCGTCCGCCCGGGTCCGATGAGTCCGGTATCGATGGTCAGGGGAAAGTCAAAGGAGGCCATCGCAGCCGGGCGGTCCTGCGGGGTCTCCTCCGGCCAGGGCCCGTCCGCCGGAGCGGCCCGGCTCTCCGCCGCGCCCTGTCCCGCCTTGGGATAGCCGGCGTCCCGCACGTCAAAGCGCAGCGTCAGCCTGTCAGGAAGGCTGCCCTCCGCAAAATAGAAGGTGGCAACGCGGTAATCCTTCTCCTGCAGCTCCTCCCCCGGACTGCCCCAGGTGGCGGCATAGCCCTCCAAATGCTCCCCATCCTGCGCCAGCAGCGCCGGCTGCGCCTCCAGGGCGTTCTCCCCGTCCCAGCCCAGCGTATAGAACACATTGAGCTGCCTCTCATCCACGATGAGATACTCCACCGACAGAGTGACGCCATCGGCGGTCCGGGTCTGGCCCACGGGCTGGATGTAGTCGTTTTCAAAAGCTGCCTTCAGGCTGGGGTCCACGGCCACGGCCTCCGCCAGCGCCCTGACAAAAGGCACACGGCGACATGCCATGGCGAAGGGCATCGAGCAGTTCACCAGTAAAATGAAGGCGGAGACCGCCCCGGCCAGGGAGGCTGCGGGGATTCCCAGCCAGCGGCCCGCCCTTGCCTTACGGGCCCGGACACGGGCCCGCTCTACGGTGCCGTCCAGCGCAGGCGGCGTCTCCCCCAGTTCTGCGACCAGGGCCCAGTATTCCTCGTTTCGGTTCATGCGCCCACCTCCTCTCCATCCACAAGCTCCAGGCGCAGGAGCCTGAGCGCCTTTCTCTGCCGGGTGGCCGCCGTCCCCTGGGGGATATCCAGGGCGCGGGCGGTCTCCGCAAGGGTGAGTCCGGAAAAATACCGCAGGATGATGACCTCCTTGAGCTCTCTGGGGAGCCGGCCCACCGCATCCCGCAGGGGGAGGGCGTCGAAGTCCTCCTGTGCTGTCTCTGGAAGCTCCGCCACGGATACCTCGCGTCTGTGCCGCCGCAACTCCGCGTTACAGACATTGATGAGGATACGGGTGAGCCATGTGCCAAAAAACTGCTCCTCCCGCAGCTTTTCGCAGGCGCGCAGGCCCTTGTAGACCGCCTCGTCCACCGCGTCCACCGCCAGGGAGGCGCTGCCCAGGTAGAGGAGGGCCATGCCGTAGAGCTTCCCCTTCATGGCGTCGGCCCGGACGGCGTATTCCTGTTCCGTCACGCCCATCCCTCCTTTCTGACCATTAGATGTTCCGCAGCGGCGTTTTGATTGCGTCCGTTGAAATTTTCTCCTGCACCATATATAATACAGGGAGCATGCTGAGGAGGTAGCCGCCCTTGAAGGAGCTTGACCGTCTGCCCATCCCGCTTTTGGCGTGGTATCGTGAAAACGCCCGTGTTCTGCCCTGGCGCTCCGCCCCCGGCGGAGGCGCACTGGGGGACCCCTATCGCGTGTGGGTGTCGGAGATCATGCTCCAGCAGACCAGGGTGGCGGCGGTTTTGGACTATTACCGCCGCTTTATGGCCGCACTGCCCGCCGTGGCCGATCTGGCCGCGGTGGAGGAGGACCGGCTGATGAAGCTGTGGCAGGGGCTGGGCTACTACAACCGGGCCCGCAACCTCCAAAAGGCCGCCCGCCAGATCATGGCGGACCACGGGGGCGTCTTCCCCGGCACCTACGAGGGCTTGCTGTCCCTGGCCGGCGTGGGGGAATATACCGCCGGGGCGGTGGCCTCCATCGCCTTCGGACTGCCGGTTCCCGCAGTGGACGGGAACGTGCTGCGGGTGGTCGCCCGCCTCACCGGAGACGCGGGCGACATCACAAAGCCCGAGACCAAACGCCGGATGCGCGGGGCCCTGGAGGCCGTGATCCCGGCGGGCGCGCCCGGGGACTTCAACCAGGCCATGATGGACCTGGGAGCCATGGTCTGCCTCCCCAACGGGGCGCCGCTGTGTGCCCGGTGTCCGGCACGCGGGTTCTGCCGGGCGCTGCTGGAGGACCGGACGGGCGAGCTGCCGGTAAAAGCGCCCAAGCGTGCGCGCCGGGTGGAGGCGCGCACGGTCTACCTCATCTTCCGCCGGGGCCGGGTGGCCCTGCGGCGCAGGCCGGAAAAGGGCCTTCTCTCCGGGCTGTGGGAGTACCCCAACGAGCCCGGCGGCGGCCCCGGCCTCCTGGAGGAATGGGGCGTCACGCCGCTGCGGCTGGAACGGGGCGGAACGGCCAGGCATGTCTTTACCCATATCGAGTGGCAGATGGAGGCCCTCATCGCACAGGCCGCGGAGGACGCCCTCCCGGAGGGCTGGGTCTGGGCCGGGCGGGAGGCCCTTCGGACCCTGTACGCCGTCCCCAGCGCCTTTCAGGGATTTGCCCATCTTGTGGAGGAACATATCTGTGAATGACATCATTGCCGCCCAGCGGCGCTATTTCAACAGCGGGGCCACCCGGAACACGGATTTCCGCAGGCGTATGCTCGCCCGGCTGGAGGAGGCGGTCCGCAGACACGAGGCCGAACTGCTCGCCGCGCTGAAGACCGACCTCAACAAGACCGCGTTCGAGGGCTACGAGACCGAGCTGGCCCTGGTCCTCTCCGAGCTGCGGGAGGCCCGGCGGGGGCTGGACCGTTGGTCCCGTCCCCGGAGGGTGCCCACGCCTCTGTCCCAATTCCCCTCCAGGGGATTCGTCTACCCCGAGCCCTACGGCACGGCCCTTATTATGTCCCCCTGGAACTATCCAGTCCAGCTCACGCTGTGTCCGCTGGCGGCTGCCATGGCGGCGGGCTGCACCGCGGTGGTGAAACCCTCGGCCTACGCCCCCGCCGCCTCCGCCGCCCTGGCCCGGCTACTGGGCGAGACCTTCTCCCGGCACTATATCGCCGTGGTGGAGGGCGGCCGGGAGGAGAACGCCGCCCTGCTGGACCAGAAATTCGACTATATCTTCTTCACCGGGAGCCCCCAGGTGGGGCGTACCGTCATGACCGCGGCGGCCAGACATCTCACCCCGGTGACGCTGGAGCTGGGGGGCAAGTCTCCGGTCATCGTGGCCCCGGACGCCGACCTGGACCTGACCGCCAAGCGCCTGGTGTGGGGAAAATTCCTCAACGCGGGACAGACCTGTGTGGCCCCGGACCACGTATGGGTGCGCCCGGAGCAGCGGGATGCGCTGGTGGAGCGGATGGGCCGCTATATCGGCAGATTTTACGGTCCCGCCCCCCTGGAGGGGGAGGACCTGCCCCGCATCGTGAACCGGAAGCACTACGACCGGCTCTGCGCCCTGCTGAGCAGCGGGCGCACCGCCCTAGGCGGACAGACCGACCCGGACCGGCTGCGCATCGCCCCCACGGTGCTGGTGGATGTGTCCGAGGACGAGCCGGTGATGGGTGAGGAGATCTTCGGTCCCATCCTGCCCGTGCTCACCTACGACGATCTGGATGGGCTCCTCTCCCACCTTCAGGAGAGGCCCTTCCCACTGGCCCTCTATCTCTTCACCCGCAGCCGCGAGACGGAACGGCGGGTCCTGGGCGCCCTGCGTTTCGGCGGCGGCTGCGTCAACGACGCGGTGGTCCACCTGGCGGTGAGCGGCCTCCCCTTCGGCGGCGTGGGGGAGAGCGGCATGGGCGCCTACCATGGAAAAGCGGGCTTCGACACCTTTACCCACTGCAAGAGCGTGCTCCGCCGGGGGCGGCTGGATTTTCCGCTGCGGTATCCGCCCTGCGACGACAGAAAGACCGGACTTTTAAAAAAGCTGATGAGATAGGGAGAGAAGAAGGAATGGCAAAGCTATACTTCCGTTACGGGGTCATGGGCTCCAGCAAGACGGCCAATGCCCTGATGGTGCGCTACAACTACGAGGAGCGCGGCCAGGAGGCCCTGCTGGTGAAGCCGGAGCTGGACCAGCGGGACGGCGCCAAATTCGTGGCCTCCCGCATGGGCCTGTCCCATACGTGCATCTACTTTTCCGAGCTCCAGGCCATGCCGGAGGAGAAGGTGCGGGGTTACGCCTGCGTCATCGTGGACGAGGCCCAATTTCTGAGCCGGGACGAGGTACAGTATCTGGTGGGCGTAGTGGACGACTGGAACGTGCCCGTTATCTGCTACGGCCTGCGGGCCGACTTCGCCGGACAGCTCTTCCCCGGCTCCCAGGAGCTGCTGGCGGTGGCCGACATCATCGAGGAGGTCAAGACCATCTGCTGGTGCGGCAAAAAGGCCACCTACAACGCCCGTTTCGACCAGCACGGCAAGGTGCTCCGGGAGGGCGAGCAGGTGGTGCTGGGCGCCAATGACCAGTATATCGGCCTGTGCCGCAAGCACTGGCGGGAGGGAAACCTGGGCCCCGGCTTCCCCAGGAAATGACGCTATTCCCCTGTGTTCCCGCCCCGGAAAAAGGCCTCCGCCCCCAGTTGGAGCCCCAGCAGGAGCCCGGCCTGAAACGCGTATTGGCCGTGTCCCTCAACGGGATTTTGCTTCAGGTGCTCCGGCCAGCGCCTGGGCTCCGGTCCTCCCACCCAATAATGGTATAAGAGCTCTATGATGTACGACATAAACACACCCCATTTACACAGACTTATGTGTAAAACACTTTATCACACATAACTCTGTGTGTCAAGGAGGATACCCATGTTTTCAGAAAAGATACGGATTCTTCGTAAAGAAACCGGTCTTACTCAGATGGGCGCAAGCGAGAAAATCGGTATATCTTGGCGTACCTATCAAGATCTAGAGGCTGGAAAAAAGCCCAGCTATGATACTATGCTCAAAATAGCCGACTACTTCAACGTCTCCGTGGACTGGCTGATGGGCCGCACGGAGAACCGGAAGGTACAGCCGTAATGGTCTGCAATCTCTGCCCCCGCCGCTGCGGCGCCGTGCGCACCGAGACCCACGGCGCGGGACGGTGCCGGATGCCCGCAGCGCCGGTGCTGGCCCGGGCCGCCCTCCACCGGTGGGAAGAGCCCCCCATCTCAGGGACCCGGGGCTCCGGCACGGTGTTCTTCTCCGGCTGCCCGCTGGACTGCGTGTTTTGCCAGAACGACGCCATCAGCCACCGGGACTTCGGCCGGGCCGTCACGCTGGAGCGGCTGCGGGAGATCTGCCTGGACCTGGCCGCCCAGGGGGCTCACAACATCAATTTCGTCAACCCCACCCACTTCGCCCATGTAGTGGCCCGGCTCCTGGACGATCCCCTCCCCGTTCCGGTGGTATGGAACTCCGGCGGCTACGAGCGGGTGGAGACCCTGCGGAGCCTGGAGGGGAAGGTGGACGTCTACCTCCCCGACCTCAAGTACCTCACCCCGGCCCTGGCCGGACGGTACTCCGGCGCGGAGGACTATCCGCGGTACGCCGCCGCCGCCATCCTGGAGATGGTCCGGCAGACTGGGCCCTGCGTCCTGGAGGACGGGCTGCTCAAGCGCGGGACGGTGATCCGGCACCTGATCCTCCCCGGCCGGCTCCATGAGGCCAAGGCCGTCATGGACTGGGTGGCCCGACACTTCCCTCCGGACACGGTGCTCTTCTCCCTCATGAGCCAGTATGTGCCCCTGGGGCGGGCGGCGGCGTTCCCGGAGATCGACCGGCGGCTGCGCCCCTCCGAGGCCAGAAGCGCCCTGGCGTATCTGGAAAACCTGGGACTGACGGGCTTCTGCCAGGAGACGGCCTCCGCCGACGCCGAATTCATCCCCCCTTTCGACCTGACGGGCGTGGACCCCATTTGAATATGCAGCAAAAAAGGTCCCGCGCCCAGTGGCGCGGGACCTTCTCTTGTTTGTGAAAAGGGGATTTCTTACTTCACACCCATCCAGCCGGAGATGACCATACGCTGGACCTCAGAGGTGCCCTCGTAGATCTCGGTGATCTTGGCGTCGCGCATGAAGCGCTCGAAGGGATACTCGCGGGTGTAGCCGTAGCCGCCCACCAGCTGCAGCGCGCGGCGGGTCACGTCGCTGGCGACCTCGGAGGCCATCAGCTTGCCCATAGCGGCCAGGTGGCTGTAGGGCTCGTGATCCTGCTTGGCCTGCGCGGCGCGGTAGATGAGCAGACGGGCGCCGTCCAGCTTTGCCTGCATATCGGCCAGCTGGAACTGGGTGTTCTGGAACTGGCTGATGCGCTTGCCGAACTGCACGCGCTCCTTGGTGTACTTCACGCACTCGTCAATGGCGGCCTGCGCGATGCCCAGGGCCTGGGCGCCGATGCCGATACGGCCGCCATCCAGGGTGGTCATGGCGATCTTGAAGCCCTTGCCGACCTCACCCAGCAGGTTCTCCTTGGGCACGATGCAGTCCTCAAAGACCAGCTCGCAGGTGGAGGAGCCGCGGATACCCATCTTCTTCTCGTGGGAGCCGACCTTGAAGCCGGGGAAATCGCGCTCCACGATGAAGGCGGAGATGCCCTTGGTGCCCAGGCTCTTGTCGGTCATGGCGAAGACCACGAACACATTGGCGAACCCGGCGTTGGTGATGAAGATCTTGGAGCCGTTCAGGACCCAGTGGTCGCCCTTATCCTCGGCCACGGTCTTCTGCATGGCGGCGTCGGTGCCGGCGCCGGGCTCGGTCAGGCCGAAAGCGCCCAGCCACTCGCCGGAGCAGAGCTTGGACAGGTACTTCTCCTTCTGGGCCTGGGTGCCGTACTCGCTGATGGGCCAGCAGCACAGAGAGCTGTGGGCGGACACCATGACGGAGGTGGTGGCGCAGTGCTTGGCCAGCTCCTCACAGGCGCCGATGTAGGTGACATAGCTCATGCCGGCGCCGCCGACCTCTTCGGGATAGGCGATGCCCATCATGCCCATATCGGCCAGCTTGTGCCAGGTCTCCTCGGGGAAACGCTCGGTCTCGTCGATCTCAGCGGCGATGGGGGCGACTTCCTTCAGGCAGAAGTCATGCAGCATGTCCAGAACGTCCTGCTCGTCCTGATTGAAGTGGAAATTCATACAAAATCCCTTCCTTTTTTCATGATTATCCCAAACAGGGGCAATGACTCTTAGGCGCGGGCCTTCTTGATCTCCTCAGTGAGGACGGGGAGGACCTCAAAGAGGTTGCCCACCACACCGTAGTCGGCCACGTCGAAGATGGGGGCCTCGGGGTCCTTGTTGATGGCGACCACCACGTCGGAGCCGCTCATACCGGCCAGATGCTGAATGGCGCCGGAGATGCCGCAGGCGATGTACAGCTTGGGGCCGACGGTCTTGCCGGTCTGGCCCACCTGATGGCTGTGGGGGATCCAGCCCGCGTCAACCGCCGCGCGGGAAGCGCCCACAGTGGCGCCCAGCACGCCGGCCAGAGCCTTGATGGGCTCGAAGCCCTCGGGGCCGCCCACACCGCGGCCGCCGGACACGATAATCTCCGCGCCCTCCAGGTCCACGCTCTCGCTGTCCATATCCTTGATCAGCTCCAGCACCTGGGTGCGGATATCCTTGGCATCCACATGGATGTCTTCCTTGATGATCTCGGCCTTCGCCTCGCCGGCCTCGCCCTTCTTGAATACGCCGGGACGGACGGTGCCGATCTGGGGACGGTGATCGGGGCACAGGATGGTGGCCATCAGGTTGCCGCCGAAAGCGGGACGGGTCCAGGCCACGTTGCCGCTCTCGGGGTCGATGTCCAGCGCGGTGCAGTCGGCGGTCAGGCCGGTCTTCAGACGGCAGGACACGCGGGGGCCCAGGTCACGGCCGTTGTTGGTCGCACCGATGAGCATGCTGGTGGGGCCGTACTTCTCCACCAGGCTCACCAGAGCAATGGCGTAGGCGTCGGTGCTGAAGTGGGCGTACTCGGGGCCCTCCACCACGATCACCTTGTCGGCGCCCTGGGCGCTGGCCGCATTCACAGCGGCCTCCACATTGTTGCCGATGACCACGGCCACCAGCTCGCCGCCCTGCTTGCCGGCCATCATCCGGCCGGGGGTCAGCAGCTCCAGGCCCACGTTCTTCGCGGTGCCGTCCTCATTGGTTTCTACAAATACCCAAAGATCCTTGGTCTTAGCTTCCATTGTTATCTCCCCCTCCCTCAGATAATGCTGGCGTCGCTCAGCAGCTGGAACAGCTTCTTCGCGGAGTCTTCAGCAGTCTCTTCCTTGATCTTCACGCCGCCGCTCTTCTTCTGCGGCACGAAGGTCTTCTTCACCTTGGTGGGAGAGCCCTTCAGACCGGCCTGCGTCAGGTCGATGGTGGGCAGGTCCGCTGCGGTGAGAGTGGGAATCTCGGCGCGGTTGGCAGCCATCTTGCGCTTGATGGTGGGATAGCGGGGATCCCAGGCGGGCTTGGTGAAGGTCAGCAGGCAGGGCATCTTCACGCCGATGACCTCGACGCCCTCTTCCACTTCCTTCTTCACCTTCACGGTGTCGCCGTCCACCTCGGCCTCCAGGCCGTAGGTCACCTGGGGCAGGCCCAGATGCTCCGCGATCTCGGGGCCGACCTGGGCGGTGTCGCCGTCGATGGCCTGCTTGCCGCAGAAGATGATGTCAAACTTGCCTTCCAGCTCCTCCACCTTCTTGATGGTCTCGCTGATGATGTAGCTGGTGGCCAGGGTGTCGGAACCACCAAAGGCCCGGTCGCTGACCAGATACGCCTTGTCGGCCGCGATAGCCAGGGACTCCTTCAGCACGGCCTTCGCCTGCTCGGGACCCATGGAGAGCACCACGATCTTGGCGGAGGGGTCGGCATCCTTGATCCGGGCTGCGGCTTCCAGGGCATAGCCGTCAAACGGATTCAGGATGGAGGGGACGCCTGCGCGGATCAGGGTATTGGTGACCGGGTCGATCTTGATTTCCGTCGTATCCGGCACCTGCTTGACGCATACAAGCATGTTCATTGGTTCTTTTCCTCCTATTACGTTTTTTGGGACTGCGGCATACACCGGGTCCCATGGCGTTTTTCAAGTTCTTCCCAACAAATGGGCGCACTTGTCCAAAGCCATTTTTCCCATGGAACATCATATACCGGGACGGGCCCATTGTCAATTGGAAAACCATTGGTGCTACCAGATTTTTAGAAATTTTCCTGACCTCAAATCCCACTCTTTGGCATTTTATACAAACTTTCCGTTCCAAATCTGGGCAATTCAACTGTGTCTCTCCCATTCTACTTTTTCTCTTTACATTGGTAGTTTATCGTGGTACTATGTTAAAGTCCTCGGGCGCGTCCCGACACAACCTGACAAAATGGAGGATACTTGTATGCTGAAGAAAAATCGTCTCGCTGCGCTGCTCCTGGCGCCGTGTCTGTGCCTGTCCCTGGCCGCCTGCTCCGGCGGCAATTCGGCGGCCACCCCCGCGCCCGCCGACACCGAGCCGGTGGAGACCATCGGCGGCGCTGACGGCCCCACGGACATCCTGCTCACCGAGGAAGAAAGCGATGTGGCCTACATCCAGGACAAGGGCACGCTGGTAGTGGGCATCACCAACTTTGAGCCCATGGATTACCGCGATGCGTCCGGCGAATGGATCGGCTTCGACGCCGATATGGCCAAGGCCTTTGCCGAGTCCCTGGGCGTGGAGGCGGAGTTCGTTGAGATCAATTGGGACAATAAGGTCCTGGAGCTCGACGGCAAAAACATCGACTGCGTGTGGAACGGCATGACCCTCACCGACGAGGTAAAGAGCGCCATGTCCACCGGCAACGCATACTGCCTCAACGCGCAGGTGGTGGTGGTCCCCGCCGGCAAGGCCGCTGATTACCAGACGGAGGAGAGCCTCAAGGACCTCTCCTTTGCCGTGGAGTCCGGGTCCGCCGGCGAGGACGAGGTGGAGCGGCTGGGCTGCAGCTTCACGCCCGTCCAGACCCAGGCCAACGCGCTCCTGGAGGTCAAGGCCGGCACCTCCGACGCCGCCATCATCGACCTGCTGATGGCGGGCGCCATGATCGGCGAGGGCACCAGCTACCCCGACCTCACCTACACCGTCAAGCTCAACAGTGAGGAATACGGCGTGGGCTTCCGCAAGGGCTCCGATCTGGCTGAGGCCTTCAACACGTTCTGGGAGGCCGCCTATGCCGACGGCACCGTGATGACCGCCGCCGAGACCTACGGCGTGCAGGAGTCCCTGATCGAACCTGACTGAGCTCCGCCCGGCATCTCCCCCAACTTCATAAGGTGAGGTCGATTCCATGTTTTTCGACGACCCTGCGCTGCGCATCGTCGTACAGGCGCTGAACAGCGGCTTTCTCAAAACATTGCAGCTTTTTGCCACCACTCTGGTCGGCGCCATCCCGCTGGGGCTCATCATCGCCTTCGGCTCCATGAGCCGTTTCCCGCCTCTGCGCTGCCTGACCAAGACGATGGTGTGGATCATTCGTGGCACACCCCTGATGCTTCAGCTCATGATCATCTACTATGTCCCGGGCCTGAAGGGGTTCCCCATCTGGGGCGGCGGAGAGCACGGCCGCTTCCTGGCGTCCAGCGTGGCCTTTATCTTCAATTACGCCTGCTACTTCTCCGAGATCTACCGGGGCGGCATCGCGGGCGTGCCCCAGGGGCAGTATGAGGCCGGGCAGGTGCTGGGCATGACCCGGGGGCAGATCTTTTTCCGGGTCACGCTGCTGCAGATGATCAAGCGCATTGTCCCCCCCATGTCCAATGAAGTCATCACCCTGGTCAAGGACACCTCCCTCTCCCGCATCATCGCCCTGCAGGAGATCATCTGGATGGGCGAGTCCTTCCTCAAGGGAAATCAGGGCTACTCCGGCCTGGTGTGGCCCCTGTTCTTCACTGGACTCTACTACCTGATCTTCAACGGCGTGGTGACCGTGCTGCTGGGCCGGCTGGAAAAGAAGCTGGACTACTTCCGGGCATGAGGAGGGGACGATATGGCGATTTTAGACGTTTCACATATCAGCAAGGCCTTTGGGAATACCGAAGTGCTCCGGGACATCAGCTTCTCTCTGGATCCCGGCCAGGCCCTGGCCATCATCGGCTCCTCCGGCTCCGGCAAGACCACGCTTCTGCGATGCCTCAATTTCCTGGAGACGCCGGACCAGGGGCGCATCGCCGTCCGGGACGAGGTCCTCTTCGACGCCGGAGATCCGGCCACCCGGCGGGAGAGCGAGATCCGGAAGAAACGGCTCCATTTCGGTCTGGTCTTTCAGTCCTTCCACCTCTTTCCCCAGTACACGGCCCTCCAGAATGTGATGCTGGCCAGCCAGCTTCTGGCCCAGGAGCGCCCGGATTTCAGAGCCCACAAAAAAGACATCCTCGCGGACATCGAGGCCGCTGCCAGGGAGCTGCTGCATCAGATGGGCCTCAGCGACAGGGCCGACCACTACCCGCATCAGCTCTCAGGAGGCCAGCAGCAGCGGGTGGCCATCGCCCGGGCGCTGGCCCTGGCGCCGGATATTCTCTGCTTTGACGAGCCCACCTCGGCCCTGGACCCAGAGCTCACCGGAGAAGTGCTCAGGGTCATCCGCGGGCTGGCGGAAAAGCACACCACCATGGTCATCGTCACCCACGAGATGGCCTTCGCCCGCGATGTCGCCGACCAGGTCATCTTTATGGACGGCGGCGTCATTATGGAGCAAGGTCCCCCGGAGGCGGTCATCGGGCATCCCCGTGAGGAGCGCACCCGGCAGTTTTTGTCCCGGTACGCACAGAATTGAATCAAACGGCTGGCCCCGGCATTGTATGCCGGGGCCCCTTTTTATTCTTTCGGCTCACCGGCGTATAGAATCCTGAGGGACCTAGAAAAATTTATTTTGAAATTCCCTTGACAAGCGCGCACACATCCGATATAGTATTCACATAAATAATAATAATTACTATTATTAAAAGGAGAGACGACCATGCCTAACTTTGCCAATCCCTTTCAGGGTAATGTAGACCGCAAGCTGACCAACGCCGAGCTCATGCAGGCCCTCCGCCTGGATATCGCGGGGGAGCTGGAGGCCATTTTCCTGTACGACGCCCACTATCTCGCCACCGACGATCCGGTGGCCAAAGCCGTCCTGGCGGATATCCGGGACGAAGAAAAGGTCCATATGGGGGAGCTCATCACCCTGATGCGCCACCTGGACCCCAGAGAGGCCGAGCTTTTCCTGGACGGCGAGTCCGAGGTCAGGGAGCAGCTGGAGGAGCTGGGGATCACCGGAGAGAGCATTCCCGCACCCGCCGCCGGGCCCACGGTCGGCAGCCTGCTGGAAGAATAATTGGAAAGGAGTATGAATCATGGACTATTTAGCCAGAGAGAGCGCACCCTTCTCCCCTGAGACGTGGGAGAAAATCGACAGTGCCGTGATCGACAATGCCAAGAAGCATATGGTCTGCCGCCGCTTTCTGAACATTTACGGCCCCCTGGGGCCCGGCGCCTCCACCGTACCTGTGGACGGCCCCAACAAGGCGGAATCCCTGGAAAACGGCCTGGGCCGCATCACCGGCCGGAAGCTGGTGGAGCTGCCGCAGTTCTATGAGGACTTTACCCTGCTATGGCGGGATATTGAGGAGTCCGAAAAGCTGGACCGCCCGCTGGACCTCTCCGCCGCCGCCTCTGCCGCCCAGCGCAGCGCCAAGCGCGAGGATGAGCTGATCCTCTTCGGAAACAAGGCGCTGGGGGCCGAGGGTCTTATGACTGCCGCCGGCTCTTACAAGATCAAGCGCGGCACCTGGAATGAGGGCGAGGACGCCTACAAGGATGTGGCTCATGCCATCGCCTATCTCTCCAGCAACAGCAAGCTGGGCCGCTACGCCCTGGTCCTCAGCCCCGAGCTCTATTTGGACCTCCAGCGCCTCCAGCCCAATGTGGGGCTTTTGGAGCTGGACCGCATCTCCAAGCTGGTGGGAGGCCGTGTGTATCCCGCCGGCCCCTTTGGTACCGGGAAGGCCGCACTCGTGTGCGCCGAACCCCAGTATATGGATCTGGCCGTGGGTGTGGATCTCTCCGTGGGTTATCTGGAGCTCAAGGACTTCAACCACAGTTTCCGTATCCTGGAGACCGCGGCGCTGCGCATCAAGGACCCCAGCGCCATCGTGGCATTCGAATGATCCTTCCGTAAAAAACAAAAGCGCCCGCGTACCATGGAACTGGTACGCGGGCGCTCTGATTTCGCTCGCTTTTCTTCCAAACGACATGCAGGAACTTCGGAGCGTGTCCGGCCCCTGTTTCTTGGCAGGGGAAAGCAATTCCCTGCGGCGCGCTCCATCCGGGGATGGGTGCAAAAGGCAAGCGCCTCAGACCTCCATGATGACAGGCAGGATCATCGGATTGCGCTTGGTTTTTTTGTAAAGGAACCCGGACAGGTCGTTTTTGATCTCGCCCTTGATGGCGGCCCAGTCGGTGGTATGGGTTTTCTCGCACCGCTCCAGCGCCTCCATGGCCACACGCCTGAGCTCCTCCATCAGCCCCTCGGACTCTTTCACGTACACAAAGCCACGGGTGATGATGTCCGGGCCGGAGACCACGGCTCCGTTTTCGCCGGACATAGAGGTGACCACCACGATCATGCCGTCCTCGGCCAGATGCTTCCGATCCCGGAGCACCACACTGCCTACATCGCCCACGCCGTATCCGTCCACAAAGACCTTTCCGGCGGGGACCGTGCCGTTGAGCTTGATGGAGTTGGAGGTCAGCTCAATGACCTTTCCGATATCGCTGATGACGATGTGGCGGGGGTCCATGCCCATCTCCTGGGCCAGCTTGGCGTGGACTTTCAGGTGCCGCTGCTCACCGTGGAGCGGGATAAAGAACTTGGGTTTGATCAGCGCATGGATGATCCTCAGCTCATCCTGGCAGGCGTGGCCGGAGACATGGAGCTCCCCCACCCGCTCGTTGACCACTTCGGCCCCCTTGCGGTAGAGCTCGTTGACCACGTTGCCGATGGAATTTTCATTTCCAGGGATGGCGGAGGCGGAGATGATGACCCGGTCTCCCGCCTGGATGTCCACCTGCCTGTGGGTGGAGAAGGCGATCCGGGTGAGGGCGGACATGGTCTCGCCCTGGCTGCCGGTGGTGATGATGCAGATTTTGTTCTTGGGAAGTCCCTTGATATGGTTAAGGTCCACCAGCGTCCCCTCCGGGACGTTCATATAGCCCAACTCGGTGGAGACCCGCAGGGCATTCTCCATACTGCGGCCTGTAACGGCCACCTTGCGGCCGTACTTTGCCGCGACGGATATGACCTGCTGGATGCGGTCCACATTGGAGGCGAAGGTGGTAACGATGATGCGGGACTCGCAGTTGCGGAACAGCGCGTCGAAAGAGGCGCCTACGCACCGCTCGCTTTTGGTATAGCCGGGCCGCTCCACGTTGGTGGAGTCGCACAGGAGGGCCAGTACGCCCTTCTTCCCCAGCTCGCCCAGACGGGCCAGATCGATCATGCCGCCCTGGATGGGGGTGGAATCGATCTTGAAGTCGCCGGTGTGGATACAGGTGCCCACCGGTGTTTTGATGGCGAAGGCCACCGCGTCGGCGATGGAATGGTTCACATGGATAAACTCCACACTGAACTTTCCAGCCTTTACCACCTCACCGGCCTCACAGGTGATGAGCTTGGTCTTGTCCAGCAGGCGGTGCTCCTCCAGCTTCAGCTTCACCAGCCCCGCCGTCATGCGGGTGGCGTAGATGGGGGCGTTGACGCTCCGCAGGAGATAGGGGATGGAGCCGATGTGGTCCTCGTGGCCGTGGGTGAGGAAGATGCCCCGAATCTTGTCCTGGTTTTTGATGAGATAGGTAAAGTCGGGGATAACCACGTCGATGCCGTACATGTCGTCGTCCGGGAAGCCCATGCCCACGTCCACCACGATGATGTCCCCGCCGTACTCGTATACGGTGAGGTTCTTGCCGATCTCGTTGAGACCGCCAAGAGAAATGATCTTCAGTTTTTCTGCCATAAAAGTAATCTTACACTCCTTATTTTACTGTACCAAAATGGATGGTATGTAGACATCGGAGCGCAGCAAAGCACAGACGTTTCCCCTCCGCGCTTTCCGGCCCTGCCTCGCCGGAAAGCGGGATGGCGGTCCGCCATGCTCCGCTCCATGTCCAATTTTGCCTTATATATCAGTGCCTAAGCACATAAAGCCATATGAGATGACACTTTAGTATACCACAATGAGATATAAAAGTATACAAGAATTTTCCTCTCCGGCCCTTTGTGAGGGCGGAGTGGGGGCATTCCTTCCCGCCTATCCCTGTCGGTCCAGCTCGCGCACCCGGTCGGCATACTCTCTGCACAGCGCCTCGGCATCCTCCAGTGTGGCGGCCTCCACCGCTACCCGGAGCGCAGCCCGGCGGCTGAGGGGCGCCAGCCACACCACGCCTCCCCGGTCCTGGATGCGCACCCCCTCCCCGTTCTGCGCCCCCGCAGCCTCAGCCAGGTCCTGCATGACCTCTCCCCGGCTCCGCCGGAGGGGCACCTCCCGGCGGAGAACCACAAATTTGGGGACCCGCCCCGCCAGCGTGGAGAGCCGTTCCCCCGTCTGGCCCAGACGGGCACACAGCCGGACTGCGGCGAAGATCCCGTCCCGCAGCCAGGGAAGGGCGGCATAGACCTCCTCCGCTTCCGAACCGTCCCGGTCCAGGGCCAGGACCTCCCCGCCGCGTACGGCGGCCAGCGCCCGCACCGCCTCCGGCGCCCCCGCCGGGAGCGCCACGCGGCCTCCGCCGTTCTCCAGCTCGATGAGGCTGACCAGGGCCAGGACCCGCTCCGGCGGGAGGACCGTTCCCTCCTCATCCCATGCCGCCAGCCGGAGGCCACCGTACTCCGCGGCAAAGCCGGGCACCCCCACGGCCTTCCGGGGCAGCACCACGCAGCCCAGCTCCTCCAGCGCCGAGCGGAGGAGCCGGTCGGCCGGCGTCTCCCCAGGCACGGAGACCGCCACCGGCGTCATGGAGGCCCCGGCATACCGGGCTCTGCGAGCCGCGTCGGCGGCGCAGGCGGAGGCCGTCCCCGTCACATGTTCCCAGGCTCCCACTCCGTCGGCGGACGCACGGCGGACCTCGCCCCGGAGAAGGGCGCCCTCCAGCTTGCGCTGCCGGGCCCGGGAGAGAGGCAGCCCCCGCCGCTCGAAAAAGTGGAGAAAGATCCTCTCCCCCTCCTGTTCCACAAAGAGGGAGGCGGGAAGAGCGTACCGCTCCGCCACCCAGGCCCCCACCGAGGGACATCCGCCGTCGTGGAGGAGTACCGCCGCGCCCGCCGCCGCCGCGCCGCATCCGGCGCAGCGGGCCAGCATCCGGGCACACTCGCCCCCTCCGTATCCCAGTCCCAGCCTGCCCTCGGCTCCCAGGGCCCCGCCCAGGGTCATCAGCAGCTCCGGACTCAGTTCCTCCTCCAGCGTGCCCCGTATCACGCCGCCGTCTCCAAAACAGGCGCGCCCCGTCCCGCCGCCGCTGACCAGAGAGGCCGTGAGCCGTGCCCCCTTCGGGACCTTTCTCCCCGGCCAGACCTTGACCCGTTCCATGAGGACGCTGTTCTCCCCCGCCATGCCCTCGGCTCCCAGCACCGCGCCCTCGTTGAGGACGGCTCCGGCCTGTGCCGCGGCGCCGCGGCACAGGATGGTGCCGTACAGCGTGCAGCGTTCCGCGACTTTGGCATTTTCCATCAGGACACTGCGCTGGACCAGACTCCTCCGGCCGACGAAGGCTCCCGGCCCTACCACGGCATGGGGGCCCAGGAGGCTCCCCTCTTCAATAGAGGCCCCCGGCCCGATCCAGCAGGGCGGCACCACCGTGATCCCACCGGGCAGCTCCTCCGCCGCCCAGATGCCGGGGCCCCGCTGGGGAAGTCCCATATCCATCGTCACCTTGCCCCCCAGCGCGTCGGCGGTACAGGCCAGATAGGCGCCGCAGTCCCCCATATCGCACCAATAGCCATCCGCTATGTGCCCATATAGGGGAGCGCCCTCCTCCAGAAGCGCCGGAAAAAGATCCTTGCCGAAGTCGCAGGCCCGCCCCTCCGGCACACGGTCCATGGCCCGCCGGGTGAGCAGGTATATCCCCGTGTTCACTGTGTTGGTAAAGACTTGGCCCCAGCTGGGCTTTTCAATGAACCGCTCCACCCGTCCGGTATCGTCAGTAAGGACCAGGCCGTATTCCAGCGGCTCCGGGTGGCGGTAGAGGACCAGTGTGGCGTCGGCACGGCTGGCCCGGTGAAAGCCCATGGCTGCCGACAGGTCCAGATCGCACACGGCATCCCCGCTGATCACCAGGAAGTCGTCTTCCCCCAGGTGGGACATGCAGTTTTTTACACTGCCCGCCGTGCCCAGGGGTTCTCGCTCCACAAAATAGGTCAGGCGCACTCCCAGCTCCGCGCCGTCTCCAAACCAGCTCTGCACCACCTCGGGCATGTATTGGAGGGTGACGCAGATATCCGTGATCCCATGGCGCTTGAGCAGGCCGATGATATGCTCCATGACCGGCCTGCCCAGAAGGGGCACCATGGGCTTGGGGAGCCCCAGGGTAATGGGGCGCAGACGGGTGCCCTCGCCTCCCGCCATAATGACTGCTTTCACAGGAAAACCATCCTCTCTCTTAAAAGGCGATTTTCCCTAGTATTGCCCTCCGGGACAAAATTAACACATGAAAGCCCTCTGTGCTGTGCTTCCTGACCTGCGCCCCTTTGGAGCAGATCCCACGGGGCCGCATTTCTGCGTCATGGCGGAAGGCGCCGCAAATCTTTAGTCCCAATACGACTTTTTTAAATAGTCGTATCAGGAGTATTGTATGGTATAAAGGGAGGGGATATCTCATGTTCACACGTCTGCGAGATTTGCGGGAGGACCATGATCTCAAGCAGGAGACCCTGGCGGCGGAACTCGGGATCCGGCAAACGACCTATTCCAAATATGAGCTCGGCAAGATTGCCGTCCCCGCTTCCGCGCTGATCCGAATTGCGGACTTTTACCACGTCAGCCTGGACTATCTGGTGGGCCGTGATGCCGGGCCTGCCAAGGCCGAGCCCGTCAGGCCCGGCCTGTACCGCCATTTCAAGGGCAAGGAATACCGGGTGCTCTACAACGCCGCCCATTCCGAGACGCTGGAGCCGCTGGTGGTCTATCAGGCCCTGTACGGGGAGCGGGGCGTCTGGGTACGCCCCGCCTCCATGTGGAGCGAACACGTGGAACGGGACGGCTATTCCGGACCCAGATTTACCTATTTAGGAGAATGAGCCAATGAATATTCAGATTTTTGGCAAATCCAAGTGTTTTGATACCAAGAAGGCGGAGCGATACTTCAAGGAGCGGCGGATCAGCTTTCAGTCCGTGGACCTTCTCAAATACGGCATCAGCCCCGGCGAACTCAAAAGTGTGAAAAATGCGGTGGGTCTGGATGCCCTCATCGATGCCAGGCACCCTGACGCCGCGCTGCTCACCTACCTGGCCTATGAGGAGGACAAGCTGGAAAAGCTGCTGGAGGTCCCCCGCCTGCTGAAGACCCCCATCGTCCGCAACGGGCGGCAGGCAACGGTGGGCTATTGCCCGGAAATCTGGAAGGACTGGTCGTAAGCCGTGCCGGCTGTAAAAATGCGGAGCCCTGCCGCCGTGCAGGTCTCCGCGTTTTTTTGCGCGTATGTCCCCCCGGACCCGGATGCCCGGCGGAGGCTTTATCCCTCCGGGGTGATCTCGCCTGTAATGGCATTCCAAAAGTAGCTGCCCTGGTCGGTGGTCACATACCAGGCGGGGATCAGCAGGGCCGGGTCGGACTGGGCGTTGCTGTCCAGGAGATAGCCCGCAGTAAAGCCGGTGATCTCATTGCAGACCCGGCTGTTCCGGTTCACGTAATCCACAAACCTCATGAGGAGCGTTACCAGATTCATGGGCTGCTCCGTGCCCTCCTGCTTGGGAATGCCCGTCAGCCGGTAGCTGACGTTTCTCTGAATGCTTTTCAGTTCCTCGTCCCGGAATACCAAGACGGCGGTGCGGTCGAATACCGGTGTTCCCTCCCAGCACTGCCGCAGCGTCACCACCGTCTCTCCGCCGCTCTCCTCCGTCGACATGACCTGTGCCTCAAAGCCTATGGTTGCGAGCAGGTCCACGGCGAACTCCTCGGGCTCCGCCCCCGCCAGAGGGTAGGCCCCTGTCCGGAACTCCGCCGAGAACTCTCCGTCCACATAAAACTGCGCGGCCCCCTTCGCCCCCACATAGCGCAGGGCCTCCGGCGGAGATGCGGTAAGCTCCCCCAGCAGCGCGGCGGCCTGGGTCTCCTCCAGCTCCGGGTCACGGATCACGCTCATGGGCGTGAGGTCCAGCTCCTCGGGCAGGATCTCACGCTCCAGACGAATGCGGCTGGTCTCCCACAGCACGGCCAGGGCGTCCTCCCTGGCGCTCTCATAGGAGCTACGGCTCTCCCACTGGCGATGGACCACCAGTACCAACAGGAAGAGGTTCACGGCGGCCAGCATGATAATGATGATATTTTTCAGTTTGGACCACTCCACGCGGCGCCGCCTCCTTTCCCTCCGTCAAAATGCGCCCCAAGCGGCGGTGACGGTGTCGCCTCTGGTGTCCGGATAGTAGAGCATCAGCTCGGAGCCGCCCCCCTCCAGGGCGGAGAGCGCCGCCGTGGCCTGCAGCTCAGGCAGTACCATGGGTCCCTCCTCCAGATAGGTGTAGGTCCGGAGCTGGAGGCGGAAGGCGGTGATGGCGCCGCCGGAGATCTCCACCCGGGCCGCGTAGCCGTCCCGGCCCACCAAGACGGGGGCGCCGTCCAGTTGGTAGCCGATCAGCACCGCCGTGCCGCCTGCCTCGCCCTCCTCGGTGCCGATGAGATAGAGCCGGGCCTCTCCGCACAGGGGCGAGAGCGTGCGCTCCACGAAAGCCCAGGCGCTGCCTACGATCTCCCAATGGGTAAGGTTCTCGCCCTCCCCCTGGACCGGGAAGCGGGGATCCTCCAAGTCGGCGGCCTCATAAGTGACCAGGCCGTTTTTAAAGATATGCAGCCGCTCGGCTCCCTCCTGGACGGCCACGGCGTTCCGGTAGGGATAGGACATGGATTGGGCGTGGAAGGACAGGCTCTGGACCAAGGCGTCAAAAGCCGCGCCGTAGCTGCCACCGGTGTCCGCCGGGAGCGGAACCGGATTGGAGGAGGCATATCTGCCGGGCTGGGGTGTGGCCCCTCCCTCCAGCAGCGTATATGGGTCCAAGATCGCATAGGGCCCTCCACTCTCAAAGGCAAAGGCCGCCCCGTTGGGGGAGATGCCCTCCACGAGCTGGGACAGCCGTTCCGCCAGATCCCGGGTAGTTTCACAGGCATAGTACAGGCCGGTATCCTCATTGATATAGTACAGCACCACGTCTCCCTCGTCGGTCACGGTGAGGAGCAGCCGCCGGGCGGTGTCCGTCAGCGCCTGGTTGGGCGCGCGCCCACCGCTGAGCCAGGCGGAGAGGTCGGCCAGAGGCACCCCACCCAGGAAGTCCAGATAGACGCCGGGATTTTTGGACCCCAGCGCGGCCTGAAATTTTGCGGCCGTGGTCTGTTCCGGCGCGGAGCATCCGGCCAGCGCATCGGAGAGAGGGTTTGCAAAGCTGCTGAACAGCCGCTCCACGCTCTCCTGATCGTACTGAATGCCGGAGCGCCCGTGAGGACTGGTGACCACAGCGCGGACCGGACGCACCGCCGTCCCTTCGCTCCAGACCGCCACGGACTGGGCGGGCTGCGTCTCCTCCCCGCCCGGCAGGATGGAGAGGACCGACGAGAGCCAGCTCTGGCCGATGGCGGAGCCGTCCATGTAAAACTGCGTGCGCCCCACCAGGTAAAGGGCCGAAACGGACAGCAGGACGATGAGCAGACTTTTCCCCCACTCTGTCAGACGGCGCTTTCTTTTCTCAGACATGGGAGGGCCCCCCCACAGGCAGCTCCATGCGGACGGTGAGTCCGGGTCCGGGCCGGTCCACCAGTCTGATGGTCCCCTCATGCCGGTCCACGATTTCCTTTGCGATGGAGAGCCCCAGGCCCGTGCCGCCGGATTCGCGGGAGCGTGCCTTGTCTACCCGGTAGAAGCGCTCAAAAATACGGGGGCGGTCCTCCTCCGGGATCCCGATGCCGTTGTCGGTGACCTGCATCCACACCTTGTCGCCGGACCGCCCGGCGGTGATCTCGATCCGCCCGCCGTCAGGGGTATATTTGATGGAGTTGGAGACTACGTTCATCATAACCTGGAGGATGCGGTCCCGGTCCCCCACCACATCGGGGAGGCTCTCCTCCAAGTCCAGGATCAGGGTATGACCGTGGCGCTGGGCCTCCATGAGCACGGCGTTATAGATGTCCCGGACGGCCCGTTCGAAGGCGAAGGGGGCCAGCCTGATCTCGCTCTTCCCGGAGTCAAAGCGGGAGAGGGTCAGCAGATCCTGGACGATATGGGTCATCCGGTCCGACTCGTTCAGGATGACCCCGAGGAAGTTTTTCTCCATTTCCGGCGGGATATCCCCCGCCCCGTCCGTCAACGTCTCGGCATAGCTGCGGATATTGGTAAGAGGGGTGCGCAGCTCATGGGATACATTGGCCACGAATTCCCGGCGCAGCTCTTCCGTCCGCCGCTGCTCCGTAACGTCGTGGATCACCACCATGACGCCGCCCTCGTCGCTCTCCTGGTCGAAGGGCGCCATCAGCAGCTCCAGGCTCCGCTCTCCCACAGACCGCTCCTGTCCCAGGTAGCCGGGCTGTTCCAGCGAGAGTACCTGCTCCAGCGGCGCCGCGTCCGCAAAAAGCACGCTGTAAGTAGTCTCCTCCCCGATGGGCCGGGCCAGCATGTCCTCGGCGGCGGGATTTTTCTGGATCACCTTTCCGCTCTTGTTGAAGGCCACCACGCCGTCCGTCATGTGGAGGAAGAGGGTATCAAGCTTGTTGCGCTCGTTCTCCGCCTCCCGGATTGTGGACTGAAGCTGCCGGGCCATGATGTTAAAATTGGCGGTGAGAATGCCGATCTCATCCTTGGACCCCACCTCGATCTTATGGGAGAAGTCACCCGAAGCCACGCGCTTGGCGCCGTCGGTCAGGCGCTCGATGGGCGTGATCATGGTCTTGGCCAGCAGGAAAGAGAGCAGCACTGAACTCACCAGGCCGAAAATCAGGGCCTGGATGATGAGCATGAAGAGGGAGCTGTTGAGCTCCTGTACCGTTTGGCGGTTGTCATAGATATAGATGATATAGCGGACCTCTCCCCGGGTAATGGGTATGGCGGCGTCCATATAGGAGGCGGTCACATCGCTGCTGGAGGCCGGCTCGCCCGTCCGCAGGCTCTTGAGCACGTTGGGACTGCTCTCCAGACTTTCCCCCATCTTCTCATCCGAGCCAGCCAGACAGATGCCGGTGGTGCCGTCCAGGATGAAGTAATTCCGGGTACGCCCGTCTACCCCCAACTCGCCCATATTGGCCTTGAGCACGCGCTGAAGGCCCTCCACACCGTCCTGTTCCCCGTCATAGGGCTCGGTCAGGGCCTCGTAAAAATCCATGTTCTCCGCAGAAAACATGGTGGTCATACGCTCATTGAAATCGTTCAGATAAAAGCGCACCACGGAGTTCATCAGAAAGGCGCCCACCACGGTCATCAGGGACACGATGAGCAGCACCATGATGAGCACCAATTTCATATGCAGGCTTCGGAACATATGGGGCGGGCGCCCCCTTTCGTAAATCTGATCGGGATATCCCTGTGCACCTTGCGCCCGGCGGGTGCTCAGGCGTTAAAGAGATAGCCCAGGCCCCGGCGGGTCACCACGAACTGCGGGGACGCCGGGTCGTCCTCCACCTTCTCACGCAGGCGGCGGACGGCCACATCCACGGCCCGCACATCTCCCACATAGCCCTCATAGTTCCACACGTTCTCCATCAGCGCCTCCCGCGAAAACACCTTGCCGGGGTTGGACGCCAGGAATTTCAAGAGTTCGTACTCTCGCTGGGTGAGGTCCAGCGGCGCGTTGTCCTTATAGGCCATCAGGAGCTCGGCGTCGATGGAGATACGCCCCAGCTCCAGCCGTCCGCCGACGGACGGCTGGGCGGAGGTCCCCACGGCCGCCATACCGCTGCGGCGGATATTGGCCTTTACCCGCGCCAGCAGCTCCCGCATGGAGAAGGGCTTGGTGATATAGTCGTCAGCCCCCAGCTCCAGCCCCAGCACCTTGTCGGTCTCCTCCTCCCGGGCGGTGAGCATAATGATCGGCGTGGTCCTGCCCGCGTCCCGAATCGCCCGGCACACGTCAAACCCGTTCTTTCTGGGCAGCATCAGGTCCAAAAGGATCAGATCCGGGTCCTGCTCCAGGGCCAGCTGCAGCCCCGCCTCTCCGTCATAAGCCTCCAACGCGGTGTACCCCTCCCGGGTCAGGTTAAAGCTGAGAATGTCCACAATGTTCTTCTCGTCTTCAACGATCAGAATCTTCTTTGCCATATCGCGCCTCACTTTCGTCTTGATTGTCACAGCGGGCCCAATCGCTCTTGCTCACAGTCCCAGCAGAAGCTTGGTCTTCATCAAAGCCGCCACGGTCTTGGCGTCCTGGAGCTCGCCCCGCATCACCTGCTCCATCAGCGTCTCGAACGGCACCCGTTCCCGCTCCAGAAATTCATCCTGATCCGGGTGGCATTCCCCCGTTTTCAGGTCCCGGGCCAGATACATGTGGAGCACCTCGTCGGAATATCCGGGTGAGGCCAGCAGGCAGCCCAGGTAGGTAAGTGTTCCGGCCGTCAGGCCGGTCTCCTCCTCCAGCTCCCGCCGGGCGCAGACCCTGTGATCCTCTCCCCGCTCCAGCTTTCCGGCGGGAAGTTCGGTCACCACCCGCCCAAAGGGATACCGAAACTGCCGCACCACGGTAACGGTACCATCGTCGTGATAGGGCAGAATCGCCACGCCGCCCGGATGAGCGATCACCTCCCGCCGCGCCGGCCTCCCGTCGGGCAGTTCGATCCTGTCCACCCGAAGCTCCACGATATTCCCCTTGAAAACAGTCTCGCTGGATATGGTCTTTTCATACAGTTCCACACGTACCGCTCCTGTCCGCATCTCTGCATAAGTAAGAATTAGTATACCACAGACCGGGGCGAACTGCAATCATTCCCGCTTTCTCCAATCATTACAGCTACCCGGCGTGCCTCCGGCGCTTTATAATCATACTCTGCCCCAACGCCGCTTTTTTAGGAGGAGGACCCCTATGACCATCCAACCCATCGGCGCCGCCAGTGTGGCGCTCTACCTCACCCCCGACGACCTGCGGGAGCACGGCCTCACCCCCGAGGAGCTCACCGAGGAGCTGGCCCTCCGTCTCACCAGAGAGGCCTTTTCCCAGGCTGGTATCTCTGTGGAGGGCACGCTTGAGATCGAAGCATACCCCGAGCTGTGCGGCGTCCTGGTCTTCGCCCGTTTTCAGCCGCCCCGGCGGCTCTGGTTCACCTTCCGCTCCCTGGAAGAAGTCCTGGCCGCCGCCCGCGCCCTGGGCAATCCGGCGCCGGAGGGCGATCTGGTGTGGTGCGACGGGGTCTATTGGCTCTCCCTGCCCGCCGACGCGGAGCGGGCCGCCTGCCTCCTCTCCGAGTTTACCGGTCCCGCCGACTCCTCCCCCTTCCTGTCCAGCCGCCTGGGAGAGCACGGCAGCACGCTCCTCACCGGCGAAGCGCTTGCCGTCCTGCTACATTATTTTCCCGAGAAAATGGAATAAAACCGGAAAAATTGGGCAAATTTCCTCCGGAAATATTTCCAGCAGAGAATGCTGTAACATTCGTGTAAAATTTCTTTTGATTTTGCATACTAGGGATGTTATAATACCATTGCATTGGAGTGGGCTGCCGTCGCGCAGGCCGCAAGAGAATGAGAAAATCGGCCGGATTTCGGATGGTCCGGCCGTTGATACGCGGACCCGGCGGCAAGCGGGTCCGGCGAATGAGGATAGAAGGTGCGGTTTTGACGAAGTATGTGATTCACGGGGGCAAACCGCTGTATGGAGATATCGAGATCAGCGGCGCCAAGAACGCCGCGGTGGCCATCATTCCTGCCGCCCTGCTGGTGGACGGCGTGTGCCGGATCGAGAACATTCCCCAGATCAGCGACGTCACCCTTATTTTGAAAATTCTCCAGGAACTGGGTGCAGATGTCCGCACCGTGGACCGTACCACGGTGGACATCGACTGCACCCGTGTCCGCAATGCCAGGGTACCCGACGTGATGGCCCGCAAGATCAGGGCTTCCTATTATTTTATCGGCGCGCTGCTGGGCCGGTTCGGGGCCGCCCAGGTGCCGCCTCCGGGCGGCTGTCACCTGGGCGCCCGTCCCATTGATCAGCATATCAAGGGCTTTGTGGCCATGGGCGCCGACGTGGACGTCCGAGGCGGCTATATCAACGCAAGCGCGAAGGACGGTCGCCTGCAGGGCGCCCAGGTCTATCTGGACATCGTCTCCGTAGGGGCCACCATGAATATCATGTTGGCCGCCGCCCTGGCCGACGGCATGACCATCATTGAAAACGCGGCCAAGGAGCCCCATATCGTGGATCTGGCCAATTTCCTCAACTCCATGGGGGCCGATATCATGGGCGCGGGCACGGACGTCATCAAGATCCGTGGGGTGGACCGTCTGGGCGGAGGTGTCTACTCCATCATACCCGATCAGATCGAGGCGGGCACTTATATGGCCGCTGTGGCCGCTGCCGGCGGCGAAGTGCGCATCCGCAATGTCATCCCCAAGCATCTGGACTGTATCACCGCCAAGCTGGAGGAAATGGGGGTGGAGATCACGGAGGGGGACGACTCGGTGCTGGTGCGCCGCGATCCCGCCCGCCGTCTCTCCCGCACCAATATCAAAACACTGCCTTATCCCGGCTTCCCCACTGATATGCAGCCCCAGATTGCCGTTGCCCTGTGTCTGGCCGAGGGGACCAGCGTAATCACCGAGGGCGTATGGGACAGCCGCTACCGCTATGTGGACGAGATCCACCGCTTGGGGGCTCAGATCCAGGTGGATGGAAAGGTCGCCGTCATCGAAGGGGTGGACAGGCTCACCGGCGCGCCTGTGCAGGCCTGCGACCTGAGGGCCGGCGCCGCCATGGTGATCGCCGGCCTCGCCGCCCACGGCACCACAGAGGTGGATCAGATCCAGTATATTGAGCGCGGCTACGAGGATATCGTCCGCAAGCTCTCCGGCCTGGGGGCCGACATCCGCGTGGTGGTCACCCCCGAGGAGGAAAAAGCCCAGGCTTCCGTTGGATGAACCGTGGCGCGGGCGGCGGCTTTCTGCCGCCGTCCGCTTTGTCTTGTTGGGGGGCCGTCTTTCATTGATCTCCCCCTGTTCTGTTTTTTCACCGGATGCGTGGGTGCACCTCGGCTGCGGCTGGCTGACCGCCGATCTTTCGCCGGATAAATTCTGATACATAGGAGCGATTCCCTTGCTGACACTCACCACTCTGGCCAGCGGTTCCTCCGGGAACTGCATCCTGCTCTCGGGAGGGGGCGAGCACATCCTCATTGATGCGGGCATCTCCTGCCGCCGCATCTGTCGGTCTCTCCGCGCCCTGGGGGTGGAGCCGGAATCCCTCTCCGGCGTGCTCATCACCCATGAACACACGGACCACATCTCGGGGCTCGCCACCTTGACCAAGCAGTTCCGGCTTCCGGTCTATGCCAGTCCCGGCACCGCCCGCCAGCTCTGTTACCGCATCGCTGCCCTGGAGGATGTGCTCCATGCCTGTGCCCCGGGGGGCTCCTTTACCCTGGGCAGTCTGGATGTGGAGACCTTTCCCACCCTGCATGATGCGGCCGAGCCCATGGGCTATGCCGTCTCCTGTGGAGAACAGAAGGCCGCCGTGGTCACGGACCTGGGCTTTGTCACCGATCAGGTCCGCGCCGGGATGGCGGGGGCCGGGCTGGTGGTGGTGGAGTGCAACCACGATCCAGACTGGGTGGCGTCCAGCTCCTACCCATATGCGCTGAAACGCCGCATTCTGGGCGACCATGGTCACCTCTCCAACGAAGCGGGCGGCGCTCTGGCCCGGGATGCTGTGGCCCACGGCGCCCGTGCAGTGGTGCTCGCACATCTGAGCAGCGAAAATAACACACCTGAGCACGCCAGGGCGGCCGTGGAGCGTATACTCTCTGCCTGCGGCGCCTTGGCGGACGGGGTGACCCTGGCCGTGGCCCCCCGGTCCGAGCCGGGTCCCACGTATGCGCTCTGAATCGGAGAGACTGCCATGCTCAATATTTCCATCCTCTGTGTGGGCAAACTGAAAGAGCGCTTCTATACCGAAGCTGCCGCCGAATACGTCAAGCGCCTGGGCGGATACTGCCGTCTGAATCTGGCGGAGTTGCCGGAAGAGCGCCTGCCGGAGCGCCCTTCCCGTGCTCAGATCGATGCAGCCCTCGTCCGGGAGGGAGAGGCCCTTCTACAGCGCATCCCCAAGGGCGCTCTGGCGGTGGCCCTGTGTGTGGAGGGTCGGCTTCTCTCCAGCGAAGATCTGGCCCGGCGCATGTCCGACTGGATGTTGGAGGGCCGTTCCAGCGTGGTCTTTCTCATCGGTGGCTCCTATGGTCTGGCCCCGCGCGTAAAGGACGCCGCCGTCCTGCGCCTGTCCATGTCCCCCATGACCTTTCCCCATCACCTGGCCCGTATCATGCTGCTGGAGCAGCTCTATCGGGTCTTTAAGATCAACGAGGGGTCCGGCTATCACAAATAGAGGAGGGTGTCTTGTGAGCACGGAGAATTGGCCCCTGTCCCCATCGGGAGTGCCAGAGCGCGCCGCGCTTCTGGACTGGGATGCGGATCTTCCTGCTTTCAGCGGCATTGCCCTGTCCAAGCTGGAGGCTTTCGGCATCCCTTTTTACACCGCCCGACCCGGACTGGGCGAGATGTCGTTTTTCTATACTGGAGCCTCTCTCACCGGGGTGCAGGTTTTTGTCCCTGAAAGCCTCCTGGAGGCGGCGAGGGCGATTCTGTCCCCCGAGGAGAATCCCGCGGAAGAATAAAGGAGGAATCACTATGTCCTATCAGGAAACCTACCGGAAATGGCTGGAGAGCCCCGCCCTCAGCGCCGACGAGAAGGAGGAGCTTCGGGCCATCTCCGGCGATGACAGGGAGATGGAAGCCCGCTTTTTCGCCCCGCTGGAGTTCGGTACTGCGGGCCTCCGCGGCACCATGTGCGTGGGACTCCACAACATGAACGTCCATGTGATCCGCCACGCCACTCAGGCCTTTGCCGAGGTCATCCTGGCGGAAGGTCCGGAGGCTGCGCAAAAGGGCGTGGCGGTGTGCTTCGACTGCCGCAACCACTCCCAGGAGTTTGCCCGGGAGGCGGCCTGTGTCATGGCCGGCAACGGCATCCCCGTGCGCCTCTTCGATGCCCTGCGCCCCACCCCTGAGCTATCCTTCGCCATCCGGGAATACGGCTGCATCGCCGGCATCAACGTCACCGCCAGCCACAACCCCAAGGAATACAACGGCTATAAGGTGTACTGGGCCGACGGCGCTCAGCTCCCCCCCCACCATGCCGATGCTATCGCCAGGAAAATGGCCGAGCTGGACCTCTTTACCTCCATTCAGAGGTTGGATTACGATGCCGCCGTCTCCCAGGGCCTTATCACCCTGATGGGCGCCGAGACTGACGAGGCGTTCCTCTCCCGGGTCATGGGGCAGGTCAACGACCGCGCCGCCGTGGGGCGTGTGGCCGACGATTTCAAGATCGTCTACACCCCCTTCCACGGCACCGGTTACAAACTCATCCCCGAGGCCCTGAGGCGCCTGGGCATGAAGCACGTGCTCTGTGTTCCCGAGCAGATGGTTCTGGACGGGAATTTCCCCACCGTGGCCTCCCCCAATCCGGAGAACCCGGAGGGCTTTTATCTGGCGGTGGACCTGGCAGACCGCGAGGGGGCGGACCTCATCGTAGGCTCTGACCCCGACGCGGACCGGATGGGCTTGATGGTCCGCAACGACAAGGGGGCTTTCGTCCCCCTCTCCGGCAACCAGACCGGCGTACTGCTGCTGGACTATCTCATCGGCGCCAAAAAGCGCTCCGGCACCCTGCCGGAGAACGCAGTAGCCCTCAAGACCATCGTGACCACCGAAATGGCCCGGACGGTGGCCGAGAAAAACGGCGTCAGGCTGTTCGACACCTTTACCGGCTTCAAATTCATGGCGGAAAAGAAAAACGCCCTGGAAGAGAGCGGCGAGGGCAAGGTCATTTTCTCCTACGAGGAGTCCTACGGCTACATGATGGGCGACTATGTCCGGGACAAGGACGCGATTACCGCCGCCCTGGTGGCCACCGAGATGGCGGCCTGGTATCACGGGCAGGGCCTGACCCTCTACGCCGCGATGGAAAAGCTCTATGAAAAATACGGCTTCTACAGGGAGAAGACCCTGAACCTGGTCATGCCGGGCCTGGACGGCCTTAAGAAGATGGCCGCGCTTATGAGGGAGCTCCGGGACCATCCCCTGTGCGAGATCGCCGGAGTGGCCGTTCTCCAGCGAAAGGACTACTCCTCCGGGATCCTGGAGGACGTCTCCACCGGTGCGCGGGAGGAGATGGAACTCAAGGGCTCCAACGTGCTCAAGTACAAGCTGGCCGACGGCACCGACCTGGTGGTTCGCCCCTCCGGTACCGAGCCCAAGGTCAAGGTCTATATTCTGTCCCAGGGCGAAAGCCACGCACAATGCGGAGAAAAGATCTCCAAGTATTCCGCCTGGGCGGAGACACTGCAGCGCTGATCCCATCTAAAAACGGAGCGCCCGGACCATATGGTCCGGGCGCTCCGTTTTATTTCTCACCGCTTGCTGCCCCAGTACAACAGGGCCACCGTACCGGGGCCGGTGTGGGCTCCGATGATGGGCCCCATATAGACGATGTCGATTTCAATGCCCGGATGCCTCTCCCGGAGCTGACCGGCCACGAACTCCGCGTCCTCCAGGCACGCGCCATGCCCCAGCATCACCGTGCCGTCCAGTTCCGGCGCCCAGGTCTCGTCAAAGCGCTCCACCAGAGCGGAAAGTGCCCGTCGGCGCCCCCGCACCTTATCCACGTTCTCCAGATGTCCGGTCTCATCTACCCTAAGGATGGGCTTTACTTGGAGCGCCGTGCCCACAATGGCCGTGGCGGCGGAGATCCGTCCGCCACGGCGCAGATGCTGCAGATCGTCCACGGTGAACCAGTGGCATACATGGAGGCGGTTTTCCTCCAGCCAGGCCGCCGTCTCCTCTAGGCTGTGTCCCTCCCGCTGCATCTTGGCCGCCCGGCGGGCCAGGAGTCCCTCGCCGGCGGAGGCGCACAGAGAGTCCACACAGATCAGCTTCCGCTCCGGGTATCGTTCCCGCAGCTCCTCCATACAGGTCTGGGCCGCCATGATGGTCCCGGACAATCCGGAGGTAAAACAGACATACAGGACATCCATCCCCGCCTTCAAAAACCGCTCAAAGCAGCTCTCATAGACGAGAGGATTGATCTGGGAGGTGCTGGCCCGCTTTCCCGCCTGGAGCGCACGATAGAATTCGGCCTCTCCCAGATCGCCGCCCACCGGAGCATAGGAGTACCGCTTTCCTTCGATCTCCACATCCATGGGCAGCATCTCCAGCCCGCTCTCCTGCATCAGCTCCGCATTCAGGTCCGCAGTGGCGTCGGTTATGATCTGGTAGGTCTTTTCCATCGCTTTTACTCCTTTCCTGTCCCGTGGGATTCCGCCCACAGCGCGTCGGCCGTCCCCTTCCAGGCGGCGGCGTACGGTTCACATTTTTCACACAGGTGCGCGGCGCTCTCCGGAGACTGTAGGTCCGTGGACTTCGCCCCCGTCTCCTGCACCAGCGACCGCAGCCGCTCCGGGTTCTCCAGCATGGGGCAGGGGCGCAGGTGGTTCTGGTTGAAGGGCTGATTGTCATGATAGGCCATGAAGAGAGGGCTTTGAAGCGCCTCCAGCAGCGTACATTCGTGGATGTTGCAGTTGGAATAGTGGATGAAGACACAGGGCTCCACATCTCCGTTGGCGTTGATGTGCAGATAGTGCCGCCCGCCGGCGATACACCCACCAATGTACTCTCCGTCGTTCTGAAAGTCAATGGCAAAGATGGATTTGGTCTGACGGAAGGCCCGGATGCGGCGGTACATCTGGGTGCGCTGCTCCGGGGTAAGGAGCAGCTCGGTGGAGGCGTCGTTGCCCACCGGCATATAGTGGAAGAACCAGACGAACATGGCGCCGCAGTCGATGATCTTGTCGTAATAGGCCTCGCTGCTCACATCCTGGTAGTTTTTGCTGGTATAACAGGTGGATATCCCAAAGGGCAGCTTGTGGGACTTGAGGAGAGCCATGGCGTCCATGACCTTCTGATAGACGCCCGCTCCCCGGCGTCCGTCGTTGGCGGCTTCGAACCCCTCCAGGCTGATGGAGGGGATGAAGTTCTTTACGCGCAGCATTTCCTGACAGAACGCCTCATCGATGAGCGTCCCGTTGGTGAAGGAGAGGAACTCACAGTCCGGGTGCAACTCACACAGGCGGATCAGGTCATCCTTGCGGACCATAGGTTCCCCGCCGGTGTAGATATACATATAGGTGCCCAACTTCTTCCCCTGGCGGATGATGGAATCCAAGGTATCCAGGTCCAGGCTCAGATTGTGGCCATACTCGGCGGCCCAACAGCCGGTACAGCGGAGGTTGCAGGCAGAAGTGGGGTCCAGCAGGATAGCCCAGGGCACATTACAGTTATACTTGGCCATGTTCTCCTCCTGCGTGGCGCTCCCCTTCAGGCTGGCGTTGATAATGAAATTTTGGAAAAACGCCTTGCGGACGCCAGGATCCAGTTCATAAAAGCGCAGGATGAGCTGATACCAGTTGTTTTTTGCCGCGATGGCCTCCCGAAAGGCCCTGCGCTGAGGGACATACCAGTCCTCCGGGCAGAGCCTGTCCACCAGGTCCATGACCTTGGGGATGTTTCCCTCCGGGTCCTTTTCCAAATAATTGAGGGCCGTACTCACAGCGGCGGTAATGGCGGCACTCTTTGCCTTCTCCGTGACAGTCATGGCTGCATTTCCATCCTTTCTGCGCCTGTGTTCCCGCTACGCGGACCATCTCACAGGTCTTTCAGCTTACCTCTATCCTATCGGAGACCTCCCCTCCTGTCGCCGGACAATCACACCGGTCTGTAGGATTTTTCGACACTTTTCGAGAGTGTCACCTTTTGGGACATTCAGGACGTTTTGTCCCTTTTGGTCCGCCGGGGGTTGGAATAGGATAGACGTGTAAGTCTGGAAAGGGGGACGCCGATATGGAGTCAAGGGCGCTGTCCAGGGCCATGGTGGAGTCCGTCGTGGACCGGAGCCTGCGTGAAATCGTCTCGGACCCGGACCGTAGTCTCCGCAAGCTGGTGGATCTGGGCAATCTGCTGGCCCGCGGGCGCTCTCAAAAGGAGTCCTTTTCTCTCCTGAGCAGGGTATTGGAAAACGAGGGGAGCCCCTATTATGATATGGTCCGCCGCATCGTTCAGGAAGTGGACCGGGAAAAACTGAAATGCTTCGGGATCAATCTGGGCTGGGAGAGCTGGACCGTGGGAGCCGGCCGCATCCGGGCCCTGGAGGGGGAGCGACACTACAACATTCCGTGGTGCCTCACCTTCCGACTGGGCGGACAGCCCTGGGCACTGGGCGCGGAAGACTACCGGGCGCTTCTCCTCCAGGGACAGGAGCTGGGAATCTGCTCCTATTTCTTTTTTGCGGAAGAGCCCGGCGCCGACCCTGGGTTTCTCCCGGAGCTGGCCCTCCAGTTCAGCCGCTGCGCGTTTTTCCTGTTCCTTCCCCCGGCGGCCCTCAAGGAGCCTCTCCTCACGGCGGCCTCCCGGTGCGGCAATCTGATGCTCTTGCTCCGGACGGACGCGGACATATGGCGCGCCCCCGACAGCCGTCTCCGAAGCGATGGATGCCTGCACGGGCTCTATCGCACCTATACGTGTGAGGAGGACGCCGCGGACATCACATCCGGCGGCTGGCTTAACGCGCTGGGCGGGGACGCGGGACCGGCCATCTTCTATGTCCCCGCCCGGAGTTGCCCTCCCTCCGTCCAGGAGGCAGTCCGGCGCTATGCCCTGGATGCCAGGACTGCTCAGAGCTGCTCCTCTTTCCCTGTGGAGTACATCTCCGACCTGCTGCTGGTGGACCACATCATCTCCGATGAGCCCTGCTTCCTCTCCGTCGCGCCCGACGGCACCGTCTGCGGGAGCCGGACCGGGCGTGAGACGGTCCTGGACGCCTCTCTGCGCTCCTCCACCCTCACAGAGGTCCTGGAACGTTTCTTTCCATGGGTCTCGTAAGGCGGCGGGCATTTTCTCCGCCGCCCTCCCCCAGGATCGACAGCGCCCGTCCGTGCAGACCACACGGACGGGCGTTTCTTTCGTCTCTCTATTGTCCACCAAGCTTCTCCAGGGTGAGACGCGCAAGGCGCACAGCGATCTCCCGGAGCTGTTCCAGATACTCCTTCGGATGGATCTGCACACCCTCGGTGAGCCAGCGGATCAGTGACATCAGGATGGCATCGCTGAAAAAGGTAATATAAAAGTCGGCATTCTCCACCCCGTCAAAGACGTCCTTTGAAAAGAAGGAAATCAGCGGCGTAATGGCTTCACAAAAATATTCCCGGAAGGAATTCTGTCCCTCGATCCGCATCGCACAGCGGTAAAATTCCTTTTCCTCATAAAAATAAGTACACATATCTGCCAGAAGCTGCCATCCAGCAGTATAGTTCTCGGGACGGATGGACTGGAGGAATTCCGTATCGAATATCCAGTTGACCAGATCGTATTTGTCCCGAAAATGATAATAAAAGCTCTTTCGGCTCATCCCGCAGGCGTCGCAGATATCCCCCACGCTGATTTTGGAGAAGGGGTGCTTTGCCATGAGTTCCTTCATGGTCTGTGCCAGCGCCTTTTTTGTAATATTGGAGTCGGGCATACCGCCACCTCCTCAGCCAACGGAAACGCTTAACCTCTTTTCTTGGAAATTATATCATTTTGGTCTTTTTTTTGCAAGCTTCGACCTCTGTGCAATTGACAGGCCGCGCGCACTCAATTTCTTTTTTCATTTCGCCCCGCCATTGTGACGTCGACGATCCATCCCCGGGAACGGAAGCGGCGGACCCCCGCGCCCAGCTTGGCCGCCTGCTCCATAAAGATCCCCACATAAACCCAGAAGATGCCCCACCGGAGCCCCAGTCCGAAGAGCGCCGCCAGGGGGAGCGCCACGCACCACAGCGGCAGGATATCGATCAGCATGGCGGCCCGCACATCCCCTCCGCCCCGGAGCACCCCCACGGTATTGGTGGTGTTGAAGGCCCGCAGGGGCATGGCGGCAGCGGTGAACGTCAGCATCATCGTGGCAATCCCGGCCGCACTCTCAGAAAGCCGGAAAAGTGGATAGACTACAGGCGCCAGGAACAGCCGGGTGGCAGCCAGCAGCACCAGCCCAATGCCAAGCCCGCAGAAAAGGGCCAGCGTATCCATGGCGGCTCCCACTTGATAGACCGTCCCGGAATCCCTGCCGGAGCCGATCTCCCGGCCTACCGTGATGCCGGTGGTCCCGGCCATGGCAAAGATGGCCACCAGGCAGATGTCCTCGATGTTTCCGGCCAGGGCCCGAGCCGCCAAGATCTCGGTGCTCCCCTCCATATGGCCCATGATCACCTTGTAAAGGGACGTCCCCAGCCCCCACATCCCCTCGTTGAATACCACAGGGCCGGAATAGTGGATGAATTTCCGGACGATCTCCCTCCCCGGACGGATCAGGCAGGAGAGCCGGAGACGAAACCGCCTGTTGACGCCAGCGTACACCGCCATGGCTGCGAACTCCACCACCCGCGAGATGAGGGTCGCCAGGGCGGCACCCTCCACCTCCAGGCGCGGCGCGCCCAGGTTCCCAAAAATAAGCACCCAGTTGAGCGCCGTATTGGTACACATGGATATGGTAAATACGACCAGCCCCAGACGGGGATTTCCCATGCTGCGGTGGGCCCCCACGTAGATGCCGGTGAGGCTGTTGAAGAGGTAGGAGGGACCCACGATGCGGGCATATCCCGCGGCGATCTCCACCAGCGCGGGGTTATCCGTCAGCATCCCCATGAGCTGTCGGGGAAAGAGTCCCATGGCCAGGGCAAAAAGGACGGAGATGGCCCCCGCCACATAACAGCCAATCCCCATGACCCGGTTGATACTCTCCACATCTCCTTTTCCCCAATACTGGCTGATCAGCACCGAGGACCCGCTCTGCAGGCCGAAGATGACCAATTGGATCACAAAGACCGGCACGTTGGCCAGCGTCACCGCTGCCAGCGGCGCCTCACCCAGCGCTCCCACCATGAAGGTGTCGATCAGCCCCAGCGAGGTGGTGATCAGGTTCTGGAGGATGATGGGAACGGCCAGCGTCACCACTCCCCGGTAAAACGCCGGGCCCCGCTTCAGATAGTCGAACAATTCCTCACCTCACCCCGCAGCAATGCGCGTGTTTTTGATCTCGGTCAGGGCTTCCGTCAGCGCCTTTGCCTCCTCCCGGGTGCTGTCCGGACAGAAGGAGACCCGCAGCGTTCCCATAAGCTCCCGCTTGGGCCGTCCGGTGGCGGCAAAGACATGGCTGGGCTTGCCCCTGTGGCAGGCCGACCCGGAGGACACACAGATCCCCCTGTCACTCAACTCCCGCACCAGCATCTCGCTGGGATAGCCGGGCAGAGAGACGGCACAGATGTGAGGCGCGTCTCCCCGGCTCACCACCGCCGCGTCTGGGATCGCCGCTTCAAGCAATTCCAAAAAGTAATTTTTCGTGTCCGACATACGATTTGTATAGTCTTCCCGGTGCTCTGCCCACACCCTGCACGCCGCGGCCAGGGCGGCGACCTGCGCCGTGGGCTCGGTGCCGGGCCGGAGCCCGCTCTCCTGTCCGCCGCCGCGCAGCAAGGGCTTTAGCTTTATGCCCTTTCGGATATAAAGCGCGCCGATCCCCTTCGGGGCGCGGACTTTGTGTCCGCTGATGGTGAGCAGATCCGCCCCCAGCTCCTCCGGCGTGAAGGGCACCTTGAGAAAGCCCTGGACCGCGTCGGTGTGCAGGAGGGCCGGGCTGCCCGCGCGGCGGATGGCCTGCGCCGCCTCCCTAACGGGCAGGATGGTGCCCAGCTCGTTGTTCACCAGCATCATGGAGACCAGTACGGTGTCGGGCCGGAGCGCGGCCTCCAGCCCAGCGATATCGATGTGTCCGGACCGGTCCGGCCGCAGATAGGTCACGTCGTACCCCTGCCCCTCCAGTTCCCGCAGGGGCTCCAGCACGGCGGAATGCTCGATGGCGGTGGTGATGATATGCTTTCCCTTCCGCCGTCCGTACTCCACGGCCCCCCGGATCGCCCAATTGTCCCCCTCGGTGCCGCAGGAGGTGAACACCAACTCCTCCGGCAGGCAGCCCAGGGCGTCCGCCACCGCGGCCCGGTCCGCGCTGAGCCGCTCCGCGGCCTGTGCGCCGAAAGCATACCCCGAGGACGGATTCCCAAATGCCTCCGTCATGACCTCCAACGCCGCCTGAGCCGCCTCAGGACACACCCGCGTGGTGGCCGCATTGTCTAAATAGATGCCCATGCTTTTCTTTCTCTCCCCTGTTCCCGGCTTTCTGCCGTACCATTCTACCGCCCAAACGAAGCCCCGTCAAGCCGACAGATGTTTGTGCCCAACCGCCCCAACCGCTTTCGGCCCACTTTCTTACATTTTGAAGGTTGACATACCCGCCCCTGGAAGATATACTTAATTCCGACAGAAATAGAAGGGTTTCCAACTCTCCCAAATGACGATAGAAAGGAACAACGCTATGAGTGCCATTCAACTGCGTGAGGGCGTCTGGTCCGTGGGCGTTCTGAATCCCGCGCTCCGGGTGTTCGATATTGTGATGGAGTCCAGGTATGGGACTTCTTATAATGCTTATCTGGTGACCGGCGGAGAAAAGACCGCCCTCATCGAGGCCGTTCACAAGGACTACTTTGAGGATCTGGTCTCCAACATCGAGGAGATTCTCCCTGTGGAAAAGCTGGATTATCTGATCATGAACCACACCGAGCCCGACCACTCCGGCGGCGTCCGTGCCCTGCTGGACCGCTGCCCCAACCTCACTGTGCTCTGCTCCAGCTCCGCAAAAAAATTCCTCACCTCCATTGCCAATGAGGAATTCCCCTGCCGCGTGGTGAAGGACGGCGATACCCTGGACCTGGGCGGCAAGACGCTGCGGTTCATCAGTGCGCCTCTCCTCCACTGGCCTGACTCCATCTTCACCTGGGACGAGGCGGACAAGACCCTCTTTACCTGCGACTTCTTGGGCTGTCACTTCTGTGAACCCTCCATGCGGGATACCGGCATCCATCCGGAGTTCCGCCGCTACTATGAGGCGGAGCTCCTCAACTACTTTAACTGTATTTTTGGCCCATTCAAGCCCGCCGTGCTGGACGGCCTGGACAAGATGCCCGCCGGGGTGGAGCTGGTGTGTACCAGCCACGGCCCCACCCTCTCCCAGTCCATCGGCTATGTGAAGGACTGCTACCGCCAGTGGGCCGCGCCCGCAGTCCGTCCCGGTGGGAAAAAGACGGTGGGCATCATCTACTGCTCCGCCTACGGCTGTACCCGCGCTCTTGCCGACGCCGCAGCCAAGGCGCTGACCGCCGACGGGATGCAGGTGACCACCCTTGACGTGGTCTTTGCCGCCCCGGAGACTGTGTCCGCTCTGGTAAACGCCTGTGACGTGGTCCTCTTCGGCACGCCTACCATCAACCGGAACGCCCCCGAGGCCATCTGGAATGCCGTCCACGGTGTGGACGCCATCAATACCCGCGGGCGGGCCGCCGGCGCTTTCGGCTCCTTCGGCTGGACCGGCGAGGCCGCCGGCATGGTCCAGGAGCAGCTCAAGCAACTCAAGTTCAAGACTGTGGAGGCCCCTTTCAAGGTCTGCTTCACGCCCACCGAGGCCGACCTCACCGCCATGGCGGAGTGGGCCCGCGGGGTGGCAGACCTGGTCAAAGCTCCGGAGTCGGTCAAGCCCAAGGCGCAGAAGTACATCTGCAAGCTCTGCGGCTATATTTACGATCCCGAGACGGGCGACCCGGATCGTGGCGTGGCCCCCGGCACCGCCTTTGAAGATGTACCGAAGCTGTGGACCTGTCCCCTGTGCGGAATGGACAAGGCCATGTTCAAGCCCCTGGACTGAGGGAACGCCTCTGCCGGAAGCGCAGCACCCCGGCGGCAAAATGGCATTGCGTCGGGCAGGAAGGGAAACATCACTCAGGCGGATGGCCAACAGAGAAGCGCTGTCCCCCCAAAATTCACGAAAATGGACACCATTTAAAATGGTGTCCATTTTTATGCCCTTTTTGGGGCGGTCGTTTCCAGAGGGAGAGGAAATTATGCCCCCGCCGGGCGCACAGGAAAAGACCGCAGGGAAGCAGCGTATCTTTGCGCCTGTTTGCACATAAACATCAGTTATTTTAAAATCATACTATTGATTTTCCGATCACAATCTGTTAAAATGACTTCCATGAAGGGAGCTGATACAATGGTCGACAAGGATAGCTGCGGACATCTTATTAAGCAAATCCATGGAGCTTTAGAAAAAAGTGCAAATAATGCCCTGCGAAGTAATGATATGACGATGGCCCAGGTAGACGCACTGATGCTGTTGAATGATTCCCCCGAAAAACAGATGTCCCTAAAACAAATGGAGCAGCTCATGCATGTGGCGCAGTCGACCGCGGCCGGAATTATTGTGAGGCTGGAGCAAAAGGGCCTGATAGAAAGCTTTGGGGACCCCGGAGACAAGCGCGTCAAAATGATTAGAATCACGTCACAGGGAGAAGCACGGTGTATCCAATCTGAACAGCATATGGCGCAGGCGGAATCCAGACTGTTGTCTGCCCTGACGGATACTGAAAAAGATATTTTTCGTGCTTTGTTGAAAAAGGTTGGAGATTCTCTTCTGTAAATGCCTGCCGGAAAAGCGGGCATTTACGCTGAGCATATCAATAGCTAGCTTTTAATATGATGTGAACAAAAGGAGCGATAAAAATGGATCAGAAGAGGGACCTCGAAGGGTTTGCGTCCGGCCCGGTTTTTACTTTGGTTCTGAGAAACGCCATTCCGGCGATGGCCGCCATGCTCATGGTATTGATTTACAACCTGGCAGATACCTTTTTTATTGGTCAGACCCATGATGCGATCCAGGTGGCAGCGGTATCGCTGGCAACGCCTGTGTTTTTAATTTTTATGTCTGTCGGCACCGTGTTTGGTATTGGCGGAACTTCTGTCATCTCCCGTGCTCTGGGGGAAGGGCGCAAAGAATACGCAAAAAAAGTCAGCGCCTTTTGTATGTGGGGCTGCGTGATCGCGGGCAGTGTAATGTCTCTATTTTTCTGGCTCTTTATGGAGCAAATCCTTGGACTGGTCGGTGCAACTCCGGACACATGGGAACTTGCAGAAAGCTATTTGAATCTTGTCTGCCTGAGCGGCCCATTTGTCCTCATTTCCAACTGCTTCTCCAACATCTTACGGGCGGAAGGTCAGTCCGGCAAGGCCATGATGGGACAGTTGCTCGGCAACCTTCTGAATATCATCCTCGACCCCATCATGATTTTGGGCTTTGGCTGGAATATCGCCGGCGCAGCCATTGCAACGGTGATCGGAAATATTGTGGGTGCGGGTTACTATCTGCTGTACTTCTGGCGCGGAAAATCAATGCTCAGCATCCGGCTGAAAGATGTCTCACGAAACGATAAAGTATGCAGCAGCGTCCTGGTGATCGGAGTCCCCGCCTCCCTGGGCTCTCTGCTTATGAGCGTATCGCAGATTGTTGTCAACGGGCAAATGTCCGCTTATGGCGACATGGCGTTGGCGGGAATCGGCGTGGCGATGAAAGTCACCATGATCACGGGCATGGTATGCATTGGCCTTGGGCAAGGCGTCCAACCGCTGTTGGGCTACTGCGTCGGGGCAAGGCTGTGGGAACGCTATCAAAAAATACTCAAATTTTCACTGCTGTTCGCTTTCGCACTTAGTACCGTACTGACGTTGGCCTGTTACCTATGCTTGGATCAGATCATCCACGCATTTCTCACGGACCAAAATGCCTTTGCGTATGCTTTGCGCTTTGCTCGGATCCTGCTGTCCACCAGTTTCCTGTTCGGCGTATTTTATGTACTTACCAACTCCTTGCAGGCTATGGGCGCGGCCAAGGCCTCTCTCATCATCAGTTTGAGCCGTCAAGGGCTGATCTATATTCCGGCACTGTTCCTTTTACAGGCGGCAGTAGGCGTCAACGGCCTTGTGTGGGCGCAGCCGCTGGCAGATGTGTTGTCCATTATTTTGGCGGTGATCCTGTGTGCGACCACAACAAAGCAAATGATGCGGAAACCGATAGAAACCGAAGGCACCATTTCATGACAGCGGCTCTGCCCGTGCAGATGAAAGCCTTCCGCCCCGGCGGCTGCTTTCGCCGCCGGGGCGCTGTTTTGTGGCTTGACAATTTGAATTCAAATAAAAGGAATTTGACCGGCGGCTCTCCCTCGCCCAGCGGGTGAGGCTCTCCTGACCGGGATCAAAACAAGCGTACCGCGCCCCATTGGGGCGCGGTACGCCTTTTTATGTACTCACTCCATGCCCAAAATGGCGATGCCTACGGCGGCCACGGCGATGACCGCGTATTGGCCCCTGGTGAGCTTTTCCCTCAGGATGATCCGGCTCCACAGCAGAGAGGCAATGCAGTAGGAAGAGATCATGGGGGCGGCCACCACGGCGTTGGCCCCGATGGCAAACACATAGGCAAACTGTCCCGCGGTCTCGCACAGCGCGCCCACGATCTTGGGCCGCTCTGCGGAGAGGCGGATGCGCTGCTTTTTGATCACCACCACATAGACGAAGGCGAACACCGCCATCAGCAGGAAGGTGAACTCATAGGCGATATTGGCCTGCTCCTCGGCGATGACGGTGTCCAGCAGCAGCGCGTCCACAAAGGTCCCCAGGCCGTCGATGGCACAGTAGAGGAGGGGGAACACGATGGCGATGACGCTGCGGGTGTGCTTTTTGTCGGGGGTGAAGCCCTCCGCCTCCCGGAGCGCGTCGTCCTTTTTCTTCTCAATGTACGACAGGGCAAAGACCCCGGCGCATACCAGCACCACGCCGAAGAGCTGGAGGCCGGTCATGGTCTCGCCCAGGACGAGGAAGCACAGCAGGGCGGCCACCGCTCCGGAGGAATTGCACACGGGGGAGGAGATGGACAGCTCGATGTACCGCAGCCCGGCATAGCCGATGACCATGGAGGTGATGTAGCAGAAGGACGCGGGCAGATAGGTTACGATGTCCCCCAGGGAGAAGGGGGTGCCGGTGGCGATCATGAAGACGGCATGGAGCCCCATGACCACGCCCACCGCCATGACCATTTTCCAGTGGCTGTACGTGTCCTCCGGCTTGGCCCCCATCTTGGAAAAGAGGTCGGAGCCGCTCCAAAAGAGGATCGCGATCAGGGAGAGAAGAAACCAATTCATATTTTGTTGTCATCCTTTCCTTTTCAATCCATTGGGAAGGATGCCCTCCGGAGGCGGCCTGCGGGGAAATCGGGTATTGTGCCAGCACTGGATACGTTTGATGGGACGCCGGTTCAAAGCAAAGGCCACTTCCTTTCTCGGGGCTGGAGCTTTTCGCTCCAAAACCGCCGGCGGATATTATATCTGATTTCCGGCGCGGACGCAATCATAAAATACCGCTATTGGATAGAAAAGGCCGGTGGATGTGCCCGTCATCCACCGGTCCTCTCCTTTTTTCTCTCATTGTAGACCTGGATCACATGGTCCACTGCCTCCCGTTCGCTCCCTGTAAGGCGGCGGTACTCGCCAATCAGCCTCCGCTCCTTCTCCGTCATATCCAGGGTCGTCACCGGAAGGGCCTCGCCGTTGAGCAGTACCCACAGGGATACGTCCAGCGCATCGGCGATCTTCTGCGCCGCCTCTAAAGATACTGCATGTACGCCTTTGATATAACTGCTAATCATGCTTGGCGAAATTCCTGTTGCCTCAGCAAGATCCTTCTGGTGTAACCCCGACCAGTCTAGTACCTCTTGGATTTTTTCTCCAACCGTCATTCCGCCTCACCTCTTGCTAGCATTATATGCAAGAGGTCGCCTTTTACTTTTTTAATACTGTTATAATTGTTTCAAATCAATTATAACAGTATTGACAAAGAAGATTTTATATTGTAAAATGTAAATATAAACCAGGAAATAAAAGGATTTTTAAGGAGTGTGTGTCAAATTATGAAATCAACTGGTATTGTACGTAGAGTAGACGAGCTGGGACGTATCGTGCTTCCCATGGAGCTGCGCAAATCCATGGAGATTGGCGAAAAGGCTCCCTTGGAAATCTACGTGGAGGGGAACTCCATCATTCTGAAAAAGCATCAGTGTACCTGTGTTTTCTGCGGAGAGACGGAGGACCTGCTCTCCTTTCAGAATAAGTACATCTGCCCCGCCTGCCTGAAGAAGCTCCACGCCCTGTAAAAAATCGCCGCCCTGTCCGGGGCGGCGATTTTTGATCCCTCACTTACAGCTTTTTGGCGGGCACGCCCCAGATGTTCCGGGCGTACTCCCGTATGCTGCGATCCGCGGCAAAGATGCCGGACCGGGCGATGTTCACCAGCGCCATCCGGTTCCACCGGCCGGGGTCCCGGTAGGTGCGGCCCGCCCGCTCCTGGGCCTCCCGGTAGCTCTCGAAGTCCGCCAGGAGCATATACTCGTCGGCGGGGCCCCCGTTTCCGAAGAGGAGGCGGTTGGTGACGTCGGCATAGCCCACCCCGTCGTCAAAGCCGCGGGTAATCTGGTCGATGACCGCCTTGAGAAACTCATTGTGCATGTAGTACTCATAGGAGCGGTAGCCCTTGGCCTTTTTCTCCGCCACCTCGTTGGCCTTGAGCCCGAAGAGGAAGATATTCTCGTCCCCCACCTGCTGGTGCATCTCCACATTGGCGCCGTCCAGCGTGCCGATGGTCAGGGCGCCGTTCATCATAAACTTCATGTTGCCGGTGCCGGATGCCTCCTTGCCGGCGGTGGAGATCTGCTCGGAGAGCTCGCTGGCGGGCATGAGCTTTTCCGCCAGGGAAACCCGGTAGTTCTCCAAAAACACCACCTGGAGCCGGTCCTTGCAGGCCGGGTCGGCGTTCACGGTGGCGGCAAGGGAGTTGATGAGGTGGATGATCTCCTTGGCCACGGAGTAGCCCGGCGCCGCCTTGGCCCCGAAGAGATAGACCCTGGGGGTAAACTCGAAGTGGGGATCGGCCTTGAGCCGCTGATAGAGATAGGTGATGTGCATGACGTTGAGGAGCTGGCGCTTGTACTCATGCAGGCGCTTCACCTGCACGTCGAATATGGCGTCGGTATTCAGCAGGACCCCCGACTCCCGGGCCACATAGCCGGCAAAGCTGCGCTTGTTCTCCGCCTTGATCTCAGCCAGGCGATTGAGCACGCTGGCATCCTCTTTATATCTCTCCAGTTGGACAAGCTTTTCCGGCTGGAGCAGATAGGCGTCCCCGCCGGCGCACTCCCGGATCAGCGCGTCCAGCTTGGGATTGATCTCGCTGAGCCAGCGGCGGTGGTCGATGCCGTTCGTCACGTTCTTGAACTTTTCAGGCGTCTGGACATAGACATCATGGAAGGTCTCCCGCTTGAGGATATCCGAGTGGAGCGCGGATACGCCGTTCACCGCGAAGCAGGCGCACACACAGAGGTTGGCCATGCGCACCTCTCCGCCCCAGATGACGGCCAGATCCCGCACCTTGGACTGGTCGCCGTGGAAGTACTCGTTGAGATGCGCCTGATAGCGGTTGCTGATCTCCACCAGGATCTGCCACACCCGGGGCAGCAGGGTCTCTATGAGCTGCTGCGGCCAGCGCTCCAGGGCCTCTACCATGATGGTATGGTTGGTATAGGCAACAGTATGGGTGACGATGTGCCACGCCTCATCCCAGCCATACCCCTCCTCGTCCAGAAGGATGCGCATGAGCTCGGGGATGACCAGCGTGGGATGGGTGTCGTTGATCTGGATGACGTGCTTCTGATGGAAATTCCGCAGGGTGCCGTACTCCGCCTTGTGCTGGCGGCAGATGCACTGGACCGTGGCGGAGACGAAGAAATACTGCTGCTTCAGGCGCAGGGACTTGCCCTCATAGTGGTTGTCCTCGGGATAGAGGATCTTGGCAATGGACTCCGCCATGGCCTGCTGCTCCACCGCCTTGAGGTATTCTCCCCGGGAGAAGAGGGACATGTCCAGCGGCGTGGGGCTCTTGGCGTCCCACAGCCGGAGGACGTTGACATGCTCGGTGCCGTAGCCCGCGATCTCCATATCCTTGGGCACGGCCAGCACATCGCTGCCCCCCACATAGGCGACCCGGTGGCTGCCGTCCTCGCCCCAGATGTCCCTGACCTCGCCGCCGAAGTGGACCCGCTCGGTCTCGTCCACCTTGGGGATCAGCCAGCAGTCGGCCACGTCCAGCCAGTTGTCCGGGAGCTCCACCTGTTGGCCGTCCACGATCTTCTGCTTGAAGAGGCCCAGCTCATAGCAGATGGAGTAGCCGGTAGCGGGGATCTCCAGGGTGGTCATGGACTCCAGATAGCAGGCGGCCAGGCGGCCCAAGCCGCCGTTGCCCAGACCCGCGTCGGGCTCCACCTCAAAGAGGTCGGGGGCGGAGAAGCCCAGGCCCTCGACGGCCTCCTTCAACTGGGGGAGGACCCCCAGGTTATAGGCGTTCTTCTCCAGGGAGCGGCCCATGAGAAACTCCAGGGAGAGGTAGTGGACCTGGCGGGCGTGGCTGTCCCGGATGCGGCTCTCGGTCTCCAGCTCCCGGGCGGACATAATATCCCGGAGCACCAGGGCGCATGCCCGGAACATGTGGACGGGGGTGGCCTCTTCCACTTCCCGGCCGAAATTCCGGCGCAGCTTGCCGATGATCTGCTGCTCCAGCTCTTTTTTGGTGTATTTCTTCGCCATGTGTATGTCTCCATTTCAAAAGGATCGGAGCAGGGACGCAAACGGCGGGGGTCCTCCCCCCGCCTCGTCTGCGTGTGTCTCCGTGTAAGGGTACAATTTTGCGGCAAAAGTCTATCACAGGGGGCCCCGCCCTGTCAACTAAACATGTGCTTATGGCCCGTTTGAAGATTGAAACCATACCCGGAGCTTGGGGCCCCATCCGTCGCCGTGGGGCTTTCCCGCTCTCATGCTGTTTTTTCACAGGCCTTCGGGGGAGCCCAGGACCGAGACGTCCGGCGCTCAGTCCGCCGGCGTCTCCTTCTTTTTCCGCGCCGCCGGCTTTTTTGTTCCGGCCGTACCGGCGCCGGAGGACGCTTTTTTCGCGCCGCCGGAGGAGGCAGGCTTCCTGGCCGCCGCCTTCCTGACCGCGGGCCTCTTCACAGGCGCGGCGGGGGGCTCCGGCACAGGCTCCTCCGCGGGCGCGGGGGCGGGATGCTCCTCCGCCACAGGCGCCTCGTCGGGAATGGGGACCTCCGTCGGTGCAGGCGCCCCGGCGGGGGCGTGGAACTCTGCCTCCGGGCGCGGAATCCCGGTGATCTGGTAGTACACGCCCTCGTACTCCCGGGCGGGCTCGTTCCAGCTAAAGTCCCGGGTCATGCCGTTATGCTGGAGGCCCCGCCAGGCGCTCTTATCGTTGTAATAGAGGTCCACGGCCTCCCCCAGCACCCACACCATGTCGTGGGCGTTGATGTCGGCAAAGGTAAAGCCGTTGTCCCCAAATACCCCGTGGGGGACCACCGTATCCTTGAGTCCTCCGGTCTCCCGGACCACCGGTACGGTGCCGTACCGCATGGCGATCATCTGGGAGAGGCCGCAGGGCTCGGAGACGGAGGGCATGAGGAACAGATCCGCGCCGCCGTAAATGGCGGTGCTGAGAGCGGCGGAATACTGGATGCGGGCAGAGAAGCGGCTGGGATACTGGGCCTCCGCATGGCGGAACGCCTCCTCAAAATTCCACTCGCCGGTACCCAGCACCACCATCTGCACATCCATATTCATGATCTCTGGGATGGCGGCGGCCACCAGTTCGAAGCCCTTGTGCCGGACCAGACGGGAGACGCAGGCGATGATGGGCACATTAGGGTCCTCACGCAGCCCCACCGCCCGCTGCAGCGCGGCCTTGCAGGCGGCCTTCCCGCCCAGATCGTCGGGCGTGAAGGCCGCGGCCAGCCCGGCACCGTTGGAGGGGTCGTAGAGGTCCACGTCCAGGCCGTTGAGGATGCCCTGCAGCTTCCAGCGGTTGTCGGTCACCACGCCCTCCAGACCGTGGGCATAGAAGGGATACTGGAGCTCCTGGGCATAGGTGGGGGAGACCGTGGTCACATAGTCGGCGGCATAAATGGCCCCCTTCATCAGATTCACGTCCCCGTGATAGGCCAGCATATGCTCATTCATATACCCGCGGTTCAAACCCAGCAGGTCCTCCAGCACCTGGTCGCCGTAACGCCCCTGGTACTCGATATTGTGGATGGTGAACACGCTCTTGCTTCCCCGCAACTGCCAGACCCGTTCCCGCTCCTCCAAGAGGTAGATGGGCACCAGGGCGGTCTGCCAGTCGTTGCAGTGGATGACGTCCGGGTGCCAGTCCAGGTGGGCCGGCGTCTCGACGACGGCACGGGAGAAAAAGGTGAACCGCTCGCCGTCGTCATAGTGGCCGTAGACCTCGGCGCGTTTGAAATAATATTCGTTGTCCACGAAGAGGTAGGAGATGTTGTCCTCCCGCAGCTCCAGGATGCCGCAGTAGGGCGTCCGCCAGGCCACCCGGCAGTTCCAGTGGCACAGGAGCTTCATTTTCTCCCGGTACTGCTGCGCCACGCCCTCATAGAGCGGGAGGATCACCTTTACGTCGTGTCCCATTTCGGCCAGCTTTTTGGGCAGGGAGCCGGCCACATCGGCCAGGCCGCCGGTTTTGATAAAAGGGGCTACCTCGGAAGAGGCGAACAGAATATTCATACTTGTCTCCTTTTCATATTCTCAGGGGTGATACACTGCGCGGCCGCCATATACGGGCCCTCCGCCCCATATGGCGGCCGCGTCCTTGTGCCGCTCCGGGACCCGCGCGGCCCCACGGCGGCGCCCGGTCCCTTTCGTTATACTATACCACGGCGTTTTTTGCAATCGCCAGCGGGTAGGTCTCGTGACCCATCAGCATCCGCCCGGCGTTCACCTGCACGTTCTTGTCGGTGATGGCGTATTTGAGGGTGGCGCCCTGCTGGATGACCGTGCCCTGCATCAGGATGCAGTTTTGTACCTTGGCACCCTTCTCCACACGGACGCCGCGGAAGAGGATCGAATTTTCCACCTCGCCCTCGATGATGCAGCCGTCGGCCACCAGGGAGCTTTTGGACTTGGAGAGAGGGCCGTAATAGGTGGAGGGATTGGACATGTCCTTGGTCTTGACCGGACGCATAGGATTGAAGAGATCGGCCCGCACCGCCGGGTCCAGCAGTTCCATACTCCGGGCGTAATAGCCCGCCACGGACTGGAGCCGGGCGGCATAGCCCTCAAAGCAATAGGACATGATCTTGAGCCGGCCGCCCATATTGAGGAGCACGCCCTGGCTGAAGGAGGGGATATTATGGGCGATGCAGTACTCCACCAGGGAGATGAGCAGATCCTTCGACATGATGTACACCTCCATGGACTCGCAGCCCATGGGGTTGATGGGGTGGACGGAGACGTCGGTGATGACGCTGTTCTCATCCACGGTGAAGTAATCGGAGCTTCTGGGATCGCCCCTGGGGACGGGGGTGCAGACGGCGGTAATGTCCGCCCCGGTGCACAGGTGCTGCTCAAAGACATCGTCCAGATCCAGGTTCACCGCCACATCGCCGCCGGAGAGGACCACATAGTCCTGACGGATACGCTCCAGGTAGGAATAGACACCGGCCAGGGCGTCCATACGCCCCCGGTATTCGCCCTCCCGCCGCTTGTCGGCATAGCCGAAGGGGGGCAGTATCCGCAGACCGCCGTGCTTCCGGGAGAGGTCCCAGTCCTTGCCGGAGCCCACGTGGTCCAGCAGAGACTGATAATTGGCGTGGACAATGAGTCCCACATCGGAGATGCCGGCATTTACCATATTGGAGAGCATGAAATCCACGATGCGGTAGCGCCCGCCATAGGGGATGGAGCAGGTGTTCCGGTGCTGGGAGAGCTCCCGGAGCTGCGGATTGGAGCGGTAGGCAAAGATGATCCCGTGCAGCTTGTTGGTCATTTCACCGCACCCCCTTTCACATTCCGGGTGATCATGGCCTTGGGGGGCACCACGGCCTTGTCCCCCACCTTGATCCCCTCGGCTACCACGGCGATGCCCCAGTCGTCAGGGGCGCCTTCCCCCTCCGGCGGCGCGCCCACCTTGGCCTCGGCGCCGATGACGGCGTTTTCCGCCACAATGGCGTACTCCACCGCGGCGCCTTCCCGCACCACCGCGCCGGGCATCAGGATGGAGTAGCGGACACTGGCCCCCTTCTCCACCTTGACCGAGTGGAAGAGCACCGAATTCTCCACCGTGCCGTCCACCTCACAGCCGCCGGTGACCAGAGAGTGGCTGACCACCGCATCGGGGCCGGTAAAGTGAGGCGGGCGCGTGGGCGTGCGGGCATAGATGGGCCACTCCGTATCATAGAGATTGAAGCCGCTGTGGACGGAGAGCATATCCATATTGGCGTCCCACAGGGAGTCGATGGTGCCCACGTCCTTCCAGTAGCCCTCAAAGCGGTAGGCAGCCATCCGCTCCCCCTTCTCCAGCATGGCGGGGATGATGTTCTTTCCAAAGTCGTTGCTGGACTTCTCATCCGCCTCGTCCGCCACCAGATACTCCCGGAGCTGTTTCCAATTGAAGATGTAAATGCCCATAGAGGCGAGGTTGCTCTTGGGCCGCTTGGGCTTCTCCTCGAATTCATAGATCATGTCGTGCTCGTCCACATTCATGATGCCGAACCGGGAGGCCTCCTCCATGGGGACTTCCATGACGGAGATGGTACAGGCGGCGTCCATGGCCTTGTGATGCTCAAGCATCTTCTCATAATCCATCTTATAGATGTGGTCGCCGGAGAGAATGAGCACATAGTCCGGGTCATAGAGCTGGATAAAGCCGATATTCTGATAGATGGCGTTGGCGGTGCCCTTGTACCAGGTGCCCTTGTCCCCCTCCTTCACATAGGGGGGCAGGATATGGACGCCCCCGTCCGACCGGTCCAGGTCCCAGGGCTGTCCGTTTCCAATGTAGCCGTTGAGCTCCAGCGGCTGATACTGGGTAAGCACTCCCACCGTGTCGATGCCGGAGTTAACGCAGTTGCTCAGGGGGAAATCGATGATGCGGAATTTTCCCCCGAAGGGGACGGCTGGCTTTGCCACCCTGGACGTCAAGGCCCGCAGGCGGCTTCCCTGGCCGCCTGCCAGCAGCATGGCGACGCATTCTTTCTTCATCTTATCGAACACCTCTCTCGCTTTGAAGTGAAACTTGGACGATGGGATGGTCCGCGCCGTACTACGGCTGTTCCTTCTTGACGGCCGGCTTGGGGGATTTCGGCTTCACCATCGGATACCCGGCCTTTTCCTTGACCGCGGGATGGGAGGCTCCGGCCTTGACGGCCGGCTTGGCCGCCTTCTTCTTCACGGCTGGCTTGGCTGCGGACTTTACCGCCAGCGCAGAGGTTCCCTTCCTTCTCCTGGGCGGGAACTTCCGGGTGCACTTGTAAATGACCGCGCTCATGGGGGGCAGGGTGATCACGATGGACTGTTCTCTGCCGTGGCAGGGGATATACTGGCTCTTTACGGCCTCGCGATCCCCCCGGCCCTCGCCTCCAAACGCCGGATCGTCGGTGTTGAACAGGCAGGTATACGCGCCCGCCGCCGGCACGCCCACACAGTAGCCCGTCCGATCTACAGGCGAGAAGTTGCACACCACCACCAGCGCGTTCCCCTTCTTATCCCTGCGGAGGAAGGAAATGGTGTTGGCCTGGCTGTCATCGGCATAAATCCACTCAAAGCCCTCCCAGGAGAAATCCTCCTCCCACAGCGGGGCCTGCGCCAAATAAAAGTGGTTGGCCGCCTGGAAGAAGGCCTGGGTCTTGCGGTTAATCTCATTGTCCAGCAGGTGCCAGTCCAGTGAATATTCAAAGTGCCACTCGTTCCACTGTCCAAACTCGCTGCCCATCATCAGCAGCTTTTTGCCCGGATGGGTGAGCATGTAGGCATAAAAGGCCCGCACACCGGCGAACTTCTCCTCATAGCTCCCCGGCATCTTGTTGAGGAGCGAGCCCTTCATGTGCACCACCTCGTCGTGGGAAAGGGGCAGGATAAAGTTTTCGGAAAAGGCGTACAGGAACGAAAAGGTGATATCCTTATGGTTGAACTGGCGGAAGTAGGGGTCCATCTTCATGTAGTGGAGGACATCGTTCATCCATCCCATGTTCCACTTCAGGTTGAAGCCCAGGCCGCCTTCAGAGACCGGATGAGATACCTTGGGCCAGGCGGTGGACTCCTCCGCGACCATCAGCACATCGTCATGGGCGGCGAAGACCCGCTCATTGAGCTTCTGCAGGAAATCCACGGCCTCCAGGTTCTCATTGCCGCCGTGGATATTGCGGACCCACGCTCCGTCCTTGCGGCCATAGTCAAGATACAGCATGGAGGCTACGGCGTCTACCCTCAATCCGTCGATGTGAAACATTTCCAGCCAGAAGAGGGCCGAAGAGTAGAGGAAGGAGCGGACTTCGTTCCTCCCATAGTCAAAGACACGGGTACCCCAGTCGGCGTGTTCTCCCTTGCGCAGATCGGCATATTCATAGCAGGGCTGTCCGTCAAACTCATAGAGTCCGAAGGCGTCCTTCGGGAAGTGGGCGGGTACCCAGTCCAGAATCACGCCCACACCGGCCTGGTGGAGCTGGTCGATGAGATACATCAGGTCGTCGGGTGTGCCAAAGCGGCTGGTGGCCGCAAAATATCCGGTACACTGATAGCCCCAGGAGTCGTCCAGCGGATGCTCGGTGATGGGCAACAGCTCCACATGGGTAAAACCCATCTCCTTTACATATGGGACCAGGTATTGAGCAATGTCCCGATAGGAGAGGAACTCCCCCTCCCCTGTTCTGCGCCAAGACCCCAAATGGATCTCATAGATATTCAGCGGTCTGTGGTAGACCGGGTTGTTCTTCCGGTACTCCAGCCAGGCCCCGTCCCCCCACCGGTATTCCCCCAGCTCATAGAGCTTGGAGGCCGTGCCGGGCCGGGTCTCGGCGTGGAAGGCGTAGGGATCGGCCTTGAGAAGGACGCGCCCGTCCGCGGCTTCCACCGCATACTTATAGATGTCATACCGCTGGAGCCCGGGCACAAAGGCCTCCCAGATTCCCCCGCCCAGCAGGTGCATGGGGCCCCGCTCCGCCTCCCAGCCGTTGAAGTCCCCCACTACCGACACCTTTGCCGCATGGGGCGCCCAGACCCGGAACACATAGCCCGGGATGCCTTCACGCTCCTCCTGATGGGAACCCATGTACTCCCACGCCCGAAGGGCCTCTCCGGCGGCATACTCCTTTATCATTTGCTCCGTCCGGCTGTCCGCCGGAGGGTACTTTTTTGGGATTTCCATGGCACACGCCTCATTTCATTGGTATATTTATCCAAATTTTAAAAAAATTTTGTCTCATATGTTGTCATTACGGCTAATTGCTTAATTTTTTTGTTCCATATATTTGTATGAATTATACAACACAAACCTTTATCCGTCAAGGCGCAGGTCGCCGCGAATCGTAAATTCTGCACATAAAGTTTCTCAGCTTTTTGTAAGATCGGCATACAGCGACCACCAAGAGAAAGGCGCCCGCCGGGATTTTATGTCCCGGCGGGCGTCTTTATACCGCTTATCCTGCCATAAATAACTGTTTCACGAACTTTGCAAAGATTCCGGGCAGGGTCAGGCGTTCCACAGCCTGGTCGGCCACCAGGGGGATCACCTGCCGCTCCTGTCCCCCCACGGAAACCACCATCTCTCCCAGTTTCTGTCCCTGTTCCACCGGGGCCTCCACATTGTCCGTCAGTCGAAGCTCCGTGGTCACCTCATTGAGTTCATTCCGGTCCACCAGAATCCGGCTGCCCTGTCCCAGAATGGGCTGCACCTGATCCAGGGTACCCAGGGACACCTCCACTGGCGGGATGGCCGCGTCCGGCTGGATATCCAACAGGGTATAGTTGGCAAAGCCGAAGTTCAGAAGGGATTTGGCGCTTTCAAACCGCTGGGCGGAGGTGGGGGACTTCATCACCACGGCGATCAGTTCCATTCCGTCCCGCTCGGCAGTGGCGGACAGGCAGTAGAGAGCGGAGTCGGTGGAGCCGGTCTTCAGCCCCGTACAGCCCTCATAGAATCGCACCAGCTTGTTGGTGTTGGCCAGTTGGAACTGTCCGTCCCGGATGGTGTCCATCCAGATGGTGGTGTACTCCCGGATCTTGGCGTGGCCGATCAGCGCCCGACTCATCAATGCGATATCATAGGCGGAGGTGAGATGTCCCGCCGCCGGAAGGCCCGTACAGTTGAGGAAATTGGTATCCTCCATCCCCAACTCGTGGGCACGCTGGTTCATCCTCTCCACAAAGGCAGACTCACTGCCGGCCAGGTGTTCGGCCAGAGCCACGGCGGCATCGTTGCCCGACACCACGGCGACTGCCTTGAGCATGTCGTCCACCGTCATTTGCTCCCCCTCTTTGAGGTAGACCTGTGACCCTCCCATGGAGGCGGCGCGGGCGGAGACGGTAACCATATCGTCCAGCTTGAGCCGCCCCGAGTCGATGGCCTCCATCACCAGCAGCAGTGTCATCACCTTGGTCACACTGGCGGGCTCCAGCTTGTCGTGGGCGTGGTCCTCATAGAGGACGGTGCCCGTCTCCTTCTCCATCAGGACGGCGGACCCTGCCTCGGTCTCCGGAGCGCCGGTGACGGCGGCGGCGGGCAGGACCAGCAGACAGGCGCATAGAAATGCCGCGAGAATTCGTTTCATAGTTGGTCTTCTCCTCCATCATCGAAGTTACTACGAAAAGGATGTGGAGGAAGCGGGCCTTCTATACTGGAAGAAATTTTATTTCAGACACCGCCCCGCAATTGCGGCGCTGTCCCAGGGCAGAGCAGGCGGGGGCGCATCGGAGAGGCGGTCCAGGGGCCCGGCCGATCGCAAGGGAGCCCCGCGCCGGTCGGGCGCTCTCCCCTTTTCCGATACGCCCTAGAGCTCCATCTTCATCATGATATCGGAGAGCGCAAAGGCCACGTTGTCGTGGGCCTCGTAGCGGAAACCGAAGCTTTCATATACATGGAGGGCCGCTTTCAGACTGTGGTGGGAGGTGAGGACCAGGGTATGTACCCCCAGTTCCCGGGCCGCGTCGATGGTTGCACGCATCAGAGCCTTGCCGATTCCACGGTTGCGCCAGGGCGCCTTCACCCCAAATTTGAAGGGCTCCGCCACGCCGTCCCGGAAGAGCTCCAGCATCATCATTCCCACGATCTCTTCCCCCGCCCGGGCCAGAAAGATGCGCCCGCCGCCTGCCAGCACCCGTTCCGGATGCTCCAACTGTTCCAGGTCTGCCGGTTCCAGAATGTCGTTTTCCTCCAGCCAGGGCAGAGAGATCGCCAACAGCTCCGGCTTATATCGGTCCTCATAGTCGATAATGACAAATTCCTCTGACATATGCTCCCCCACTTTCGCCGTTTTACCCATCTTACCACACTCCCCCCCTTTTGGCAATTCCGCTGGCAATCAAATCCCGCTTTTGCAAGCATAAATCCGGGATTTTTCGTTCACATTTAATTTACATCCTTTGCTATTGACTTTTTTTCCGGGTAGTGGTAGATTTACATTAGCACTCAGAGATGTTGAGTGCTAAGATTTTAAACATGCTGAGATTGGAAAAGAAGGTGAGCGCGGTATGGACCTGAGCGACCGGAAGAAAAAAATCCTCCGCGCCATCATCGAAAACTATATCGAGACGGCGGAGCCTGTGGGCTCCAAGGCTGTGGCCTCCACGCCCGGCCTGAACGTCTCCTCGGCCACCGTCCGCAACGAGATGGCGGACCTGGAGGAGCTGGGCCTGCTGGAGCAGCCCCATACCTCCGCGGGACGGATCCCCTCCCCCAAGGGCTACCGCATCTATGTCAACGAGCTGATGGACGATTACCGCCTGTCGGTCCAGGAGACCAGGCGGCTCAATGAGGCGCTTCACCTGAAGATGCGGGAGCTGGACCAGGTCATCGACCAGGCCGGGCGGGTGGTCTCCCAGCTCACCCGGTATCCCGCCTTTGCCCTGGCCGACCGGGCCAGCAAGGTCACCATCCAGCGCTTTGACCTTCTGATGGTCGCCAGCGACTCCTTCATCATCGTGGTGATGACCGATACCAATGTGGTGCGCAACCGGCTGGTCAGGCTGCCCGCCGATCTCTCGGAGGCACAGCTTCAGCTTTTGAATACCCTTTTGAACACTACCTTTACCGGTCTCACGCTGGATGAGATCACCCCTGAGCTGATGCGGGTGGCCTCCCACGCGGCCGGTGAGGCCTATGGGCTCATCTCCCTGGTGGTGTCCTTCGCCATCGACGTGCTGGAGAGCCTGGAGCAGCGCACCGTCCATACGGCGGGCATCGCCAGTCTGCTCTCCCACCCCGAGTACCAGAGTCTGGACCGGGCCGCCCCTCTTATGAGCTACCTCAGCGAGGACCAGGACGCAGGACGCTTCCCCATGCCTCAGGCCGACCCTATGGAGATTCTCATCGGGCCCGAAAACGTGGCGGACGCCCTGAAAGACACCAGTGTGGTGGTGGCAAGCTACGAGATCGGCGACGGCATGCGAGGGGTCATCGGCGTGGTGGGCCCCACCCGGATGGACTACGCCAAGATCACCGCGCGCCTTGCGTATTTCGCCTCCGGCCTCACCCGCCTCTTCGGAACGGGCGAGCTCCCTCCGGCGGACGACGGCGCCAAGGAAAAATAGGAGGAAACACCTTGAGTAAAAAGGATCAGAAAAAGGACCCCATCCAAGAGTCTCCCGCAGAACACGCACAGGCCCAGCCCTCAGCGGAGCCTGACTGTACGCCGGAGGCTGAGACTGCCCCCGCTCCCCTGGTGGAGGAGCTGGAAGCCTTGAAAAACGAGCTGGCGGAAAAAGAGAGCAAATATCTGCGTCTGGCCGCTGAATATGATAACTTCCGGAAGCGGTCCCAGAAGGAGAAGGAATCCGCCTATGCCGACGCCAAAACCGACGCGGTATCCGCTTTCCTTCCCGTCTATGATAATCTGGAGCGCGCCCTCAAGCAGGAGACCTGTGACGAGGCCTACGCCAAGGGTGTGGAGATGACCATGACCGGGTTGAAGGAGATCATGACCCGGCTGGGCATCGAAGAGATTCCCGCCCTGGGGCAGCCCTTTGACCCCTCGCTTCACAACGCCGTGATGCATGTGGAGGACGAAAGCGCCGAAGAGAACACCGTCGTGGAGGTCTTTCAGGCCGGCTTCCGGCTGGGGGAAAAGGTCATCCGGTTCGCTATGGTAAAGGTGGCCAACTAGAGATGCCAGGGTCCCCCGGAACAGGCGGAAGACGCCGTTCCAGTTGAATTTGTAAAGCCAATTTCTTTATTATTGGAGGAATTTATTATGTCTAAGATTATCGGTATCGACCTGGGTACGACCAACTCCTGCGTGGCTGTTATGGAGGGCGGCGAGCCCGTTGTCATCGCCAACGCAGAGGGCAACCGTACCACCCCGTCCGTGGTGGCCTTCTCCAAGGACGGCGAGCGGATGGTGGGCCAAGTGGCAAAGCGCCAGGCCATCACCAACCCCGACCGCACTATTATGTCCATCAAGCGCGAGATGGGCACCAACCACAAGGTAAACATCGACGGCAAGGCCTACACACCCCAGGAGATTTCCGCCATGATCCTGCAGAAGCTGAAGGCGGACGCCGAGGCCTATCTGGGCCAGAGCGTCACCGAGGCCGTCATCACCGTCCCCGCCTACTTCAATGACGCCCAGCGCCAGGCCACCAAGGATGCCGGCAAGATCGCCGGCCTGGACGTGAAACGGATCATCAACGAGCCCACTGCCGCCGCCGTGGCGTACGGCGTGGACAAGGAGAAGCAGGATCAGAAGATCATGGTCTACGACCTGGGCGGCGGCACCTTCGACGTGTCCATCCTGGAAATCGGCGACGGCGTCATCGAGGTGCTGTCCACCTCCGGCGACACCCATCTGGGCGGCGACGACTTCGACCAGGCCGTGATGGACTGGATGGTAGCTGAGTTCAAGAGCTCCAACGGCATCGACCTCTCCAGCGACAAAGTGGCCATGCAGCGGCTGAAGGAGGCCGCCGAGAAGGCCAAGATCGAGCTCTCCGGCGTCACCACCAGCAACATCAACCTGCCCTATATCACCGCCGACGCCAACGGCCCCAAGCACCTGGACGTGACCCTGTCCCGGGCCAAGTTCAACGAGCTGACCGCCCATCTGGTGGACGCCACCATGGGCCCCGTGCGCCAGGCCATGTCCGACGCGGGCCTGAAGCCCAGTGACCTGAGCAAGGTCCTGCTGGTGGGCGGCTCCAGCCGGATCCCCGCCGTGCAGGAGGCCGTGAAGAACTTCACCGGCAACGAGCCCTTCAAGGGCATCAACCCCGACGAGTGCGTGGCCATGGGCGCCGCCCTGCAGGCGGGCGTCCTCACCGGCGACGTGAAGGGGCTGCTGCTGCTGGATGTCACCCCCCTGTCCCTGGGCATTGAGACCATGGGCGGCGTGTTCACCAAGCTGATCGACCGGAACACCACCATCCCCGTGAAGAAGAGCCAGATCTTCTCCACCGCCGCTGACAACCAGACCAGCGTGGAGGTCAACGTCCTCCAGGGCGAGCGGGAGATGGCCGCGGCCAACAAGTCTCTGGGCCGCTTCCACCTGGACGGCATCGCTCCGGCCCGCCGCGGCGTGCCCCAGATCGAGGTGACTTTCGACATCGACGCCAACGGCATCGTCAACGTCTCCGCCAAGGACCTGGGTACCGGCAAGGAGCAGCATATCACCATCACTTCCTCCTCCAACATGAGCAAGGAGGACATTGAGAAGGCCGTCAAGGAGGCGGAGCAGTATGCTGCCCAGGACAAGAAGCTGAAGGAGGAGGTCGAGGTCCGCAACCAGGCCGACCAGATGGTCTACCAGAGCGAGAAGACCCTCTCCGAGATGGGCGACAAGATCCCTGCCGATGACAAGAGCAAGGTCCAGGCCGGAATCGACAAACTGAAGGAGGTTCTGAAAGGCACGGATACCGCTGCCATCAAGACCGCTACCGACGAGTTGACCCAGGCCTTCTACGCCGTCAGCGAGAAGCTGTATCAGCAGGCCAATCCCCAGGGTGGTCAGCAGCCTGGCCCCGACATGGGCGGCGCTCAGGCCGGTTCCGCCAGCTCCGATCCCAACGTGGTGGACGCCGATTATGAAGTGGTAGACGACGACAACCAGAAGTAAATTCGTCCGGTGAGCACGGGCCGGTCTGGAGTTGGCTCCTACGCAGTAGGGGGCGGCCCCCAGACCCGCCCGTTTCTCCCGTTAAGAGGTGATAGAACCCTATGCCAGAACAGAAACGAGATTATTATGAAGTCCTCGGCGTGTCCAAGGGCGCCACGGACGAGGAGATCAAGAAGGCCTACCGGAAAAAGGCCAAGCAGTACCACCCGGATCTGAACCCCGGCGACAAGACCGCCGAGGCTAAATTCAAGGAGGCCAATGAGGCCTACGAGGTATTGTCCGACAAGGATAAGCGCGCCCGCTACGACCAGTTCGGCCATGCGGGTGTGGACCCCAATTACGGGGCAGGCGGCCCGGGCGGCGGCTTCGGCGGCTTCGACATGGGTGACATTGACCTGGGCGACCTGTTCGGCTCCTTCTTCGGCGGCGGCTTCGGCGGCGGAGGCGGAGGCGGCCGCAGCCGCAACGCCCCCCAGAAGGGAGAGACCATCCGGGCCGGGGTGACCATCACCTTCGAAGAGGCGGCCTTCGGCTGCGAGAAGGAGATCACCGTCACCCGCACGGAGCCCTGCGAGGAGTGCAAGGGCTCCGGCTGCGCCCCCGGCACCACGGCGGAGATCTGTCCCGACTGTCACGGCAGCGGCGTGGTCCGGATCCAGCGGGGAGGAGGCGGCTTCTCCTTCTCCACCACCGCGGCCTGCACCCGCTGCCGCGGTACCGGAAAGATCATCCACCAGCCCTGCAAATCCTGCGGCGGCGCGGGGAGCGTCCGGCGGCAGAAGAAGCTGTCCGTCACCATCCCGGCGGGCATCGACAACGGCCAGGCCGTCTCCCTGCGGGGGCAGGGCGGCGCGGGCAAAAATGGCGGCCCGGCGGGCGATCTGCTCATCAGCGTCACCGTCCGCCCCCACGAATTCTTCAAGCGGGACGGCACGTCGGTCTATCTGGAGCACCCCGTCACCTTCCTCCAGGCCACACTGGGCGCGGAGCTGGAGATTCCCACCATCGACGGCAAGGTGAAGTGGAGCCTGCCGGCGGGCACCCAGCCCGGCACCACCTTCCGCCTGCGGGGTAAGGGCATCCCCAGCGTCAACGGCCGGGGCCGGGGCGACCAGTACGTCACCGTGAACGTACAGGTGCCCACCGGCCTGACCCACGAACAGAAGGAGGCGCTGCGTGCCTATGGCGAAGCCATGGGGGAGCTTTCACCCGGTCCCATGGAGGGCGTAAAATCTTTCTTTGACAAAAAGAAGAAAAAGAAATAAACTAGAGGACGGGCAACTGCCCGTCCTCTAGTCTATTTCTGTCGTTGGAGGTGACCGCCCCCGTGGGCCCCATTCGTTATATTGTCATACTCTTTCCCGTCCTCACCCTGCTGGCGCTGCTGGGCTTCTTCTGCTGGTACTGGCGCACCCAGCGCTCTCCCCTGGCCCAGCAGCTCGCCCCCGCGCCGCAGCCGAAGCGCCGCTTCACCTTTGCCGGGCGGTGCCATCCCCTGGCGCGCCGGGATGCCATTCCCATCCTGCTCATCACCTGTATTTACGCCGTCACCGCCTTCGCCCACTTGGGCTCCCTCCAGGCACCCCAGAGCGCCTGGGACTTTGGGGACGGAGAATCGGCCACCTTCTCCCTGCCGGAGAGCGTCCAGGTGTCCAGGCTGTGGTACTACCCCAACCTGGGCACCGGCAAATACCAGGTGGAGATCTCCGCCGACGGCACCCAGTGGCTCACCCTCTGGAGCCGGACGGAGACCGATGAAACGGGCAGTGAGGAGACCGTTTACTACTGGGCCGACCCGGAGGGCTACGGCGAGAGCTACGCCATGACCCAGAACTACAATCAGCTCTTCAAGTGGAATGAACTCACCTTCGAAAACCCCCAGTATATCCGATACCTGCGCATCACCGGCCAGGCCAATAAGGGCCTGCTGGAGCTGGGCGAGGTGGCCCTGTTCGACCTGGAGGGGAACCGGGTGAATCTGTCCGCCTCGGCCAGCCCCCTCTTCGACGAGCAGGAGACGGTACCCGAAAAGACCACCTATTACGACTCGGCCTACTTTGACGAGATCTACCACCCCCGCACCGCCTGGGAGCACATCCGGGGCATTGAACCTTATGAGATCTCCCACCCGCCCCTGGGCAAGCTGATCATGGGCGTCGGTATCCGCCTGTTCGGCATGACCCCCTTCGGCTGGCGGTTCATGGGCACCCTGTTCGGCGTGGGGATGCTCCCCCTGCTGTATGTGTTCCTCAAGAACCTGTTCGGCCGCACCTCCATCGCCACCTGCGGCACGGTGCTGCTGGCCGCCGACTTCATGCACCTGACCCAGACCCGGCTGGCCACCATCGATACCTACGCCTTCTTCTTCATCCTTCTGATGTATTATTTCATGTACCGCTACCTCACCCTCCCGGCGGGCGCCCCCTTCCGCAAATGCGCCCTGCCCCTGTTCCTGTCGGGGCTGTTCTGGGCGGCCTCCAAGTGGACGGTGATCTACGGCTGCACCGGGCTGGTGGCGCTCTACTTCATCGGCCTGTACCAAAAGCTGCGGGACTGGCCGGAGGAGGAGAAACACGAGCGGCTCGCCTGGACGTTCAAAATTTTAGCATTCTCGATGCTGGTGTTTGCCGCCATCCCGGCTGTAATCTACACCCTGTCCTACCTGCCCTATGCCCAGGCAGAGGGGGACGCCAGCCTGACCGGCCTCGTCGGCGCCATGTGGGAAAACCAGAGGTATATGCTCTCCTACCACAGCGGCGTCACCGACACCCACCCCTACTCCTCCCGCTGGTATCAGTGGCTCTTTGACATCCGGCCCATCCTCTACTATATGGACAACTCGGTGCCGGGGTACACCACCC